>Ga0209511_1000015_pt1 | contig 363430 bp, 301 predicted proteins | sample SSSSmetaG_FD_184141 | JGI IMG/M metagenome (GOLD analysis project Ga0209511, IMG submission 184141) | Glacier valley bacterial and archeal communities from Borup Fiord, Nunavut, Canada, to study Microbial Dark Matter (Phase II) - ​SSSS... | ecosystem: Environmental > Aquatic > Freshwater > Ice...
ATAGAGAAAACTGATATTCAACGAGCTAGCAAAGTTCGATCCACAAAAGGATTATTGACATTCGTGTGTGGTAGAATAGCTGCTGCTTTTATTTATTTAATTTTTTAATTCAACTCTTAATTCGCATTATAAAATAAAACCCTCTCATTTCCTCAGACTGAGGTTGTGAGAAGGGCTTTTTATATTTTGAAAATGATACTAAATAATTATCATTAACTCCTATTATTTGTTCCTTAATCTGTGTGAATCCGATTTTTAAATCTGTGTAATCAATTTTATTAAAACTCAGAGGTGAAATGGAAGCGAATATTTTTAAAATCGTTCTGTGCCATTTGCAACACGTATCCTGAGTCGGCCAGAAATACGTCACGTCCTTCTTTGTCTTTGGCCATAAACTGGGCTTTTCGTTTTTTGAAGTTATCGAGTTCTTCGGCATCATCACTTTCTATCCAACAGGCTTTGTTGAGCGAAATAGGCTCCCAGCGGCATAGTGCGTTATACTCATGCAATAAGCGGAATTGAATAACCTCAAATTGAAGTTGTCCCACCGTTCCGATAATTTTTCGTCCATTGTATTGGTTCACAAATAATTGTGCCACACCTTCGTCCATCAATTGCGCCACCCCTTTTTCCATTTGTTTGGTCTTCATCGGATCGGCATTGTCGATGTATTTAAACATTTCGGGCGAGAAACTTGGGATGCCTTTGAAGTGAAGTTCTTCTCCCGAAGTCAGCGTGTCACCAATTTTAAAATTACCGGTATCGGGTAGCCCCACAATATCACCGGCAAAAGCTTCGTCAACCGTTTCCTTTTTCTGTGCCATAAAGGCCGTAGGACTCGAAAAACGCATCATTTTACCGTGGCGTATGTGTTTGTAGTTAACGTTACGTTCGAACCTGCCGGAACAAATTTTTACGAATGCAATACAACTACGGTGATTTGGATCCATATTGGCATGAATCTTAAAAACAAAACCCGAGAAAGCTTCTTCGTATGGATTTACTTCCCTTTCCTGAGACTGAATAGGTAGGGGCGAGGGTGCAATTTCACAGAAACAATCCAGTAATTCTTTCACGCCGAAATTATTCAACGCGCTACCGAAGAAAACGGGTGCCAGTTCACCGGCAAGATATTTTGAAATATCGAATTCAGAATACACGCCATTTATCAACTCCATATCTTCACGTAGCTGCTCTGCATCGTCAACACCAACATGTTTCTCCAGTTCAGGGTTATTGATATCAGAAAAAGCTATGGATTTGCTTATCGTTTGTCTGTTTGGTGTGTAGAGTTGCAGATTCTTTTTGTAGATATTGTAAACGCCTTTAAACGTTATACCCATGTTAATAGGCCAACTCAGAGGACGCACATTAATACCCAGTTCGGCTTCCAGCTCATCGAGCAAGTCGAAAGGGTCTTTACCTTCGCGGTCCATTTTATTTACAAATACGATAACAGGTGTTTTGCGCATGCGGCAAACTTCCATCAACTTACGTGTTTGTGCTTCTACACCTTTGGCTACATCCACCACAATAATAACACTGTCTACCGCTGTCAGTGTGCGAAAGGTATCTTCAGCAAAGTCCTGGTGCCCGGGAGTATCCAGAATGTTGATTTTATAATCGCGGTATTCAAAGCCCATCACCGAAGTGGCAACGGAAATTCCCCTTTGTTTTTCAATCTCCATCCAATCCGATGTAGCCGTTTTCTTGATTTTATTCGATTTTACGGCTCCAGCTACGTGTATAGCACCCCCGAAAAGCAATAATTTTTCGGTTAGAGTAGTTTTACCTGCATCGGGGTGACTGATAATAGCAAAAGTTCGGCGGCGTTTTATTTCGGATTGTAAGCTCATTTTCTAATTAATGGGAGGTGAATAGTCATTTGGAGTGCAAAGGTACATTTTTTGAGTCAATTTACAAAGAATCAGAATGAGTGAAGTGGTTATTTGGTTGATTAGTTGTTTAGTTGATTAGTTAATTGGTTAATGCCACAAACAGGGATCTTCCGATATCCCAGCTTTCGTAACTGAATGTCCTGTAAAAATAGGGTGTCGAAATGCTACATAGAAAAAATCCATCGCATCCTCCATTAGTGTAATTAGTTTTAATTCGAGTAATTAGTAGTTTATTCGAGTAATTAGTATTTAAAAAGAAAGGTCGACTTTGTAGTCGACCTTTCTTTTTAATATATGGAAAAATGAATTTAATTTAAAATTTAAATCCCAAAGTAACCACAGCATTGTTGGATGTGGTGAGAACAGTGGCGGAATTAGCTTTTGCGTTTAATTCATTTGAATTATAGGGATAAAATGTTTCATCTGCAATTTTGTTCATGTAGGCAAAGTCAATATACCAGGAAGCTTCGTGATAACCGAATCCACCAGTAATATAATTTGTACTGTTATGTTGAAAATACTCTGTGTCGCTTCTCGTGGTATTATAACGCATCAGTTTATCCGCATTGGGTTGAGTCGCAGCGCTCATATTTGCATAACCGGCACGTAAAGAGAAATTATTTGTTAGCCTGAATTCTCCACCAATTTTAATGGTTTGAACGGCTTTCAACATATCTTTCATACCTGCATTTTCTTCTGAGAAGTTTGCAGCATCGCCGTTTTCATCTCTGAATTTGGAAGTTGTGTAGTCGCTGTAAACATATTCTGCACTTACTAATCCTTTTTTACCAATAATTAAAGCTGCACTGGCATTAATCTGCATTGGATTTTGCAGTTGGTAAGAATTGTTATATCCGGTTGGGCTATCTGAATAACCATTATCAACTGAGGAAATGTAGTAATCAAGTTTTGAAAAATTGTTATCAGTTAATTTGTATATTGATGGTGTGCGAAGTGATAATCCAATACGCAGAAAATCAACTGGTCGTATAATTGTACCAACATTAAGATTTAATCCATTCCCACTGGTATAAGTGGTGTTCTCTAAAATCATTCCACGACCGCCGCCAAACGCTTCGTCATATTGGCTCACAGCCTTGTAGTTTATCGATTGTAGATTCACTGTAGCTCCCAGGTAAAACATATTGCTGAAATTTCCTGCCCATCCAAATGAATATTCATCTATATATCCGTTTTCCTGAAGCGTATAGGTTGGAGTGATTTTTTCATTATCCCCAATTACGGGCATCCAGTTATTTGTACCTGCTATCGGATTGATTAAAAACCCCTGATAGGCCAATATTGATATCCAGGGAATTTCCATGTTGTCGTATGGATCATTATCAAGGTTATCAACAGAAGTTCCCTTGGTGAAGTTTCCCATAAACTGCGTAATAGATGAAGTCGTTGCTTCACTTTTTATTGTTGAACGCCTATTGAAATTTTTAAGCCTGTTGTAAGCAAAAGACCAGTTGGAGTTAAGCAATCCATTCATGCTACCATTTTTACTTTTCCAGGTTGGTACTGCAATGACGTACGAAAAGTTATTGAATCCTGTTTTGTATAAATCATCGTTTCCTTTTGTATCATTCCAGGTTGAAGAACTTTTTTGCATCATGAAATTATATGTGCCCGTAATTTCGGATTTGCGGTATATTCCAAGTCCTGCAGGATTATCTTTAATAGCCGATGCATCACCACCTAAAGCTCCAAAAGCACCTGCCATACCCATGTATCTGGCTGTACCATTGATGTCGGTTTGTACCAGTTTTAAGGCATCAAATTCTGTCTGGGCCATCAAAAACGCGCAGTTTGTTAGTACTGCCATAGCCAATATTATCCGTTTCATATTCTTAGTTTTTTATAATCAATTAGTAGAATATCAATGTGTTGTAGTTTAAATTATCACAACAGTTATTGAAGGGTAATTTGAAAATGATTTATCGTCTGTTTCCACTTGAACTGCCACCAGAACTTCTGGAACTACTGCTACTGCCACCTGAACTGGATCCGGAAGATCGGCTGGAACTGCTGCTTGAGCTTGAGCTAGAACTTGGACTGCTATATGAAGAACTACTACGGCTACTTCCGCTGTTATAAGAGCTGTTGCTACTACGAGTGCTGCTTGGAGTTCTTACCGATGAGCTGGAACGTTCTGTTGAATAGCTTCCCCGTGAAGAACCGTTGTTCCCCGAACGGATAGTTGTAGGAGTTGATCCTGAAGATGTCCGTGGACGGGTATTAATGGTAGTTTCACCGGTTCTTGAATTTGTACCGGTATAATTTGGACTCGTAAATGTGCTGGTACGTGTTCCGGTGTTTCGTACAGCTCCAATTCCATTTCCTCTGTTAGGAAAAGTTCTTGAAGTAGAATTTACCGAAGTTCCACTTGAGCGTGTACCTCTTCCGCTAATAATAGTAGATGCAGCACTTCCACGTGTACCGCTGCCGTTGATAGTCGTATATGGGTTGCGTGAAGACGTAGAATTGTATCCGCCGCCAATGGTACTTGAAGAAGCCGAACGTGTTCCACCTAAACGGTTGTTGCCATTATGATTTGTTAAATCACGTCTGTTTGCTTCGTTATAATTTGGATTTAATGAATTGTGATAGTAACCTCCTCCGTAACCATTTCCCCAACTGTTGTATCCGTAGTAAGGATATCCATAATCATAATATCCACCGTATCCAAAGCCACCGTATCCGTAATTTCCGTATCCAAAGCCACCATATCCGTATGATCCATATCCAAAGCCTCCGTATCCGTATCCATTATATCCCCTATATCCCCCAAATCCATACCAACTGTTGTAGCTGTAAGGGCTATAATTATAGTCCCACCAGTATGGATTCGTCCATGTTGGTGTTACCCAGGCATACGAACCATCTGTATAGACATTCCAATCACTGTTGTTCAGGAAATATATATCTGTGTAGTTTGGGTCAGAAATATGAATTGCATATTTTGGATTGTGAAAACGACGAATGCGTTCTGCATATTCCAGGTCAGATTCTGTTCCGTTGAACCCATTCAAATAGGACCCTTCTTCGTCGTAATTTTCTGTGCTGTCGTTTGCTTCACCTAAAACATATACGGTATCATGTTCTACAACGACTGGATTTGCATCCCCACGTTCGATGTAAATAATTTCTTTTGCACCATTTTTGTATTTTGGCGCAGGAGAAGTATATGTTTTTTGAACAATTTGTGCATCACCGGGCGTATAATAAATATCGTCGATAAATGCATCTTTTTCCTGACTAAATCCAACAAACGGGATCAGTAAAGAAAGTGTGATGAGAAAAGTAAAGCGTTTCATAATATGATCTCCTATAAATTAGTGCTTAATGGTTGTATCTTTAAGTTATAATAATCCAACAAGAATCGTGCCACCAGACTTGTATTTTCTGTTTTGATGTGGCATTAATTATGCTATTGATATAAATAGATGAATTGTCTCAAAAAATATGTACTTTTGTACATTGCTTTATTGTATTAGATGCTATTATTCAGCAAAGGTTTAATCCGATAGGCTATTTATTTTGAATTCAACAACTATTTATCAAATATACAAAATTTATGAACTATATAGAAGTAAATTTTTCTATCGAACCGTTTGAAGAATATATCTCAGACGTATTAGCTTCGCAATTGGGCGAAATTGGTTTTGACAGCTTTGTTCCTACAGCCGAAGGTTTGGATGCCTACATCATTGAAACTACTTTCGATGAGTCAAAATTAAAGAATTTATTGGCCGATTTTCCATTCGAAGCCACTTTCGATTACAAAGTTACACAAATAGAATCGAAAAACTGGAATGAAGAGTGGGAAAAAAATTATTTCGAGCCTATAGTCATTGGAAATGAATGTGTTATACACAGTACTTTTCATAAAAATGTACCCATTGCAAAATACGATATCGTGATTGATCCTAAAATGGCTTTTGGAACCGGTCATCACGAAACTACCAGCCTTGTAATCGGACAATTATTGAAAATGGAATTAGCGGGAAAGACCTTACTTGATATGGGTTGCGGAACCTCTGTATTGGCTATTTTGGCGGCTATGCGTGGAGCCCGGGATATAGTTGCTATAGATATTGACAAATGGTGTACCGAAAATTCGTTTGAAAATATTGCCATGAATCATATTTCGGGAATTGATGTTCGCCTGGGTGGTGCAGAACTTCTGGAAGGTTTACATTTTGATATTATTCTGGCAAATATTAACCGGAACATACTGCTTGCAGACATGGAACAATATGCTGCCTGTTTATCGGCCGGTGGTGAGTTGTATATGAGTGGCTTCTATGTAGAGGATATTCCGTTGATAGAAGCAGAAGCTAACCGAAATGGGTTGACGCTGATAGAATATAAAGAAAAAAATAACTGGACTGTGGTAAAAACCGTGAAAGATTAATTGTTTTTTATCATATAATATAAAAAAGAGAAACGCTGCAAACTTGATGTTTGCAGCGTTTCTCTTTTTGTACAAGCTCAATTAATTACTTTTTTGTATCTCATCTTTTTAAAAACGACTAATTTACCTACCGATTGCTCTATCAGAACAACTTATTAACAAATAACCAATTAACCAAATAACTAATTAACTTTTTGAATCAATCCCATACCTGTTTCTATGGCCTTTTCGTTCATTGCCAACAAGTGATGATGACGTTCGGGGAGTGATTTTTTGAGTCCTTTGATTACATTTGCAACTAAAACGATGGGGCGCACTTTAAGCAAACCTCCCAGAATAATCATATTCATCGTTTTGGAAGCGTTGTTGGCAAAAGCATATTCGGTTGCATCGATTCGGTATATGTTGATATCGGTGCGGGTAGGGAATTTTTTAAATCCGTTCCCATCAAAAATCAAGGTACCACCCGGTTTCACTTTGCTTTCAAACCTTTCTAACGAAGGTTGATTCAGCACGATAGCTGTATCGTAAGAATTGAGTACCGGAGAGCTGACGCGTTCATCGCTCAGAATAACCGTTACGTTGGCTGTTCCTCCCCGTTGTTCCGGACCGTATGAGGGCATCCAGCTTACTTCCTGACCTTGCATTAAACCTGAATAGGCTAAAATCTTACCCATTGACAGTACTCCCTGACCACCAAATCCGGCTATTATTATTTCTTCTTTCATAAGATTTAATTTTTTAAATATCTTTCAAATCACCCAGAGGATAAGCCGGGAACATATTTTCAACCATCCATGCATTGGAATCGACCGGATTTAATTTCCAGCCAGAGTTACAGGTTGATACTATTTCTACTATCGAAGTACCTTTGCCCAACATAGAGTTTTCGAAAGCCTTTTGAATAGCTTTTTTGGCTTTACGTACATTAGCAACTGTGTGGACACTTTGACGGGTTACGTAGCAGGTACCTTCCAGTTCGGCCAATAATTTGGTGATATTGAGGGGATATCCGTTCAATGGCACAGTACGTCCGTTAGGCGAAGTTGCTGTTTTCATTCCTACCAAAGTAGTTGGAGCCATTTGTCCACCTGTCATCCCGTAAATTCCGTTGTTGATGAAGATAATGGTGATATTTTCACCACGGTTACAGGCATGAATGGTTTCAGCTGTACCTATAGCGGCCAGATCGCCATCACCCTGATAAGTAAATACTAAACGATCCGGAAGAAGACGTTTAACGGCTGTAGCCAGCGCAGGAGCACGTCCGTGAGCCGCTTGTTGCCAATCGATGTCCAGGTATTTGTATGCAAAAACAGCACAACCTACCGGCGCAATGCCAATAGTTTTTTCCTGTACACCCATATCTTCGATGATTTCACCAATTAGTTTATGTACCACTCCATGACTACATCCCGGGCAATAGTGCATGGGAGTGTCGTTCATCACTTTCGTTTTGGTATAAACTAAGTTCTTTGGGTTGATTATTTCGGTTGTTGTCATAATTAAATTTACAATTTAAGTGGTAGTAATCTATGTTTTTTCTAATCATTTAAAAAAAAAATAATTACTGAAATTAGTTGCATGATATTTATATCTAAGTCTGTCTAAACACTAAGCGCTAAACACTAAACTCTTATATTACTTCACCAATCCATCTTTTAATGCTTTCAGGACTTCATCGGGCGAAGGAACTATACCGCCCATACGGCCATGAAAAGTCACAGGGATTCGACCGTTGACAGCTAAACGCACATCGTCGACCATTTGTCCGGCGCTCATTTCCACTGTAAGTATTCCTTTTACTTTATCTGCAAAATTGCTGATGGCAACAGTTGGGAAAGGGAAAAGAGTAACAGGACGCAGTAATCCGGCCTTAATGCCTTCAGCACGTGCCATTTCTACTACTTTTTGGCAAATGCGGGCGCTAATACCGAAAGCTACTATCAGGTATTCGGCATCCTCGCATGAAAACTCTTCGTACAATACCTCATTCTTTTCAATTTCGCGATATTTTTTTTGCAGACGAAGGTTGATCGTTTCCATTTCTTCAGCTTCAAGTGCCAATGAAGTAATGACATTTGGTTTCCTATTTGCAGGTTTCCCTAAAGTGGCCCAAGGGCTTTTTTCACGTATTTCTGCTTCGGTCATACGAGGTTGGAAAGGAGGTAAGACTACTTTTTCCATCATCTGACCAATAATACCATCTGCCAAAATTAAAACCGGTGTGTTATATTTAAAAGCTAAATCAAAAGCCATTACGGTATGATCTGCCATCTCCTGAACGGATGAAGGAGCCAGCGTGATTAATTTATAATCGCCATGTCCACCACCTTTTACCGATTGATAATAATCAGCCTGACTGGGTTGAATAGTACCCAATCCCGGGCCACCGCGCATTACGTTTACAATGACGCAGGGTAATTCGGCACAGGCAATGTAGGATATTCCTTCCTGCATCAAACTAATACCGGGGCTGGATGAACTTGTCATCGATTTTTTTCCGCATCCGGCAGCACCGTATACCATGTTGATGGAGGCTGTTTCGCTCTCTGCTTGTAAAACGACCATTCCGGTTGTTTCCCAAGGTTCAAGTTCCATTAGCGTTTCCATTATTTCAGACTGAGGAGTGATGGGATAACCAAAATATCCATCGCATCCACAACGGATGGCGGCATGGGCTATGGCTTCATTTCCCTTCATAAGTCTTATTTCTTCCATATTCTGTTTCTTTGAATCATTCATGATGTTGATACTGTTTTAAGTCATGCTTAATTTGAAATGCATAATTCAATATATTGCAGAAATTTTACATTTTACCGAAAAAACAATATATTAATAAATTTCATTTACCTGATAGAGAGTAATCTGATTTTTTTTATAGTTTAACTCTATAGACCGTGATGCAAGCATCAGGGCATACATATGCACAAGCTGAACAACCAACACAAGCTTCGGGGCTGGCCATGTGCGAAAAATTATATCCTTTTGAATTTGCCTCTAATGATAAAGCCAATACGGCTGATGGGCAAGCTACTACACATAGATTACAACCTTTACATCGCTCTACGTTGACTACTATTGCTCCTTTTACTTTTGCCATTATTTTATTTAAATTTAAAATTGCAGCGCAAATGTACCTAAATTTGCTCAAAGAAGGATTTTAAATGATGCTAATTTTATTTTAATTTATTTATAAAATCCAGTTTAGCAGAGTATACTTTGCACTAAGTTACAGAATTTCAGTATTATTTATGTTGCTTAAAAAGCCAGGTTAAAAAATCGGGTTGTGTAAAAGCAGGCGTCCAACTATTGTGACCTACACCCGGAAATTCAATGTGTTCTACAGTTTGTGAACCGTTTGCTTTCAATTCAATATAAGCGTTGCGCGAGTGTTCGGGCGATACTACGTTGTCGCTTCCTCCATTATAAATCCGAATGGGCATTTTACGTACTTTCTTGAGGCGATTCAGACTCACTCCTCCGCATATGGGAATGGCAGCTGCAAATTTCTTTGGGTAACGGCAAATTAAATCGAAAGTACCCATACCACCCATCGAAAGACCTAATATGTACATTCGTTTGCTATCAACTGCTTCCTTTTTTTGATAACTGTCGACTAATCTCTTTACCAATCCCAACGATTTGGTGGGCTTTTTATCATTCACAAAGTTGAATTTATCATTTGGCTTTTCATTCAGGTTTACCCAATACCCATCGGTTGGGCATTGCGGAAAAAGGACTATAGCCGGATAATCGGTACGATTTTGCTGATTAGTAAATAGTGAAGCACCGTGTGTGAGTTGTTTTTCGTTGTCCAACCCACGCTCGCCTGCTCCGTGAAGGAAAAGTACCAGGGGATGGGATTTAGTCTTGTCGTAATTATCGGGAAAAAGCACCCGGTAACGCAAGGTGTCGCCCTTGTAAATAAATTCTTTTTTCTGGAAAAGTTCATTTTGGGCTTGTGCCATCAGGCAGAAGAGAAATAGAAGAGCCCATAAAGATGATTTTTTTTTCATTCGTGTTTGTCCCGGTTAGTAATTTTTTTTGGTATTATTTTTATTGTTTTTTTTTGATTTAAAGATACTATAACATTAGTAGCATACAAATTGTTGTTTATAATTTCCATTGTTTAAAAGGTTGATTGCTCAAATGGGAATTGTAGTAACGTTTTTCGCCAGTAACTTCTTCGCCCAACCAGTCTGGCTTTGAGAATTTTGCCGTTTCACTTTCCAGCTCCAGTTCAGCAATAGTTAAACCTTCGTTTTCACCGTAAAATTCATCTACTTCGAAGGTTTGATTTTCGAAAAGGACTTCATACCTGGTTTTGTCTATCATACCGGGTTGGCATAGCTGCAGTAATTCACGTGCTTCATTAACCGGTATTTCTTTTTCCCACTCGTACCGGCTCAGGCCCGATGCATTGCTTTGGCCTTTGATGGTGATAAATCCCTTTTCGCCTTTAATGCGGATCCTGACAGTGTACTCCGGAGACGAAGAAATATAACCCTGTGTAATACGGTAACTCCTTGCGGACAGCGATTTATATTCGCCCTTGACTAAAAATTTTCGTTCTATTTCCTGAGACATATGGTTAATTGGTTGATTGGTTAATTGGTTGATTAGTTATTTTGTTGAAATTGCAGCTTCGGTTTTATTTCATTTTCAAATTATCAAATTACCACATTTTCAAATTATCTCATTTTCAAATTACCACATTTTCAAATTATCTTTCTATCGGTTACAAATCCCGGCATAGGGGCAATACAAACAAGGTTTGGTGTTTTCGGTTTGGGTGAACGGAATATCCGGATTAAAAATTTCCTCCAGGCAGTCCGTCAGGTGATCCCGAAAATCTTCCTCGTAAGTATTGAAGTCGCTAACGGTTTCATTTATATTTTTCTCGGGTTTATAATGCAATTCGGTTTTAAAGTCGTCCTTAAAAACATCGCGCATGTAGTAAATACCTGGTGTCATGGTTTTTCCCAGCGCTTTCTCTTTGTAAAGAAGTCCATAAAGGAAAGTTTGCAGCACGTATTTAGGACGTTTTTCTTTGTTGTGTTCAAATACTTCATCCAGATTTTTGTATTCGAGCGATCCGCTTCCGGTTTTATAATCGAGGATGCGCAGGCTTCCTTCTTTTTCATCTATCCGGTCGATAAAACCTTTCAGGTTTACATTTATGGCACCATTTTGAATCGGGTAGCTGATGCTGCAACGCTCTTCGGAACTGATATAACGGAAAGGTGCGTGTTGTTTGTCGGTGTTTAGCACCTGCAGCACGTATTTTCTGATTACGCGGGCTATTAGCAGGTTGTTGCCTTCGAGCTGCACTATGACGTCCTTTTTCTTTTTGAAATAGTGATAAGAAAAAGCACGGGCTATTTCGTGGTCAATGTGTAGTTGGTTCTTCCGCAATGTATCAAAGTCGTCTTGTTGCATCATTTTCCCTTTGAATGGACCGTACAGATACTCCATTACGGCATGAAAAAGGGTACCGAACATATTATCTTCTATGGTTTCTTTCACTTCGTCCACTTGCTCCACTTCTTCCACGCGGGTGAGGTAAAACTGTAGGGGACAATCGATATAACTGTTGATGGAACTGGCCGAAAAGGCCGCATGATTGGCACCAACGGAAGCAAAACGTTGTAGTTTTTGCATAACGGCAGGCGTTTTCTCAATTTGAATAGCTTGCGCATTCTTGAAACTGATATCGAACGAAATGGTTTTACGCTGATACTTTACCCCGTAATGATAATTCAACTGGTGCATAAACCGGCTCACTTCTCCTGTTTGTCCGGCTTCGCTGCGCGAATCGTAGAGAAAGAATATACGTTTGGCCCGGTGGATAAGTCTGTAGAAATTGTATGCTGTTATGGCATCCTGATGTTCGGTGGTGGGCAATTCAAATCCCCTGCGCAGGTTATACGGAATAAAACTGTTCGTACTGCTCTTTTGGGGAAAAACGCCTTCGTTGAATGATGTAATAATCAGGTTATCGAAATCGAGTCCACGTGTTTCGAGCACACCCATAACCTGCAACCCGTCCAGTGGTTCACCCACGAAAGGAATGGTGATGCCGGCGGTAAGTTGGCGCGTCATGCGAACCAGGGTATCGATGGTCATTTCTACTTCCACCGGTTTGTCTTTCATGATGTCGGACATGCGGTTGATGGTGACGTAATATTGATACAGAAAATCACATTCCAGGCGATATTTGTGCTTATCATCCGATGCCTGTTGCCAGCCATTTTGAAGGCTTCTCAGAATATGCAGCAAGTAAGGCAGGAAAGTCTGTGTGTCGGTTTGCGGAACGAAAATGGAAGCCAGTAAGTCGTTTGTTTTGAGTTCTTCGGCATCGATGTAAATCCAGTTGTTTTCAGCCATTCGATGCGTTATGACGTTAGCTTCATTGGGACAAAGCATGGCAATGTACTGGTGATTCAGGATATCCGATACGTTTTGATGGTAAAAAGAAATCTTTTGACCCGAAGTACGCATGCGTTTTTGAAGTTCAAAAATATGATCTATCAGTCCCGAAACCGGTGTGGCTTTGAGCGGGAAACCCATGGTTACGTTTACCTTTTCAATTTGTTCGGGCAGCGAGTGGAGTAGGGGAATAAGTAAATTTTCGTCGGGCAATACCACGGCTGTTCGTATCCAGCTTTGATTGGGAACTTCTGCCGGGAAAAGGCGGTTGAGAATGGCAAAGGTTTGCTTGGCCTGTCCCACGGCAGATGGCACGGCAATTAGCTCAATTTCTTTTTCCTGCAAGGATTCTACTATGGGCTCCAGCGGGTATTTCGACGGAAAAACATGAACGTTCTCAGCATAAAATCGGGAAGCCTGGTTGTCGGGATCGCGCAATTCGGCTGCATCGTAATCCCAATAGAAATCGGCTTGTCCACGCTTTTGCAGTTCGGCAAAAAGGGTTCTTTCACAGGGATTCAGGGCATTAAATCCGATAAAAACGAATTGTTTGTTCTCCCAATCGGAAATCATTTCCTTAGCATGCAGGCGGTCGGCTACATCCCTGCAAATCATGCCTTCGGAAGCCGTGTTTTCGGCTATCAGTTCAGCGCGAAATTGTTCGTATATAGGAAACAATAATTTCCAGGTAGCAATAAATTCTTCTTGTGTTTTACCTTCGGATACGGGTACAAAGCTACTCCAGAATTGTCGGATCGCTTCAACCTGTTTTTCGGAAAAAACATTGAAAAGTTGGTCTATTTGCTTCAATTCGGTGATATTGGTAAACAACTGGCGGGCATCCACCCTGTATTTGTCTATATCATCAAAATCGGAAAGCAACATTTCGCCCCAGAACACGAAAGAATCGAAACTTTCATCGCTTTTGCTGTGCCAGATGTAGATGCTGTATAAGCGAAACAATAAACTGAGCCTGTCGGCTGTTTGCCAGGTAGAAGCAGATGTGAAACATTCGTTAATGGTAACAATTTCGGGTGAAAAAATCGGTTTTTCGGCGAGTTCGGCAATATATCGCTGAAAGAAAAGTCCGGCACGACGGTTTGGAAAAACGAAGGTAAAATCGCTGATACCGGAACCGTGATGAGTAAAAAAAGATGCTGCTATGCGGTAAAGAAATGAATTCATGTATGCTGGATTTACAATTTCACAATTTATAGCAGAACATGATAAATGACTTAAATCAGGTTGTGCCTTCTGTTCAATTGACTTGGTTTTTTCGGACTGCTAAAGTACATAAATATTTTTTAAAACAGACATTCTAAAGGGATGACTTTGTAATATTGATCAGTGTATGTTCATCAACCGCTTGTTGTTTGATCCTTTTTAATGAAAAACAAAGATTTTTTTATGAAAGTTATGGCATTATTTCAATATGAAGTCATTATATTTGCCCTGTCAAACCATTCAAATTTAAGTCTCATGAATGTAACTGCACACATAGATGTCAGTACTCCGAAAGGTCGCAAAATAGTACGCGAACTTGAAAAGAATAAAGAGTTTGTTGAAATTGACTATCCCATTCCGGTAAGTGAAGATGGTTCGCCAATAAAAACCTTTTCGGCTGAATATGCCGAAAACCTTTTATGGGAAAAATTAAATGAACTTTACGGAACCGATATTCATGAATTATGAAAAAACAGTAAATCGTTAATGCAGCTTTTTTTATTTAAAAATAGCTGTCATTTCTATTCTACCTGAAAATATCTTTTCATACAAAATATATCAATCCGGCTGAATTTCACATGTGAAGTTCAGCCATTTTTGTAATTATTAAATTAATTATTCTATCAAATATTATATAATGATCTGATATATAAATGCTGCAAGGCTGATTTCCGGAAGAATATTTTTTGGTTTGCATTTTGAATAGTGAATAACAATAAAAAAACGTATTTTTGTGCGGTACTTTATTATTAACAGCTATAAAACGAATCAAATCTTCCAGGTATGAAACAAAAAGATTCAATTTTAATTTTATTTCTATTGCTAATAACTATTTCGGCCTGGTCGCAGGAATCCAAAAAGCTCTCGTTGGGCTTTGAGGTCGGATCCGGCATTGTGGTTGGGGAAATGACTGATAAATGGTTTGTCAGACAGGACATTGGCTCTGATTTATACGACTATAACTACAGCAGCTCCAGTCTCTGCAAGGATATGAGCATTTCTTATTTTGGCATAAAATCTGAATATTCACTTGCCAAAAATAAAATTGGCATCCTTTCGGGAATCCGGTTAACACGTATCAATAGTTATTTGGATAAATACGCCTCTTCCGGTACCGGTTATTTCTTTTTACGAAACAACGAAGAAGGAACGAATACCGAATTTTTTAAAGTAAAAAAAATAAACGAAGATATTGACTATCTGGGAATACCCATTGAATTGCGTTATTCTCCTTTTCAATATAAATACTTTTGTTTTTATTTTAAAGTAGGAACCCAGATAAATTTCAAGCTTCATTCGAAAACTGACATCCAGTTTTTGAACGAGAACATGGAAGCTTATCAAAATAAAATTATTACTAACATTGACTTTACTCCGAATTCCATTTTCGCCTCTTTATACAGTTCCCTTGGCGTAAAAATTGGGAAAGAGAACAGTGTAAATTACAATTTTGAATTATTACTTCCTTCTAAGTTGCTGACATCCAATAATTCGTCTATAGTTATTCCTACGAGTTACACGGGCTTTCAATTTTCGGTACTATTCCCCTTCAAATAAAAAAGGTAAAAAATAAAGTTTACATGTCCATTATTTATAACAGATAATATCCTCCCATGAAAAAACAGATCTACCTTCCCATATTCCTATTCCTGCTGATTTTAGGTGCTTGCACTTCCGAAGATGTCCAGCTGGAGAAATCCATTTTCATCGAAGATGTCAATAATCCCGGGTTACCCATTTATTCCGAATGGGGATACAATACTTTTGGAGCCTATATCGATCGCAAGGTTTTCATTTCGAATGATTTTGACCTTCCGGCAAAAATTATTGTAAACAGCGATACCTTAACTTTGATACTGAAAGGGACGCTGAAATCGGAAATGGCAACATTGAAATTTACGTTGATAGGGTATTCGCCCGCCGATTACCCCGATTTAGTTTCCTTTAATAACTCTACTATCGATCTGACAAGCGATAAATGTATCATTACCTTGACAACCTATTCAAAAACCCTGGCACTGGATGTTTTTGATGGAAAGATCTTTTTTAAAAGGGTTCAAAATCTGTATGTCGATAAAGAACAGACAGAATCTATTTTATCGGGTACCTTTAATTTTAAAACATTTATTGATGGTGAGCCAATTGCCGTTTCAAATGGCAGATTTGATCTGGGTATTGGGTACGGAAATTTTTATAATTACTAATTTAGAAGGTACGAATTATACAAATTAATACTAATTACTCGAATTACACGAATGTAGCTTGCGACATCCCGATCTCGGGATTTAAAAGGTACGTGTTTACATTTTTTTTTATATGATAGGAACTTTAGTTAATGCTGCAGCCGTTATAGTGGGTGGAACGGTTGGTTTAATGCTCAAAAAGAGTATGCCCGAACGGATTGCCACCATTTATTTTCAGGCAATCGGTTTATTTACGCTGGCTATGGGCATCAGTATGGTGTGGAATATGCAACACATTCTCATTGTAGTAAGTAGCCTGGCTATCGGTTCGGTACTGGGCGAATGGATGAATCTGGAGTTGGGAGCAGAAAGGCTGAGTAACTACCTGAAAGGTAAATTCCGCATTGGCAGCGATCGTTTCTCAGAAGGTCTTATTACTGCATTCTTATTATATTGCATCGGATCTATGACTATTTTGGGTGCCATACAGGAAGGCACGGGTGGATCACCGGATTTGTTGATGACCAAGTCGTTGATGGATGGTTTTTCGTCAGTATTGTTGGCCTCGGCTTTTGGTGTGGGTGTGTTGGTCTCGGCCATCCCATTACTTCTTTTTCAGGGAAGCATCACCTTGTTGGCTATGTATGCCTCATCGTTTTTCACTCCCGAAATCATCCTGGGGCTTACTAACCTGGGTGGAATTTTATTAATCGGATTGGGAATAAATATATTGGAAATAAAAAAACTTCGTATTATGAACATGCTACCTGCTTTAGTAGTGGTAGCCGTGTTATTATGGTTTTTTTAAGCTCTGTTTTTTGAATTTGGAGTAGAATATTCTGTTTTCCTGTCAATTCTTAAAAACAGAACGAGGTATTTTTTTGTTATAGCTGAATTGAGTTCAAATTTTATTTCCTGTTTACCTTTGAATATTGAATTTTTAAGTCGGTATTTCAATAAAAAGCAAATTCAGGAATAACGAAAAATGTGCTCGCAAAGGAATCTGTTCAAATCAACATTTCCATACAAATGTAAAACTACTTAGCTCAACAGAATGAATAAAAATGAAGTATTTGAGCAACGCCTGAAGGTGTTGCAACAAATGGAAAACCATGCAGTTGTCAAACAGCATTTAAAAGGTAAACTCACTGCCCGTGAACGTGTAAACGTTTTATTTGATGAAGGAACTTTTTTTGAATTTGATGCTTTTGTAGAGCCTGCACAAAATTCGATCAGCGAAAAAAAATCGGTGTACGGCGATGGAGTTGTGGTGGGACGTGGTTTGGTGCAAGGGCGGAGTGTTTTTGCTTATGCACAGGATTTTACGGTTCTGGGAGGCTCGTTGGGATTTGCGCATGGGATGAAAATAGCGAAGGTGCAGGAAATGGCGTTGAAACTTGGAGCTCCTATAGTTGGTCTGATTGATTCGGGTGGTGCCCGTATTCAGGAAGGCGTCAAAAGTTTATCTGCTTATGCCACTATATTCCGAAATAATGTCCGTTCTTCGGGTATTATCCCTCAAATAAGCGTTATTCTTGGCCCTGCAGCCGGCGGTGCGGTTTACTCTCCTGCCTTGACCGATTTTATTTTTATGACAAACCGTACATCTTATATGTTTGTTACGGGTCCCGATGTAGTAAAGGAAGTCCTGAATGAAGATATCGATATGGAAAGTCTAGGCGGTGGAAATGTACATGCTCAAAAGAGTGGTGTGGCTCATTTTGTTTACGATGATGAAGAACATGCCATCATGTTTGTTCGCAAATTGTTGTCGTACCTGCCTTCCAATAATTTTGATTCTATACCCATTTCCAATAATGTTCAATATTACGAGTCACGACAGGAATTTTTGAATCAAATCATCCCCGACGATTCCAATCGTCCCTACGATATGAAAGAGATTATCAACATCATCGTTGATAAAGATTCATATTTTGAGGTGCATGAACGATATGCACAGAACATTGTAGTTGGTTTTGCCCGGTTGAATGGAAAAACGATTGGAATTGTGGCCAATCAACCCAAAGTGATGGCTGGTACCCTGGATATCAACGCCAGTGTGAAGGGAGCCCGTTTTGTGCGTTTTTGCGATGCATATAATATTCCCTTGCTTATTTTGGAGGATGTGCCGGGCTTTTTACCGGGCATAGACCAGGAGCATAGCGGAATAATTCGCAATGGAGCTAAATTACTTTATGCATTTTGCGAAGCAACCGTTCCTAAAATAACGGTGATAGTCCGGAAATCATACGGGGGTGCCTATATCGTGATGAGCAGCAAATATACAGGTGGAGATTTCAGCTTTGCCTGGCCAACGGCCGAGATTGCCGTGATGGGGCCGGCAGGTGCTATTAAAATTGTTCACCGGGCTGAATTACTCAAGGCTGAAAACAGAGCAGTGCTGGAAAAGGAATTGACCGATAAATACAAAAATGAAATCGCCAATCCTTACAAAGCTGAAGAATTAGGGCTGATTGACGAAGTAATAAGCCCATCGGATACCCGAAAAATTCTGATTACAGCATTTGATATTCTTTCCAATAAGCAATATGCTAAACCGGAAAGAAAACATGGAAATATTCCGCTTTAAATAGATATAAGAACCAAGAGCCAAGAACCAAGAACCAAGATGCTGAATGTCAAAATAATATAAACAATTGATATTATGAGTTTATTGTTTCGTTTTTTTGTTCTTACAAACATGAATTATTGTAAAAATAGCAAAGTAAATATCAACTTTATATCAACCAAATTAAATGAAGAAACGTCTGTTAATTGCCAACCGGAGTGAGATAGCTATCCGAATTATTCGTTCGGCCCACAAATTGGGTTTGATAGCCGTTGTACTTCAAAGTGATAAAGAGCCCGATGCTTTGTATTTAAAATATGCCGACGAAATTATTCTGGCGAAAGATGCGGGGAGTGAAAAACCCATATTTCTGGATGCTGAAAAAATTATCGGTTTGGCATTGGAACATAATATTGATTTGATTCATCCCGGATATGGATTTTTGTCCGAAAACCCCGATTTCGCGGCACTTTGCGAAGAGAATGGTTTGAATTTTATAGGTCCGTCACCACAATTGATCCGGAATATGGGTATTAAAACGATAGCTAAAAAAATGGCTATTGATGCAGGATTACCATTAGTTGCCGGGAGCGATGGCGCTGTGACCGATGCCAAAATCGCGCGGGAATATGCCGCAAAGATAGGCTACCCCGTTCTTCTGAAAGCATCTGCAGGGGGTGGTGGCCGGGGAATGCGCATAGTAGAAAAGCCGGAAACCATGAACAGGCTATTTAAATCAGCTTTCGATGAGGCAACAGCTGCTTTTGGAAATGGAGATCTGTTTGTTGAAAAATACCTGGAAAACCCGAAACATATAGAGTTTCAGATTCTGGGAGATAAAAAGGGGAATGTGATCCATTTGGGCGAAAGGGAATGTTCCTTGCAACGCAAACATCAAAAGATGCTGGAGGAAGCACCATCTGACAGCCTGAGTGCTGAAATGAGAAATCAGATGGGCGAAATGGCAGTCCGTTTTGCCAAATCGATAGGCTATTTTTCAGCCGGAACTATCGAATTTATTTTGGACGAGGATGGTTCGTTTTATTTTATGGAAATGAATACCCGCATTCAGGTAGAACATCCTGTTACTGAAATGGTATCCGGAGTTGACCTGGTTGACTGGCAAATCAGGATAGCGCTGGGTGAAGAGTTGACTATGACACAAGCCGATATTAAAACAACCGGTTGGGCCATCGAATGTCGCGTTAATACCGAAGATCCTCAAAACAGGTTTAGTCCTCAAACCGGATTTATCGAAAAAATACGGTTCCCAAACGGTAAACACATTCGTATCGAGACCGGTGTTCAAAACGGATCCGTAGTAACACCTTACTTTGATTCCATGATAGCCAAAATAATTGTTCATGGCAACGACAGAGCTGATGCCATTGACAAAACGTTGGAAGCTTTGCAGGAATTCAGTTTGACTGGTCTGAAAACTACTGTACCCTTTTGTCGTGCTGTCTTACAACATCCCGAATTTGTCACAGCCCGATATACTACACGCTGGGTAACTCAATATTTCAAACCCGAAATGTTGGAAACCGAAGATGACGAGTTGATTGGTGCTTTGGCAGCTACTATCATTTATGCTACCGAATACTTGCAAATTGCTTCGGACGCACCAGCCTCAAGAAACGAATCATTAAATGTCTGGGTTTTAAATAAAAGGATAAATAAGTAATTCCAATTTACTATTTACCATTTACAAATTACATTTTATCTGTGTTTATCTGTTATAAATCTGTGTAGATCTTATTTTTGATCTGTGAAAATCATTTTTTTTTAATCTGTGTAAATCATAATAATAAATGGGGACATCATACGTATATAAAAGAGACGCTTCGAGGCTTTTTATAGCTATGCGCGAAAACGGGAAACGGTTTAAAATTTACCTGCCCATGGAATCACAGCCTGTAATTAATGGCGTACCACACGACATAAATTTCATGGAGCATTCCGATTTCCAATATTCTTTTGATTGGAACAACAAACGCTATAACTGCGAATTGGTTTCCCGCGATCAGAATAAGGCAATCATAAAAGTAAATGGAGTGGAATATAAATTCAGCCTGGAATCAATTTTTTCGTACATACGCCATGGAATGATAGATAAGGATGGGAAAATAATCAACGAAAATAATATAGTTTCACCAATGCCGGGTAAAATTGTTGATATTTTTCTGGCTGAAGGCGACTTAGTGAATGAAGGCGAACCAATATTAAGTCTGGAAGCCATGAAGATGCAAAATGAAATCACAGCCAGCTGTAACGGCGTTATTCGGAAAATCCATGTTATTCAGGGACAATCCGTTATGAGGGATGAACTTTTGGTAGAAGTGACTTCTATAGATGTATAAGTTTATAGTCGATAGTTGATAGTTTATAGTTTATAGTTTGGTAGCAAATAGTTTGAAAACTAATCAACCAATCAACTAATTAACCAATGGAGCTTGCGACATCCCGCTTGCGGGATCAACCAATTAACTAATCAACAATCAACTAAATATCCAAAAATAAGAAATACATAAAATGAATTTTATAGCAATAGATTTTGAAACGGCTCATGCCAATTATCCTTGCGAAATAGGACTTTCGAGGGTAGTGAACGGAAACATCACAGACTCAAAGTCGTGGCTGATTAAACCGGCCTGTTTCCCCTATATGAATCCCTGGAACGAGCGGGTGCACGGTATTTCAAATGCCGATGTGGCTACAGCCTCCAGCTTCGAAGAATTTGGAGCGAATTGAAACCGTGGATGGACGACAGCGTTCTGGTGGCACACAACGCTCCCTTCGATATGCGCGTATTGCGTGCTTCGTTGGCGCATTATGATTTGGCAATACCTTGGGCTGAGTATTTTTGCAGCGTGAGTCTTTCGCGCAAAGCATGGAAACAATTGCCGGGAGGACATTCATTAGGTGCCATGTGTTCGTATCACGATATCCGATTCAATCATCACCGGGCCGGCGACGATGCCAAAGCTTGTGCACTTATTACCCTAAAAGCTTTTGAAACTGTGGAAGCCACTAATTTAACCGAAGGGCTTTCTAAACTCGGCATCGGACTCAAGCGCTTATGATTTCCTAATCAGGAGAAACAGAAACACATATCCAAATAAAATAAAAGTTTTTGCACTTTTGTTTGTTACATTGCTATAAAAAAAACCTCCCAATGCTTCACAGCGGCGGGAGGTTGTCATTTTATTCATCATTATTCACACATATAAACTTGCCTGACAAAACAAGTTATTTTTTTTGTTTAAAAAACATCGATGTCGTAATTGGGTTCATTGGTAATTTCGGATACTAATTCGGTGTATATCACCTTTCCATCTTCATCCAATGCCACTACCGAACGAGCCATTAAACCTTTAAGGGGACCATCCTCAAGCAGCACACCATAATCGGTAGCAAAATTATTGTACCTGAAATCGGAAGCCGTAATCACATTTTCAAGTCCTTCGGCTCCGCAAAACCTACTCTGAGCAAATGGTAAATCTTTCGATACACAAATTACTACCACGTTTTTCTTTTCAGATACCCATTTGTTGAATTTTCGTACCGATGTAGCACAGGTACCCGTATCCAAACTGGGGAAAATATTTAATAATAATTTTTTCCCTTTGAAATTGCTTAAATGAATTTCTTGTAAACCACCATTTACCAGCGTGAAATCTGGCGATTGTGTCCCTAATGCGGGCAATTGTCCGTTGGTCTGTACTTCACTACCTTTAAATTTTACTGTTGCCATAGAACTTAATTTTATAAATTAGTTTAAAAATTATTTTGTTAATACTATACTAACAGCCGTAAGCCGTTTTTTGTTTACTTTTGTGCGTCTTTTATATATAACTACTCTTTCATGAATAGAAATAAAATTTCCGGTTTTCTGCTTTTTGTCATTTTACTAGGATTCGTTTCCTGTAAAGATAAAGACGAATACTCGATAAATTCTGCTTTCACAACAATACTTCAACATTTTGAAGATGAGGGCTCTATCCGGGGAAGAACCTTTAACTTAAAGCAAACCGGATTGATCGTTGAATTTGCTGATTTGGACGAAAATACGGCCGGTTTGTGTCATTACGAAGATCCCATTCGGATTGAAATAGACAAATCATACTGGAACGAAATAAGTTCATCGGCAGGAGCCGATTTGATGAAAGAAAACTTACTTTTTCATGAACTCGGACATGGATTACTCGGCCGAAAACACTTGAATAAAATCCTCGAAAACGGAGACTGGAAATCCATGATGTGTGGGGGCGATAAAGTGGATGATCGCCCTTGGAATATAAATTACCGGGGTATGCGACGGGCGTATTATTTGGATGAATTATTTAATGAAAGCACACCGGCTCCTGACTTTTTGAGCAATCTATTCGGGGCAGATATTGCGGGATTTACTCCCTCTATGTATTTTAGTTTTAATTCAGAATCTAAGCAGGACACCGGATTTGATTTAGTAGATAATAGTTCATTTAAAACCACCATCGATAATAGTCGACTAAAATTTCAATCGAAATTAAATAAAGCCTTATTACTTTATATTTCAACATCCATCAATATACTATCTGATTTCATTTTCGAAGTGACTTTTCAATATCCTACTGGTAATGCAACGGATCAATATGGTTTACTCTTCGGTACTGTCCCTGCTGATCCTACTAACGATTCTGAATCCATCGAGTATTTTAGTATCAACAACAACCGCAAAATGTTCATGGGAAACCGAACCTGGTACAGCTTTTATACACAATTAAGTAAACCGGAAATTTTAGCCGGAGGAAAAAACACACTGAAGGTGGTGAAGATAAAACAGATGCTGTACTACTTTATTAACAACGTATATGGATATTGTTCCGAAATTGAAGCCACAGAATCGGGAACTAATTTCGGTTTTATGACCCCTCCCAATGGAATAATTTGGCTTGATGATTTCACCATTTCCACAAAGAGTAGTGCCGGGGTGTCTGCTAGAGTTCAACAAATTCAGGTAGTAGAATTAAAATCTAAAACAATAGATACTTTCGAACAACACACAATAAAAAACAAATAATGAACTCTAAGCATTCATTGTCTGTTTTGCTAATATCTTATCTTTTCTGTTTACAAACCATAACTTATTATTCATGTCAAAATTCGTAATATATCAGGTTCTACCACGCCTATTTGGTAATTATAACACAACGAATAAATATAACGGAACCATCCAGGAAAACGGGTGTGGAAAATTTAATAGTTTCACTCCAAAGGCTCTGAAAGAAATTAAAATGCTTGGAGTTTCGCATATTTGGTATACCGGGATTATTGAACATGCCACTCAAACCGATTATTCTGCCTTTGGCATTGAAAAGGATCATCCTGATGTAGTGAAGGGAAAAGCCGGTTCACCATATGCCATCAAAGATTATTATGATGTTGATCCCGATCTGGCTGAAGACGTTGAAAACCGGATGTCGGAATTTGAAAATCTGGTGAAACGAACTCATAAAACAGGTATGAAAGTGCTGATTGATTTTGTTCCAAATCATGTTGCCCGTCAGTATCACTCAGATGCAAAACCGGAAGGAGTATCCGATTTAGGCGAAAATGATCACACAGAATGGGCTTTTTCGCCGTTAAACAACTTTTATTATATGCCTAAACAGGCATTTACCCCACAGTTCGATGTGGATGGTTATTCCGAATTCCCTGCCAAGGCTACAGGAAACGACCAGTTTACGGCTTCTCCAACCCGAAACGACTGGTATGAAACGGTGAAGCTTAACTACGGAGTAAATTACGTCGAAGGTCACCAAAAGCAGTTCAATCCCATTCCCGATACCTGGATCAAAATGCGTGACATTTTACTTTTCTGGGCTTCGAAACAAGTGGATGGTTTTCGATGCGACATGGCCGAAATGGTTCCGGTGGAATTTTGGGGCTGGGCTGTATCTCAGGTAAAAAAACTATATCCCGATATTATTTTTATTGCCGAAGTATATAAACCTGCAGAATACCGTAACTACATTTGCAACGGTAAATTCGATTATTTGTACGATAAAGTGGGCATGTACGAAATGCTCCGCAATATTACAAGCAAAAATTTTCCTGTTCACAACCTTACCAATGCATGGCAATCGTTGGGTGGAATAGAAGATAAGATGCTTAATTTCATGGAGAATCACGATGAGCAACGCATCGGTTCGGGTTTCTTTTCCGGTAGCGGTATGTCTGCACAACCAGGTATGATAGTGGCCGCTACACTCACCAAAGCTCCGGTTATGATTTATTTCGGGCAGGAATTGGGCGAATTGGATATGGATAACGAAGGTTTTAGCGGCGTTGACGGGCGAACAAGCATATTCGATTATTGGGGTGTGAAAACTGTTCAGGCCTGGGCAAATGATGGAAAGTTTGATGGAAAAAAACTGACTAAAGAACAAAAGGAATTGCGTAAATTCTACCAGAAATTACTGAATATCACACTCACCGAAAAAGCCATTACCGATGGAGTGATGTACGATCTGGCATTCTCCAATTTCGATAACCTCAAGTTTAATTCGCATGAACAATATGCGTATTTCCGAAAATTTGAAGATGAAATTCTGCTTTTTGTTTTGAATTTCGATGATAAAAACCTGGATACTGAAGTTCAATTTCCGCTCGAAGCTTTCCAGTTCATGGAGTTGGAAGAAGGGCATCACTACAGTTGTGTAAACTTATTGAACGATACAGACGAAATTTCAACCTTCTCTTTTAGCTCACAACAAGTTTTTTATACTCAAATGCCAGCCTGGAAAGGGAAAATTTTTAAATTAAAGAAAATTGAATAACAACTGATGTCATCCCAAATTAGTCAAATTTCAAACGCTCTCAGGTGCAATCGCTCTGAGGGCGTTTTTCTTGTATATAGGGAGATGGGGAATAGCAGGGGAATAACTCCAATATTTTCACGAGAAAAGATTTTATTACCCGGCTTATCCATATCGAAGATAAAAAACTACTTCGACGGATACCTGATTTATCCTGAATTATTCAATCGGCCACTAGTTTGTCTATTTGTTGAACGAAATGGACATAAATTGCGTTATATTTTAAAATAATTATCAAAGAAATCTGGAGAAAAAAATATGAAATCAATATTCATTCATCCGTTGTTGATGGTTTTGGTTTTTATGGCTTCTTGTTCTTCAACTAAATCCACTACCGAAAGCATCCGTGAAATAACTCACAAAGTAGAAACGAAAGATTTTACGATCGAAGTAAATTATGCAAATCCCATGAGTGGGCCGCAAATTTACCTGACTAACGGTTATCATTTACGCATAAAAAATGATTCAGCTTTTGCCTATCTTCCTTACTACGGTGTAGCCTATTCGGCACCCTATGGCGGTGAAGGCGGAATTAAATTTGCTGAACTCATGAGCAATTATTCTTGTCTGAAAACTAAAAAAGCGGATGGCTGGAACATTCACTTGAAAGTAAAAACGATGGAAAATGGTTACGACATTACAGTCAATATTTTTAACAACAGAAATTCCACCATCACAGTCAATTCGTTTAACCGGCAAACAATTACTTTTACCGGAGAGCTGAAGAATTAATTCAGTCAACTTCTTCCTACTCGTTTTTTTTTGTAAAAAATACAGATATAGCATTCAAAGTATCTATTTCCTGAACTATTAATTCAGCACAAAAACACCCCGTTTTGTGCTGAATTTTTGCTTTTAAGTCCTTTCCATTTCCAACCTTTCGCTTTTTAAGAAAAAAAGTAAAATAGACCTTTTTATCGTAATAAAACAGCAAAAATAATTAAAGAAATATTTCTTTAATATGCTTGTTAATTGAAAAAAATATCGGATATTTGCGAAAGAATTTATATCAAGCTATTAGAATTTTAATCCGTTTATAACAAGGCATTTAATCAATATTCAGCTTCTCATATTTTGTCCTGTTTCAGTTGAAATAAAATAAATAATTATTTAAATATATGAAAGAAATTAAATTCAGCCTGGTCTACCGCGATATGTGGCAATCGTCGGGCAAGTATGTGCCACGCAAAGACCAGTTAGCTCTGATTGCACCTGTTATTATCGAAATGGGCTGCTTCGCCCGCGTTGAAACCAATGGTGGTGCTTCGGAACAAGTGAATTTGTTGTACGGAGAAAACCCGAACGACGCCGTCAGAACTTTTACCAAACCATTTAACGATGCTGGTATTCAAACACACATGCTCGACCGTGGTTTGAACGGATTGCGGATGAACCCGGTTCCTGCCGATGTGCGTGAGTTAATGTACAAAGTAAAGAAAGCGCAAGGCGTTGACATTACCCGTATCTTCTGCGGCTTGAATGACGTACAAAACATTATTCCATCCATCCGTTGGGCCAAGGCAGCCGGTATGATTCCACAGGCTACCATGTGTATCACTTATTCCGATATTCACACCGTGGAATATTATGTGAATATGTCCGAACAGCTTATAGCTGCCGGTGCTGAGGAAATTTGTCTGAAAGATATGGCCGGTATCGGTCGCCCGGTCATGTTGGGAAAATTAGTGAAAGCCATTAAGACAGCTCACCCGGAAATTATTCTTCAATACCACGGACATTCAGGACCCGGATTTTCGGTGGCTTCTATGCTCGAAGTGGCCAAAGCAGGTATTGATTACCTGGACGTTGCCATGGAACCACTTTCGTGGGGTATGGTTCACCCGGATGTAATTACCATTCAAGCCATGTTGAAGGACGCCGGATTTAAAGTTCCGGAAATAAACATGAGCGCATATATGGAAGCCCGTCGGTTGACACAAACTTTTGTGGATGACTTTTTGGGATATTTTATCGACGATCGCAACAAGTTCATGACTTCATTGCTTGTGGGTTGTGGTCTTCCGGGCGGTATGATGGGTTCGCTCATGGCAGACCTGAAAGGAATGCATGCTGCTATCAACTCTTACCTGAAAGGTGCAAACAAAAAAGAACTTACAACCGACGAATTGCTGGTGATGTTGTTCGATGAAGTGAAATATATCTGGCCGAAACTGGGGAATCCACCCTTGGTAACACCTTTTAGTCAGTATGTGAAAAATATTGCATTGATGAACGTGATGTTCCTGATTAAAGGTCAGGCTCGCTGGACGATGATAGACAAAAATAGTTGGGATATGATTTTGGGTAAAGCCGGTAAACTTCCCGGAACACTCGACAAAGAGATATTAGCCTTGGCCGAAAAAAATAAATTTGAATTTTTCGAAGGCAATCCTCAGGATAATTATCCAAACGAATTACCACGTTTCATTCAGGAAATGAAAGAACTGGGTTGGGACAGGGGTAAGGACGATGAAGAATTGTTTGAATTTGCCATGCATGATAAACAATACCGTGACTTCAAATCGGGTGAAGCTAAAAAACGTTTCGAATCGGAACTGGATGCTGCTATCAAAGCTAAATATGCAACACAAAATATCGAAATACCCGATATCCGCGCACTGAAATACCCGAATGCCGAACCGGTAGTTTCTACTGCAACTGGCCGTGTGATTTGGGAACTCGATTTCAACGAACGATCCATTGAGCCTGTTCATGGAAAATTGGTAAAAGAGTTTGATACCCTTTGTACAATTCAAACCAATTATGGTCTGGAACACATCCCAAGCTTCTGTAACGGTCGCATTGTTGGTGTTGAAAAGAATCAGGGCGACATGGTACGAAAAGGTGAAGTGTTGGCTTATATTGAGCAAAAATAAACGGAACAAAGATTCAAGTACAAAAACACAGGATGCTGATCAATTAAAAACAGATTTATATATTTTGAGAAGTTATCAAAACGAAGAAAAGACCTTGCTTGCAAGGTCTTTTCTTCGTTTAAATAAATCCTTATTGTGGATTTAGTAAATATATTTAACTGGAAAGTGAAAGATATTTTTAAAATGGCCAAAAAATGAATTAAAAATGCTATTTTTGCGGCGAAATCATATCACTTATAAAGAATACAGGCATTTGTACTATCAATCTGTTTAGATAGAACTATCGTCAGCTGCTTTTTTTTTTGAGATTTCAACAATTAATTTTAAGGCATTTTTTTTGCAAAAACACGAATACAGATGCCTTATTAAGCAGATAATCAATAACTAAAACAGCTGAATTTATGTTAAAGGACTTATTCATAAAAAAAACACTGGCTCAACTGGATGAGCAGGCCGACAGCAAGCACAATCTGCTGGTTCGCCACCTTGGAGCTCTAAATCTTACTTTATTAGGAGTAGGTTGTGTAATTGGAGCTGGTATCTTTGTCTTAACAGGTACAGCAGCAGCTTTACATGCCGGACCGGCAGTGGCGCTATCATTTATTGTTTCTGCATTCGGCTGTTTGTTGGCTGGTCTCTGTTATGCTGAGTTTGCCTCTATGATTCCAGTATCGGGAAGCGCTTACACCTACGGTTATGCCACGATGGGTGAATTTTTGGCATGGATTATAGGTTGGGATTTAATCCTGGAATACCTATTTGGAGCTGCAACAGTGGCTGTGGGATGGTCGGGATATGTGACCAGTTTTCTGGCCGATTTTGGAATTCATTTACCGGCATCTATTAGTCAAAGCCCCTTCGTCTTTGACATTAACGGTTGGCATGCCACAGGAGCTATAATCAATTTTCCTGCAGTATTCATTGTGGTTATCATGTCTACCTTATTGATTATTGGTATTAAAGAGTCCGCGAAATTCAACAACATCATTGTTATGATAAAAGTAGTTATTATTCTGCTCTTTATCGGTTTTGGAATTTCACATATCGATGTTGCTAACTGGACTCCTTTCGTTCCAGCCAATACAGGTACATGGGGTGAATTTGGTTGGTCGGGCATACTCACCGGCGCCGGAGTTGTTTTCTTTGCTTATATCGGCTTCGACGCCATTTCTACCATGTCGCAGGAAGCCGTTAACCCTAAACGGGATATGCCCATTGCCATCCTTAGTTCCTTGCTTATATGCACCGTCTTGTACATCGGTGTAAGTCTGACTCTTACAGGAATTGTAAATTACAAAGAATTAAATGTTTCGGCCCCCATTGCCGTGGCAATAGATAAAGCCGGAGCGAGTTTATTATGGTTGCGACCTATTATTAAAATCGGTGCTATAGCTGGGCTAAGCTCCGTAGTTCTGGTATTACTTCTCGGTCAATCGCGTGTTTTTTTCTCCATGGCCAGTGATGGTTTATTATGGAAAAGTTTTGGTAAAACTCATTCTAAATTCAAAACACCCCATATAACCACTATGGTAACCGGCTGCTTTGCAGGTTTATTTGCCGGAATTTTTCCCATAGGTCTGTTAGGAGAGTTAGTTTCTATCGGAACCCTCCTTGCCTTTGTAATTGTTTGCGTGGGTATCATTATTATGCGCAAAACCGAGCCCGATGCACCTCGCTCATTCAGAACCCCGTGGGTTCCTTTCGTACCGATATTGGGAGCGCTAATCTGTTTTGCGCAAATGGCATCTTTACCAGGTGACACCTGGCTTCGTTTGATACTCTGGATGATGATTGGTTTTGTGATTTATTTCACCTACGGGAGAAAACACAGTCATGCCAGACAAAGAAGGAAAGATGGATTAATGTAGGTAGTTGATTAGCTGTTTGGCTATTCAGACGGCTATCAGCAGGTTGATTAGTTCTTAGTTTTCCGACTAGTTATTCTAACTGAAATATACCGTTTAATTGAAGGCAAAAAAAAGACGAGGAAAGTTTGGATATAAAAACAAAAATAGATGAATAAAAAATCGGCTGGCTTCATTTTGAAGTCAGCCGATTTTAATAATGAGTTGTTCTCTGTTTTCTGTTTGAAGTAAAAGTATTTCAGAATAACGAAGTAGGATTCATAAGTGAATAAAGGAAAAAGCTTACTCCGAAACCGGGGCAATTAATTTATACCCTTTTCCATGTATGTTGATAATAATTATATTGGGATCAGCAATCAGCAATTTGCGTATTTTGCAAATATACACATCCATACTTCTTGCGTTGTAATAATTATCATCTTTCCAAACTGTTTTCAATGCATATTTACGTTCCAGAATTTTGTTGGTGTTAGCAGCAAACAAAATCAGCAGATTCAATTCTTTGTTGGTGAGCTTTTTTGACTCTCCCTGGAAAGTTAGCAAACGTTTCTGAACATCAATAGAATAAGCTCCAACTTTATAAGCAGGCTCTTTCAGCAACATGTTAAGATCTTCATTCTCTTCGCTTAACAAGATTTTTTCTTTTTCATTAGTCATTTTTCTTCATTTTTGATTGTTAGTATAGTGATAGTGATAGTGATTTCTTTTTTTAATTGAATTACAGATTGGAAATAATAAAACATTATTCAGTTTTATTTAGTTTATTCAATCAGTACGAAAACTATTTCTTATAAATCTCACTTTTTTTTTCATCAAAAAAAAGTAGTGTTTTGAAAAAATAGATAGAAAATGATAATGGCATATTGATAAAGTGATTATGCATTGGGGGTACTTCTGTATGCATATATCATTTCGATAGAATCCGGACTTAAACAACACAGCGTGGCGTGTTAAATCGAAGTATGGCAGGATATTTTCTAACATTGAAGTCATATATCCGGTAGAAATAAAGTGATTAAAATAATCAGATTGTTAAGTGGGAGCAAATATATGAAAAATAATTACGTTAATAGTCAAATAATTAAAATATTTATATTAGTTACTAAAAAAAAAATCAGAAATTTTGAAAAGTGTAAAGTATTAATATAAAACTATAAAGTTTTCTTGAGGAATTTAAAGTATATTTTACATGATTGAAAAGGGTTTGACAAACTTTGTGAGCTATATTACGTTTTCAAATTACACTAATTCAATAGTCAGAGTAAGGCATAGCCAAACAGAAAACACTACCTTTGCGATAAATTACAAACCCATAAAACATCTTATGAAAAAGTGTGCATTCTTTATTTTTATGACCGGATTTTTTTGTTTATCCGCTTTGGGACAAGTGTCAATAGAGGTTGCTGATAATACCATAAAAGTAGGTGGACATAGTGAAATGGTATTTTATTATGGTTTTGCACAGGGTGATCAACTCATTTTTTCATTTGAAGTATTAAACGGAAAAGAACTCAAAGAATTAGAAATCACAGAACTTCCCTCTTCATCAAAATTTATGGATTACAAAACGAAGAAAATTAAAAACAAGATGATACATGTTACCAGAACCGGTATCTATAAATTCAAGTTCACGAATGCTTCACTAGCCGCCCGTATCTGTCAAATTCAAATTCAACGGATTCCATCGGGACTCTCCACTAAAAATTTCAATTCGTCGGTCTATTGGCGAACGGTTGAAGATACTATTTATTCCCAGGCACCAAAACGATATCTGGTAAAAAGTGACACGCTTGCTCAAACAATAGTTGACCAGGTAACCAAAGTTTGTACTTCGAGCCCTTTAAACAGACAGGGGGATAAGGAAGTCGTGGAGTTTACCCTTCCCAATGGGACCGTATCGTGGAGCTATTACATCGGAGTAGGAACTGAAGGTCAAAAGGCCTTTAACAGGACCAAAGTGAGCTTTATAAACACTGCAGCCGCCGTGGCCACACATATTCCTGGATATGGTACCATGGCTGCCTTAGCCTTGTATGGGCTAAATACTTTTCAACTGATTCAGGGGGAAGATAATGTAAAATACTCGTTTATATCAGATTCAAAGAATGCACTGTTATATAAAAATGGTCAAGGATTTAAACTCTTTCACAGAGGTAATGTACTAAACGATGCTTCACAAATGAAAGAGCCATTAGCCGGAAAAATATATCTGGGCTTGTTAAACGATAACCTGATGGAATCTATAGAAGTAAAAGTGAATGTCACAGCTATTATCTTAAAACAGAAATGGGCAACTCAGACTTCAAGCATTCGGAGTATTAGTATTCGACAGGAAGCTTATTTGAAGAATTAGAAGTATAACCGATTTTTTTAATTATAGCTATAGATACGTTATGCTATCGTGTAAGTGATTAAAATTTAAATAGGCAAGAATCCGAAGAATCCGAAGATTTCTAAATGGATTGAATGGAGACGAAAAGATTTTTTCAGAAAATTATTTATACTTATTGAGCCAGTAAAGAAGGAGGTTAACTCTTTTTTTAAGTACCAACAACTATTGAATATTAATTATTTTACTCTGTAAAAATGTACAAATCAGTATAAAACCGTATTTATTTATTCCAAATACCAATAAACGGCATTAATCAGTATAATTAATATTAACTTTGCAACTAATCCGTAGAATTATTATTAGTTTTGTAACCGATTATTTGCAAACATTCAAATGCTATGAAGTTGTTTTATAAGCCAGCCTATATATCTTTGGCTGTTGATATTCTGACGTTGATCTTAAGTTCATATGTTGTATTGGATTGGTTTCCTCTTACTACCCAAACTCCCTTTAACAAGTACTCCTGGCCATCATTTTTCTTTATGCTTATTTGGCTAATTTGTTCTTATTTGCTAAAGCGATACCTGCCATTACGCAGGGAGCGATATTTTAAAGCAACTTTCAAATTATTCTATACTTCTTTAATTGTTTTCGGATTTTTTTGGGCTCTCATTTTTTTCTTTTTCAATGGTTTTTTTTCCGAATTTGTTCTTTTCTCCATTACAATTTCCGCTTTTTCGCTCGAATATGTGTTTTTATTTCTGTTTTTTGCTTATCGTTATGCCGTACAATACGATGGGCCCATTTCGCAAAAAGAGGAAAGACCGAAAACACTGGTTAAACCGGCAAGTCGGTTAGACGAATCAAGTTATAACGATCTTTGCATTACCATTAGCAAGTATTCGGGCGTACAGGTCTTGACTTTTTTAAGTAATACTATTGATTTAGAGAGTGGAAATACCCTTGTCTCTGTTACAAGTGATACTATAAACTTGAAATTAAGGCCCAATTTCCTGTTTTCGACCATCGTCAACCTCGAAATATTAAATAATTCCAATGGCATTAATTCTATGTTTTCCGTTATAAACGAAAAGCTACCCGATGATGGTTTATTTATTTGTTGTTATGAATCTAAAAGTACGCGTAAGAAACGTATTTTAAAGCGATATTTCAAGGGTCTTAATTACTTTTTTTATACCATAGATTTTTTCATTAAGCGCATACTACCAAAAATATTTATAACACGGCGGCTGTATTTCGACTTAACTCATGGTAAGAACCGGATTCTTTCCAAAGCAGAAGTATTGGGTAGGTTATATTCCTGTGGTTTTGAAGTATTGAAAGAAAAAAAAATTGGTCAATTAACCTACGTATATGCTCAGAGGGTAAAGCAACCTATTTGCATTAAAAATCCATCATATGGACCTTTAATAAGATTGCGCCGATTTGGAGAAGACGGGAAGCCCTTTAATGTATATAAAATGCGGACTATGCATCCTTATTCTGAATATTTACAGGCATATATTTACTTGCGTAACAATCTAAAAGACGGAGGAAAGTTTAATAAAGATATTCGAATTACGACTATTGGTAAATTGATGAGAAAATACTGGTTAGACGAGTTACCTATGGTTATAAACTTACTGAAAAGGAACATGAAATTGGTTGGTGTCCGTCCACTCAGTGAACATTATTTCAGCCTTTACAGTAAAGAATTGCAAGAAAAGAGGATTAAATTTAAACCTGGTCTATTTCCTCCTTTTTATGCCGATTTACCTCGTACACTGGATGAAATTCAGGCTTCAGAAATGCGCTATCTCATGGCTTGCGAAACTAACGGAGTTTTTATTACCGACTTTCATTATTTTTTTAGGATAATGAAAAATATTCTGATAAAAAAAGTACGGAGTGCGTAGAAAAAATCTCCTAATTTCCTGATTTGAAGTTTTAAAATGTACTAATTGAATAATTCTCGCGTATCATTAATCTGTGAAATATACTATTAATCAGTGTAAATAGTTTCATCTATATGAAAAAAAACATACTCCTTTTTTTGTTCGTTATTTCACTTACCTCATTATTTGCTCAGGATATTCCTCAGCACATTTCATACAACCGTATTTACGATTACCTGGATGAATTGGCTGGCGATGGTGTTATAGAACTGAATTCAGGAGCTAAACCATACAGCCGGGAATTCATAGCTGGAAAACTACTCGATGCCCGGATCAAAATTAACGAACTAAACCAACGTCAGCGGGATGAGCTTAGCTTCTTTTTGAATGATTACTCTCTGGAACAGAATAAACTTTCTGATACAAAACTAACAATATTGGGAAACGAAAATCTGAATTTGGGATTATTACAACCTACATTTCAATATCGTGATACCCTTTTCCGCGCAAGAATTACGCCTATACTAGGGATGCAGATTACACGCAACAGTAATGGGAATATCATTAAGCGCTGGTATGGTGCCGAATTTCAAGCCTTGATGGGTAAACACCTGAGTGTGTTCGGGAGTCTTCGCGATATTTCTTTTCAAGGTGAGTTATTGGCACGACCTGGCTATTTGAATGATTATCCTGGGTGTGAATACAAAGAATCTACTTCCGGAGGAGATTTCAGTGATTCGAGGGGGGGCATCAAATATGCATGGAGCTGGGGCTCGGTGGGGTTGGTTAAAGATAATGTGGTTTGGGGTGATAATAATCACGGGTCAAACATTCTTTCCGGACGTGGTCCTTCTTTCCCCATGCTGACCTTGCATTTAAAACCAGCCAAATGGTTTGAAATGCAATATTTTCATGGTTGGTTAGTGTCTAATGTCTTGGACAGTACGCGCTATTATACTGATAATTTAGATAAAAGACTCTATAGGAATACCAATAAATTTATCGCTGCTAATTTATTTACTTTTACTCCTGTAAATAAATTTAATTTGTCAATAGGGAACTCCATAGTGTATGCCGAATCAAATGTGCAGGCGGCTTATTTTATTCCAATAGCCTTTTACAAATCGCTAGATCATACTTTAACCAAAGGATTGGGCATTGAAAATCAGAATTCGCAAATATTTCTCAATATCAGCTCCCGAAATATTAAACACTTACATCTTTTCACTTCGGTTTATGTTGATGAAATTGATTTCGGTCGTTTCATGCCAGGAAGTGCCGAAAAAAATCCCATTTCTTATAAAATTGGTGCAAATTTAAGCAACTTTCCCTGGCAAAATCTGTCAGTTATGGGCGAGTTTACCCGAACCAATATCATAAATTATAAACATTCTATTCCTGCCATTACCTGGGCTTCCAATGGATATAATCTTGGACATTATCTGGGCGATAACTCCCAGGAAATATATCTGGCTTTACGCTATAAACCCATTCGTGGACTTGATTTAAACCTTTCATTTGTGGATGCAAAGCATGGAAATGAATATAATTACATTCGTGCCAATCACGCTATAGAGAAAATTATCAGTCAACCATCTTTGGGCGATATAACCTGGAGTAACAAAACCTTATCATTTAATGCCCAATACGAAGTATTCAATAACGCTTATGCCATTGTAAATGTAGCTTATAGCAACATTCAGGGTTATGAGTTAACTTCTGCTGCTATAGATGGAGAAGTACGTCTGACCGCTCAAGAGTATTTGAATTTATATACACCTGAGTATTTACAGGGTAAAAACACAACTGTTTCTGTTGGATTTAGTTTTGGTTTTTGAAAAACGAATTACCCAAATTTAAAACGAATTACTCGAATTAATGCAAATTAACATGGGTTAGATCTATTTAAGCTATTGACTACCAAAGATTAACAAGAATTATTGAACTGTTTTATATACAAAATGGTTATATTTAGATTAAATAGAGAAAATAATTACTTGAAAATTGAACATTTATAAAAAATAAAAAGAAAGAAGTTGTTGCTTGTCATCTTTACCTTTTTTTTAGAAATTGTTCATATAATCAATTAATTAGAAAATATATTTAACGACTCTTTCATTCAAATTATCAGTTATTTCATTATGCATAGACCATTAATTATAGGTATTACCGGCGGAATAGGAAGTGGTAAATCCACTCTTTCTAAGAAGCTACGCACCGAAGGATATTTGGTTTATGATTGTGATATTGAGGCACGTCGACTGCAAAATGAGCACCCACTTATTCGCCAGCAGTTACAAGAATATTTTGGTCCGGAAATTTATACAGATCAAGGTTTAAATAGGAAGGCATTAGCGAATATAGTATTTGGAATGCCCGATTTGATGTCAAAAGTAATGGCGATTGTTCATCCGGTGGTCAAGGAGGATTTCAAAAAATGGATAGAAAACCGAAGCATGCACAAACTACTGTTTATGGAATCTGCCATTCTGTTTGAAAGTGGTTTTGAAATTTTCGTAGATAAAGTGATACTTATGACCGCTTCTGAAGAGGTTAGGATAAGACGTGTAATGAAAAGAGATAGTATTACACATGAACAAGTACGTGCTCGTATGAGTCATCAAATCCCCGATGAGAAAAAAATTACACGTTCTGATTTTGTGATTTATACTGATGACAACAAACCCCTGGTGGATAAAATGAAAAAAATATTGGTGGAGCTGTGCGAATACAAATTATTGAATTGTTAGATTCTGATTTTTCAACATGCTTCTACAAAAAAAAACGTGACCATCATTTTATGAGAGTCTCGTTTTTTTTTGCAGCACATGCTATCTTTTTTTTCAACCTTTAATTATAAGTTGGTAAAGCAGAGAACCTCTTTGAATATCTCAAATGCTGTTTTGTATAGTCTTCTGTATAAGAAACTGAAACGTTAATTATTTTTCCCTTTTTATTTTTCACTAAATTGTAAACAGGATTTACAAAACCGCGGTAAGGTGCCAGATTCAGCTTTTTGTAGCGTTCCAGAACTTCTGTATGTAAGGTAGGATTAACTTTTACAGCATACTTTTCTATTAATGCTTTACCACCATCAAAATCTCCTGTCGATCTGACACGTTGAATCTCTGCTAATAATTCACCGAATAAGGTCCGTAATTTTTGATAATCGTTTATCACTACAAAAGTTTCTCCATTGCGTTTAGTTATTTCTACCACTTTGTCAGTAGCTCCTTTTTCGAATACCCAGGCTGCAATCAGTTGACGGTTTCGCATATGCGCCTCTTCAATGTCTTTTCCCGGTTGAATGCGGGTGAGTTGTGTCATCAATCCGTTCATCATGAATTGGTAATATTCAGCTTTGTAGGCTTCATTGTCGGGGAGTAATCCCAGTTCTACTATTTTGGGATCACCCATATAGTATAAACCAAACAAGTCGGCACGGGCTTCTTCGATAGTGGAACCATAGGCTTTCAGGGCATCGGGATCTACACCTGGTAGTAATTTTCCTGAACCGTGGCCAAGGCATTCGTGTAAATCGGTATGCAGGTTATTGGTCATAGAAGAAAAATCTTTAGCTCGTTGACGTTCAACTTCACTCCACATGAATTCTTCAGCAAAACCATTCCCCAGCGATGCCTGATCATAAGCTTCGGTGATATTTTCTATAGTCACTGATTTAGAACCGTAATCACGGCGAATCCAGTTGGCATTGGGCAAATTTACACCGATAGGAGTAGATGGATAACAATCTCCGGCTAAGATTACCGCAGTAATCACTTTTGCAGAAACGCCCTTCACTACTTCTTTTTTAAATTTTGGGTCTACGGGTGAGTTATCTTCGAACCATTGAGCGTTACTACTGATTATTTCCGTTCGTTTGGTTGCTTCGATATTTTTGAAATTTACGATCGATTCCCAACTGGCTTTCATTCCCAGCGGATCACCGTAGGATTCTGTAAATCCATTCACAAAATCAATTTGGGATTCCAGGTCTTTCACCCATTTAATTGAATAGGCATCATAGGTTTTTAAATCCCCGGTTCTATAAAAATCAATTAATGTGAGAATCACTTCGCGTTGTTTCTCGTTCTCAGCCACGGTTGCAGCTTTTTCTAACCAGCTCACTATTCGTTCGATAGCTTTACTGTACAGTCCGCCTACTTTGTAGGCTTTTTCAACTAATACCCCGTTTTCTTTTACCAGTTTGCTGTTTAAACCGTACGAAATGGGTGTGTTGTCATTCGGATCTTTCATGTTGGCATAAAAGTTTTCCACTTCAGCCTGATTTACACCTTCGTAGTAATTATTACCGGATGTGAGTATCAAATCTACTCCTTCGGCCTGGTTGGTACGTTTGGGAAAGATGGTTGGGTCGAAAAGTACAGGTGTAAGTTTGGTAATCAACGCACTTACCGTTTCACCTTTCGAAAGTGGTAATTTTTCAGCAGGAATACTTTTCACAACTTGTGCAAAATAAGTACTTGTAAATTCAGGAACAAATTTATCTTCCGAATAATGATGATGAATACCATTTCCCATCCAAATACGTTTCAAGTAAATGGTCAATTGCGAAAATTCAGTCGATTTTCGGTCACCCTGATAGTTTTCATATACGGCTTCAAAGGTTCTACGAATGCAAAGATTATGTTTATTGTTTTGATCGTATAGAATGTCTCTACCTTCCAAAGCTGCTTGCGAGAGATAGAAAAGCATCTCTTTTTGTTTTAAACTAAGCTTTTCGAAATCAGGAACACGGTAACGCAATATTTCGATATCAGCAAATTTATCGACTGTATAGTTGAATTTATCGATATTTGGTGTGGCAGCTTTTACCGAACCATAAGTAATTAGTACACTAGTCATACAAATTAGGGTCGTTTTTTTCATTTTTATTTTTCTTTATTTATCTCAACTCGTTGAAATTATCATTTCGTTACACAAAAATAGAGATTTTATTTCAACACAGAATGCAAAAAAAATGTTTAGTTTGTGTGGCATTAATTAATTTAATTATAGATAACTAATTATCAATACAATATCAATTTTTCGTTATTAATTATTCATTATTAATTACTTCTCTTTATCTTTGTACTATGTTACAAAATTTTCTTACTTCACGCATTCAAGCTCAACTTCCTTTTGAACCCACCGAACAACAGACCGAATTGTTGGATGCACTGGGTGTTTTCCTTATGTCTACAGATATTGAAAAGGTTTTTCTGTTGAAAGGATATGCAGGTACCGGGAAAACATCGGTAGTCAGTGCTCTGGTACGTGCGTTAAATGAACTGGAACAAAAAACGATGCTGATGGCTCCAACCGGACGAGCAGCGAAAGTGATAGCAGGATATTCCGGTTTTCCGGCATTTACCATTCATAAAAAAATATACAGGCAGAAATCCATGTCGGAATTTCGTTTTCAACTGGCCGATAATCTCCAGACGCACACCCTTTTCATTGTCGATGAAGCTTCTATGATTTCAAACACGGGCACCGATTCGGCATTTGGATCGGGACGTTTGCTCGACGACCTGGTGAAATTTGTATATAGTGGCCAGGGATGCAGTTTGTTACTACTGGGTGATACAGCTCAGTTACCTCCCGTTATGCAGCCCCACAGCCCGGCGTTGGAACGCGATGTCTTACTGGGGTACGGATTGAATGTATTCGATTATACGTTGACTCATGTGGTACGTCAGGCACTGGAAAGTGGGATATTACACAATGCAACCTTGCTCAGGGAATACCTAAGTAAGGAAAAAGTAAACGAATTCCCGCATTTTGAACTGAAAAATTTTGCCGACATTCAACGATTGAGCGGTATGGAATTGATAGACGAGATTCAACGCTCGTATGATGGAGTGGGAGTGGAGGATACAATTGTGGTAACGCGATCCAACAAAAGAGCCAACATGTATAACAACGGTATCCGCGCCAGGGTGATGATGAAAGAGGATGAACTGACTAATGGTGATTTGCTGATGGTGACCCGGAATAATTACTTTTGGAACAAACCTTACAAAGAGATCGATTTTATTGCCAATGGTGATATTCTTCAGGTAGTTAGGGTCAGTAAACATTACGAAATTTACGGTTTTAGGTTTGTAGATTTGACCTTACGTTCGTTGGATTATGATTGGGAGATTGATGCCCGTATTTGGCTTGATGCTCTGCAGGCCGAAACACCTACCCAGATGAATGAAATGACCAATCAACTATTTGAAGCGGTAGCTGAAGATTATCCCGAAATAACTACTAAACGCGAGAAAGTAAAAAAAATACTTGAAAACGAGTATTACAATGCTTTGCAAGTGAAATTTGCTTATGCGGTTACCTGTCACAAAGCACAAGGAGGACAGTGGAAAAAAGTATTTATTGATCCGGGTCAAGTTGCTGAAGATCAAATAAACAGCGATTTTTTCAGATGGCTTTACACTGCGCTTACCCGGTCTACCGAAACAGTTTTCTTAGTTAATTTTCCCGATTCTGCTTTTCCGGAATAACAAATCTGTTAATATTATTCAATTTATTAAAAAATATATTTATCTTTGACAACTTATTTAGAAATAAAAAGTGCTACATTTACCTTCGTTTTTTTTATATAAAATAATCTATACCTGAATTGAAATTTATTATGATATATTTTTACACTATTCGTTTTCACGAGAAGCCGAAATCTATAGCACAATATTCCTGATATATTGAGCCATATACAAACTCTGATTGCACTACTTAGTTAGCTAAATTATGAAAATAATGATATCGATGCAAGCTTCACATTAGGAGGAGAAGAAGATGATAAGATTGATAAAATATATTTCAGTACAATTCAATACAAATTACAAAAAATTAAATCGCGAATAGGTCAACGTCAACATTCTCTTACCATCTAATTTAAAAAGTTACTATCTATCAATGGGAATAAATTTAGTTCAGTTAAATATGTTCTCATTGCCATCTTAATATTAGTCATAAATACTTGAAGTTCAAGTATAAATTCAACCTTAAAATGGTCTCTGATTTTTTTAGTCACAATCAGGTTTCAACAGTTCAAAAAACTAAAATGGATAGTGAATGTGAATAATACGTGTATGAATTATTGAACTTTTTTCGTATCTTAGAATGTAAAGCCAAATTAATACGTCAACCTTTAAATTTATTTTTATGAAAAAACTGTCCATCATTAAAAACCTATCGATACTTTTGACCTTTTCAACTTTATTGACTTCGTGTATGAACGATATCGATTTAATGAACATTTCAAAAGAAATAAAGATAGATGAATCGCTTGTACTTCCAATTGGAGAAGCCAATATGAGCCTTGAAGAGATACTGGCAAACCAGGATCTTATGGCGAAAATTGATTCTCAAGGGCTTATTTCAGCCCAGGGTTTTGAAGTCCTTTTTCAGGATACATCGAATGTTAGCTTTAAATTCCGTGAAATTAATCTGGCCCGATCCTCGCAGGCACTTCTAAAAACATTTAATGTATCTACGGTTGATTTCGTTTTTCCACCTAACACAAGTATACCTACTTTTACCAGTTTCGAAAATATAAATTTAGGAATTAACTCTAATCCGAGTGTTGAGCGGATAGACAGCGTAAAAATTGGTTTTGCAACTTTATCAATAAAGATTACTGAGACCGATCTGGCTATTAATCCCTCAGATCTCAAACTCACACTTTCGTTTCCTGAAAACAAACTACGAAAGCGCGATGGAAGTTCAAATACGATTCTTTTTTCACCGAAGGTTTTTGGTCAGACAGACGATGTTCCAATAATTAATTTTGTAATTATCACTACTGGTAATGCTTCAGAACTTCCAATTCAAATGAATCTTGATTTTAAATCCGGTAGTCAGCCCTTGAAAGTTAGCCCAACGTCTAAAATTGAAGTTCAATTGAAATTTAATAAGCTTGACTATGAAGTTGCTTACGGATTTTTTCAACCAGCCATCCTGGCATCTTCCACCATTCAAAAACCAATAGAACTTGGTTCTACTGTGTCCGGTGGAGTTCTTAAATTTTCCAATCCCATTTTGACTGTCAATGCAACAAGCAATATTGGTACTTACCTTCGTTTTAAAGTTGATTATGTGAAGGCATTTGTTAAAGAGGACCCTACACAAGAATCGAAAGCATCATTTAATGGTAATGACTATATAACCTACAATTTTTCTAAGCCAAAATTCCCCGGGGATACCGTTAATAAAGTAATGATATTTGATAAAGATAACGGGGCCACTTATCGTCTTTTTGAAAAAGAGATTAGACCAAATATGCTGGAATATAAATTCTCGGCACTTGTAAATGAGGATGCTATATCTCAGGATCCCACTCCGAATTATATAACTCCTGACAGTAGGATAGATGCAGTTTTAAAAATTGAAATTCCCTTTCAATTAAATGCCGGAAGTAATTTTGAATTGAAGGATACTATTGAAAATGTTGGAAAAAACATTAAATCCAATCTGAAGGACATTGATGTGGAGACAGCAATTTTGGTTTTGAAAATTGCAAACGGTCTCCCGGTAAAAGCCAAATTGACTCTGGTTTTATTAGACTCACTGGGTGCGACCATAAATACGACTATTAAAAAAGTTTATGATATTAATTCTCCCGCAGTGGATAGCGAAGGTTTAGTTGCAACAAATGGTATTACACCGCAAACCATACAAATTGATTTAACTAAAAGCCAGGTCGAAGACTTGAAAAAATCTAAAAATATTGCCTATTTAGTTCACTTGGAAGGAAGGGATTCAACATCAAAAATTCATTTAACCAAGATGAATACTTTTGGAGTCAAGCTGGGGATATTTGTGAAGGGAAGTGTGAAGAAAAATTTGGATTCTAATAATTAATTCTGAGGATTATGAAGAAAAATATCATTAACAAAATAGTTTTTGTCCTATTTCTCATTTTTTCAACTATTACTGTGTTTGCACAACAAGTAAACACCATCTATTTTATGGAGAATGTACCGATTCGTCATTATTTGAATCCGGCCTTCCAACCCTTGAGTAACTTTTACTTTGGATTTCCTGTATTGGGATACACTCAATTTGGTGTGGGAAATAACTCATTGACCTTAAAAGATTTTGTTTATAATAAAGATGGAAAAACCATTTTGTTTTTAAATCCGGAAGGAAATAAAGATAGATTTTTCAATGCATTACATTCAAAAACTTCATTTAGAACTGATTTACAAGTTAATTTATTAAATTTCGGCTTTAGAACCGGCACATCCTATTGGAGCTTTTCGTTGAGTGAAAAAGTAGATGGTGAATTGGCTCTACCCAAGGAATTACTGAAGCTGTTGCTGTATGGTACACCAGCCATCGAAAACAATGTTTTCGATTTACGGAACCTGAATGTTGATATGACTGCGTATACCGAAGCAGCCTTTGGATATTCCAAAGTAATCGATGACAGATGGACTGCAGGCGGAAAATTAAAGTTGTTGTTTGGTACTGCCAATATCTCTTCGTCCAATCAAAACCTCGATTTGACAGCAGGAATGGATCAATGGACATTAAAGGGAAAGGGTTCACTGAATATATCTACACCCGGTGAAGTACAAATAGGTAAAAAATTAGATTCTATTGAATTTATTGAGCCTTCATCGTCAGCTGGTTGGGTAAAACCTTCGGGGATGGGACTGGGATTAGACTTAGGCGTAACTTTCAAACCTATTGACAGAATGACCTTATCAGCAGCTCTGACTGATCTGGGTTTTATTAGTTGGAACCGGAACGTGAAAAATGTAAATTATGAAGTAGATTATACCTTTGATGGTTTTCAAAGCCGGAACGGGAGTAACGTCAACGATTCTATAGATGGAAAAGAATTGGGAGATTCACTTCTGACAGCTTTGAAAGATGCCACAACCAATGAACAAACCGGTACTTCATACACTTCATACATTTCCCCCAAATTAAATATTGGCGCAGAATATGGTTTTTTTGATAATAAATTAAGTCTCGGTCTGCTTTCACGCACTACCAAGCATAAAAAAAACTATTACGAAGAGCTGACCGCGTCAGTTAACGGTCGTCCAATCGATTGGTTTAATATGTCTTTGTCGTATTCTATTCTAAATGGAAGAATGAGCAATATAGGTGCGGGAATGGGATTAAGAACAGGATTTGTTCATTGGCTTATTTCTGCCGATTACATTTCTTTTAATAATTCCAGGCTTCCATTGAATGAAATGGATGCCAACATGCCTAAAATTACATTACCTGTACCATACAATACCAAGGGCATAGAATTCGCTATCGGTGTTAATTTTGTGTTTGGAAACAGAAAAGATGCTGATAAAGACGGTGTTATTGATCGTAAGGATAAATGTCCGGAAACACCTTTCGGAGTCTTTGTCGACAGAATTGGCTGTCCTGTGGATACCGATGGTGATAGCGTACCCGATTATCTCGACTCCTGCGCCAATACACCCGTGGAAGCTTATACAAAAATTGATGATAAAGGCTGTCCGCTGGATACTGATGGTGATAATGTACCCGATTATTTAGATGAATGTCCCGATACGCCTTTAGAGGCACGTGGAATGATTGATACTAAGGGTTGTCCGCTTGATACTGATAATGATGGCGTTTTCGATTACCTGGATCTATGCCCGGATACTCCTGCAGAAGCTCAGGGTTACCTGGATAAAAACGGTTGTCCAATAGACACAGATGGTGATGGAGTACCTGACTTCCACGATAAATGCCCGAATACACCTTTGGAGGCCCGCGGTATGGTAAATATTAATGGTTGTCCGAATGATACTGATAGAGACAGTGTTCCTGATTATATGGATGATTGTCCTAAACTTCCCGGCGAAATTACGAACAAAGGCTGTCCCGAAGTTAAGAAAGAAGTCAGGACGTTGTTCCAAAAAGCTTTACAGGGAATTCAATTTGAAACGGGAAAGGATTTAATAAGAAAATCTTCTTTCACCATATTAAATCAAATTGCAGGTGTTCTGATGGCCAATCCATCTTACCTGATTGAAGTACGTGGTCATACCGATAATGTTGGAAAAACACTTTCAAATCAATCATTGTCCGAAAGACGCGCACTGTCGGTTCGCACATATCTGATTGAAAAAGGGGTGGATGCAAAACGGATTACTTCTAACGGATTTGGTGATACCCAACCTGTTGCAAGCAATAAAACAGCTGCTGGAAGAAAGCAAAACCGCAGGGTTGAATTTGTGGTGACATTTGAAGAAGTTCACATGGAATAGTAAGTATTTAGATAATAGGGAGTTGATGATTCAGCTCCCTTTTTCTTTCAAAAAAATCAGCACAAACTATTGTTTTTTGCAAGCGTTTTAATACTTTTGCGAAATAAAAGAAGTTTTACTCAATGAAAAGATCATCAGTTTTATTAAAAAACTTCTATTTCATCAGCCTAAAATAAACCTAAGATAAAAGAATAAACATGGGAAGAGCTTACGAATATAGAAAAGCGACAAAAATGAAGCGTTGGGGCAATATGGCCCGCGTTTTTACCAAATTGGGAAAAAAAATTACGATAGCAGTTCGTGAAGGTGGACCAGATCCAAGCACGAATCCGCGCCTACGTGTTCTGGAGGTTGAGTCCAAGAGAGAAAACATGCCCAAGGAAAACATCGAAAGAGCCATTAAGAAAGCCATTTCCAGAGATGAAGCCGATTACAAGGAAGTTACTTATGAAGGATACGCACCCTTTGGTATTGCTATCGTTGTGGAAACAGCTACCGATAATCCTACCCGTACAGTAGCAAATGTTCGCAGTTATTTCAACCGAAACGGAGGATCGTTGGGAATAACAGGCTCGTTGCAGTTTTTGTTTGATCAGAAATGCGTTTTTAAAGTCACAGCTAAACCCGAGGTTTCACTCGATGATCTGGAATTGGAATTAATCGATTTCGGAGTTGACGAATTAGTCGAAGACGAAGGAAATTTTATTTTATACGGTGAATATCAATTTTATTCTTCTATTCAAAAATACCTGGAAGAGAATGATTTTGAGATTTTGAGTGCCGAATTCGAACGTATTCCGAATGATATGAAAGAACTCAATGAAGAACAAAAAGCACAGGTTATGAAGTTGATTGATAAACTGGAAGATGATGAAGATGTTCAAACTGTATTTCATAATATGGTGGAATAAACAGAGATTAGAAATATGAGATAAAAAAACAGCCTACTGCAAGTGCAGAAGGCTATTTTTTTATCTTGTTACTACTTTACCTTAACAAATTAATATTGCTCTAATTCGCTGGGGAAATCGCCTGATTTAACGTCAGCTACATAATGTACGCAGCCAGCGTCTTCGAGAATATGGGCATCGCGAATCAGCTTTTGAGCTTCTTCATCTTCTTTGGCTCTGACTGTGTAAGAACCATATTTATTAATGGATTGAGGCATTAATCCCAGACGTCCTATTACCGGAATTCCAGCACTTAAAATGCGTTTTACCGATTCCAGAATTTCCTCACCACCCTCCAGCTTAAGACAGTCCCCATGAGTTTTTTTCATGATGCGAATGGCTGAGGCTATTGCTTCTATGGAATTGCCCTGATAGCTACCAAAGGGCATATCCACTACTACCAGAGCACGATTAACACCTCGGACAACCGATTTTGCTAAAAAAATCATTTGATCCAGGGTAATGGGTAAGGTAGTCAGATTACCACACATTACATTGGAAGCAGAATCACCTACTAAAATGACATCTACGCCCGCCTGATCTACAATGGTACCCATATAGTCATAAGCGGTAAGCATACTATTTTTTTCACCCCGTTGTTTCATTTCCAACAACCGATGGGTAGTAACTCTTCTTGAATCTTCGCTGTGTACCTACATATTTTTTGTTTTATGTTTGCAGCTGCAAACATAAAGATTATAATATCATTCTCCTATTTAAGGTTTTTTTTTAGAATGACAGAAAAAAATCATGTAGAAAAAGTAATTACGTTCATAAATAACAGTATTATTTGAATTATACCTTTCGAAATAAGCATTTTTTTGGCTTTAAAAACTTATCTTTGCAAACTGTTGTTTTAAAATCTGCCAAATACTTAACTATACTAGCATGAAAGAAAGATTTGCTTTTATTCTAAATTCGGATATATTTTCACATATCATTTCACTTAAATATCTGCCCCGTTGGGCTGTTTTATTCGTCGATCTGATGTTGTGTTTGATTTCATTTTATGCAGCCTATGTTATTTCATCCAAATTATTCTATGACATTCCCGATTTAAGGGAAATATCTTTTCTTCAAAGGTTGGTTATAGTAGTGGGACTTCAAATCATATTCTTTTGGATATTCCATACCTATTCCGGTGTACTTCGCTATTCCGGTTATGTGGATGCAGCCAAATTATTTTTTGCAGTATTCGGTAATGTTGGGTTATTAATACTCGTAAATATGGTTTTGAATGCAGTAACTTCGAGTTATCTGTTCTATAATATTGCACTCCTGATTTATGGTGTAATAGCATACTTCTTACTATTTTGTTTACGTTTAGGAGTGAAAATCGTTTACGATTTTTTTACACTTAATGGTAATCAAATAACACCGGTTATGATATACGGTACCCACCTGGCTGCCATTGGGATTGCCAAAATGTTACGTTCGGGTCAGGATTTGAAGTATAAACTCGTTGGATTTATTGATGATGATAAAAATGCTACAGAAAAGATGATTATGGGCGTCAAAGTGTACCATTTGGATGACAATACTGTAAAAAAAATCGTTGTAAAAAAGGCAAAAGCTATCATCGTTTCCCCTTTGAAAATGCTGTCAATTAATCCAAATACAGACCTGGATATTTTTTTGAATAATAATCTGGCGGTTCTTACTTCTCCTCCCATGAGCATTTGGAAAAACGAAATGCCTACAGTAAAGCAAATTAAGTCAGTTCAAATTGAAGATTTACTCGAAAGACCCCAAATTAAGATATCTACCGAGAACATTGCCAAACAACTTAAGTCACAAGTTATTCTTATTACTGGTGCTGCCGGTTCAATAGGAAGTGAGATTGTTCGTCAAATTATTAAATATAAACCCACTTTGATTGTATTGCTCGATCAGGCAGAATCGCCAATGCACAATTTAAGGCTGGAACTGGAAGAAATATATCCCGATCAAAATTTCAGTACATTCTTAGGAGATGTACGAAACAAAGAACGAATGGAATATATGATGGATTTGTACCGACCTGATTACATTTATCATGCAGCTGCCTACAAACATGTTCCACTTATGGAAGACAACCCTGTTGAAAGTGTGCAGGTGAATGTAAGGGGTACTAAGATTATGGCCGATTTAGCTGTTGAATATAAAGTTCAATGTTTTGTGATGGTTTCTACCGATAAAGCGGTAAATCCTACCAATGTAATGGGGGCTTCCAAACGTATAGCCGAAATTTATGTACAATCACTTTATCGGAAACTGAAAGCAGAAAACAAAGCAACTACCAAATTTATTACCACCCGATTTGGTAATGTATTGGGTTCCAATGGTTCAGTAATCCCATATTTTAAACATCAAATTGAAAAAGGGGGACCAGTTACGGTTACCCACCCCGATATTATTCGCTATTTTATGACTATACCTGAAGCTTGCATGTTGGTACTTGAAGCTGGCGCTATGGGTGAAGGTGGCGAAATCTTTATTTTTGATATGGGGGAACCAGTTAAAATTGTAGATTTAGCCCGAAAAATGATTCGTTTAGCTGGTTTTAAACCGGAAATTGACATCAAAATTATATTCACGGGTTTACGTCCAGGCGAAAAATTATATGAAGAATTATTGAATCAAAAAGAAATTACTCACAAAACGCATAATCCTAAGATTATGATCGCTACAGTACAAGAGTATGAATTTGAAAATGTTTCTATCGATATTGACGAACTAATTCGCTATAGTTTCCTTTGCAAAAATTTCCTTACCGTTTCTCAAATGAAAAAAATTGTTCCTGAGTTTTTGAGTAAAAATTCGCAATATGAGCGGTTGGACGTAAACAACTAAACGCTGCTTACCATTTATTTCAAAAAAAAAATACATATTTAGAATGTCTTACCTGAACAATTTTATACACGAATTTCCCTATCTAACTATATTAGTTTCTTTTTTTGTTGGACTCTGTTTTATGCCTTTGGTACTTAAAATAGCCAGAAAAAGAAATTTCGTTGTTAAACCCAATAAGCGGACTTCCCACGTTGGAACGATTCCTAATGTAGGTGGCATTAATATTTTTATTTCCTTTTTATTGACCGTTTTTCTGTTTTCATATGGAATAGTAAGCGATCTTCAGTTTGTTATTATTGGAGTGTTTTTTATTCTGATTGTTGGATTTGTAGATGATTTAATTGATATTAAAGCTTCCTGGAAATTAGTTGGAGAGTTAGTTGCCGCCTTTTTCTTAATAGTTGCCGCCGATGTTAGGTTGTCACACTTACACGGCTTTATGGGCATTAATGAACTTTCTCTGATTACCAGTTATATGCTCTCGTTTTTTGTGTTTATAGTTATTATTAACGCGTTAAATCTTATCGATGGTGTTGATGGATTAGCTTCCGGTTTAGGTATTTTGTATTGCTTGTTTTTTGGAGTCTATTTTAGCCTGACCGGTAATCTCAATTTATCCGTTTCGGCTTTTGCCATGGTTGGTTCTTTATCGGTTTTCTTTATTTATAATGTGTTTGGGGGAAAAAGCAAAATTTTCATGGGTGACTCAGGTTCTTTACTTCTGGGTTACATGATTACCCTTTTTGTTTTTGAATTTTGTGAAATGAACGCCTATCATCATTTACCGGAAAAGTATCACATGTCAGCCGCTCCGGCAGTAGCCATTTGTGTACTTTCAATACCCTTGTTCGATACTTTACGTGTTATGCTTACCCGAATAAAAAAAGGGGTTTCACCATTTCGTCCCGACAAGAACCACATTCACCATTTATTACTAAAAACTGGGCTAAAACACCGACAAGTAACGCTCGTTTTGTTGATTGTAACCATATCCTTCATAGGATTGGGGTTACTTGGCCGAGAATGGCCTATCAACTTGTTGATTATCGTTGCATTCTGCTTTGCATTCGCACTGACCAATATTTTATGGCGTGTAATTGATCATAAAAACATAAAAAAAAATAATTTAATTTCAGGTACTAGAGTAAATAAGTAAATTGTCGAAAAATAATTAATAGTTAAATATCTTTGACTGATTATCGCAGTTCAATCAATTTCTACCTGTTAATTTAATATTACTTCTTCTCAATACCCACTACTCACTACTATATTTATGATTTCTGTTGAACAACTGTCTGTTGAATTTGGTGGATCACCACTATTTGATGAAATAAGCTTTTTGGTTAACCCAAAAGATAAAATCGCATTGGTTGGCAAGAATGGCGCCGGAAAAACAACACTACTTCGCATTTTTGCCGGAAAACAGCTTCCAACCAAAGGAAGAGTTACCATACCTAAAGACCTTACCATTGGATACTTGCCTCAGCACATGATACATAATGAAGGCACTACCTTGATGCAGGAAGCTGAAAAGGCTTTCGAACATATTACTGATTTGCAGGCTGAAATTGAACAAATAAATATAGAACTTGCTGAACGAACCGATTACGATAGTGAAGAATATCAAAGACTTATTGAAAAGCTGACTCATTCTAACGAGCATTTACAAATTATCAGTAACGGTAATTTCTATTCAGAAATTGAAAAAACTTTGTTAGGATTGGGTTTCTTGCGTGCCGATTTCGATCGCCAATGCTCAGAATTCAGTGGTGGGTGGCGAATGCGCGTGGAATTAGCCAAAATTTTGCTTCAACGCCCCGATGTATTACTTCTGGATGAACCTACCAATCACCTCGATATTGAATCTATTCAATGGCTGGAAAATTTCTTATCTACTTCAAACAGTGCCATTTTACTTGTATCACACGACCGGGCTTTTATTGATGCAGTTACAACGCGTACCATTGAAATATCGTTGGGTAAAATTTACGATTACAATGTAAATTATTCAAAATACGTTGAACTTCGTAAGGACAGACATGATCAGCAAGTAAGGGCCTTCGAAAATCAACAAAAACTGATTCAGGAGACAGAAGACTTTATCAATCGGTTTCGTTATCAGGCCAACAAGGCTATTCAGGTTCAATCCCGCATCAAACAGCTCGATAAACTCGAACGCCTGGAAGTGGACCTGGAAGATAATTCACATTTAAGCATGAAATTTCCACCGGCACCCCGCTCAGGAAGCATTCCTGTTGAAATAGAACATTTGTCGAAAGCGTACGGTGATTATTTGATACTCGATAATATTGGGATGATTATCAATAGGGGCGAAAAAGTGGCTTTCGTTGGTAAAAACGGAGAAGGAAAAAGTACTTTGGTAAAGTGCCTGATGGATGAAATTGAATTTTCAGGTACATTGAAATTGGGTCACAATGTAAAGATCGGATATTTTGCTCAAAATCAGGCTTCTTTGCTCGACGAAAACCGGACGGTGTTCGAAACTATCGATTATGTAGCTACAGGTGATATACGCACAAAGATCCGGGATATACTGGGTGCATTTATGTTTGGAGGTGAAGCTTCCGACAAAAAAGTCATGGTACTTTCCGGTGGAGAACGAAGCCGGTTGGCGATGATTCGTTTGCTGTTGGAACCTGTGAATCTGCTTATTTTAGATGAACCTACCAATCACCTCGACATGCGATCGAAAGATGTTTTGAAAGAGGCTATTAAGGCTTTTGAGGGAACCGTTATCGTGGTTTCGCACGACAGAGAATTTTTGGATGGACTGGTAACCAAGGTGTATGAATTTGGTAATAAAAAAATACGGGAACATTTAGGTGGAATCTATGAATTTTTGCAATATAAAAAAATGGATACGCTTCGTGAACTTGAAATAACAACTTCGCTAAAGACATTGACCGATTTGCCTGAAAAGGCTGTTTCCGAGAATAAAATGAGTTATGAAGCCAGAAAGGAGCATAACAAGGTAATACGTAAAGCCCAGAAAGCCGTTGAAGATATTGAACTATCAGTTTCCAAACTGGAAGCCGAGATAACTGAGATGGATAAACAACTGGAATCACCCGAAAAAGCCTCCGACAATGAGTTCATACAGTTTTATCAAAAGAAAGAACGTGAATTAGAGAAAAAAATATACGAATGGGAAATCCTCTGCGAAGAACTGGAATCGGTGAAAATGAAAGAGTAGCATTTTTATTTATTTCATAAACCACATATCCCAAACCATACCAAATTTCAAACCACTATTATGCCAAATTTATATCTAATTCCTACCTCGCTCGGCGAGTGTTCTTTCGATCACATTTTACCCGCATATAATACCGAACTGGTATCAGCTTTACGTTATCTGATTGTAGAGGATGTACGTACTGCACGTCGTTTTTTGAAAAAAATGAATCCGGCTATCGATATTGACAGCCTGACTTTCTATGTTCTCAATCAACATACAACGCCCGAAGAGTTGAGCGATTTTTTAATTCCCATGACGCAAGGCAATGATATGGGAGTCCTTTCAGAAGCCGGTTGTCCTGCTATTGCCGATCCGGGTGCCGATGTAGTAGCAATGGCTCAGCGACAAAATTTCAAGGTAATTCCATTGGTCGGCCCTTCTTCTATTTTACTTTCTCTCATGGCATCTGGTTTCAATGGACAAAGTTTTGCTTTTGTGGGATATTTGCCCATTCAGCCTGCCGACCGGCTAAAGGCACTTCGTAAACTGGAAGCAAGGGTTTATTCCGAAAATCAATCACAGATTTTTATCGAGACTCCTTATCGGAATATGAAAATGTTGGATGATATTATGCAGGCCTGCCAACCCACAACCCGCTTGTGCATAGCCGTTGACATTACACTGGATACGGAATTCATCAAAACAAAAACGGTAAAAGAATGGAAAACTCAACTTCCCGAATTGAGTAAACGTCCCTGTATCTTTTTGATTTATAAATAAATCCTATTTTGAGTATATTTTTTTTGCACAATAAAACATAAAATGAGCTATTTTTAAGTGCATATACTTACTCTTTTAGCTAAATTTGTTTTTCAGACATCAATGAAACAACATGTATAATAAAATAGTACCAAATCCCCTTACGCTTCAATCGCTTATCGATTATTCCATTCGTAATTTCTCCAATTTACCTTCTGTCTCTTTTGTTGGGGGAAGCCCTATAACCTACGGACAATTAGGTGAACAAATAGAAGAAGTATCGGCGAAGTTATATTCCCTGGGCTTAAAAAAAGGCGATAAAGTTGCTTTACTTAGTAACAATATGCCCAACTGGGTGATAGCCTATTTTTCAATAGTATCCAATGGTTTTATTGTAGTACCCATTTTACCCGATTTTACGCGCGACGAAATAGATAATGTATTGATTCATTCTGAATCTAAAGTTTTGTTTGTCAGTGACCGCTTATCTTCCCGGGTTGAAGGGCTCGAATTACCATTGCTGGAAACTAAAATTTTGCTCGACGATCTGACTATTTTAAGCCACAATCAAAGTGTTCCGCTGATAACAAACAAAGCCGAAAAAACGATAGTTTCCGAGGATGATATTGCAGCCATCATTTATACTTCAGGCACAACGGGTCGCTCCAAAGGAGTAATGCTAACGCATAAAAATTTGACTTTCTCTGCCATGCAATCCTATTCGTTTTGCCCCATTAACAGCGATGATGTGTTTCTGTCGTTTCTTCCCTTGTCGCATACCTACGAAAATACGATAGGGCTTCTTTATCCAATGATTTATGGATCATCTATTTATTATATGGAAAAGCCCCCTACAGCAGCTGCCTTGATACCGGCTATGGCAAAGATTCGTCCAACCATGATGCTTTCGGTTCCACTTATCATGGAAAAATTATATAAATCTCAAATTCAAAGTAAGTTTACGAAAAGCCGGTTTACCCGGATGATATATAAATCACCGGTCTTCAGGTTAATTATTCACCGTATAGCAGGAAAAAAACTTTATCAGACTTTTGGTGGAAGGGTGAAATTCTTTGGTATTGGTGGTGCAAAACTCGATTCCCGCGTAGAACGCTTCCTCCGGGAAGCTAAATTTCCTTACGCTATTGGTTATGGACTCACTGAGACTTCCCCGCTGCTTGCCGGCGCCGGAACTAAGGTAACCAAACTACAGTCGGCAGGTTTTGCTGTGGAAGGTGTACAGTTGAAAATTAATGAACCCGATAAAAAAGGATTAGGAGAGATCTGGGCGAAAGGACCGAATGTAATGAAAGGCTATTATAAAAATCCAGAAGCTACAAAAGAAGTACTCACCGAGGATGGTTGGTTTCGCACTGGAGACTTCGGACGATTCGATTCAAATCAGCGTCTATATATCAAAGGCCGAATGAAAAACACTATTCTTGGGGCAAGCGGTGAAAATATATATCCGGAAGATATAGAGTCGATTATAAATAACAATCAGTATGTGTTGGAATCACTGGTTATAGAGGAGGATGGCAATTTGGTAGCTAAAGTACTTTTTGATTTGGAAGCTATAGAGAAAAACTACGATTTACTGAAATCGGCTATCGAAGACAAAAAAGAAAAAGGTCGTCAGGTTATACGTGAACTGGATGAAAAATATCAGGTATGGACTCAAAATTTCATGAAAGAGGTCAATGCAAAACTGAACCGGATCTCGCAAATTAAAAGAGTTGATATTATGGATGAGCCTTTTCAAAAAACTGCTTCCCAAAAAATCAAGCGATTTTTATATACCAAACAATTGAAGAAAACAGAAAACAAAAAAAAGAAGCATTAATTGCTTCTTTTTTTTTGTTTGAACACAGAACACAGAACCTTTCAAACGTCTGAACTATCCAGACTCTTAGTTCTTCATAGCTCTGTCCATAGACCGTTTATCTTCTTTCTCTTTCAGATTCTGACGTTTGTCATAAGTTTTTTTACCCCTGGCCACACCGATTTCCAATTTGGCTAATCCTTTTTCGTTAATAAATAGTTTGGTAGGAACAATTGTGTAGCCGGTTTCTTTAGTTGCGCGTATGAGTTTGTGTAGCTCCCGCTTTGTAAGCAACAGTTTTCTGTCACGCCTTACATCGTGATTATTATAAGTGCCAAAGAAATAGGTGGAAATATGCATATTTCTCACCCACAGTTCTTCTTTGATAAAAGTACAAAAGGTATCGCTCAATCCGGCTTTTCCATCGCGAATCGACTTTATTTCCGTTCCGTATAGTTGTATTCCGGCCACATACCGATCGAGTATCTCGTAATCGAATGTAGCCCTTTTATTTCGGATAAGTATATTTGATTTTGTAAACATAAAAATTAGGTGATTTTGGAGTAAATTATACGTTAGGAAGCATCAAATAAATGATTTGACTGATGATAATGGGTGATAAAATAATTACCGAGGTAAAAACAAGTACAATATTTCCACGCTCTTCCTCATTCATATTCAACACGGCTCTGCAGCCTTCCCATATTAAATACGCAGTGAAAACACTTAGAATTTGAAGGAAAAACAAGCTGGGTAAAACTGTAGTAAATACTTTCAACACAAACATCGTTGTGAATGAGTAACTTACAATTTTTTCACAATCCAGTGCAGAAGACATATCCGGATGTTGATTGCGAAGATACCAAAAACAAATCTTATTTGAAAGAAAATAGCTCCCTAAAAAAGATACAGCGGTAATAATGGCTTTAATAAATCCTGTTTCCAGTCCCTTTTGAGGTGCGTATAAGCCCTCAAAAACAAAAACAAAAAACACGCAAATAGATATCCAGGGGAATATATACTGTTTTTGAATTTCTCTTTCAGTTAATTTTTCCGATGCAATTTTGTCCCAGGTAGGAGTTGTGGCAACAAAAAGCCCCAGGGATCGCACTATTATATTTCTTATCTTTCTTTTCATTTTTATTTAGCTGTCAAAAGTACATATATTTTTCATTTTTTGTTCTATTTTGCGGCTGTATAAATGAAAAGTTGATAAGTTTTTTGTTTAAAGTTGACTTGAACTGGCTCATTTATCCATTCAAAATCTTATTTGTCTGTTTTCCGTATTATCATATTATTGGATATGATACCTCATTTATTATTATAAAAGTCTTTCCTGCCATAATTAGAACTAAATACTCTTTTTTTTAGGGTAGAATACGCAAGTTTTTTTCCAAATATCATTTAAACTTTTAAAAATATCTGTATATTTGCTGTTCTTATATAATTTTGTACTTTCAAGTGAATTCTCCGAATTTAAAAAGATTTTAGGGAAAATAAATTTATTCAATTAGGTATGGATTCAGAAATAAAATTAACGATAACTGGATTGGTTTATAACCAAACCATAGCGGGCACATACGGGTTGGTGTTGAGTGAGGAAAACGGAAAACGTCGTTTTTCGGTGATGATTGGCGAACCTGAAGCGCAGTCTATTGCTCTGAAAATGAATAACAAAAAAGCTCCGAGACCCTTGACGCACGATTTAATCAAATCTCTGCTGCAGTTGTTTGAGGCAGAACTTGAAAAAGTACTTATCTACGATATGGTAAACGATGTGTTTTATGCGGAATTGTACATCAATAAAGATGATAAGATCATTGTTGTGGATTCCCGCACTTCCGATGCTGTAGCGCTGGCCGTACGCGCCGAATGCCCCATTTATATAAAATCTGAAATTCTGGATATTGTGGGTATCGAAGTAGAAGCTACTGAACCGGGGGAACAAGATGAAAATATTCAGTTTGATTTAGAAGAGCTTTCGGATGAAGATCTGGATATGTTATCGGAAGAAGAACTAAACGAATTACTGGCTGTGGCTGTTCAGGAAGAAAAGTATGAATTGGCTGTTTCTATACGCGATGCCATTAAACGAAAAATACAACCTGAAGAAATTTAGATGAATGGTCAACAAAGTCGCTTTCAATACAGATAAACCAACTGCAAAGTTGGTTTTTATTTTGAAATTATCATCACAAAATTTTAAATTGAAAATCTAATTATTATGGGATTAAAGTATCGTCTTACACTAATGAATTTTTTGCAATTCTTCATCTGGGGTTCCTGGCTCATTACCATAGGAAATTATTGGTTTCAGAATAAGGGTTGGACAGGAACGGAATTTGGAGTTATTTTCTCGACAATGGGCTTAGCTTCTTTGTTTATGCCTGCCTTGGTTGGGGTGATAGCCGATCGTTGGGTAAATGCAGAAAAATTATATGCTATGTTGCACATATTGGGTAGTATCTCTCTTTTTTTCATCCCACAAATCAATGATCCGGTATCCTTTTTTTGGGGAATCCTGGTGTCGATGATTTTTTATATGCCAACTATTGCCTTAGCCAACTCCATTGCTTATTCTGCACTTAAGAGTAATCATTATGATGTGGTTAAAGATTTTCCTCCTATTCGGGTTTTCGGGACCATAGGGTTTATTGTAGCTATGTGGATAGTTAATTTAACGGGAAACAAAAGTTCTGAAAACCAGTTTTATATAGCATCGGGCATTTCTTTGTTATTGGGTTTGTATGCTTTTACTCTACCCAAATGTCCTCCATTGGCTAAGACTTCACAAAAGAAAACATTGATTCAGGTATTGGGACTCGAAGCATTTGGCTTGTTCAAAAAGCGGAAAATGGCTCTCTTTTTTATTTTTTCCATGTTTTTGGGTGCCGCTCTGCAACTAACCAATGCTTATGGTGATGTGTACCTGGATGATTTTAAAAAAATACCGGAATATGCCGATTCGTTTGTGGTGAAATATTCTACCATTATCATGTCTATCTCACAGATGTCAGAAACATTATTTATCCTGGCTATCCCATTCTTTTTAAAACGATACGGCATTAAAAGAGTAATGTTAATCAGCATGTTGGCCTGGGTACTTCGTTTTGGATTATTTGGATTTGGAAATCCCGACGATGGACTCTGGATGATTATTCTTTCCTGCGTGGTTTACGGAATGGCTTTCGATTTTTTCAATATTTCCGGATCGTTGTACGTTGAAACGGAAACCGATCCAACCATCAGGGCCAGTGCACAAGGTGTGTTTATGATGATGACCAATGGTTTTGGTGCCATTTTTGGAAGTTGGTCGAGCGGATTGATAATCGACAACTTCTTCAAAGGCGAGAATGGAAATTTTGAATGGCAGGGCATTTGGTTGACTTTTGCAACTTACTCACTAATTGTGGCCATATTATTTGCCATATTCTTCAAGCACAAACACGAACCCGAAAAGTTGACTGCTGTCAATAATTAATTGGAATTCTGATAAAAAAAAATAGCGTCCGGTGAATAATTCACCGGACGCTATTTTTTTTTAGGTAATCAGATTCAATTTAGCCCAGAACATTCATTCCCTAATGTATCTTGGCTCTAATGTCTTTATTCTTTTGTCTTTTGTCTTGGCTCTTTTGTCTTGGCTCTTGACTCTTGGCTCTAAAATGGTACATCATTTTTATTCCCACCACCCGGGAATGTATTCGAAGCCATGGGTGGTAACGCAGCCGTATTGGTATAGAAGCTGGTATCACCATCGTTCATTTTGGATGAAGTGGTTTGATAACTGGTGAACGGATTTGAGTCCTTGTCATCGTCATCCTTGTTCATGAATTTGGCGAATATGTTTTTGAACTTTAACTGTACATCGGCTGTAGCACCGTTACGGTGTTTTGCAATAATAATTTCGGCAATACCAATCAGGGAATTCCCTTCTGCATCTTCTGTTAAATGGTAATATTCAGGGCGGTGAATAAAGCAAACCATATCGGCATCCTGCTCAATGGCTCCCGACTCACGTAAGTCGGAAAGCTGTGGGCGTTTACCTTCCAATCCCGAACGGCCTTCAACACCACGGTTAAGCTGCGATAAGGCAATAATGGGTATATCCAGTTCCTTGGCCAGCCCCTTGAGCGAACGTGAAATAATACTTACTTCTTGCTCACGGCTACCGAAGCTCATGCCACTGGCATTCATCAACTGCAAATAATCAATAATGAGGCATTGCACTTTATGTTCTTTCACCAGTCGGCGGGCCTTGCTTCTCAATTCAAAAATTGATAAACTCGGCGTATCGTCGATATAGATGGGCGCATCGATAAGTTCAACGATATCTTTATCGAATTTTTCCCATTCGGCTTTATCCAGTTGCCCGTTTTTTATCTTATCGCCTTCAATTTGGCAAACATTCATTATCAAACGATTTACTAATTGAACGTTGGACATTTCCAACGAAAAAATAGCAACAGGAGAATTGTAATCTACTCCCATGTTTTTAGCCATAGAAAGTACAAAGGCTGTTTTTCCCATGGCGGGACGTGCAGCAATGATTATTAAGTCGGACCCTTGCCAACCGGAAGTAACTTTATCCAACGCGTGGAATCCGCTGGGCACACCACTGGCACCTTCTTTGGTTGCTGCCACTTGCATACGGTGTATGGCTTCGTCAATAACCGGGTTGAGTTGCGTTACATCTTTCTTCAGATTCCGTTGGGATATTTCAAACAGCATTCCTTCGGCTTCCTGCATGAGATCTTCCACATCGGTTTTATCATCGAATGCTTTGGTTTGTATCTCACTGGAAATACGTATGAGCTCGCGAGCCAGGTATTTTTGGGCGATGATACGTGCATGATATTCCAAATGCGCAGCCGATGATACTTTGGCTGTAAGCAGGGTGATGTAATACGGTCCGCCAACGTCGTCGATGGTACCGCTTTTACGCAGTTGCTCGGTGACGGTATGCATGTCGATAGGTTCCTGACGCATAGCCAGATTCATGATGGCCTCGAAGATTTTTTGATGGGCTACTTTATAGAAACAATCTGGTTTCAGTATTTCCGAAACAAGTGAATAGGCATCTTTTTCAATCATGATGGCTCCCAATACGGCTTCCTCCAGTTCAGGAGCTTGCGGTGGCAATTTGCCAAACTCATTGGCCGGAATGGGAACAGGGGTAGTAGGCTTTTTAGTGTAATTCCGTTTTTCGGGCATGTAACAAGGAAATAATTAATAATTTATATTGAAAAATAAATAAATAAAAAATCTATATAAAGTTGATTTGTTGGGTGTTAAATAGCCTGAATCGACTGAATGATTTTTTTGTTTTATTAAATACAGAAGGTGCACTTTTTTAAAGCGAAATGGTTTCAAAAGTACATATTATTTTTCAATTTTCCACCTAAAATGTTTCAACAGCTGTTCATAACTTTGTGTGATGCTGAGAATCTGATGCTTTAAAGCGTTTTCTGAATTTAAAAAAAAAGATTACCTTTGATCTGAGTAAAAACCTCTTTTATTTGCAGAAACTATCAACTAAAACTACCCGATAAAATGCTTCTTTTCCCCAATGCCAAAATAAACCTGGGTTTGAACGTCGTTGAACGTCGAACAGATGGTTACCACAATATTGAAACTATTTTTTATCCTATCGGTTTAAGCGATGTATTGGAAGTTACCCCTTCGGAAACCTGCAGCGACTATAGTTTTTCTTCTTCCGGCATATTTCTTCCCGGTGATCCGGAAGAGAACCTGATTGTTAAGGCCTATCGCTTGCTGCGATTCGAGTATCAGATTCCTGCTGTTGATATTCTGCTGTGCAAGCAAATACCTTTAGGAGCCGGCTTGGGCGGAGGTTCGTCGGATGCAGCATTTATGTTGAAAGCCCTGAACGAATTATTCGAATTGAAAATTACGAAGAAAAAGCTGGAAGGACTGGCTTCCAAATTAGGTGCCGATTGTCCCGTCTTTATCCGGAACAAAGCCGTTTTTGCCAGCGGCATCGGTAATATTTTTAAACCAATTAAACTTTCGCTGAAAGGGTATTATCTGCTTCTTATTAAGCCAGATATTCACGTATCAACTCCCGAAGCCTACTCGCTTGTAGCTCCCCAAAAGCCTGAATTATCGCTTTTGGAAAGCATTCAAATGCCTGTTCGGGAATGGAGGGAAGTTATAAAGAATGATTTTGAAAAATCTGTTTTCACTAACTATCCCGAAATAGAGGTCATCAAAAATAAAATATATGAAATGGGAGCGTTGTATGCATCCATGTCGGGATCCGGGTCTACGGTTTACGGAATCTTTGAAACTATGCCCGAAAAAACTGATACATTCGACAACTGCTTTGTGTCAGGAGGGTTATTGGAATAGAATTTTCAGTATCCATTTTTCGATTGTATTTTCAACTAATTGAATGTAGATAGAATTTTTTTCTGGAATACTTTTGAACATTCAATAATTCACCTTGTTTAATAGGCATGAGCTTACTATTTTTTTAATTTCAGTAGTTCAAAACACTTCTATTAATCAAATCTCATATGGAAACAAAAAAATATTTTTGGTGCTATGGCACAGAAAATGAATTATTGCGAAGCACAGGCATATTACTGTTCAGGTTGGTTGTCGGTACTTTCATGCTATTGCATGGCTGGCAAAAAATTATCGATTTCGAAACTTTAAAAAACATTTTTCCCGATCCACTGGGGATTGGAACTTCCACTTCTTTGTACCTGATTATTTTTGCCGAATTTGGATGTTCTGTATTAATTCTATTTGGCCTCTTTACACGTCTGTCTGCTATACCGTTGATAATAGGGATGAGCGTTGCCGCATTTATCATTCATGCCGACGATTCATTTACCATCAAAGAATTACCGTTGCTCTATTTATCGTCCTACCTGTTGTTGGCCTTCCTTGGTTCGGGTAAATTCTCCCTGGATTTCCTATTAAACCGACTTTGTAATAAATTTCCCGAAAAAAGTCCGGATTCAATTCACAAAGAGTAATTTGCAACAGGATAATCCACATGACAGTTTTTATAAAAAGTCTCTTTTATATTTTAAAATGATAAATCAGATTTATTGACTTCCACACCCTTTATATTACTGTTTTTTTCGCTCATAATCGGCTTCAATTTTGTTTGTGAATTTTTGTAAAATTCCTTGTCTAATCCAACAAAAAGCAGTACTTTAGTGCGTTTTTTAGACAGTAACAAAATTTAGAGATAGATGATAGATCAAGACAGAATTATAAAGGTAAATATTGACGAAGAGATGAAATCTTCGTACATCGATTATTCCATGTCGGTGATAGTTTCGCGTGCATTGCCCGATGTACGGGATGGTTTTAAACCAGTTCACCGCAGAGTGCTGTTCGGAATGAACGAATTGGGTAATAATTCAGATAAACCCTATAAAAAATCTGCCAGAATCATTGGTGAAGTAATGGGTAAATATCACCCGCATGGTGACTCTTCCATATATGGCACATTGGTTCGTATGGCTCAACATTGGTCATTGCGTTACCCTTTGGTTGACGGACAAGGTAACTTTGGTTCGGTTGATGGTGACAGTCCTGCTGCCATGCGTTATACGGAAGCCCGTTTACGTAAGATTGCAGAGGATATGTTGATTGATATCAACAAGGATACAGTCGATTTTCAATTTAACTTTGATGATACGCTGAAAGAACCAACCGTTCTACCCAGCCGTATTCCTAATTTATTGGTCAATGGTTCTTCCGGTATTGCCGTAGGCATGGCCACCAATATGGCGCCACACAATTTATCCGAAGTAGTGGATGGAATTATCGCCTACATCGAAAACAATGATATAGAAATAGATGAATTGATGAAATACATCAAAGCTCCCGATTTTCCAACAGGGGGTATCATTTATGGTTATGCAGGTGTAAAGGATGCTTTTGAAACAGGACGTGGACGCATCATGGTTCGTTCCAAAGTGGAGATTGAAACCGATGCCTCTGGTCGTGAAAAAATCATTATTAATGAAATTCCCTATCAGGTAAACAAATCTGAACTAATTAAAGCTGTTGTAGCTTTGGTAGAAGATAAAAAAGTGGAAGGTATTTCGCATATCAACGATGAATCGGACCGTGAAGGTATGCGAATCGTAGTGGATATCAAACGGGATGCCAACTCCAGCGTTGTACTCAATAAGTTATTCAAATATACTGCATTACAAACCTCTTTCAGCGTAAATAATATTGCGTTGGTACACGGCAGGCCACGTATGTTGAATCTGAAAAATTTGATTCACTTTTTCGTAGAGCACCGTCACGAAGTTGTTATTCGTCGTACCCGTTTCGAAATGAGTGAAGCTGAAAAACGCGCTCACTTATTGGAAGGATTTATGATTATCCTGGATAATCTGGATGAAGCTATTAAAATTATTCGCGACTCTAAAACTCCCGAGGAAGCCCGTAACCGCCTGATGGAACGTTTCACCCTGTCCGAAATACAGACACGTGCTATCGTCGAGATGCGTTTACGTCAACTCACCGGAATGGAGCAAGACAAACTTCGCGCTGAGTATCAGGAAATAATGGACTTAATTGCCCATTTGAAAGAAATCCTGGAAAAAGTGGAATTGCGTATGCAAATCATCAAGGACGAGCTACTTGAAGTAAAAGCAAAATACGGTGATGTACGTCGTACACAGATTGTATATTCTTCGGAAGAGTTTAATCCTGAAGATTTTTATTCCGATGATGAAATGATTATTACTATTTCACATTTGGGTTATATCAAACGTACTCCACTGAGCGAATTCAAGACACAGGGTCGGGGAGGAGTTGGTTCCAAAGGAAGCGATTCACGCGACCAGGACTTTATAGAGTACATTTATCCGGCATCTATGCACAACACCATGTTGTTCTTCACCCAAAAGGGCAGATGTTACTGGTTGAAAGTATATGACATCCCCGAAGGCAGTAAAAACTCCAAGGGTCGTGCCATTCAAAATATGTTGAACATTGATGGAAACGATAAAGTGAATGCGTTTATCCGCGTCAAAGGTCTTACCGATGCCGAATATATCAAAACACATTATCTGATTTTCGGTACCAAAAACGGTGTAATCAAGAAAACTTCTCTCGAAGCCTATTCCCGACCACGTTTAAATGGTGTAAATGCTATTACCATTCGCGAAGATGATCAGGTTATTCAGGTTCGCCTTACCGATGGCAATTCGGAAGTGCTTATGGCTAACCGAAATGGTCGTGCCATCCGCTTCCACGAGTCGAAAGTTCGTGAAATGGGACGTACGGCTACAGGAGTAAGGGGAATGACCCTGGATGATGATGGACAGGATGAAGTCATTGGCATGATTTGTGTTAACAAAGAAGACAATGAAAACATTATGGTTGTATCACAACTGGGTTACGGTAAACGTACGTTGCTCGATGAAATAGACGAAGAAGGTAATTTGCTTTTAGATGAAAATGGGAATTCAATTCCTGTATATCGTGTAACCAATCGGGGTGGTAAAGGTGTAAAAACTATAAGCATCACCGAAAAAACAGGTAAACTGGTTTCAATCAAAAATGTTACAGATGACAGCGACCTGATGATTATTAATAAATCGGGTATCACCATACGTCTGAAAGTTGCCGGATTCCGCGTTATGGGCCGAGCTACTCAGGGCGTTCGTTTAATCAACCTGGAAAAACGGAACGATGAAATAGCATCGGTTTGTAAAGTGACTACAGAAAACATTCCGGAAGAACTGCTGGAAGAGCTACTGGATGAAATTCCATTGTCAAACATCGATGGAGAAACAGAAGTAGAAGATCAGGCCGAAGAAACTGAAAATACCGAAGCTGAAGAAGAAGCAGTTGACGAAGAAGCTGAAGCTGACGAAGAAACAGAAGATTGATTAAAAATACCGTGAACTGACATATCCTATGTCAGTTCACTCATACAAAAAAAGTTACTAAAACAATAATTTACACACCTCATGAAAAAACTTATTTTATCCTTAATTTTGGTAATAAGCTTTACATTCACTTTTGCCCAGAAAGCCAATGTTTCGAAGGCAAAGAATAAAGCTTTAATGGAAAACCCGGATTTCACCGGAGCGCGTGAAGCTATCAAAGCGGCTTTACTGGATCCTTCAACAATCAATGAAGCCAATACCTGGTATGTGGCCGGTTTGATTGGTTACAAAGAAAATGATGGCTTGTATCAAAAAGCCTTATTGAATCAAACTTTTGATGTTGACGTTAAAGGAAAAGCTATTCTTGAATCATTTGCTTATTTTTTAAAAGCCGATAGCCTGGACCAATTACCCAACGAAAAAGGCAAAGTGAAACCTAAATTCAGAAAAGACATCAAAAACAATCTGAAAGAGTATTACACCATTCAACAAAACCTGATAGCTTACGGTGCTGCTTTATTTGAAAAGAAAGACTACGATGGAGCTATCAAAGCTTTTGATGTATATTTAAAAATTCCTACTCTGCCTTTAATGGAAAAAGAAATAGTAACGGATTCTACCTATAATATGATTAAGTATTATGATGCGATAGCCTCCACCAACGCTAAACAACATGACAAGGCCATTGCTTTATACGAAGACCTGAAAGATGACAATTATGAAACCCTGGCCGTTTATCAATTACTCTACGAAGAATATGTAGGTACCAAAGACACGGTAAATTTTGTAAAAACCTTGAAAGAAGGATTCGATAAATTTCCTTCTGAACCATGGTTCTTACAAAACTTAATTAATCACTTAATTTTCTCCGGAAAAACTGCCGATGCGTTGGTTTACCTGAAAAATGCTATTGAACGCGAACCAAATTCAGCTCAATATCGCTATGTAAAAGGTAACCTGGACGAATCCCTTGGAAATTTAGACGAAGCGCTTGCATCATTCGACAAGGCTATTGAGTTGGATCCTACCATGGCAGATGCTTATGCAGGTAAAGGCCGTTTGTATTATAACAAAGCCGTGAAAATGTTGGAAGCAGCTAATGGTATTAAAGACAACAAACTGTATAATGCTGAATTGAAAAAAGCTGAAGGTGTATTCAAAGAATCTGTACCTTTCTTCCAAAAAGCATCTAAACTGAAACCAACGGATGTAGAATTCAAAAAAACACTCCGTACCTTGTATTACCGCTTGAAAATGGACGCAGAATTTGCAGCCATCGATAAAGAAATTAATGCAATGTAAGCTATAAATTGCTATTCTATTTGCGAGAGGCCATTCAGTTAACTGAATGGCCTCTTTTGCGTTCCATAGTTGCCTATACCTTTCAGGAAATTCTTTCCGTACTAGCAGGAAAGGTGCATGCCAAAATATCAGAAACCTTACAGTATTTCTGCGGGAAGTTAAATACTTGGTAAAAAAACCTTGCTCCAATTTGCGGGAAGCAAAATAACTACTACAAAACCTTGCTCCAAACTGGGGGAAGTAAAACAACTACTACAAAACTTAGCTCCAAATTTGGGGAACCAAAATAACTACTACAAAACCTTGCTCCAAACTGGGGGAAGCAAAATAACTACTGCAAAACCTTGCTGCAATTTGCGGGAGGCAATACAACTACTACAAAACCTTGCTCCAAACTGGGGGAGGCAAAATAACTACTGATTTAACATGCTCCAAGTTGAGGGAACCAAAATAACTACTACAAAACCTTGCTCCAAACTGGGGGAAGCTAAATAACTACTGATTTAACCTGCTCCAAGTTGGGGGAAGCAAAATAACTACTACAAAACCTTGCTCCAAACTGGGGGAAGCTAAATAACTTTTGATTTAACATGCTCCAAGTTGCGGGAAGCAAAATAACTACTACAAAACCTAGCTCCAAACTGGGGGAAGCTAAATAACTACTGATTTAACCTGCTCCAAGTTGGGGGAAGCAAAATAACTACTACAAAACCTTGCTCCAAACTGGGGGAGGCTAAATAACTACTGATTTAACCTGCTCCAAGTTGGGGGAACCAAAATAACTACTGCAAAACCTTGCTCCAATTTGCGGGAGGCAAAATAACTACTGTTTTGACTTGCTGCAAAGTGGAGGAAGAAAAAATTCAACAAAAAAGCTGCCACCGGAATCCGGTGACAGCTTTTTTATTGAATAACAGAAGAATGGCGTTTTTAATCTTCGTAAACATAGAAGTTTTTCACTTCCCATGTACCGGCTGCTTTATCAGCACTATCGCTTAAATACCTGAAAGCAAGGCGCACATTGTTTTTTCCTGCATAAGCTTTTAAGTCGATAGGTGTAGACGAAATCAAAGTCCAGCTGGCACCACTTGGATATCCGGCATCCGGAATAGTTAATTGTTTCCAGTCTTCGGCTTTAATAGTCTTTCCATCGCTGGTTGTAGATACCCAAAGAGTGATTGCTTTGCGCATTTTTTCATTGCTGGTTCCACTATCTCCAAAATAACGACCTACATGCATAAAAGTCAACCAGGGAGTTTCTCTTTCAGTTAAATTAATTGAAGGTGAAATCAACCAGTCTTCGTTACTGAAGTAAGCCGGACTTACGTAACCCGTCATCATCATGTATTTGTAACTGTTCCATGCCCATACCTGATCTCCTGATACATTGATGGTAGTGAAATCACCTATCCCATCCATCAAACCCATATAAATATCAGAGTCGATAAATTGCCAAACCTTATCTTTGAAAACAAATTTAGCCTTTTCAGAAACGGTTGAATTGTATTTAACCCAGTTTGTTCCATCATTGATAAATACTGCATTTGCAGTATAGGTTAGTGAACTGCTTACAAAAAACAAATAACGGATTAATTTTACTTCTCCCGATTTAGCATACGGGTTTTTCAATTTCAACCAAATAGGAATATAAAATGCGGGATCAATAGATGCTGAAAAGTTTTTATATTGTCCTGGCTGACCCGATGCAGTTCCCATGGAGATATAATCATCTGCAATCAAAGTATATTTATTGGCTGAAGATATTTTTGTGGTATCATAAGGAACACTTTTATTGTAAGTGATCATGGCTGTCGATTTGGCATCTGCATAAACATATTTTGTTGCCAAAAGTAGCGGAACATAGGTACTTGCAGGTACTGAATCCAATAAATATTTATTCTTTGCGATAGCTGTTGCTACTGCTGAATCTCTATTTGTTGTTGCTATTTTCAACGCAGCTTTACTGATAGTACTATAATCAGCATCCGTTAATGTATAGTTGTATGTAATTAAATTAGTAGGTTTTGCCGCTTCGTCATATCCTGGGAAATTCTTTTCGTTGAAATTTTCGCAGGCCGTAAATAGGGTTAAGGCAACCATACTTACCATGAAATATATTTTTTTCATTTTTTTTATTTTTAGAGTGAACGTATCGAATTAAAATTTCATTTTTAAACTTACCGACCAGGTACGTCCGAAACCGTAGAATACAGTGGCTGTTTTCCAGGTATGGTCGCTTCCGTCCGTAGCATCGGAAATATAATCGCTATCGAGCAGGTTGAAAATATTACCAACCAATGAAGTATCATAATCTCCGATTTTGAAACGATAGTTTGCCGAAAAGTCAACAGTAATAGCATCCGGGATCATCCAGGGTTGTGCAAAATCAGTTGTAGGAGTAAGGCTTGTACCTACCGATGAGATATTGAAGTTCGAATAATTACGTCCATAATAATTACCATCTAAACCAATGCGAAGACCTTTTAAAATCTGATAATTGGCACCCAATGCTGCTGTTGTTTGAGCTGAATTACCAACGTGAATACCTTCGAGGTTTACAGTCATTTTGTATGCATTAGCTACTCCATTAACTACTTGTCCATTTTGATCTACCGGTTCGCCCTGACGGTTGAAGAGGTAACCCGATGCATTCTTTTGCCAATTCCAATCTCCTAAGGATACCATACCTGTAATTTCCAGATTTTTAGTTGGTTTGGAAATAAAGTCTAATTCCACACCCTGGTGTAGAGCATTCACCCCTTGCATATTAGCCACTAAACTTTCAGGGCTGTTGGCATTAATGGCACGAACCATCGTTTTATCTATCCAGTTAGTGCGATATACGTTCACATTAGCCGAGACGTATTTTGATTTGAAGCCATAACCCACTTCTGCGGAAAATGCTTTTTCATTGACGGCGTTCGGATTCGTAATATTACTGGTTGTAGATTGAAGGAAAGCACCACCCGAGAAGAAAGGAGCACGGGAAATAATGCCAATATTTGCAAACACATTGTGATAATCGTTGATATTGTAGTTGGCACCACCTTTGGCACAATAGCCTAAATAGTTGACTGTTTCCGAACGAGCCTGATCAGCATCGTAATAAAAACGGTCGTAACGCCAGTATGATGTGTTAGAACCAGAAAGGGATACAAAGGCGCTTAAGCCATCTTTATTGTATTCTGCCTGACCAAAAACACCTTCACTAACCACATAACCATCATAATCACGGTAGACGACATCACCTACACCCAATTTATTGGTTTTCCAATCAGTACTTGTTAAAGTTGGACGGGCTGTTTGATCGATAAAAAATTTACCACCGTATAAATCTACAATTTCGTTAGTATGCACTCCTTTGTAATAACGTAAGTCCAAACCACCGTAAAAATCAATGTTTTGACCGAATTTAGTATTGAAAGTGGATAATGCGCCATACCAAATGTGTTTATTAATTGAATTAGACATGATCATTTTCGATCCTTTTTCACTTGCAATATTTAAATCGTAAATTGCTCCATAATCAAATGTTCCATCCTGTGCTCTGTAAAGAGTGTTTGGAATGCCGTTTGAAGCACCATACCAGTTACTCCGGTCTGTACTTTCGTAACCCTGTCCACCATAACCACCACCATTACCAATTGACACGTAAAGAGCAGTAGAAAGACTTGATTTTTCATTTATGGTCCAGAAGTGATTCAACGAAATTTGTGGTTTGTTATATACATTGTACGACGACTGCTTGCGTTGACCGTTCATATCGAAACCGTAAGAAGCATTGTATTTATATTTCAAGGGTTGTTTCTGCCATTCCTCTATGGTCAATCTATCGCTGTTGTTACGTTGGTTGTGCCATTGTGGTGCAGAGAAAGCAGTAAACGATAATTGATGTGCATCGCTTATTTTCTTCGAAATATTCATAAAATACGAATAGGATTCAAATTCGGTTCCCTGAATATAACCGTTACCTACTGTTTTAGACCCTAACAGGGTGATAGCCCAGTTGTCTTCGGTTAATCCGGTAGAAACAGAAAATCCGATTTTTGAATAACCGTCATTACCAATACCGTACGAAACGGCTCCGCCTTTTTTAGCATCCGATGAACGTGTTACTATATTGATATTTCCACCTAACGAAGGTGCAGCCACTTTGGAAGCGCCCAATCCGCGTTGTACCTGCATAGAACGGGTTACATCGCTAAGTCCGGCCCAGTTCGACCAGTAAACGCCACCCCATTCCATATCATTTACAGGAACTCCGTTTACCATAACAGCAATATTGGCCGATTCGAAGCCACGTAAGTTTACGCGTGAGTCTCCAAAACCTCCACCCTGGCGGGTAGCATAAATACCCGGTGTTGATTTTAATACTTCAGGAAATTCCTGAATACCCAACTTGTTTTCGATAGTCAACGGATCGATAACCGAAAGAGCTACCGGAGTTTTACGACGAATGGCTACCGAAGAGGTTACCGTAACATCGTTCAGTCCAATGGCTTCGCTTTCCATCATGATTTCACCTAAATTGGGGTTGCTGGTTGATACCTGTACTGTTTTAGTAGAATATCCTACGTAAGAAACTGTCAGGGTTTGTTTTCCGGCCGAAAGTTTGATGGCGAAACTACCATCGAGTGCTGTGCTGGCACCGACTCCCGATGCCGAACTATAAACACTTACTCCGATAAGAGGCTCATTGGTCGCTTTATCTACCACTATTCCCTTTACCAGTCCTTGCGAAAACGTCAGCTGAGCTAACATAATCACAACAAAGAAAGAAATCACTTTTCTCATAAAGTTGTTAATTTAATTATACGAAGTTTTATTTTAATTAGTAATTACTGCAAATATAAGGTATTTCCAGTTAAAACTATCACTAATCCATGGATTTTTACTAATGGCTAATTGGGCAAGAAAGGGAACAAAATAGATTTAACGATTATCATTTCTTGTTGTAGTTTCAGTTTGTAATTATATGGATAAAATTGCAAGAAAAATTCATTTATATGGTTCAGTTTGCATCTTAATTGTAATTAAGAGATTTCCAAACGAACTTAATAAACTTTCAAAAAAGTTGTAACACATATTTCATTCCTGTAAAAAGAAAAGACCGGCAAAAACCGGATCTATCAGCAATTAACAGCAATATCAATTGTATTGGTTTACATTTTGATAAAAACTACAGCTATGTTGTGCCATAAAGCTAATATTATTACAAGCAATTTATAAAAAATTACGGTTTTAGAAAGCATGAATTATAACGTAATTTTGTTTCCCTCAGGCAAAGTCCTTTCTGTTATTCAGGTATAGATATATAACTCCTATTAATCCTGCTGTACCAAATTAAAAAATTCAGGTATACTTTGTGACAAAATTAGCCGGATTTTAAAAGATGGGAACTTTAATTTTTTTTGGCGTGCCTATGCTGTACATCTGGTATCGAATAGGGGTCTGTTTTGTAAAATAGTAAAGTAAAATTAAGATGAAAAATATTTCTTTTCTATTTTTAGACTGTTTACAAATACTCAATAATTACTTTTATAGGCTTGCGGGCAAAATAACAGGCAAAAAACTGTATCTTTGTGAATAGAATATTAAGAGCTACAGAAATCAGTTATATGGATTACAATTTAAAATTTATGCGCAAAGCAATCGCTTTGTCTGTAGAAAATATAAAAAACGGTGGAGGACCTTTTGGTGCTGTGATTATAAAAGGCGGGGAAATTATTGCTACCGGGGTTAACCGTGTAACATCTGATAATGACCCGACTGCGCACGCCGAAGTAAACGCCATAAGGAATGCATCCAAAAAGTTGGGTACTTTTGATTTGGCAGGTTGCGATATATATACTTCCTGTGAGCCTTGTCCTATGTGCCTGGGAGCAATATACTGGGCGCATCTGGATAAAATGTACTATGGAAATTCTAAAACAGATGCCAGAAATATCGGTTTCGACGACTCATTTATTTACGATGAAATTGATTTGAAACCCGAAAACAGAAGACTTAAAACCACTCAGCTATTACCCGATGAAGCAATTGTTGCTTTCCAAAGCTGGACCAAGGCAGAGGATAAGGTGGAGTATTAGTTATTGGTTATCCCGATAGCTATCGGGAGGTTAATTGGTTAATTAGTTAATTAGTTAATTAGTTATTGGTTAGTTCGTTATTGGCTAATTAGGTAATGACATATTTAAAAAAGTTTTTTGGTTTAGAGAAATCACACATAATAAATTGCAATTATGGCAAATAATTTCGAATCATTAGATGTTTGGAAGGAGTGTCGCATATTTAGGAACCAAATTTCAAACAAAGCCAAAACATTTCCGATAGAAGAAAAATACAGATTGACCGACCAACTAATTCGTGCGAGTCGATCGGTAACAGCGAACATTGCTGAAGGTCACGGACGTTATCACTTTCAGGAAAACAGTCAATTCTGTCGACAAGCACGTGGGTCACTGACAGAAACACTAGATCATCTGATCTGCGCATTCGATGAACATTACATTAGTGAAATCCAGCTAAATGAATTCAGAACTCAATATGAAAAATGTATTAAATTACTAAATGGATATATTGGTTTCTTGCAAAAATAAAAAGAACAACAAAAACCCCAATAACTAATTAACCAAATAACTGATCAACTAATTAACCAGTCACCAAATAACCAATGGAGCTTGCGACATCCCGCTCGCGGGATCACCAAATAACCAATCACCAAATAACTAATCAACCAATCACCAATTAACTAATCAACCAATTAACCAATCAACCAATCACCAATCACCAATTAACCAATCACCAATTTTGATTCTTTCCGAATTCCAACAACTATACGCTCATCATCCGCAAGTTAAGGCGCTTGAAAAATGGGCAAGCTCACTCGAACCGAACTTACAAATATCCGGTTTGAGCGGATCTTCATCTGCCTTGCTGGTGGCTTCACTTTTTAAGTCGCAGCCCAACACGCATATCCTGGTCATGGATGATGCCGATGAAGCTGCTTACCTGTACAACGATTTAAAGCAATTACTTTCTGTAGAGGAAGTATTTTTCTTTCCTTCGTCTTTTAAGCGGGCCATCAAATTGTCGCAACTGGATGCTGCCAACGAAATATTACGTACCGAAGTGCTCAATCGTCTGGCGAACACGAAAGCGCCGTGCCTGATTGTGACCTATCCCGAATCGTTGATGCAAAAAGTAATTTCGGCTCACGGACTGAAAAGCCGTACGCTGAAAATGCATGTGGGCGAAAGCCTTAGCATAGACTTTATAGTGGAAATGCTTAGAGAATATGGCTTTGAACGGGTCGATTTCGTATACGAACCCGGCCAGTTCTCGGTTCGTGGTGGCATAGTGGATATTTTCTCCTTTGCCTTCGAATTGCCCTACCGCTGTGACTTCTTTGGCGATGAGATAGAGACCATCCGTATTTTCGATATAGAAACACAGCTTTCGCAGGAACACAAAACAGAAATTGAAATTGTTCCCGATTTACATCGCGATACAACTTCACCCCATGTCTCATTCCTCGAATTTATTAATTCCAAGAGTTGGTTGACTTTCTCGGATGCTGCATTTGTACGCGAAAGGATAAATCAGCTTTACAACGAAGCGTTGGTTAAGGCTAACGAAGGAGAGCATAAAACGGCAAATCTGAGCAAAACAATGATTACCGGTGATGAATTTATTGAATTGGTAGCTCCTTTCCGAAAAATGGAATGGGGCGAAAAGGCTAATTTTCAACACAAAACGACCATTGCTTTTAATATATCTCCCCAACCCATTTTTCATAAGAACTTCGATCTGGTAAGTGATAACCTCCATAAATGGTTGCGCGATGGCTATAGACTCTACATTTTGAGCGACAGCACCAAACAAACCGACCGGATTGCAGCCATTTTTGCCGATCGGGGTGATACCATTACTTTTCAACCCATAAAAAACACTTTACACGAAGGATTTATCGATCACGATTTGTCGTTGCTTTGTTATACCGATCATCAGATCTTCGACCGTTTTCATAAGTTCCAACTTAAAACCGATAAAACCCGCTTAGGAAAAGTGGTGATGACGCTCAAAGAGTTGAATCAATTTCAGGTGGGCGATTACATGGTGCATGTGGATCATGGAGTGGGTACTTTTGGAGGATTGATCCGTACCAATGTAAATGGTAAAATGCAGGAAATGGTCAAGCTCGTCTACAAAGATGACGATATTATTTTCGTGAGCATTCATGCTTTGCATCGCATTTCCAAGTATAAAGGTAAAGAAGGCGAGGCTCCGCGCATCAACAAACTGGGTTCGGGAGCGTGGGAACGTCTCAAAGAACGGACAAAATCGAAAGTTAAAGACATTGCCAGGGAATTGATAAAACTGTATGCCAAACGCAAGGCTGAAAAAGGTTTTCAATATGCACCCGACAGCTATTTACAACATGAACTGGAAGCTTCGTTTATTTACGAAGATACCCCCGACCAGGTAAAAGCAACCGCCGATGTAAAAAAAGACATGGAATCCTTATTACCCATGGATCGTCTGGTGTGTGGAGATGTTGGTTTCGGAAAAACCGAAGTGGCTATTCGCGCTGCCTTCAAAGCAGTTACCGACAGCAAACAGGTAACCATTCTGGTGCCGACAACCGTTTTGGCTTTACAACATTACAATACCTTCAAAGACCGCCTGAAGGACTTTCCCTGCACAGTGGAATACCTGAGTCGTGCCCGTTCGGCTAAACAGACCAAAGAGGTACTCGAACGACTGGCTAAAGGTGAAATTGATATTATCATTGGTACACATAAATTAGTAGGTAAATCAGTAAAATTTAAGGATTTGGGCTTACTGATTATTGATGAAGAGCAAAAATTCGGCGTTTCGGTGAAAGAAAAGCTTAAGGAAATGAAGATAAACGTGGATACTCTCACCATGACGGCAACGCCTATTCCCCGTACGCTGCAATTTTCGTTGATGGGTGCACGCGATTTGTCGATCATTAATACTCCACCACCGAATCGTTATCCGGTACAAACAGAAATACATGTTTTCGACGAAGACCTGATACGTGAAGCCATACAGTTGGAAATGAGTCGTAACGGACAGGTTTTCTTTGTCAATAACCGCATACAGAATATATATGTCATTGAAAATTTAATAAAACGCCTGATTCCGGGTTGTCGTGTGGCTGTGGGACATGGTCAAATGCCAGCCGAGAAGTTGGAGAAAGTGATAGTCGATTTTATTGATTATGAATATGATGTACTGGTTGCAACCACCATCATCGAATCAGGTATTGATATTCCAAATGTAAATACTATAATTATCAATGGTGCCCAAAATTTTGGTTTGAGCGATTTACATCAATTGAGGGGCAGGGTAGGGCGTAGCAACCGCAAAGCATTCTGTTACCTGCTTGCTCCGGAAATGAGTTTGCTCACTCCCGAAGCTCGACGACGCCTGCAAGCCATAGAAACTTTTGCCGAACTGGGCAGCGGATTCAATATTGCCATGCAAGACCTGGACATACGGGGTGCCGGGAATATGCTGGGTGGAGAACAAAGTGGTTTTATTGCCGATCTGGGTTACGAAACCTATCAAAAAATTCTGAATGAAGCAGTTCATGAACTGAAAGATGAAGAATTTGCTGACCTTTATGCCGACGAACGCGCCGAAAATGCATCTTCTACGGCTTTTGTAACCGATTGCCAGATCGATTCGGACATGGAACTGATGTTCTCGGTAGAATATATTGAAAATGTATCGGAACGTATCAGTCTATATCGTGAGTTGGATAGTATGGAGAACGAAGCTGAGTTGGTGGAATTTGAAAAACGCCTGGAAGACCGTTTCGGAAAAATACCGCCCGAAGGTCAAAGCCTTATCCTGGTAGTTCGTTTACGTTGGTTAGCCATACGTTATGGTGTAGAGAAGCTGGTATTGAAAAACGATAGCATGAAGGCTTTTCTGGTTTCTAATCAACAATCACCTTATTATCAATCCGAATCATTCGGTCGCATGTTACAATATATGACTACTCATCCCCGTCAATGCCAGCTTCGCGAAAAGAATGGACGGCGTTCAGTGCTTTTCGCCAACGTCAAAACAGTAGAAAAAGCGTGGGAATTATTTTCGGAATTGGGTAAATGAGTTTGATAAATTGAAATGCAAGTGTCTTAAAATAGAATTAGGGCAGGAAAAGAAATGATTGAAACCTATTCAAGTTTCAGAACATAATATATTTATTATTGATTATTAATCAACAATTAATATAATTTTTTAATTTCTAATGTGTTTTTATTGAGTTCTTTGTGGTCGAGAGGAGAAAAAAAAAGAAAAACAAAAACCGCACTGCCATTAGTTGAGAAAACTCCTATAAATAGGATTTGAGTTGTTGATTTTCTTTGTAATCTGCCGTGTCGAAGACATACCCGAAGGCGCAGCCCGCCATTAAAAACCAGACAGTTCTCGTTTATTTTTTAAATGTTGAGTTTTCCAATCTCAGAACAATGCGGTTCGTTTTTCTTGTGCAAATATATTACTTTTTTTTTAAAACTATTCCTTTTTCCACAATATATATAGTTAAAAATGATTCTTGAAGCCACTTTTTAAGTTTCTAAGTAAGTTCTGTCATATGTTGTAAAAAAACTCATCTAAAATTTCGTAATGTAAAAGAAAAACCCTATTTTTGCGCATTAAACAGTGAATTAACAAAAAAAACAAAATAGTATAATCTTATGCCGAATAAAGAGACTAAAAAACACGACGAATTAGAAAATGTAGAAAAAGCTTTGTCTACATCAGAGGCGTTTATCGAAAAGTACCAAAAACAAATTTTAATTGGTGTTGGAGCAATGGTATTAATTGTATTGGCAGCATTGTCAATAAACAATTTTTATATCGAACCTCGCGAAGTAGCGGCTGAAAATGAAATGTATAAAGCTCAGAATTATTTTAGTGCCGATTCCTTTAAGATTGCCCTCGAAGGTGATGGTAATGAATTTATCGGATTTAAAGAAATTGTATCTGAATATGGAATTACCGGTTCAGGAAATTTAGCTGCTGCTTATGCCGGAATTTGTTATTACAAGTTAGGGCAATACGAAAATGCGATTAAATATCTTTCTCAATTCGATGGTGAAGATACTTATTTCACTGCTTCTGTAATTGGATTAACCGGCGACAGTTATGTAGAATTAGGTGAAACATCCAAAGCAATTAATTATTTTGAGAAAGCTGCTGATTTGAAGAATGAGGTAATGAGCCCCGTATATCTTAAAAAAGCCGGTTTGGTTTGTGAATCGCTAAAGCAACCCGAAAAAGCAGAAAAATATTATACCACCATTAAAGAAAAATATGTCAAAAGCCCCGAAGCTGCTGATATTGACAAATATATTGCACGTGTTCAGAAGTAAACATGTTACAATCACTTATTAAAATAAAAGCTGCTTCTGCATAAGAAGTGGCTTTTTTTTAACAAACCACATTTCCGGATTAAAAAATTATTCATACTTACAAATATGGCTACTCAATATCAAAATTTATCAGACTACGACGCTGACCAAATGCCCGACATAACAACGGTTGCAACTCAACAATATGCCATCGCTGTGGCCGATTGGAATCCCAAAATTACGCATTGCATGCTTCAGGGTGCTTTCGATGCGTTGGTTGAGAATGGAGTACAGCCTTCTCAGATTAAAGTGGTGCATGTGCCCGGAACTTTTGAATTGACATATGCAGCAAAACAATTACTGAAAGATGATTATTGCACAATAGAAAACAGCAACGTTCATAAATTTGCGGCAGTAATTGTGCTTGGCTGCGTTATACAAGGCGATACTCCTCATTTCGACTACGTCTGCCAGGGAGTCACAGCAGGTATTTCGAATTTAAATTCTCGTGCCGATGGCTGTCCAGTTATTTTCGGAGTTCTCACCACCAGCACCTTACAACAGGCTTTAGATCGTGCGGGCGGAATTCATGGCAATAAGGGCATAGAAGCTGCCATTACCGCTATAAAAATGGCAAATATTATTTGGTAGTTTGCATTTTTAAACCTATCTTTGCACCGCTTTAGATAACAATGGGCAGTTACCAAAGTGGCCAACTGGGGCTGACTGTAACTCAGCTGTCTTTCGACTTCGGAGGTTCGAATCCTTCACTGCCCACTAAGCCAATTTGAAAATGAACTAATTTGAAAATGTACTGCATTTTCAAATTCTCAAATTTTCAAATTCACAAATTGTATTTCGCGAAAGTAGCTCAGTTGATAGAGCATTAGCCTTCCAAGCTGAGGGTCGCGGGTTTGAGTCCCGTCTTTCGCTCTTAAAAAAAAGAGATTCTAACCTTGTTAGAATCTCTTTTTTTTACTTCATATCCAACGAAACAGTGGCTCAGTTTTATTACTGCCGGATTTGTATTAACATGATCCAATTATTCGTTTATCTATTTTATTCAATGTTATCAGGACTTTTTTCCCAGAAAGTATTCCTATACTTTTACCGGCTCTATAAAGTCCCAAAGATTTCCATATAAATCAGCAAAAATGGCCACCATACCATGTGGTTTCTGAATCGCTTCTTCTACAATTCTTACTCCTTGGGCTTTTAAATGATTATAATCATGTTCAAAATCATCTGTATATAAAAACATAAATACCCGTCCGCCTGATTGATTTCCTATCAATGATTTTTGCTCAGTAGATGTAGCTTTCGAGAGCAATAAAGAACAACCGGTAGATCCTTGTGGTGCTACCAAAACCCAACGCTTGGTTTCACTCATCATTCTGTCTTCAACCAGTGTGAAATTTAATCTTTTAGTGTAGAATTCTATTGCTTCGTCATAGTCTTTTACCAGCAATGTAATATGTCCGATTATTTGCATATAGCTTTGGTGTTAATTGTTTTTTAAAGTTATTGAGAATGTGTATGTTTTATATTTAGAATTTTTTCAATCTAAGAATAAACTATGCTTCGTTTACTGATTGCAAAGATCATGAAAATTACTTTCAATTCACAACAAAAAGTGTGTATTTTTTTTAAACTCAGAATTTTCCATTTACACTTTATTTTTTTACATACATTTAATTTCAAAATTTAAATGTATATACCGAATAATAATGTGTGAATTTTGCAACTCTTTTTCAAAATTATGTAACACTTTCAGTTCATGAATGAGCGATCTTTGCGATGTAAGATGCATTCACAAGTTATGATTAATATTATGAAAAAAATTACATTTTGTCTAATGACAGCTTTTGTTTTTTTTGTATTAACTTCCAGTCAATTTATACCTGAAACGAATAATAACAATACAAGCACAATTTCTTTAGGGATATCAAATACTATTGAATGGGGAGATGTGAATGCAGTGATTGCCCCAATGAATGATTTCAGCGCAATGGGTTTGCCGACCATTATACAGCCAACTAAAGATCAATACGGTTCTGCTCATTTAGATTATGACAGTAGTAAACAGGTTAGAGAAAACTTTCCTATTCCTGATGGTGGAAATTTAATAGTTATAATAATGCTTGTGTTTTTGTATTAATTGTATATTAAAATAGAAATATTGAGTAGATGGATTTAACTATAACCAACGTAAGAAAATTACAGTAATTATAAAAAAAAGAGTGGTAGAATGTTTAACAGCGATCTTACCACTTTCTTTTTATTCTAAACGATTAATGTAAATAATATAGTCGGAAAAAAAGCCTCAATTTATGCGATTAGGGATGATTCTTAAATAAGAATGAGGACGAACAAACATCATTCAAATTACAAGTGTGTTTCGGTAGAGTGGAAAATTGATTATACATTTTCCATGGAAGAAACTCAAATTTCAAATAGTGATACAATGTGTGAATTTTGCAAGTTATTACGCAAATAATGTAACTTTATTGAGTTTAGAATAGACGACCTTTGTGCTGTAGAGATACATTCACTGATATAGATTAATCTCATGAAAAATTTTTCGTTTTGTCTGTTGACAACTTTTATTTTTTTATTTAGTATTCCCACCGAATTTAAAGCAGAAATTGCGAATAATACAAATAAAACCCTTTTGGGATTGTCGGATATTGTTAGTATCGGTAATGAAAACCCTAATGACAAAGCATTTAATATAATTACTGAAAACCAACCAGAAAAGAATCAGAATCAAACCGACGATGTTACATTTACTGGAGGAGGAGGTTGCATAGTTTTTATCATGCTAGTATTTATATACTGATTCGTTTCCTAAAGATTTATAATTCAAGCAAAATTATAGTGGTACTGGATTTAAAAACCATACAACTAAAAAACAGGAGTGGTAAGACGTTTAACAACGAATTTTTCCACTCTTTTTTTTATTTAAACAAAATTCAAATTGAAACTAAACCGATTAGTTCTACCGGCATTTTTTTACAGTACAAGAGCATAAAAATTGAAATTATCTTCATTTTACAAAATGGATATATTTTTTCAAAAAAAAGGAGATTAAAAGGAGAGTTTAAGAAAAAAAATCTATCTTTGAGCTGAAATAATATTAAAAATACAAACTAAAAAATATACATTATGAAAACTAAAGAAGACGATTTGTTAGTGTACGACGAAGATGAGGCAGTTACATTCATTCTCAATTCTATACCTGCCGAAGCCAAAGGAAGAATCACTGAAGATACAGTTGAATACGTTTTAGACGTGGTGTATGACTATTACGATGAAAACGGCTTGATTGATGAGGATTCTACCGAAGAAGCCAGTATCGATGAAGAAGAAATGTATAAATACATCGTAAAATGTGCCAAAAAAGACAATATAGAGTTGAGTGATGATGATATTCAGCTAATCTTGGACGGCGAGTTTGAATATGGAAAATCTCTTGGCATTTACCGTGATGAAGATGAAATCGATTGACGGTTGGCTATCTCAAAGTAACTAATGAAAGTTGTGAGATACATTCACTATATTCAATGGAATAAAAAAAAACGCCAATGCAATGAAAACTTGCTTGGTGTTTTTTCACATAATAGCTTCTTACACATTGAAATATTGTTGATTATGCTTTTTTTAGGTGAATATTGTATCATTTAAAAAAAAATCAGGGATAGTATAAATTGATCAAAATAAATTATTAATAATCTATGTTCTATCTTTTTTATGGCTTTATATGGCTTATCACGTGGCTTCCGCTTGGGGTACTCTATCTTTTTTCCGATTTCTTTTTTCTACTTGTATATTTCGTCGCCGGTTACAGAAAAAAGGTTGTTCGTGAAAATCTGAATAATTCTTTTCCAACCAAAACGGAAAAAGAAAAACGGAAAATTGAACGCCAATTTTACCGGTTCTTTTGTGATTTGTTTATCGAAATCCTGAAAGAAATGCACATGAGCAAGGCTGAAATATGTCGGCGTATGACCATGGGCAATTTGGATGAAGTATTGGAGCAGACTGCAAAAGGGAAAAGCGTCATGTTAATGACTGCTCATTATGGAAATTGGGAATGGACATCGGCTATTTCAGCCTATTGCCCTCAAGAAAGCCTGGTATATGCTGTTTACAGACGCTTAAAAAATAAAAATTCCGATTCCTTTATTTATTCTCTCCGTTCGAAACTGGGTGCCATAAATATTGAAAAAAGTAACCTGGTGAGAACGATGATACGGCTGAAAAAAGAGGGAAAACCCGGAATGTTCGGAATGATATCCGATCAGACACCTTCACGCGGTCATATTCATTATTGGACTGACTTTTTAAATCAGGATACAGCTACGCTGAATGGAACCGAACAGCTGGCCCGAAAATTTGATTACCCGGTCTTTTTTGCACGTATCACCCGAAAGAAAAGAGGTTATTATCATTGTGAATTAATTCCGATTTCACTCGAGCCTAAATTGACGCCTGAATTTGAGATAACGGAAACTTATATGCGCTTGTTGGAGAAAACAATTATCGATCAACCCGCCTATTGGCTTTGGTCGCACAGGCGATGGAAAAATGGTCGGAAAGTTGTGAGTGAAAACTAAAAATTTACCCTGTGCATTTATCCTTGAATTCAAATAAATGAAACTAATAACAGTACTTTTTAAAATTGTACCTTTTTTTCTAAATGACTTATGATCACTTCTATTGTTATATTGAATTGGAACGGAGAAAATTATTTAAAACAATTTTTACCCCAATTAATTGAAAACACACAACTCCCCGGTGTGGAAATCGTTGTAGCAGATAATGCTTCGACGGATAATTCCATGGCCATACTGAGCGAAAGATTTCCCACAGTAAAAACAATTTTACTGGATAAGAATTATGGTTTTGCCGGTGGCTACAACAAAGCACTTACTCAGATTAAAGCGGATTATTATGTCCTTTTAAATTCGGATGTAGAAGTGACATCCAACTGGCTGGAACCACTGATAGGTTATATGAACAGCCACCAGGAAGTGGCTGCCTGTCAACCAAAGATACTTTCTTACTCACAGCGCACACATTTTGACCATGCCGGTGCAGCCGGTGGATTTATCGATCGTTTTGGTTTCCCTTTTTGTCGTGGACGCATTTTCGGTGAGGTGGAAGAAGATAAAGGTCAATACGATTCTATTGTTGATGTATTCTGGGCAACTGGTGCCTGCATGATGGTACGTTCCGAATTATACTGGAAAGTGGGAGCGCTGGACGATGATTTTTTTGCTCATATGGAAGAAATTGATTTGTGTTGGCGAATGAAAAGCAGAGGTTATAGGATAGTTACAATCCCTGAAAGTACTGTATATCATATTGGCGGTGGAACTTTAGATATGGAAAATCCACACAAAACATACCTAAATTTCCGTAATAATCTGTTATTACTCTACAAAAACCTGCCAAGTCAGTCGCTGAAAAAAACGATGCAATGGCGTTACTTTTTCGATTATTTAGCTGCTTTGCAATTGTTCCTTACCGGGAAACCACGCAATGCATGGAGTGTATTCAAAGCCCGAACGGACTACAAACGCATGCGTCCCGATTTTCTAAAAAAACGAAAAGAAAATATTCTCTATTCAACAAGCACCATTCAACCCGAAATTTTACAGAAAAGTGTTGTGTTGGAATATTATCTAAAGGGAAAGAAGACATTCAAGGCCTTGTACCAATAATTTATTCTAACTATACAAAAAAAAAAGAACGAGCCGTTTCCGACTCGTTCTTTTTTTGTAGCTATTTTTGAATTAGAGGATGAATCCTCTTTTCCACAAATTATGATTATCCACAGCGTGAATAACCGCAATTATTGCAGGTCAAACAACCTTCCTGATAAATTAATGTTTTTTGACCACATTCAGGACATGCTTTTCCATTTATTTGCGTTCCATCGGGTACGTACTTTTTCAAAGCCCGTTCAACGCCTACTTTCCAGGTATTGATAGATTCATTATCGAGTTGAAGACCTGAAACTAATTTAATTACCTGATCGATAGGCATTCCATAACGCAATACACCCGATATTAGTTTGGCGTAATTCCAAAATTCTTTGTCAAATTTATGAGATAAACCTTCAACAGTAGTTTTGTAACCTCGCTTGTTGGCAAACTGGAAGTCGTACCTCTTATTTCCGCTGTCATCAATCATTTTAATAATTTTCCCTTCGGTGACAGTTTTAGGAAGTAGTATACCTTCTTCGTCATCGGCTAATCCGGTGAAAATTTCATATGGACGACCTTTGTATATACCAACAAATGCTATCCATTTATCTTTTGAATTCTGGAAGCGAACCACATCGCAGTCTAATTCTTTAGGACGAATTAAATGACCTTCTTCATAAGGAAAACAGATTTTCTTTTCTTCTTTTTTGTCATCTTTTTTCTCTTCCACTGCAATTAAAACACCTGCTCGAGAACCATCACGATAAACGGTTACTCCTTTGCAACCACAACGCCATGATTCTTCGTATAATTTACCTACTAACTCTTCAGTGGCATCGGCAGGTAAATTAATGGTGACACTGATGGAGTGATCGACCCATTTTTGTACCCGTCCCTGCATCTGAACTTTTTTTAGCCAATCCACATCGTTTGCCGTAGCCTTGTAATAAGGCGAAAGTGCAACCATTTCATCCACTTCTTCTTTGGTGTACTTTTTGGAAGCCGGATAATTGTTTGCCTCCATCCAGGTCACAAATTTATGATGGAACACTATGTATTCTTCCCATGAATCGCCATTTTCGTCCACAAAATCGACACGAATATTTTTGTCATTCGGGTTTACTTTGCGTCTGCGGGTGTACACGGGCATAAATACAGGCTCTATTCCCGAAGTTGTTTGCGTCATAATACTTGTAGTTCCTGTAGGAGCTATGGTCAAACAGGCAATATTACGGCGTCCGGATTTCACCATGTCTTTGTATAATTGCGGATCAGCCTCTTTCATACGCTGAATAAATGGGTTTTTTTCTTCCCTTTTAGCATCGTATACAGTAAATGCTCCACGTTCCTGAGCCATAGTTACCGACGAACGGTATGCTGCCAATGCGACAGCCTTGTGAACTTCTTCAGAAAAGTCTGTAGCTTCATCGGTTCCATATCTGAAACCCATTCCGGCCAACATATCGCCTTCGGCGGTGGTACCCACACCGGTTCGGCGTCCCTGTGAAGTTTTTGTTTTAATTTTTTCCCAAAGTCTTAATTCTGTATTCTTTATTTCTGCCTCTTCGGGGTCCGAATCAATTTTATCAATAATTTTATCGATTTTCTCCATTTCAAGATCGATAATATCATCCATAATTCGTTGAGCCAATATCACATGTTGATTGAAAAGCTCAAAATCGAAAGACGCTTCAGGGGTGAATGGATTATTGACATAGGAATATAAATTTATAGCTATTAAGCGGCAACTATCATAGGGACAAAGAGGAATTTCGCCACAAGGATTGGTTGATACTGTTTTGTAGCCCAGATCGGCATAACAATCGGGAACAGATTCACGAATAATCGTATCCCAGAATAAAATTCCGGGTTCTGCCGATTGCCAGGCGTTGTGTACAATTTTTTTCCAGATTGAATTAGCATCCACTTCTTTTTTGTACCAGGGATTTGCCGATTGAATGGGGTACTGCTGGGTATATGGAAGGTTATTAATAGCTGCTTCCATAAAATCATCATGGAGTTTTACCGAAATATTAGCTCCGGTTACTTTACCCGATTCCAGTTTGGCATCAATAAAAGCTTCTGAATCAGGGTGTTTTATTGATACGCTCAACATCAAGGCTCCACGACGTCCATCCTGAGCTACTTCACGGGTTGAATTAGAGTAACGTTCCATGAACGGAACAATACCTGTAGAAGTCAGGGCTGAATTTTTTACGGGTGAACCTTTTGGACGAATGTGCGAGAGATCGTGACCTACACCACCGCGTCGCTTCATTAACTGAACCTGTTCTTCATCAATTTTAATGATGGCACCGTAAGAGTCGGAATCGGAATCAAATCCAATTACAAAACAGTTAGACAGCGAAGCGACCTGAAAGTTATTTCCAATGCCGGTCATTGGGCTACCCTGAGGAACGATATATTTGAAATTGCGGAACAATTCGAAGAGTTGGTCTTCGGATAGAGGATTGGGATACTTCTTCTCTATTCTGGCAATTTCTCCGGCTAATCGACGATGCATATCGTCGGGAGTTTTTTCGTAAGTGTTGCCGTATGAATCTTTCAAAGCGTATTTAGTAGCCCATACTTTGGTAGCTAAATCATCGCCCTTGAAATACTCTAAAGTAGCCTTGCGAATCTCTTCAGCAGTAAATGTTTTTGTTTCCAAGATAAATAAATTCTTAATAGGATTAATATAAATGTTTTATGATCTGAAAATTTCTCAAAAGAATAGACTACAATGATAGTTATTAATTTTTAATTTCCAGTATAATTCATCGAAATAAATTAAAATAAAATAATGTTTTCCATTTTATTTTTTAATCATTTGAATTACAAGTATATAATATTATTATGTACTGTAAATGTTTTCCAAAATGAAATTGCGGATAATAGATAGCAATAAATTGAAATAATTATTTATTTCAATTTATAGGATTAATAAAAAAAATATTGAATGAATTTAGAGTGATATTTCACCATTTTCTACCCTGAAAATGGTAGCTTCCTGTCCCAATTGTTGCAGGATCTGGTCTAAATGCTCACGGTTGGTGTCAGTAATAAAAATCTGACCAAAGGTTTCACCTGATACTAATTCTACTATTTTTTTTACCCGAATAGAATCGAGTTTATCAAAAATATCATCGAGCAGGAGTAGGGGCGATAATTTGTGGGTTCGCTTCAGAAAATCGAATTGAGCTAATTTGAGTGAAATCAGATAGGTTTTGTTTTGTCCTTGCGATCCTACCCGTTTTATGGGGTAACTATCGAGGAGCATTTCTAATTCGTCTTTATGAATTCCCTGAGTGGAATATCCGAGTATACGATCGCGCTCTCTTGTGGCCACCATACGATCTTTGATGTTGTGTTCTTCGTGCTGAGAATGATATGACAGGCTGATTTGCTCATGACCTCCGGAAATATAACTGTAGAATTGCTGAAAAACAGGTATGAATTCATCAATAAACAATTTACGTTGTTCGTAAATATAGCTTCCGTACATGGCCATTTGATCTTCCCAAATATCTAACAGGGCATAATCGATAGCCATTTCTGCTTTAAGTAGAGCATTACGCTGCTTGAGTGCGTTATTATATTGAAGTAATTGATTGAGGTAGGTTTTATTGTATTGTGAAATAACGCCATCGATGAACTTCCTGCGTTCATCGCTACCTTCTAAAATCAATACCGAGTCATCGGGCGAAACAAGCACCAAAGGCAGCAAGCCAATATGATCAGAAAGTCGCTCGTATTCTTTTTTGTTCCGTTTAAATTGTTTTTTTTGACGACGTTTCATGCCGCAGTATATTTCTTCCGTGGTATCCCTTAGTTGATACTGACCCTGAATCAGAAAAAAATCCGCATCGTGAAGCATATTTTGCGAATCAATGGAATTGGAATGGCTTTTACAGAACGAAAGGAAGTAAATAGCATCTAACAGATTCGTCTTACCCATCCCGTTATTTCCAATGAAACAGTTTATCTTGGGCGAAAACATCAGATCTGCTTCCCTGATATTTTTGTAATTAAGTATGGACAGGGACTTTAGATGCATGGAATATTTTTTTTATACTAAATGCAAATATACGTACTATTCAGGCATATCCAATTCTTTTTTTTGGTTTCAATAGGTTAAACAAAATAATTTCATCCACAATAAACATGAATTTATCTCCGATTTTTCACTTAAAATTGTAACTTTGTAACTTAAAGAAAAGATAACAAATGACTTCACTTTCAGCTTTTTTTCAACGTTTTAATGGAATACTTTATGTGGTTCTGGCCTTACTCTGTTTAACCCCTTTTATTTCTCCCCCTTTTGCCTTATTTCTTGGCCTGGGTTTTGCTCTGACGCTCGGATCTCCATTTCCGAAATTTAATAAGAAAGTCTCAAAATATTTATTGCAGGCTTCAGTTGTGGGTTTAGGTTTTGGAATGAACTTGCTCGATTCGCTTAAAGCTGGTTCGGATGGCATGATATTCACTTTGTTTTCAGTAGTCAGTGTTATGTTTTTAGGAATCGTTGTAGGAAAATGGTTTCAGGTCTCCCGGGTTTCATCGTATTTAATTGCTTCCGGAACTGCTATCTGTGGAGGGAGCGCTATTGCAGCTGTTGGACCCATTGCCAAAGCCAACGAAAGTGAAATGTCTATATCGCTGGCAACCATATTTGTATTGAATGCGGTAGCCTTGTTTCTTTTCCCGGTTCTGGGTCATTGGCTCGACTTGTCGCAACACCAGTTTGGTTTATGGGCGGCTATCGCCATACACGATACCAGTTCTGTAGTGGGAGCGGGGGCGACTTATGGTGAAGAAGCACTGAAAGTAGCCACTACGGTGAAACTTACCCGTGCATTGTGGATCATTCCCTTGTCAATTTTCACGTCATTTTATTTTAAATCTAAAGAATCCAAAATAGTTATCCCCTGGTTTATACTGCTATTTATACTCGCCATGGTGCTGAATACTTATTTGCCAATTCCAACCGGTTTAACTCAAGGAATTGTAACTGTTGCCAGACAATGTTTAACGCTGACCCTTTTCTTTATTGGCGCCGGCTTATCCCGATCCGTATTGAAAATGGTTGGAATAAAACCACTTATTTTGGGAGTCACACTCTGGATCTTTATAGCCATTGTCAGTTTAGGATTTATTTACCTCTACTATTAATACTTTTGGGATGAATAAATTCTTTTTATTATTTGGTTTGATTTCCTTTTTCGCCTTTAGCTCCTGTACGCCGGAGCAAAAAGACACTGCGCACGAAATAACGGCAAAAAAAACAGACACTGTGATTGTTGACTGCAACTATTCATTTGAAGAAGCAATAGAAGGTTCAAAAGCTCCGAAATCAATTTTAAAGCAATTGAAATTAATTGATGTTCAATATTATTCTACTGATGGAAAAATCCATGCAGGCCAGGTGCTAACGAATGAAAAATTGGTGGATGACCTGGTTCATTTATTTAAATTTATGCTTCAGGAGCATTTCCCCATTGCACAAGTTATACCCATAGTAAAGTATAATTGGGATGATAATTTGTCGATGCTAGCCAATAACAGTTCCAGCTTTTGTTACCGGGATGTGAGTTTTTCCAAACATGCAAGCGGGATGGCCATAGACATAAATCCTTATTTTAATCCGGTACGCTGGAAAGCCCCTTATCTTCACCGTCATAACAAACCTGCAGGTGCTGTTTACAACCCCCGGGTATTGGGAACTTTCAGATATTCACATCCTGTAGTTCTTGAATTTCAGAAATACGGATTTCGTTGGGGACACACATTTAAACGTAATTTTGACGACCATCATTTTGAAAAGAAAATCTCGGAACTTTTGGTCTGAATTATTGCAGCATGATATTATTATTTGTATATTTGCGAGAAATTAAAATAAAATCATACCGTTAACTTACAATTCATATATAAAACATAAAATCAGTATGGCAAAAGTAACAAGAGAAGATGCTCTTCTTTATCATTCACAGGGAAAGCCTGGAAAAATTGAGGTTATTCCCACAAAACCTTACAGTTCTCAACGTGATTTATCGCTGGCATACTCGCCGGGAGTTGCTGAACCTTGTCTTGAAATCGAAAAAAATCCGGATACAGTTTACGACTATACAGCTAAAGGAAACTTAGTAGCTGTTATTTCCAACGGAACTGCCGTTTTGGGATTAGGTGATATTGGTGCTATGGCCGGGAAACCTGTTATGGAAGGAAAGGGCTTGTTATTTAAGATATTTGCCGGCATAGACGTCTTTGATATTGAAGTAAATGAAAAAGATCCGGAAAAATTTATTCAAATTGTGAAAGCGATTGCCCCAACTTTTGGTGGAATAAATCTGGAAGACATCAAAGCTCCTGAGTGCTTTGAAATAGAGGAAAGATTGAAAGCCGAACTCGATATTCCGATTATGCACGATGACCAACATGGCACGGCCATAATTTCATCTGCCGGATTGCTCAACGCGCTGGAAATTGTAAATAAAAAAATTGAAGATATTAAGATAGTTGTAAATGGTGCCGGTGCAGCTGCAAGCTCATGTACTAATCTTTATATGAAGTTAGGTGCAAGGTTAGAAAACATCGTAATGGTGGATTCAAGAGGCGTTATAAACAAAGAACGAACTGACCTGAATGATCGCAAAAAACCATTTATTACAGAAAGAAAAATCAAGACTCTGGCCGAAGCAGTAAAAGATTCGGATGTATTCTTCGGATTTTCTGTAGCCGGTGTGCTTACAAAGGAAATGGTACGTTCGATGAATGAAAATCCGATTGTTTTTGCATTAGCCAATCCAAATCCGGAAATTTCGTATGAAGATGCTATGGAAGCCCGTGAAGATATCATTTTCGCCACCGGACGTTCGGATTATCCTAACCAGATCAACAACGTGTTGGGATTTCCCTATATTTTCCGTGGTGCATTGGATGTACGTTCTAAAGGTATCAATGAAGAAATGAAAGTGGCAGCAGTTCATGCCATTGCCGAATTGACTAAAAAACCGGTTCCTGATGTAGTAAATGCTGCCTATGACCTAAAACGCATCACTTTCGGACGCGATTATATTATTCCGAAAGCACTGGATCCACGTTTGCTTACAACCGTAGCACCTGCTGTGGCACTTGCTGCCATGGATTCGGGAATTGCCCGCATTCAGATTACCGATTGGAACGCTTATAACGATAAGTTAAATTTATTGATGGGTAACGACAATAAAATGTTGCGCCGTTTCTACGAAACCGCCCGTCAAAATCCGAAACGGGTGGTATTCTCTGAATCTAACCATATCAACATGCTAAAGGCAGCAGAATCGGCTTATGCAGAAGGTATCTGTTTCCCCATTTTACTTGGTAACGAAGAAAAAATAGCAAGCTTAGCTGCTGAGAATGATATTGATCTGACAGGTATTGAAATCATCAATTTACGTCACGACAGGGAAGAAAAACGCAGAGTATCTTACGCCCACAAGCTTTCGGAAAAAAGAAGCAGAGAAGGGATGACCTACGATGAAGCCTACGAAAAAATGTACGAGCGTAACTATTTCGGTATGATGATGGTGGAAACGGGTGAAGCCGATGCACTTATTACCGGAGTGTATACAAAATATGCCGATTCGGTTCAGGCTGCAAAAGATGTAATTGGAATTCGTGAAGGATTACAACATATTGGAGCCATGCATATTTTGAATACCAAAAAAGGTACTTTCTTCCTGGCTGATACGCTTTTCAATCGTCACCCAAGTGCTGAAGCATTGGTAGACATTGCCAAGCTGACACACGATACTGTTAAGTTCTTTGCACAAGAACCGGTTATGGCTATGCTTTCTTATTCTAACTTTGGATCCGACAAACAAGGAAGTCCGGCCAGTGTTCATCAGGTGGTTGAAACCTTGCATACCAAATATCCCGATATGGTTGTGGATGGCGAAATGCAGGTAACTTTTGCTTTGAACAACAAACTCCGAGATGAGAAATTTCCATTCTCTAAATTGAGTGGAAAAAATGTCAACACGCTTATCTTCCCAAATCTGAGTTCTGCCAATACAGCTTATAAAATGCTTATGGAAATGGGTGTAGGCGAAGCAATTGGACCAATTCAAATGGGATTGAATAAACCTATTCACATTTTGGATATTGAAAGCTCAGTACGCGACATTGTCAATATGACCGCTATTGCCGTTCTGGATGCTATAGTGGAAGAAATAAAAACTAAAAAATCGACCAAAATCGAATTGTAATATTTATTCTTCTATTAAAACAAAAAAAAATAGTTCTTTCCATAAAGGGAAGAACTATTTTTTTATACATTTTTTTTACGGAAATTATTTCACTACAGTAGCTTCCATATTATTTGCTCTGATTTTGACATAAACAATTGAACCGGGTTTACTGAATGCTGTTTGAACATAACCCATACCGATTCCTTTTTTTATTTCCGGGAGCATGGTTCCGGAAGTAACATGTCCGATAGGTTCACCTTTAAGGTTCACAATTTCATAACCGTGACGCGGAATGCCACGTTCTTTCAATTCGAAACGTACCAGTTTACGGCTTATACCCTCAGCTTTTTGTTTTTCGAGCAAGGGGCGGTCGATAAAAATTTTTCCATCAACGAATTTGGTAATCCAACCCAATCCAGCTTCGATAGGAGAAGTTGTATCATCTATATCATTTCCGTAAAGGCAGTAACCTTTTTCCAGTCGTAAACTATCGCGTGCACCCAATCCAATTGGTTTAATGCCATACTCTTTGCCTGTTTCAAAAAGTGCCTTCCATATTTTCTCTCCATGTTCGGGGTAAAAATATAACTCAAAACCACCGGCTCCGGTATAACCGGTATTGGAAAGGATAACATTGGGTACTCCGGCAAAATCACCAACAGCAAAGGAATAATAAGGAATTTCTGAAAGATTTACCGATGTCAGTTTTTGAAGCATTTCTGTCGCTTTGGGTCCTTGCACAGCTAATTGCGAAGTGTGGTTGGAAGCATTTTCAAGTTCAGCACCTTCGGTATTGTTACTCACGCACCAGTTCCAGTCTTTTTCTATGTTGGATGCATTTACTACAAGCAGGTATTTGTTTTCTTCGAAATAATAAACCAATAAATCGTCCACAATACCACCTTTACCGTTTGGAAAACACGAATATTGTGCTTTGCCAATTTCTAAAATTGAAACATCATTGGAAGTGACTTTCTGAAGAAATGCCAATGCCTTAGGTCCTTTTACCCAAAATTCGCCCATGTGTGAAACATCAAAAACTCCTACTCCGTTACGTACGGTTAAGTGTTCGTCAGTAATACCACCGGGGTACTCAATTGGCATATTGTAACCTGCAAATTCATGCATTTTAGCACCTAAAGCTATGTGAATGTTTGTGAATGGTGTAGTTTTCATTAGATTGATCCCCAACCCCCTAAAGGGGTCATTAGTTAGTATTATTTGTGTAATTATTCGTATCTACATCCATATATTATTCATTTAAAATGACTTGAATGTTTATATTTAAATGTAGAAATTTTTATTTTTTTGCTAAGTTTTCAATTATCTTTACTACAACCTGCATGGCTTTCTCCATCGATTGAACGGGTAGAAACTCGAAACGACCATGGAAATTATGTCCACCGGCAAAAATATTAGGGCAGGGCAGACCATCGTATGACAGACGGGCACCATCAGTTCCTCCGCGAATGGGCTTCACATTTGGAGTAACGCCGACCTCATTCATAGCTTCAAACGCCAGATCAACCACATGCATCACGGGTTCTATTTTCTCGCGCATATTGTAGTATTGATCGCGAAGCACCAGTGTAGCAGCTTTTTCACCAAATTCTGCATTTATTTTATGTACCAGATGTTCAAATTCCTTTTTTCGGCGTTCAAAACGGTCGCGATCATGGTCGCGGATTATAAAACTTAAAGTTGATTCCTCAACGGTTCCAACCATATTTGTCAAATGATAGAATCCTTCGTAACCTTCGGTATGTTCGGGCGTTTCGTGGCGTGGAATCATCCCAATGAATTGTTGGGCAATACGCATCGAATTAATCATTTTGTGAAAAGCGTAACCCGGATGCACATTCAAACCTTTAAAAGTTACTTTTGCGGAAGCAGCATTAAAGTTTTCGTACTCTAATTCACCAATTTCACCGCCATCCATGGTATAAGCCCATTCGGCAGCAAACTTGGGCACATCAAAATGATCGGCTCCCTGACCAATTTCTTCATCGGGGGTAAATCCAATTCGTATTTTTCCGTGTTTAATTTCGGGATGAGCAATCAGGTATTCCATGGCTGTAACAATTTCGGCAACTCCGGCTTTGTCATCTGCTCCGAGCAATGTTGTGCCGTTTGTAACGATAATGTCCTGACCCACATATTTCAAAATTTCAGGATATTTTTCGGTTTCGAGTACAATTACTTGTTCTTCGTTGAGTAAAATATCCTTACCATCATAATTCTCCACTATGCGTGGTTTCACGTGTTTTCCACTCATATCGGGGCTGGTGTCCATGTGCGATATAAAGCCTATAGTTGGAATTTCTTTGTCAGTATTGGCAGGCAAAGTAGCCATGATGTAGCCATTTGCATCCAAATCTACTTCCTGCAGACCAATGGATTCAAGTTCTTCAACTAAATGTCTTGCAAAAATCAGTTGTCCGGGAGTACTGGGAGTCATGTTGGTGTTTTCGTCGGAAGTTGTTGTAAAACTTACATATTTCAGAAAACGTTCGGTTATATTCATAATGCTATAATTTTTTATTAATAGACGCAAAAATACGGAAAATTTGGTTATTAAACTTATGTTATTAGGGTTTTTTCTTGACAGATTGCACTTTAAAATGTTATAAAAGTATGTCGGGGGATTATTATTCGTATTTTTGTACAAAAATACGAATAATAATCCCGGTCAACCAGCCGTGACTTGCATGCGATAAACTAACAGCACCTATTTGTAAGAATATGAATAACAATAATATAAAACCAAACACATCACAATCCCCCATAAAAGAACCGAGGGTCCAGCTTAAAGATTTTCTTCCTACCACTAAAAAAGAACTGGAACTGCGTGGCTGGGACGAAGTAGATGTCGTACTATTCAGCGGTGATGCCTATATTGATCATCCGTCGTTTGGCTCAGCTGTCATTGGACGTTTGCTGGAAGCTCAGGGCCTTCAGGTTGCCATTGTACCACAACCAAACTGGCGTGACGACTTACGCGATTTCAAGAAAATGGGACGACCCCGACTCTTTTTTGCTATTTCAGCCGGAAATATGGACTCCATGGTCAATCATTACACCGCCAACAAACGCCTGCGTTCCGACGATGCCTATTCACCCGATGGAAAACCGCACATGCGCCCCGATTATGCGACCATTACCTATGCTCAAATTATTAAGAAACTTTATCCCGAAGTGCCTTTGTTGATCGGAGGTATTGAAGCTTCCTTGCGCAGGTTTACACATTACGATTATTGGTCGGATAAATTGATGCCAAGTATTCTGGTAGATTCAAAGGCTAATATGCTGATTTACGGCATGGGCGAGAAACCCTTGATAGAACTGGTCCGTCAGCTTCGCGAAGGGAAAACCTTCTCAGAAATGACGGATATTCCTCAGACTTCTTTTTTATCGAAAGAAATACCACAACATACTGAATGGAATGATATTACACTGGTTTCACACGAAGTTTGTCTGACTGATAAAAAACTCTATGCATCCAACTTCAGGCATATTGAGGAAGAATCGAATAAATACAATGCAGCGCGCTTACTTCAAAAAGCAGATAACCGCTGGGTAGTGGTAAACCCACCCTACGAGCCTTTGAGCGAAGCAGAACTCGACGCTTCTTACGATTTACCTTATATGCGCGTTCCTCACCCGAAATATAAAGGGAAAACCATACCGGCTTACGAAATGATCAAATTCTCGGTCAATTTGCATCGCGGTTGTTTCGGTGGTTGCGCATTTTGTACCATTTCGGCCCATCAGGGGAAACACATAGTTTCACGTTCCAAGAAATCCATACTGGCAGAAGTCAGGAAAATAACCGACCTGCCAGATTTTAAAGGCTACCTAAGCGATTTGGGTGGTCCATCTGCAAATATGTACCGCATGCGTGGAATAGATCTGGATATCTGCCGAAAATGCAAGAAACCGTCCTGCATATTTCCACAAATATGCGTAAATCTAAATACCGATCATCGTCCGTTGCTTGATATATACCGTTCGGTGGATCAGCTGCCAGGTATTAAGAAATCGTTTATTGGAAGTGGCGTACGCTACGACATGTTGCTGAGCGATGCAAAAAATCCGGAAATTAATAAAAGTCATTCCGATTATATCCGGGAATTAATCACGAATCATGTTTCAGGTAGGTTGAAAATTGCTCCGGAACATACCTCCGACAAGGTGCTAAATTTGATGCGCAAACCTGGTTTTCAGTATTTTGGTCAATTCAAACAACAATTCGACAGGATAAACCGTGAAGCCGGATTGAATCAACAACTCATTCCTTACTTCATTTCGAGTCATCCGGGTTGTGAAAATGAAGATATGGCCGAACTGGCTGCCCTGACTAAGAAATTGGATTTCAGGTTGGAGCAGGTGCAGGACTTTACACCAACACCTATGACCCTGGCCACCGAAATCTATTATTCAGGCTTTCACCCATATACGCTTGAACCTGTATTTACAGCCAAGAGCAAAGAGGAGAAACTGGAGCAACGAAAATTCTTTTTTTGGTATAAAGGTGAATTCAAAAATCAGATTATACGCGATTTACAGCGGTTAAAACGGCCCGATTTGTTGAAAAAGTTATTTGAAAGATAGCTTTTCGTGTCGAAGTTTGCGACAAAAATATTACAAAGGCTCCAACAGTCTCAGTAAATAATAAAAGAAAATTGAAATAAACAGGATAATGCAAGCCCTATTTTTCAAAAAAGAGAATTACCCAGTTTGGTGTTGATTCTGAAAATATTTGGTCCATATTATAGCTTTTCAATCGTAATAATAGCTTTTTACTGAGAAAACGGAATTAAATCACTAAAAAATAAAATATTTGACTTATTTTTGTTTCACTAAAAAACATAAACAATAAAACTAAAAAAATATGAAAAAAATTCGTGCTGCCATCGTTGGTTATGGCAATATCGGTAAAGCCGTATTAGAAGCCCTGCAGTCGGCTCCCGATTTTGAAATTGCCGGTGTGGTTCGTCGTGATTCCTCTTTAGACGATATTCCGGCTGAATTAGTTAATATTGAAATTGTAAACAGCATTAAAAAACTAACGGAAGTGGATGTCGCTATTTTGTGTACTCCAACCCGCATGGTACCTGTTTTGGCAAAAGAAATTTTAGAGTTGGGTATTCATACAGTAGATAGTTTCGATATTCATGGTTCCATTTGGGACTTGCGTCAGGAACTGGAACCGGTTGCTTCGGCCAACGATGTAGTGTCTATCATATCCGCCGGATGGGATCCGGGAAGCGATTCAGTGGTTAGAGCTTTACTGGAAGCAATTGCACCTAAAGGTATTACTTACACCAACTTTGGTCCTGGCATGAGTATGGGTCATACAGTAGCGGTGAAAGCTATTGCCGGTGTAAAAAAAGCATTATCTATGACTATACCCATTGGCACAGGCATTCACCGTCGTATGGTTTATATCGAACTGGAAGATGGTTACGATTTTAAACAGGTAGTACATCATATCAAAACAGATGCCTATTTTAGCCATGATGAAACACACGTTACTCAGGTTGATAATGTGGATAACCTGATTGATATGGGACACGGCGTGAACATGGTTCGCAAAGGGGTTTCGGGCAATACCTACAATCAATTGTTCGAATTCAACATGAAAATTAATAATCCGGCTCTTACCGGTCAAATTATGGTTGCTTGTGCTCGTGCTGCTACCCGTACCAAACCGGGAGCTTATACCATGATCGAAATTCCGGTCATCAATATGCTTTTCGGAGAAAAAGAAGATTTGATACGGAGATTGGTGTAGAAATTGGTTAATTGGTTGATTCGTTAATTGGTTGATTGATTGATTGGTTAGTTTGTTATTAGTTAATTAGTTATTAGTTAGCTCGTTCATGATAAAATAATCAACACTCCAATGGAGCTTGCGACATCCCGCTTGCTGGATCAACCAATAGTGCTTGCGGAATCAACCAATTAACCAATTATCCAATTAACTAATTATCCAATTCCCATATTTGCTTCAATGCATCTTTCACTTCACTAACCGGTTGCTGACAGACTTTGTTTCGGCACACATAAATGATAGTTTTTCCTTCTACCATCTTACCTTCAAGAATGGCTGATTTACCTTCCGATTTTCCACCTGACAGAAATACCTGAGGTAAATAATAGTTATCGAATTCCTTTCGTTTAGAATCACAATCTTTACCTACAATGGCAACTTCATAGGGCTCAGCGGCAAACCAGGACATCAAAATATCCCAGTTGGCATAATAAACTCCACTTTCCAGAGCATGTTGTTTTATGTTCCCGAGCATTTTGCGGGCCATCTCTATAAAACTGTCGTTGTGTAAATATTGACCCAACAGAAACAGATTCTTTGCCATTTCGGAATTGGATGAGGGAATCACATTGTCCGACAATTCCATTTTCCGGGCTATCAGCATTGGATCCAAATCGGATGTATAATAAAACATGCCACTTTGGGAATCATAAAAATGTTCTGTTGCATAGTTCGTCAATTGCAGGGCTTCGTCCAGCCATTGTTCATCGAAAGTGGCCTGATAAAGTGCAATAAAAGCCTGAATGGTAAAGGCATAATCATCCAGGAAGGCATTAATAGTTGTTTTTCCGTTTTTATAATTTCGGTTTAACCGGTAATCGGTAGCTTTGATTTTAGTATTGATAAATGCTGCATTTTTTAGGGCCATTTCCAGGTAATCCTGATCATCAAAAACCCGGTAAGCATCTGCATAGGCTTTCATCATTAATGCATTCCATGAAGTTAGTATTTTATCATCCAATCCGGGGCGAATGCGTTTGGATCTTTCGTTTAAAAGTAGATTTTTTGCTTCCAAAACTCTTGCTGACAATTCATTTTCTCCGATTTTGTGTTTATTGGCGATCTCATAGTCTGTTGACTTTTTAAATAAAATATTCTGATTGTTTTCCCAATTTCCTTCTTCAGTAACATTGTAATAATCAATGATTAATGCGGATCTATTGCCCAACACTTTTTGTAATTCATTTTTTGTCCACACATAGAATTTTCCTTCAACTCCTTCGCTATCAGCGTCCAGAGACGAATAAAATCCACCTTCGCCGGATGTTAATTCCCTTTGTATAAAATTCAGGGTTTCGGTAACAACTATTTTGTACTTCGGATCTTTAGTTAACTGATAGGCAGCCGAGTACAAACTAACGAGCTGAGCATTATCATACAACATTTTCTCGAAATGTGGCACTTTCCACTGTTCATCGGTAGAATATCGTGAAAAACCCCCGCCTATCTGATCATAAATTCCTCCATCTGCCATTTTATCCAGTGTAACAGTAACTGCTTTCAAAGCATCTTCCTGTTGAGTCAGGGAATAATAATGCAGTAAAAAATGGTATCCAACCGGCAAAGGAAATTTAGGTGCCTGTAATTGTCCACCAAAACTGAAATCAATATTACTTTTCCAATTGGTGAAGATGCCATCTAAATCGTTGATGTTAAACTCTGTAATTTCCTCACTGGAATAAATCATTTCATTGTTTTGAACCCCTTGGGTGAGATGAGTTGCCTGATCTTCCGCTTTCTCCGGATATTGAATCACAAAATCAGAAACCTGTGAAAGCATATCCAACCATTGATTTTTCGGGAAATAGGTACCTCCGTAAATGGGTCGGCCATCAGCCAAAGCAATACAATTCAGTGGCCATCCACCTTTACCCGAAAGTAATTGCACTGCATTCATATACACCTGGTCGATATCCGGTCTTTCTTCCCTGTCGACTTTTATCGCCACAAAATGTTCGTTCATATAGTTGGCAACCTCTTCACTTTCGAAGCTTTCGTGTTCCATCACATGGCACCAGTGACAGGCAGCGTAGCCTATACTGATTATGATTAATTTGTTTTCTTTCTGTGCTTTATCCAGAGCCTCTTTGCCCCATGGATACCAGTTTACAGGATTGTGGGCATGCTGTAGCAAATAGGGACTACTCTCGTGAATAAGTTGATTGGATAATCTATGTTGTTTTGTGTCCATTTTGTGGCTTTTATAGTTAGCCATAAAACGATTGAAAGTGAAAAAGGTTTTTGATGTTTTCAGACTTTTGCTTTTCTATTTCCGAAAATTCGAACAAAACATGAATATGGGGCAGGATAGAAGGAAAATTTTATTTTAAGAAATTGCTTAGATTATGACCAAAACAAAGCAGTCATTTTTTTTTGATATACTAAGTTTAAACCGTCATCTCATTAGAAATATGATAGTTATTGGAATCACATTGTTAATTAAAAATTATACTGCGCTCATTTTCGCCTTACAATCTCATTGATATCTTTACTTTCCAGAATTTTTTTGTTATATCCCTCTGAAGCCGCAATAATCATAGCTTTACCCAATGTTTCGGTATTAGTAACTATTCCCTCAAGATGTATAAGCATAAAATAGAATGGCTTAAAAAATGCATACATGGCGTTATAAAGCCTGGTTTTTGATTTGATGCCATTCAGCGGTTGGATAAAACCGGGTCGAAACATGTAAGCATTTTTAAATGGCATTTTCAGTAAGGTATTTTCAGTTTTACCTTTCACCCTTGCCCACATAGTTTTTCCTTTTTCCGAACTGTCGGTTCCGGCACCGGAAATATAACAAAAAGTCAATTCTTTATTTGCTTTCAAAACTTCTTCGGCTATTTTGATAGTTAATTCATATGTATTTCTGTGGTAATCGGTTTCTGATAATCCGGCCGATGTAATACCCAGACAATAAAAACAGGCATCGTAAGCGCTTAATTCTTTTGATATTGGTGATAAATGGAAAAAATCAGGTTGAATTATTTCTTTCAGTTTTGGATTTCTTTTTTTACAAGATTGCCTGTTGACGACTAAAACCGATTCTACCTGTGAATCTTTAAGACATTCGTTTAAAACTCCCTGACCAATCATACCGGTGGAACCAAATAGTATTACTTTCATCTTAATTCAGTTTTAACTGCGTTTTTATAATCCTCGTTATAGCCGGTATGTGCAGTAAAAACGTATTCTGCTTTTGGCAATTTGTTTATTTTTTGAAAAGATAAAATAGCGGTTTTCATATCTTTGCTAAAAAATTCATTTGGTTTATCTATCTTACCAGCTTCTAAACCAAAAGCATCACCCACAAATAAAAATTTATCATTCACCAGATAACTCATAGAACCGGGTGTATGTCCGGGAGTGAGAATGGCTTTAATTCTAATATTTCCAACAGAAAGATCTTGTTGGTCGTCAAGTAAGGTATTATCCTTCGTAAAGAGTTTGTTACCTATGCCCAAAAACTTGGAAGTTGTACCATTTATCATTTGTTCTTCCTGCCTGGATAGGTAGATTTTGGCATTTTTAAATAATTTGAGTGCAGCAGTGTGATCGCCGTCGGTGTGGGTTAACATGACTGCCATGATATTATCGGGATTGATATTAAGCTTTTTAAGCTCACCGGCTATAACTTCCACATCATTTCCGGCATCAATAGCCAAATACACATCACTGTCGCGAACTAAAAACATATTTACAAATGAATCCTTAATTGAATATACATTTTGAACAACTTCCTTTGTTTCCACTGTATTCATTTTCTTCGTTTCTGATTTCATCTTAAAAAAGAATCCGACAGTTATTAATGCCAATATTGAAATTACTAAAGTGACTGCCAGCAAAATTCTTTTGAATATATTTTTCATAATAATCTGATTTTATGACAAATACTGAAGTGTCATTCTTTATAGAACGATTTGTAAAGAAAACAAATGTGAATGCTATTATATCAAAGCCCTAAACAATAAATAAATGGAAGATGTTCCTTAGAAACATAAAATTTTCTTTTCATTAATCTTCAATACATTGTCAAATCATTTCTGAACAGATTTCAGGTATAATTTTTCTACCTGATCCCTGGCCCAGGGAGTTTTTCGGAGAAATTGAAGACTCGATTTAATGGATGGATCGTAATTAAAACAACGGATATTGATTATTGACCCCAATTCTTCCCATCCATAGGCTGCAATCAGGTATTCCAGCATATCTGCCAGTTTGACTCCATGCAAGGGGTTATTCGTTTGATCTTCGTTCATAAAGTTTTTGTTTTTACTGATCGGATGACTTTAGGTTATCAGATCAGTAATCTTGGTAATTATTTATTTTTTTCCACTCCGTAACCACGCCATAAAAATGGTGATTTCTGTCTGAGGCATGATTCCACCCAACATTTGAAATACGGAACCAATTTCATCACTCTCTTCGATGATTTTCATGGCTTTTTCGCGTTTTTCTTTAGACACGAACTTATTGATGTCCAATTCTCCCAATGCTATGTATTTAGCCAGATGAGTCGCGATAGTAGATGCTCCCAGGTTACGACTCTTTGCTATTTCTTCAATGGTCATTCCTTCGTTGAACATGGCCAATGAAGTTCGCATGGTTTCACCAACTTGCCTTTTCTCGCCTTTTTCTTTTTTTGTGCTTACTTTCTCGTGCATAAGCGATGTAAGCTTATGTTCCTTACTGTATGCAAGTATAACATCCAGAAAGGGTCTGCCGTATTTTTCTACTTTAGCCGGTCCGAAGCCATTGATTTGCAACAATTCTTTTTCTGTTTGTGGTAAAAAGTCTGACATTTCGTTCAGCGTTTTACTACCTGCAACCAGGTATATTGGCAAATCCTGTGGTTCACACAGTTGATTACGAAGATGCATTAAACGCCGATACAATTCCGGCTGTCGTGTTTCAAGTGGGGTAGTGGTAGCACTTTTAGCATAAGCATTTACAGTGAAATCGGGGACAGTAAACGTGTTTTTCAGTATAAAATAGTCTTCCACGCTGAATTTCAGTTTCATACCCTTCATCAAAAATATTTTTTGAGCAATATTTGAAAAAAGCATTCGTAGACCATCGTTGTATTCCGAGGCGTGCATTTTACTGTCGGTGGTGGCAGGCGATTGTCGAAGGGTTTCAAGTAAAACCGCTATCTTTTGTGAGAAAAAATCGGTTGCAGCTGCAATGCGCGATTGAAGATGCTCTTCTTCAACGGGTCGCTGATTTAGTATATTTTGTAATTGTCCCTGAAATTTCAAAGCAATTTCCTGCAACCCTCTTGTTTGGCGCAAAATATCGTTTAAAAATGGAATCGTTTCGTCGTTGTACGAGTTCTGTACTTCGGTGGTGTCCTTTATAAGACGTGCGGCTTGACCCACGGCGTTTTTAAAGTCGAATAAGGTCATCAACACGAAACTCCGGTACGTATTGCGCGATTCGTCGAGTTGTTGCTCCAGTACTTCCAGAGGTAGTTTGTTACGCTCGTGTTCTATAATCTGCCTGTCGTTGTGAATGCTGTTGGGATTAATTTTGCTGAGCAATACTAAACCTTCCAGTGAACGGCAACGGCTGAGTGCTACATATACCTGACCCGGAGCAAAAGCAGCACCTGCATCAATCACCGCTTTATCGAAGGTAAGACCCTGACTTTTGTGAATGGTGATAGCCCAGGCCAGACGCAAAGGATATTGAATAAATTTACCCAGCATCACTTCTTCTATCTGTTTGGTAGTAGGATTAGTGGAATAACGGATATTTTCCCACTCAGCTTTTCCAAGTTCTATGGATTCATCATCATCTGGACATTTTATACGTATACTTTCATCCCCCACTTTTTCCACCATGCCAATTTTTCCGTTGAAAAAACGGCGTGGGGTTTCTGTATCATTCCTGAGAAACATCACTTTAGCGCCTATTTTCAATTCCAGTACTTTCTCAGTGGGATAGCTTTTTTCGGAATATTCCCCTTCGATGATTGCATTAAAGGTGTAAATTTTCCCTTTCACCTTGGCCAGTTCTTCGGCGTTTATTTGATCGGCTTTATAATTGTGAGTTGTGAGGGTTATAAATGTGTCGTCGGAAGGTGGCACAAACAAGGGGTTATAACGGCTTTGTAGTAAAGTTAACGCTCTTTCCGACAGGCAATTATTCCGTACTTCGTTCAAAACCTGAATAAAATCGATATTGCTTTGACGGAAGATAGTATCAAGCTCAATATAAACCGGTTGCTGTTGTTGAACGGCCAGGCTGTGGAAGAAATACGGGCTGGTGTAATACTGCGAAAGCAATCGCCACTCATCATCGCTTGCCACTGGCGAAAGTTGAAACATATCGCCTATGAAAATGACCTGTACACCGCCAAAAGGTTCGTTGTTCCGGTAACGAAAATGCCTCAGAATGGTATCTACGGCATCGAGCACATCGGCACGCACCATACTGATTTCGTCAATAACCAGAATTTCAAGTTCCTGTAACACCTTACGTCGGTTGCTTTGCATTTTTATTTTTTCAATCAGGTTTTTCCGCCCTTCCACTGTTGGAAAAAAAGGATTGAAAGGCAATTGAAAAAAGGAATGCATGGTGGTTCCACCCGCATTGATCGCTGCCACACCGGTAGGAGCAACTACAGCAATTTGCTTCTTGGTCTCTTTTTTTAACTTGCGTAAAAATGTAGTTTTTCCCGTTCCGGCTTTTCCCGTCAGGAAGATATTGCGGTTGGTGTAGAGCGCAAAATCGAAAGCTAACTGATAATAAGGCGAAGTATTTTGCATGGGGAAGGAGGTTTTGGTTTTTGGTTATGCAAAAATAAGAAAACAATTAATAATGAACAATTAATAATGAATAATTTTCAGAATTGATAGCTGTTTCCAGGTTGTAGAAAGCGAATAATGGTTCTTAAATATTTGCTCGTTTGTAGAAATGTGGTTAATCCTTGAATTGAATGAATTAATGCAGAATACTATTACCTAAATACAATGACTTATTCTAAACTGATACTTTATATTAAAACAGATAAAGTACAATATACCAACTATAAATACAACTTCGTATTTGTAAGAATATCCCCCAGAAGCAAGAATATTTCTGGCTTTAAACAATTTTCCAAAATATGATTATATTAGAAATCAAATGACGAGTTACCGAATTAAAGATAAAGAAAAAGGGAATAAATGAGATTATTACCTTTTTCTCTAAAAATAATCCAAAAAACTCATTATGGATTAAGTGAATCAATAATAAAATTTAAACAGTAGGAACTTCCGGGAGAAGTGATTTTTTAATCCAAATAAAGGAATATGATTTTTTATTCAACTTAAACCTACACCTTTTTTTAGAATTACAAATAACAAAACCAATCTGAAAAATACTTATTATTAAGTTCTAAGCAAGAAAAAAATCAACGGGGAATAAAAAATCAATACCTTAAAAACTTCATTGCTTAGCGTTAGTTTCCAAATAATGAAATATTAATTCCTTTTGAGTATCATCAATTTTGGCCCGTTTTTGCATTTTGTTCAGATTCCTTGTCCATCTTTCTGTAGTGTAAGCAGATGGTTTATGTAACGGATGACAACGTTTGCAAGAGTTTAGGTACAAATCCCGCCCTTGATGGAGAGATTCAAGCGAAGTATTATACTTAATTGCATCATTTTCAGTAGGCATATACAAGGTTATAGCACAACTTAGTAACATCAGGCCTACTACTGAAAATGGAATTAAACTTCTTGGATTCATCATATTAATTAAATTTAGTACATTCACATATTGAAACCCATTTTTCTATTTGTATCTAATAATTTATGAAAGCGAACATAAATGTTTTTTTACATTTATAGTATCAAACCATTCATCATACTAACATGATAGCCATTAACTTGTTCATTATTTTATAAAAAAAATGATCCAAGTCATCAGGATGATAATTCTTACTTTTACATTATTATTGCTCCTTTTTTTTTTAATTATATTTTAGAATAAGTAAACTTTTCATTATTGTATCGCAAAAAGTCAGCTCTGAATATAAAATTAATTTGAAAGCAAAAACAATTATTTCAAATTTCACTTTCTTTTAAACATATACAATTAAGAATTGTTTTAATAAGAAACTTCTTCTACAATCAACTGTCATTTCCCTTGGATTTATCTTCCAGCATTTTGTTCATTAACAAACTAAATTTGAGATGAAAATGAAAAATGTCAGTTCAATTTCAACGCTACTTTTTGTAGTCATTACAGGTTTTGCTTTAGCTTTCGCCCTAAGCAGCGATCTCTCATCCTCGGCAAGTCAGACCATAGTGTTCGTATTTATGCTATTGGGAATATTAGTTGGTTGGGCTACCAAAGTGGCAGACCAATGGAACAGAGCCATAGTACTGCGTCTCGGAAAATTCCATATGCTTAGGGGTCCCGGAATTTTCTTTATTATTCCAGTAATTGACACCATTCCTTACTGGATAGATGTACGGGTTATCAGTACCTCTTTCAAGGCTGAAAAAACACTTACTAAGGATACTGTCCCGGTAGATGTGGATGCTGTACTTTTTTGGAAGGTAGTTGATCCCAAAAAGGCGGCATTGGATGTTGCCGATTATTACAGCGCCATTAGCTGGGCATCCCAAACAGCCCTTCGTGATGTGATAGGTAAAACCATGCTGGCCGATATGCTGGAAGGAAGGGATAAGATGAGCGCCTTACTTCAAATCATCATCGACGAACGAACTGAACCCTGGGGAATCAACGTAATTTCGGTAGAAGTAAAGGATGTACTAATCCCTCAGGGACTGGAAGCTGCCATGTCCATGCAGGCTCAGGCTGAACGTGAGCGCCAGGCCAGGGTAATTCTGGGTGATTCTGAACGCCAGATTGCCGACATGTTCAATGAAGCTTCCAAGAGCTATGCCGATAACCCTACCGCTTTTCACTTACGTGCCATGAATATGCTTTACGAAGGCTTGAAGACTAACTCCACCATTGTTATTGTACCCAGCACGGCTGTCGAGAGCATGGGTCTTGGTGCCATTACCGGGACTATAGCTTTAACCAAGGCTATTCAAGAAGAGAAGGTAATTTAAGAATTGAAACAGAAAGGTTTAAAAGATTATACTTTAACTTCTGAAGATAAAAATTAGAATAACTCCAATTAAATATGGAGTTATTCTAATTTTTTATCAAAACAATAAGCTATATATCATTTTAATTATGTGCGTATTATAGTATATTTTAGCTTTAAGTTTGATATAATTTGAACTTACTCGGTATAAGGGTGTTTTAATGAATTCAATACTTTATTTAATTTTCAGAGATATTCAAAAGAAAAAAAATCCCATAATCATTTTTTTCAGGAGTCTTTTCTATCATGAAGATCTTAAATATAAGATAATTTTGAGGCATTTCTGTTTCTAATTATTAGAATGAAAAAAAAATTATAGAAAAAAATATGAACAAACAAATCTTACTTAAATCGAGACCCGTAGGAATTCCTACCGCAGAAAATTTCGAGATTGTATCTGCATCGGCAGTATTGGCTAAAGAAGGTGAACTGGTTGTAAAAGCAAAGTATGTGTCGGTAGATCCATATATGCGGGGACGCATGAGTGAAGCAAAATCCTATGTTCCTCCTTTTGAAGTTGGCAAACCTATTGAAGGTGGGGTAGTTGCTTTGGTCACCGAAAGTCATCACCCAAATTTCAAAGCAGGTGATGCAATTCTTGCACCTTTATTGTGGCAGGAAAATCAAACAATTAATGCCGAAAAAGTAACCAAGTTAGATAAGAATCTGGCTCCGCTCAGTTACTATCTGGGCATATTAGGAATGCCAGGTTTAACTGCCTATTTCGGTTTATTAGATATTGGGAAGCCTGTCCCCGGAGAAACAGTTGTAGTTTCGGGTGCGGCAGGTGCTGTTGGAATAGTCGTAGGACAAATTGCAAAGATTAAAGGATGTAGAGTAGTAGGTATAGCAGGGAATGATGAAAAGACAACTTACCTGAGTAATACATTGAAATTTGATGAAGTTATAAATTATAAGACTACTGAAAATATAGAGAAAGCCATTGAAAAAGCTTGTCCCAATGGAGTAGACGTGTATTTTGATAATGTAGGCGGAGTAATCTCTGATGCTGTGGTTGCCAATATCAACAAGGGTGCACGGATCATTCTTTGTGGACAAATTTCGTTATATAACGCTACGGAAACCCCTGTAGGCCCGAGGTTACAACCGACCCTTCTCAAGAAAAGTGCTTTGATGCAAGGTTTTATTGTAAGCAATTACGCTTCCCGTTTTCCGGAAGGAGTAGAACAACTGGCTCAATGGCTTGGTGACGGAAAGTTGATTTATCAGGAAACTATAGTCAAAGGATTTGATAAACTTCCCGAAGTTTTTATCAGTCTTTTTGAAGGAAAAAATACAGGTAAAATGCTTGTTGAAGTAGAATAAAATATACTAATTTAATAAAAATGAATTGATTATGAATAATTTTGAATTTTTCAATCCCGTAAAAATTATTTTTGGTAAAGACCAATTAAAAAATCTGTCGAAGCAGATACCTGAAAATAAAAAAATACTGTTAATATATGGTGGTGGTAGTATTCTGAGAAACGGAGTACATGCAGCCATACTTGAAGCCTTGAAAGCTTACACTATCGTGGAATTTAGTGGCATTGAGCCAAATCCAAGGTATGAAACGGCAATGAAAGCAGTTGATCTGGTTAAGTCAGAAAATATTGATTTTTTGCTGGCAGTTGGAGGTGGCTCGGTGATAGATGCAACAAAGTTTATTGCTGCAGCTGCAAAATTTAGCGAAGGTGATCCCTGGGGAATTTTAGCAAATCACAAACCCATAAAAGCAGCTATGCCATTTGGGGTAGTGCTTACTCTTCCCGCTACCGGTTCAGAGATGAACTCGGGGGCTGTAATAACACGGGAATCTACTCACGAAAAGTTTGCTTTTGGTAGTAGTCTGACTTTTCCTGTATTTTCTATTCTTTTACCAGAAGCAGCTGCCAGCCTTCCTCAACGGCAGGTGGCAAACGGTGTGGTAGATGCCTTTATGCACGTGATGGAACAATATATGACTTATCCTGCGCTTGCTCCTTTGCAGGATAGATTTGCAGAATCAATTTTGCAAACCCTGGTTGAAGAAGGGCCGAAAGTATATGCCAATCCGGCAGATTACGATGCCATGTCGAACCTGATGTGGTGTGCAACTATGGCATTGAACGGATTAATTAGCTGTGGAGTACCTCAGGATTGGGCTGTGCATATGATGGGGCATGAATTAACTGCCCGGTTTGGCATTGATCACGCCAGAACACTGGCCATTATTGCTCCTAACCATTACACCTACAACTTCGAAAGCAAGAAACAAAAGTTGGCACAGTTTGGAGAACGTGTTTGGGGTTTAAATACAGGTAGTTTGGATGATAAGGCTCATGCTGCCATAGAGAAAACGGTGGCTTTTTTCCATTCGTTGGGCGTTGATACTAAACTTTCGGAGTATACAACCGATTATAAAGAAACGGCTCAAATCATTTCGAAACGGTTTGCTGATCGGAAATGGATGGGCTTAGGTGAAAACCAGAATCTTAAACCTTCGGATGTAGAAAAAATTATTGAAATGAGTTATTAATAAGCAAATAAAATGATTACAATGATAAAAATTCTAATTGTTCTTACTTCGCATAGCGATTTAGGTAACACAGGAAAGAAAACAGGATTTTGGATAGAAGAATTCGCAGCGCCTTATTACGTAATGGTGGATGCCGGAGTACAAATAACAATAGTATCGCCCAAAGGTGGACAGCCTCCTATAGATCCAAAGAGCGAACAGGAAGATTCACAAACAGAAGCTACACGTCGGTTTGATAAAGATGAGGCACTCAAAGATAAACTCGCTCATACATTGAAAATTACAGATGTAAAAGCAGATGATTATGATGCTGTATTTTATCCGGGAGGGCATGGTCCACTTTGGGATTTGGCGAATGACAAAAACTCAATTTCACTCATTGAGACTTTTTATCAACAAGGAAAGCCAATAGCTTTTGTTTGTCATGCCCCCGGAGCATTAATTCATGTGAAATTACCAAACGGTGAACCCTTGGTAAAAGGCAAAGACCTTACCGGATTTTCTAATTCGGAAGAAGAAGTTGTCCAATTAACAAAGGTAGTTCCTTTTTTACTTGAAAATGAAATGATTAAGTTGGGTGCCAATTACAGCAAAGGATCCGATTGGGGAGCATATGTCAAAAAAGATGGTTTGCTGATAACCGGGCAAAACCCGGCTTCATCGGAAAGTGCTGCAAAAGTTTTGTTGGAAATTTTAAGACAAAATAGAAAATAAAGTAGTTCGTTTTAAAACAAATAAATAACACAAAGGTAAATTATTTGAAAAAAATTAGTTCCGATTTTTATAAACAGGATATTTCGGAAAATTATACAGAATGAATTACTCAACAAAATTCCAATTCTATTGTTGTAACAATGAGAAAGATGACAATAGAATTGGAATATCAAAAAAAATATATTCCTATTAATTCATGTTTTATCCTAAATTTCATGCTGTTACAATCAGATTTATATAGACAGCACGACCTTTTTAAAAACATATTAATCAGCACATTATGAACTAATCCTCCTAAATTCACATCCTATGGAAAATAAAGGAGTAAATTTCGACAGACAACCCGCAGTAGCAGGACAATTTTACCCATCCAATAGCGAGAAGTTACACCAGGAGGTATTAGACCTTTTAATGTCAGCTGAACCTAAAACAAGTACAAACGTCAGAGCAATAATTTGCCCACATGCCGGATATATTTATTCAGGTAAAGTTGCAGCATCTGCCTTTAATCAAATTGATGGCGAAGTTAGTTATAAAAGGGTTTTTCTTATTGCCTCGTCTCACTACGATAGTTTCAACGGTGGTTCGGTCTATTGCGATGGAAACTACATGATGCCTTATGGAGAAGAAAAAGTAGACATATCATTTGGTAAATCATTGGTAGAACGTTTTCCGGAAATTTTCACAGCCAATAGGAACCCACACCAAAAAGAACACAGTCTGGAAGTGCAACTTCCTTTTTTACATAATACGCTCAAAATAGTTTACCAGATAGTTCCCATCATTATTGGCACTTCAAACCCGGCTGTTTGCAAACAGATTGCTTCTGCATTAAAGCCCTACCTGAATCCTGATAATCTTTTCATTATCAGCTCCGATTTTTCGCATTACCCGGAATATTCCGATGCCAGACGAGTAGATGCTATAACTAAAGATGCCATTCTGACCAATAACCCGGATGCTCTGCTGGCTACGCTGGCAGAAAATTCAAAAAAATACATTCCCAATCTCGTAACCAGCCTGTGTGGATGGACATCCGTGTTGACATTACTTTACATGACAGCCCAAAACGATACACTCGAATATTGTGCAATTAAATACAGTAATTCCGGCGACTCGAAATATGCCGGAGAGCGTGATAGGGTCGTAGGCTACTGGGGCATTGCTGTTTCTGAGAAAAAGTACCAAAGAAGTGATTTAAAACTTTCTGAATCGGATAAAAATATACTGTTAAACATTGCCAGAAAAACGATAGAAGAACACTGTATTCAGAACATAAAATATAAATTTGACAGCAATAATTTATCAACAACGCTTAAAACTAAATGTGGCGCTTTTGTTTCACTGCACAAAAATGGAGAGCTACGGGGTTGCATCGGTCGAGTAACAGGAAATTTGCCTTTGTATCAGATTGTTCAAGATATGGCTTTGTCGGCTGCCTCACAGGATCCTCGTTTCAGGCCGGTAGAATTCGAAGAACTGCAGGATATTGCTATAGAAATATCGGTTCTTTCGCCCATGACAAGAATTGACGACATAGCTGAAATTACACTCGGGAAACATGGTATACTGATAGAAGAAGGTAGCCGTACCGGTTTATTTCTGCCACAAGTTGCTACCGAAACAGGATGGAGTATAGAAGAGTTTCTCGGACATTGCGCACATGACAAAGCCGGATTGGGATGGGATGGATGGAAAACCGCCAGTATTTATATCTTCACGGCAACTGTATTTTCATAAAAAAAAACAACAAACTAATTACCAGATACCTGAGATTGGTTCTCCGCAAAAGCAACGTTGATCATTGAGAATGAAATTTTTTTTCACAGCAAAACCCGTGCGCTCCACCACCACTCGTTTACAATGAGGGCAATGGGTATTTTCTCCAGACTTATCATGTAGATTACCTACATACACATACTTCATTCCTTCATGTTGTGCTATCTCTTTGGCTTGAATCAATAAACCTTTTTTAGTAGGCTGTAAATGAGAAAGTTTGTAGGTCGGGAAAAAACGGTTGAAATGTAGCGGAGTGTCTGCAAATCCGTTACCAACTAGCCAAGCGCACATAGCCTGAATCATTTGAGGGTTATCCGAGTAGGTAGGTATGAGCAAGTTGGTTATTTCGAGCCAGACACCTTTCTTTTTTAAGGTTAACAAAGTATCGAGTACCGGTTGTAAACTACCACCATCCAAATTGCGATAAACTGCATCATCGAAACATTTCAGGTCTATATTGGCTGCATCCAGGTATGGACATAAATAAATCAATGGTTTTTGATTAATGTAACCATTAGATATCAAAACCGTTTTCAATCCATTTTTATGAGCAATCCTGGCCGTTTCGTAGACATATTCGTAAAAAACTGTCGGTTCAGTGTAAGTAAATGCAATCATATTCGTGCCAAATTGCAATGCTTGTTGAACAACTTCTTCGGGCATGAGATCAAAATGATCGAGTTCTTGGGGAGAAGCTTGGGAAATCTGCCAGTTCTGGCAATTAAGGCAACGGAAATTACATCCAGCTGTTGCCAGAGAATAAATTTTGGATCCTGGAAAAAAATGGAAAAGCGGCTTTTTCTCTATCGGATCTACACTTACTGAACACGGATTGCCATAGGCCAGGCTATATAATTTCCCTTGATGGTTGAATCTTGTTTTGCATGACCCGAGTTTACCCTCCGGAATTTGACAGTTATGTGGACAAACGTGGCAATGTACCACCTTATTCGGGAGTTTTTCCTGATAACGTGCTATTCGACTCCATTTTCCAAAATCTATCTTATTCATTTGTAAAGAATCAATTATAAATGCTGTACTAAAAAATAATTTTCTATGAAGGAGTTTACATACTTTACAAGGACAAAAACACACATCTAAGTATCTGTATATATTGTAAATAGAATCCATATTTCCAACTTCGAAGTAAGTATTCCAAAAGGATCATATTTATTAATAGTTCTTAAACTGTTAATAGATATAAGGTTCTAAATGTTGGGTATATAACAGTATTCGGTTAGATAAGAACGGAAACATTATAACATGAAAAAAGAATTTATTGTTTAAATTCACATACATTTTTTTAATCATTTATTTTACTCCCAAACAGAATATCGATTGTCGGCCACAATAGAAGATAATTCCCAAATGGATACTTACCCCAGGAAATCCCACTTAATTCGTAAAGATTTGCCTACAGCCACATAAGAGTTTCTGAATTGTCCGAAAGAATAAATTAACACTGATACTAGTAATTAAAAACCGTGCATTTTGTTTTTATAAAAGTTTTAGAACTTTTATACCAGACTTTTACTGATAGAAAAAAGCAGTCGTCATTTTGCAGTACTAGATAAGAAACAAGCTATTTTCATGTTAATAAGACAAATCAGATATGGAGGAGTTACAATTCATTCTGTTAACCAAACTAAGAAATAAATCATTTGAAAAATAACAATCACTTCAAAATAACCCAACTTTCAATTAAACCTGTCGATGTAAATGTATCACCATTGCAGCTAAGTGGATCTGCATCGCGTGCCTCTTTTGAAATTATTATATCAGCGCGTGTATTTATTCCCTTATTTTTATATTCGTTAAAAAGTGCATCGGTCATAACGTCAAAATATGATACCATTCGTCCTTGTTTGGTTGGGTCATTCACAATCACAGAGATATCTGAAAGCGTAAGGCTACTGATTTGAGTACCTAATTGTTCTCCTGCTAAAATTTTATCATTAACCTTAAGGGGAATAGATAAATTTATGTGGAAAATAGAGAATCTAAATGCAGGATATTTATCGGAAGCAATTTCAATCTTCGTCCCTTCCCATTCTGACTCTACTCTGGTAATTATGCCGGTGACTGGTGAATAAATTTTTACAGTTGTCCAATCTAAATCTCCTTTGGGCTCATAATAGTGCTTCATGCTTCTGCAATGTTCAATAGCATCGGAATAATCGTGCCCATAAGAGGATCTGAATTTCGAAATACGGTAGATTTTATTCAATTCAATGTAATTCGTTTCTACAAATTGAGGTATACCATTCTTGTCAATATCCCATATATCGGATATTTCCGAAGGTTTATCATTATCCTTTGAGCAACCTGCAACATAAAATAGGGCTATGATCATGAACAGTATAAAGTTCATACTGAAAATATTTTTTCTCATAACAGTAGATTTTTTAAATTGTCAAAACCAAATGTACGGAATCAAAAAAATATAAATATCAGATTTTATAGAATTAAGATTTAAAAATAATACGTCAATATTGTTTTATTTTAAAGGATCTGAGGGTTTTAAAAGTCAATCAAAAAAATAATTAAGTGCATCATAGAACTCTATCCTAATAACAATCAGGAATATATTTAAGTTTTGAAACTACTCGTTACAACATTAATGGCTCTATTACATATCTAATTGTCCTCCGCATCATAGTATATGACAAAAAAAAACGAACGCGTACTGATGGCTATGACGCGTTTTATTCTTATTTTAATTTAATTCTTAATTTTTTGTCATGTTCTTAACCTCCGCTTAAAGGAAGAAGAATATAGTTTTAATAATAAAGAGATTACATTAAGTTTGAAGGCCACATAAAATTATTTAACTTTCCAGTCAACCGAAACAATAATTTCATTTTTTCTGCCAATAAGCTGGAATGGTGGATTGTACCCCAGATAACGAAAAGGGCCCAAGGGAGTGATTCCTTCTTTTTTTAAGAGATTTTGAAGTTTTTCGGAATAGAATTTCAAATCAGCATCGGACGCAAAACCACCAAATCCTATCACGGCAACATATTCATCAGGTACTTTATTAATGATAACATTTGCATCGTTTGGTACAGGTAGGTTTGTTTCATTGTAAGAGGACGGCATCACAAAGCTCATGGTAGAACCTGAATCATTAATATCCATGTGTACCGGAGAAGTCATCGAAATTTTAGCTTCCGACTCATTTCCACCAAAGATATAACCGGCTAATTTTCTGAATCCGGGACCCGACAATTCTCTGTATGTCCTGGCATTTGATTTTATAGTTGCCAGGGTAGCAGAAGGATAGAATCTGATTTCAAAATCCTTATACTTTTGAATGATGGAAAATTTTTGAGTTTCAGTTTTAGTCACAGACATAAGCATGTAAAATTGAAATAAAACGATTATCGCCATCAAAGCTGCGAGAGTTATGATAAGTATTTTCATTTTTCAGGAGTTATATTTTAAATAACATCGAATAAAACGAAATGTTCATTGGTACTAATAAACCGAATAAACCGAATTAATCCAGATAGCTATCGGGACGACTTACACGAATTACTGTGCGCAGTTTCGGCAATTTATAAGTAATAAGACTTTAATAAACAATTGATTTGAAAGTGAATATTACGAACAAAAAAAGCTCACCGATATCGATGAGCTTTTTTTAAAACAGATTTTGAATTTTAAGATTAACCAAGCATAGTCAACATAATACCTGCTGCCACAGCGGAACCAATAACCCCGGCTACATTCGGACCCATTGCATGCATGAGCAGGAAATTAGTCGGATCGGTTTCCTGACCCACTACCTGCGAAACGCGGGCAGCCATAGGCACAGCCGAAACACCGGCAGAACCAATCAACGGATTGATTTTTTCTTTCACAAATAAATTCATGAATTTAGCCAGTAACACACCTCCACCTGTACCAACCGAGAAAGCAATGATCCCGATAGCCAGAATTTCAAGTGTTTTAATATTTAAGAATGTACCTGCAGTGGCTGTTGCACCAACTGTTATACCCAAAAATATGGTAGTAATGTTCATTAATTCGTTTTGAACAGTCTTACTTAAACGTTCAACTACACCACATTCACGCATCAGGTTACCAAGCATCAAAGATCCAATCAGAGGTGCTGCAGAAGGTAATAATAATGAAACAAAAATTGTAACAACGATAGGGAAAATGATTTTTTCCTTCATCGAAACCGTTCGCAGTTGTTTCATTTTGATTCCCCGTTCTTTTATAGTAGTTAATGCCCTCATAATTGGAGGTTGAATTACCGGAACTAAAGCCATATACGAATAAGCAGCAACTGCGATAGGTCCAAGCAGCTCGGGAGCCAGCTTTGAAGTAAGGTAAATAGCTGTCGGACCATCAGCACCGCCAATAATACCGATAGAAGCAGCTTCCCGTGGTAAAAATCCCAGGCCGATAGCTCCTAAATAAGTGGCAAAAATTCCAAGTTGAGCTGCCGCACCGAGTAATAAACTTTTTGGATTGGCAATTAAAGGACCAAAATCGGTCATAGCACCAACACCAATAAAAATTATACAAGGATAGATACCTAATTTGACTCCCAAATAGAGATAGTCTAACAATCCTGCTCCACTGCCAAAGGTTTTCCAATCGATATGACCTCCTGCAAATAAATCGGGATTATAAAGACCAGCACCCGGTAAATTGGACAACAACATACCAAAAGCAATGGGCAATAAAAGTAAAGGCTCAAATTTCTTCACTATGGCCAAATACAATAACAAGCAAGAAATAAGCAGCATGATGATGTCTTTCCAATTAATCATGGCAAAACCAGTACTTTTCAGGAAATTGATAAAGCTCTCCTGTATTGTTCCTGTTTTCTCTTGCTTAATTGAACTATCAGATGTTACAATTTGATTATCAGCAGCTGTTACAGCTACTGTCTCTGTTTTTTCAGTTACCTGTAATTGCTCTTGCGCCGAAACATTTATCGAAAGACCTGCAAATAATATAGCAATTAGTAAGAAAATATATTTTTTTGTTCTCATTTGTAATTTAATTTTAGAGATGTACTATTCCAGGTCAAGTAAAGCATCATCCTGCATTACCGTTTGACCGGGAAGTACATGAATAGCTTTTACAACTGCATTCTTTTCTGCCAAAATGCTATTTTCCATTTTCATTGATTCCAAAGTAAGCAAAGTATCACCTTTTTTAATGGTTTCACCAACAGCAACATACACTTTAATAACGCTACCCGGTAAAGGTGATTTCACTGTAACCGTTCCTGCAGATTTAGCAGTCGGTTTTGGTGCAGCTACCGGACTTGGATTAGTCTGAACTGCGGCAGGAGCAACAGCTGGAGCAGCAGTAACAGTACCTTCGAAATCGATTAATACATCATCTTGCATTACACTTTGTGCAGGTTGAACATGTATAGTTTTTACGATACAGTCTTCTTCGGCTAAAATGTTGTTTTCCATTTTCATCGATTCCATAGTCAGAATCACATCACCACGTTTTACCGATTGTCCAGCCTGAACAAGCACTTTGACGATCACACCCGGTAGTGGAGATTTAATAGATCCAGCATTCACAACCCGTGTAGGAGTTGTAATGGGTGTAACTTTTCCGGCTGGTTTGCGAAGGACTGCTAATGCAGGTTTCACTTGTCTTTCTATTTCAACAGTGAAAGGTGTACCGTTTACTTCAATTTCGGCGACGTTTTCGTCAATTTCATTTACCAAAACTTCGTACTCGCTTTCGTTTATTTTAAATTTGAATTTCTTCATACTGATTATTTTACTAAATTATTGATTCCGTAAATTTTAGAACTCCAGGGAGAATAACGTCTTTCTACCGTTTTAATCGTTATCACATGACTCTCTTCATCGTGAACATCTGAATAGTAGAGATGTAATGCCAAAGCAATGGCTGCACTGTAATTGGCAGAAAGATGATCTTCAACATATTCAGCTTCTTCCTTGTTTATAGAGGCAAGATTGCTTGTTTTAGGTACGAGTACACGAACCTTTGGGGCTAATACTTTTCCCAAAAGGCTAATAACATACACTAATACAACTAATATAATGAAAACCATCACGAATCCAAATGCTACTAAATTAAAGGCACTTGGCCAATTGATAGCTAATATATTCATAATTTAATAGGATTATAAAGGAATATTTGAATGCTTTTTCAAAGGATTAACCACCTTCTTAGTTTGTAATGCCTGGAATGCACGAATAACACGGAAACGCGTATTACGTGGCTCAATAACATCGTCGATATAACCATAAGAAGCTGCCTGATATGGATTGGCAAACTTATCCTTGTATTCGTTTACTTTTTGGCTAATAAATATCGATTTTTCTTCGGGATCTGTCATTTTAGACAAAGTGCGTCCTTCCAATACTTCAATAGCACCGGCAGCGCCCATTACGGCAATTTCAGCAGAAGGCCAAGCATAGTTAAAGTCTCCACGAAGTTGTTTACAACTCATTACATCATGCGCTCCACCGTAGGATTTACGAATAGTTACCGTTACTTTTGGTACGGTTGCTTCACCATATGCAAACATAAGTTTAGCACCATGGATAATGATACCACCATATTCTTGTCCTGAACCTGGTAAAAAACCGGGAACATCTACGAGAGTAAGTATAGGAATGTTGAAAGCGTCGCAGAAACGAACAAAACGGGCAGCTTTACGTGAAGAATCGCAATCGAGAATACCAGCCAGGAAATTAGGCTGATTAGCAACTATACCTGTTGAGATACCGTTGAAACGGGCAAAACCAACTATAATGTTGCGTGCATAATCTTTATGAACTTCCAGAAAATCACCGTTATCGGCTATACCTGCAATAACAACTTTCATGTCGTAAGGCATATTGGGGTTATCGGGTATGATTTCGTTCAACGAATCTTCCATACGGTCGATTGGATCCGAACATTCTTCTATTGGAGCTTCTTCCAGATTATTCTGAGGTAAATAAGAAATCAGTTCTCTGATTTTTTGAAGACCAGTTTGTTCATCTGCCACGCGGAAATGCGATACACCAGACTTACGGGCGTGAACATCGGCTCCACCTAAATCAGCTGTGGTGATATCTTCACCTGTAACCGATTTTACTACTTTAGGTCCGGTTACAAACATGTAGCTGTTTTGTTCTGTCATTAAAACAAAGTCGGTGAGGGCAGGAGAGTAAACTGCACCACCGGCACAAGGACCAAAAATGGCTGAGATTTGAGGGATAACACCCGAAGCCATAATATTACGTTGGAAAATTTCGGCATAACCTGCTAATGCAGTAACACCTTCCTGAATACGTGCACCACCCGAATCGTTGATGCCAATAATAGGAGCGCCCATTTTCATGGCCATGTCCATCACTTTGCAAATTTTTAAAGCCATTGTTTCCGACAATGAACCACCAAAAACGGTAAAGTCTTGCGCAAATACATACACACTACGTCCGTCAATAGTTCCGTGACCGATAATCACGCCATCACCCAGGTATTTTTCGTTTTCGAGACCGAAATTGGTGCAACGGTGAGTTACAAACATATCAAGCTCTTCGAAACTTCCCTCATCAAGCAACATATGGATACGTTCACGAGCCGTAAACTTACCTTTAGCATGCTGTGATGCAATTCTTTTTTCACCACCACCCAATTTCGCTTCAACGCGTAAATCGATGAGGTTCTGAACCTTTTGTCTATTTTCCATTTTTTTTCTTTTCTAAAGTTAATGGTTGAATACTAATTAGTACAAAATCACGTGTAAGTACCAATAAGTCCATTAACTGATTAACTATTTATTTGTTTGGATTTTCACACAATTCAGTCAACACACCAAAAGTAGATCTTGGATGAAGAAAGGCGATATTCAATCCTTCAGCACCTTTTCGGGGCTTTTTGTCGATTAATACAACGCCACGTTCGGCAGCTAAATCGAGTTTTTCCTGTAATCCTTCTACTGCAAAAGCAATATGATGTACGCCTTCACCTTTCTTTTCGATGAATTTGCCAACTGGTCCTTCGGGATCGGTAGATTGCAACAATTCAATTTTTGTTTGTCCAACTTTGAAAAAAGCTGTTTTTACTTTTTGTTCCGGAACTTCTTCCACAGCGTAACAAGTTAATCCCATTACAGTTTCGTAGTAGTGAATAGCAGCGTCAAGATCTTTTACTGCAATGCCTAAATGCTCAATATGAGTCGGTTTCATAAATAATATATTTTAGTTTGAATAAATTGCTGATAAATAAACATGAAAATATCCTGTAAATCCGAAAAGGAAGGATTCGCAAAATAAATCAATTACAGAAAAATTTCCGTATTCTTTAAATTTCATGCAAAATTAATGAAAATTTCTTGATTATCAGCTAAATAAACAGGAATTTTTCATCTTTTCGCTTGTTGTTGATTATCAGAATTATAGGATTATTATACAAAATAACTGCACAAAATAGATAAAAGTATGCAGTTTTATAATTTTAAAAGGACAGTTTCGAGCACAGTATTAAAAAAATATAAGTTTGTGACTGTTGTTAACTTTCAGTTTTCAACTTTTAAGTCAGAAATGGTAATGAAATCGATGCAAATGAAACAATTTATTAGTAGAATTAAACTTCACAGATCCAGTCTTTAATTACAAGTTTAAAATTTAAGTGATCAATTCTGTAAAGGTAAGTCTATTCGGAATTTTATATTCTAATGACAAACGTTTTACCCCATCATCTATCAGTTAATATGGTTTAACTGATACTTTTCATTGATTTTTTATTTCATTCAATACTTATTGCATCAGCAATTTTCAGACAGGAAAACTCGTAAATAAAAAAAACTGCCAGATACCGGCAGCTTTTTCCAAAATAATCCAGCTATAAATAAGTCTTTAGAATTAAATATTAGTTTGATTTCAACTGATATTTATTTGTTTCACATCTCCATATTGGATGTCATAATCGAAAGACTGATTTATTTTAAATTCGTGAGTAATAACTCCCAATGCCCTGATTACGCCTGCGTGAGTAAAAATTGCAACATGTTGCAATTTTAATTTTTGAACTTCTTCCAAAAAACATGCTACCCGTGAAGTCATGGCCCTAAAAGATTCACCCTCTGTAGGTATTTCAGCCATCCAGTTGTCGAACCAGCGTTGTAATTGGGGGTCTTTGATGGCTGTCCAGGGTTTCATTTCCCAGGCTCCGAAGTTAAGCTCCATCAATCGGTGATCCAGGATAGGGTCTGGAAAGCCACAATAGCCTGCCAGTCTTCGGCATCGAACGAACGGACTGCAATACACGGCGTCAAAAATGCGATCTTGCAGTTTCGAATACACGACCTGAGCTTCCGCCTCGAAAGTAGAGGAAACCTCTACATCACTTTGACCATAGCAAACGCCAGTGGCAACGGCAACAGAGGTATGACGAATAAGGGTAATAGTCATTGGAATAAGATATTTTAGATATGGTTTTAAAATTTGAAAAGGGAGCTTTGGAAAGAGGACTGATAAGACTTTTTACATTTTTGGATTATATTTAGGTCACCAGATAGTGGCTTAAGAGTCTTCAAAAATTCCGTATCATCAGGCAGACAGCCAGATAAAACCCCAATTCACAAAGTAAAGCTGTTGCACCACAGATATCACCCGTATAACCTCCTATCCTTTTCTTAACGTAAAAAAACTGGAACAGGACTATGCCGATTGGCAATATTGCCGAAAACCAAAGACTCTGATCCAGAAAAAGGAATAGTGGAACTAATCCAAAAAAATAGGCTAACACAAACTTGACGAGTGTTAATTTATCGTATAACGTTTTACTCTTACTTTCGCTTTGGGTACGGGCGTAGGGCAGGTAGTTGATCATCAACGCCGTAAACAGTTTTGATAAAGGATCTGCCACAAAGATAACCACAAATACAAGGTTGTGGGGAATAGCCAGTAAGGAATTTATGAGCAACAGGTAATAAACTATCATCCCAATCAGGGCATAACTTCCTACCTGTGAGTCTTTCATGATGCGAAGCACATCTGTCTGGGTTCTTCCCCCACCAAAACCGTCGAAGAAATCGCCCAATCCATCTTCGTGGAATCCTCCGGTAAGTAATATCCTGACAACGAATGCCAGAATGATGGCTATCACTGGAGGGAAGATCATCGAGAATCCAAGCCAGGATACTGCCGTGATTCCACCCGTAATCCAACCTGTCAGAGGCCAGAAACCTATAATCCGTGCATAATTCTCAGCAGGAATATCCAGCACTCTCCAAACAGGGATGCGAGTAAAAAACGAGATGGCAGCAGCAAGCTGAAAGATATTTTTTTTCATGTTACATTAAAAATATTTGGTAACACTGGCTTTATGAAAAGTACTCATTTCATTTATCATCCTAACCGATGATTCAACCAGTGGATAGGCACACAATGCGCCTGTACCTTCTCCTAAACGCAATCCGAAGTTTAGTAAGGCATTGGCATTCAGATAATCGAGGACTAATTTATGGCCTACTTCATCTCCTTGATGAGTAAAAATGCAATAATCAAGCACTTTTGGTTCCAGTTTGGAGGCTGCCAAAATACAATTGGTCATGATAAATCCATCGATTAGAAAAACCATATTCAGTTCAGCCGCTTTAAGCATAGCACCCACGGCCATCACCATTTCATATCCACCAAAATAACGAAGGATATCCACCACTGAATGGTCACCCGGATAGTTGTCCAATGCCCTTTGCAGCACATTAAATTTCCGTTTTACACCTTCACTGTCAAAGCCACTACCGGCACCTACACACTTTTCGAGGGGAATACCCGTCAGGCAAGTCATCCACATCGAAGAAGAGGAGGTATTTCCTATCCCCATTTCGCCAAAACTAATGATATTGCAATCTTCTTTAAAACAGTCGTCGACTAACTTGGCACCCCGTTCAATACAAAGATCAAACTCCTTTTGAGTCATGGCTGCTTCATGGAGGTAGTTGCGCGTACCTTTGCGAACTTTCAGATCTATTAGTCTGTCTAAATTCACGAAATCATAATTAATTCCGGCATCCACAACTTTCATTTTGATATTATGTTGACGTGCCAAAAAGTTAATGCCTGCACCACCTTCCATAAAATTAAAAACCATTTGTGGAGTCACTTCCGGCGGAGAATAACTGATTCCTTCAGCGGTAATCCCATGATCACCTCCAAAGATGATATGACAGGGATTGGTGAGGGCGGGAGTGAGGGTTTGCTGAATAGTCCCTATCTGCAAAGCCATTTCTTCTAACCGGCCTAAGGAGCCCTTCGGTTTGGTTAAGTTGTCAATTTTTTCGATAAGATGGGACATTATGGCCTGGTCGGGTTTGTCAATAGAGAATTTGTAGTTGAGCATATATTTATAATTTTAAGTTCTGAAATTTGTCTGAATTGAAAATGGGGAATAGCAAAGCTTTCATTTTATCTTCATGGGTATTCCTGAAACCATCAAGATAACATCATCGGACCGGGAAGCAACAAATTGATTTACCCAACCGATAAGGTCGGTGAATTTCCGTTGTAAATCGTTGGCTGAAATTCCACCCAGCCCGATTTCATTTGTCACAAAAATAAAGCTTGCATCCTGTTGTACGAAACGCTCGAAACGCTGCGTAACTGCATCCAGCGATTTTTGAACATCTCCTTCAAATTCGGTAAAGAAGTTTGTACTCCAGAGTGTAATACAATCAATTACAACTACTCGTCCCTCCACATTGATATTTTGCAAATCTTTTAATTCTTCAATATTGGTCCATTCGGGGCCACGGTCGCGCTTATGACGTTCAATGCGTTGACGGTATTCTTCATCCCAGACAGCCGAAGTAGCCAGATAAACCGGTGTTGGTGACAGTGAGAGAGCCATCTTTTGGGCATAGCTGCTTTTACCCGAACGTTGTCCACCGGTTATGAGAGTGATCCTTTTCATAAAGTAGCGTCTTTAAATTTAGAACTTGATTCGTTCTCCCAATCAATAAAACAAAAATCAGAATTCGTATTTTTTAGATAATTGGGAACTGAAATTCTGTTTTGGTAGAGCGGACAGTTTATAACAAACGAATGAAACTCCCCGTCTTCACCACAACTATCGACACCCAAATTAATTAGTTTGTTAATTAGTTCGGCACTATAGGTTTTTCCCAGATATTCTTCGCCCATCACAGCATTACAAGCCACAATAATACTTTCGATACCTGCATCCACTATTTGCCTTGCAAGTTTAGTTCTCACCCTTTCCCATATGGGCAGAATAGCTTCAAGGCCTACACTCCGACATACCCGTTCCTGCCAGTCACGATGAGCTACTAAATCAATATCGCCATAAACTACACCTTCAATAGCATGGTCTGTTTTTAATTGGATCAATGCCTCCACGAATTTCTCTTCGTAATTTTCGCTCGTTGTCGGGATAGTAACCAAAGTCATATTCATTTCGTTGGCTTGCTGTTTGAGTAACTTTACGGGTAAACCGTGTGAACGTGAAGTTTTACCATCTACATTCATCATATTAATTAAAACAACAGGATTATATCCCAATGCTTTAGCCTCTATTAAAGCCATACAACAATCCTTTCCTCCGCTCCATGAGCATGCTACATTTTTCATATTTGTTGGGTGTGTTTATTTTAATTTCAAATAATATTTGGCTTTATAATTTGGCAAAATTTCTGGATGAAAAATACTTACCAAATCGGCAAGAATCATATCCGGTTCCAAAGGACCGACTTCGTAGAAGGGCGTGTTTCCGGAATTAACAGCAAATATAGTCTTGTTTTTAAATGCATTAAAGTTCTTATAAAGTTCATATTCCTCACCTAATTGTTTGTAAGTTAAATCAAATTGAACATTATTATATTTAATCAGCCAATATTGCGCATGAATGGCTTTTGAAAAAACGGTTTCAAATGAAAAGGGCTTCGAACCCGAAACGTGTAGGTCGCTCCAAAGATAGTTTGCACCTGCATCTTTCATAAAATTACCCATATAGCTATTTCCTCCGGCTATATACCAGCTATTTCCGAATTTTTTTTCCGTGAAAACGGTAGGCCGATTTTTTGTTTTATTGATACGATGACATAGATCTAAATACCGTTTTTCAATTTTCGAAAACATCGCATTAGCCAGGGAATCTTTTCCAAGAAATGCTGCTTCAAACTTAATCCACTCTGTCCTGCCCAATGGCGATTCCTCCATATACGATGCATCTTTAACAACACAAATACCATTTTTCTTAAATCGGTCATGCATTGATTCTTCAAAAGGTGAAATAATCAAAACATCTGGCTTAGAAGCAATCAATTTCTCGGCATTCAGCGATACAGTGATACCCAAATCGGCTATCCTTCCGCTTCGAAGTCCTTCTTTTATTTCAGGGATATCAACATATTGAGGTTCACTGACAGCCACAATTTTACCAATGTCGCCCAATTTTTTATATTCACCGGCAAAAATGGATGAGCAGGTTGCAGCCCTTTGAACCGGAATTTTCACAATCGTTCCTTCGGGAAGATGGATGGGTATCTTTTTATTTCTATAAACTAAAATATATTTCTCCAAAATATGTGTCGTATCCCAGGGATTTCGAACAACTATTAGAGTGTATTCATTGAAATGCTGTATTGAAAAACCCTGAGCATACTTTATTTCAATTTTACGTCCTCCATTTTCTTCCGTTTTTTCCTTTCGGGCAGAGCTTGAGCCAGTGCATGCTGCTAACAGGAAGGAAATCACTATAAAAAGGCTTGACAGTTTAGTATTCATATATTTGTTATTCATTTTAAAATGAGTAAAATAGCCGAAATAAGTATCAGCATTAGTATCTCACTACGCTGGTTAATCCGGGTAGCCAGATGCAGATCATCAGTTTCAAATATTCTTGCATGTTCACCTATAAATGGCTTGTTCACTACTTGACCAAAATAACTGTTGGGACCTCCAAACCGACAATCAATAATAGCTGCCAATGCTGCTTCGGGGTAACCAGAATTGGGACTGGTATGATTTTTACCATATTTCCAAACAAAATTGATTTTCGATATTTTACCTGACACCAACAACATAATTATCCCGGTTAAGCGTGCCGGAACATAATTCGCCACATCATCCAGCCGTGCAGCAAACCGACCAAAAAGCAAATACCTGTCGGTTTTGTATCCTATCATCGAATCGAGCGTATTTATCATTTTATAAGCAAACATACCCGGAGCACCCAGCACTGCAAACCAGAATAGCGGTGCAATAACCCCATCGCTCAGGTTTTCGGCCAGCGTTTCGAGTGCCGCCGACCGAATCTGTTGAGGCTCAAGATTAGCAGTATCGCGTCCAACAATGCGCGAAAGCTGTTTACGACCTTTATCCGTTGAACAGTCAACAGCTTCAAACACCAGCGATACCTCTTTGCGAAGAGTCCTTGCTGATAAACTATAAAACAATATTATCGTTATAAATACTGTACCATAAATAGGATTGTACTTCAGTGCTAAACCGACGATAATATCGGTTAATACAAAGACTGATGAAACCAGGATTATGGTCATCCAGGCACCCTTCCAGAGAGAATACGAGCCATCATTCAGTTGTCTCTCAGCAAATGAAATCAATTTTCCAAAACCCACAATAGGATGCGGTATTTTTGCAGGGTCGCCAAAGAACTGATCCAGTAAAAATCCGATAATCAAGGCAATCAGCGTGTAATAAACCGGCTCCATTCTTTTAATTTATTGATTAGTAATTCGTTTTTCTTTGCTGACAAGGTACAGATGCGGATGTGTTCACCGTTCAAATCTACAAAATTGGTGGCATCGCGTATTAATATCTTGTCTTTCAATAGAAATGCTTTCAAATCTATGGCTTTGCCTTTCTGTAGTTCCACTAAAAAGTAGGGCGTTTGCGATGGATAGGTTTCCAAAAAATCAATAGCATTGATTTTTTGTTGCAACAAGGCTGCTTCCAATAGCCAATCGGAAATGGGAAACTCGTCACTTTCATTTTCCAATAAAAATTTACCGGCCTCTATAGCCAGTGTATTGACACTCCAGGGTATGCAAAAATGTTGAATCTGTTTTATTATAGATTCGTTAGAAATCAGATACCCCAATCTTAAACCCGGGATACCATGGCGTTTGGTGAGCGATTGTACCAAAATAAGGTTTTCAACGCCATTCATTTCGTTTAATTCTAAGGGATTACTCAACGTAAAATCAATATAGGCCTGATCGATAATGAAAATAGAAAGTGGAAATTTCACTATCAAATCTTTGAGCTCCTTTGCTGAATAACAAAATCCATCCGGGTTGTTGGGGTTACATATCCATACCAAATTCGGTCTCAACTTTTCGATATTCTCTATCAACTTTTGACGACTTGTGTGATAAACCCTATGCTGATACATTGCACAGGCATCGGCGTATTCTGAAAATGTAGGCGATACAATCAAGGATACACTTTCAGAATAAGCATTGGCAATGAGGTAAAAAGCCTCTGTAGAGCCATTGCACACCGTTATTTGGGAGGACTTTAAATTCTTTTTACCCGCTAAAATAATTTTGAGAGATGCCGCATCAGCTTCGGGGTATCGGGTTGTTTTCGGTAGCGTATTAAAAAGATGTGCATACAAAGCTGCATTCTCTGCACCATACCAAACATTTGAGCTGAAATTGGCTTCCAGTTCTCCGGCATAATCATCTCCGTGTCCTTTAATCATAATTATTTAATGAGGCGCATGTAATGCGTATCTACTTATTAATGAATGAATATACTAATTTCATATCCACATGTTTTCGCACATGATCAGCCAGTTTATTGAATTGTTCTTCTTTAAATTTTTGATAATCAAACAAGGGTTCATTCTCTTTTTCTGTGAGATAGGGCTGAATCAAAAAATCCACGAATTCTGCATTATCCAGTATACCATGAATATACGTACCAAAACACTTACCGGCAAAACAACCATCCATCGTGCCGTCGTCTATCCTGTTCAACGATTGAATCTCCGATAACATTTTGGTTCTGCCATTGTGAATTTCATAACCAGTGCACGAAGTCATTCCTCCAGCAAAAGTAAAACTTACTTGTTTCGTGATTTTTTCGCCCTCAAGTGTGGTACTTACAGGTAACAAGCTCAATCCGGGTAATTGACCAAAATCACTTTCAATTTCCGTTGGATCGAGTATTTCTCTGCCCATCATCTGATATCCACCGCAGATACCCAACACGGTTTTGCCATTTTGTTGTGCCTGAATAATGGCTTGCGCCAGACCGTCACGTCGGAGAATTTGCAGATCGTGCAGCGTGTTTTTTGTACCGGGAATGATGACTATGTCTGCTTCGGCAATTTCACCGGGTCGATTGCTGTAATAAAGGTGTATACGAGGATCTCTTTCCAGCGAATTAAAATCGGTGAAGTTGGACATGTGTTGCAATAAAACAACCGCTATGTTTACTTTGCCTGTCATTGCATCACGGTTTTTGGTGTGTAGCATTACCGAATCTTCCTCTTCTATGTGAATATCGTGATAATAAGGTACAACCCCAACAACCGGAATACCGCATAAATCTTCAAGCATCTTGATGCCCGATTCAAACAATCGGATATCGCCCCTGAACTTATTGATCAATATACCTTTTACAAGTTTACGTTCTTCTTCATTCAGCAAAAGTATGGATCCATATACCGATGCAAAAACTCCACCCCGGTCAATATCGGCTACCAATATGACCGACGCTTTAGCGTGTATTGCCATGGGCATATTGACCAGATCTACTTCCCGAAGGTTTATTTCGGAAATACTCCCGGCTCCTTCCAGTACGATAGGATTGTAGCGCGCATTCAATCTGTCGAAAGCTGCACAAACTTCCTGACGAAGAACAGCTTTATTATTCGAAGTGAAATAATCAATAGCATGTTGATTCCCTATTGATTTACCGTTTAAAATAACCTGACAAATCGTATCGGCAGAAGGTTTTAGTAAAAGCGGATTCATATCGGTATGGCAGGGCACACCGGCAGCTTCGGCCTGAACAGCTTGTGCACGACCGATTTCTAAACCTTCGGGGGTGGCATAGGAATTCAAAGCCATATTTTGGGCTTTGAAAGGGGCGGGAGCGTAGCCATCCTGTTTGAATATGCGACAAAAAGCTGCTGCTATGACGCTTTTGCCTACGTCGCTGCCGGTTCCGGCAAACATTATGGGAGAAAGAATCTTCATAATTGGTATATTGGTTGATTCGTTAATTGGATAATTCGTGAATTGGTTAATTGGTTAATTGGTTGATTGGTTGATTGGGTAATTGGGCTTGGTATCATATAACATCCTTCTAAAATCAAAAATCAGCGTTCCTTGTTCTTAAATCTTTGTTCTTTGATCTTTGTTCTTGGCTCTTGGTTTAATCTCTATTTTTCTATGCCCACTCTTGCCTCTACACCTTGTTGATAGTAATGTTTCACTTCTTTCATCTCGGTTACAAGATCAGCATAATCAATCAACTCTTGTGGGGCATATCTACCGGTCAAAATAATTTCAGTTTCTTCTTTTTTCTTTGACAGTATTCGGATCAGTTCGTCGCAGGTAAATAATCCATAATGAAGGGCAATATTAACCTCATCGAGTACAACCATATCATATTCAGCTGACTGGATGATTTCTGAAACTTCAGCTAACCCATTTTTTGCATATTCTATATCTCTTTCGGTGGGAGAATTGATTATAAAACATCCTAATCCATACTGTTTTACAATGATGTCCGGTAAAAACTTTTTAAGGGCATCAATCTCAGAATAAATTTGGCCTTTCACAAATTGAGCGAAAAACACTTTTTTCCCTGCACCCACGGCTCGCAAACTAATACCTAGAGCTGCAGTTGTTTTCCCTTTTCCATTACCTGTGTATATTTGTATGTAACCTTTCATTTTGGAATTCAGTTTAGAAGTTATTACTTGTATATGAATAAATTAAAGCTTTTAATATGAAAAGAAATAATTAAAAGTAAGAGCTGGCAGACCCTTACCTTTAATTATTTCAAGCAGGACATATTGCTTAGATTAATGCTTGCTTTAATTAGTTGTTGGAAATAAATACAACTTTAGCCGGATTTAAACCGGTTGCGAATGAAAACTTAAAGGTGCCATCCTGTGCATAACAATACATCTTTCCAAGATTAGAATAGTCAGATACACCTAAATAAATGTCTTTTGAAGTTGGATCTACATTGATGCAATAGGGAGTTTTAAGAATCTCTGTATTAACGATATTGGCTTTTAATAATTTTTCATTTTTCACATCATAGAGGGCAATCGTTTTGTTTACGGCCTGCCAACTGGCATCGTAATCAAAATTTGAGATATAAGCCTGATCGCCAACAATATCAAAATTTTGAACTTTTAAATCTATATCCGAGACTTTGTCTGTACCGGCTTCAATTCGTTGAAATTTGCCTGGTATTAAGCCGTAGTTGCCTTTTGAAACGACATAAATATCACCATAACTGTCTGCTTTAATGGTTCCGGGGTTCATATTTACAGTTATTTTTTTTGTTTCCGTAAAACTGGAAAGATTGATAACCGAAATGGTGCTATCCTTTACGGCTGACATACCACCCGTATTTGCGACATACAATTTATTGTTTACAATAACACTTGCATCGGGATTTGCGCCAACGGCTATTGTCTTACCCAAAGTCAGACTCAAAGTATCCAATTCAGTAACATGCCCATCGTAAAGCACAATGTAAACCTTACCATTGGCAGAAGTTAACGATCGGGGTGAACTGGAAGTTCCGGCTGCATTTTTCATCGGTATAGATTTGGTACTCATACCCGTTTTAATATTTACCACTTCAATTATGCTTGATTTATAAACAGCGATATAAATGTTTGATCCATATTTAATCATATCTTGGCCTGTATCACCCAGTCCTCTGTTGTTTTTAGCTGAAAACACATCGGTGGATGCAGTACCGGTTGCAAAGTCGTAATAGGTTAATCCGGCATTATTTGCTTCGAATTTTCCCTGGTTTAAAACGAAAACTCCGGTGCTGATTTCTGGTGATTCCACAGAATCATCTTTCGATTCGCAGGAAGTAAAAAAAGTAGCACAAAGTGCTGACAGAAATAAAGAGCTGATAATTTTTGTTGTTGTCATAAACTAATTTGAAATGGTTAGATTGATAAATAATATATTCTCTGTATTTATATATTTAAGGTTAGTGATATTCTAAAATTTCTTCGTGGCATAGGATAAAATTTCACTACCTCATATTGGGTATTCAGTAAATTAATGATTTCAGCATTCACCCTCCATTGCTTATAAGTAGTTGATACAAAGATTGAATGTATAATATATCCGTCCAGTCTATTTGTTTTATCTGTCATTTGTCCATTCCACCTAACGCCCGAATACATCAGATTATAGCCAGTTTCCCAATTCCGGTGTATATACGAAACTGAACCGGAACCCGAATGTAAAGGAGTATAGGGAATTTGTTCACCCAGATTATCGCTTCCGGCCGTAGCATCTTTGGCACTTTGCAAAGAATAGTTCGTTTTAAGACTGACTAAATCCGATTTTCCAACTTTGAAATTCATTTTCAAACTCAAATCTAAACCCTTGATGTTGACCTTGTCTTTATTTGTCATGCTCCAATGAAACATGTCACGGGGAACGGCAATAATTTTATCCGTCACCTGGTTATAATACCCATCTGCCATAATGGCCAAATCAGATAAAAAAGGAATTTCGGTTTCTAAATAGGTGAAACCAATATCGTATTGATTGGCATTTTCGGGACGAAGATTGTGGTTGCCCATTTCCTGATAATAGAGATCATTAAAAGTGGGTAATCGGAAAATGTTTTTAAAGAAAGCCCTTATTCTCAATTCTTTATTCTCGAGCAATTTGTAAGAAAAACTTACTGTGGGCGATAGTTTTTCTCTATCGGGTGAAGCAAAGCCTGTTCGCACTTTTTCACGGGTAAGCGTGTAAAGCAGGCTGGCACCCAATGTTAGCTTCTCTGTGAGATATTTAGCAGCCACGTTGGCTAATCCGGTTTGCCGGGTCGGATACTGAAAGTCTTTAAAATCTACATTGGAGTTGATATTTAAATCATTGTACCACCAGTCGGCAGAGGCCGAAATAAATAAAGGATCTATTATTTTAAACTGAAAAGAAGACGACAAATAATATTCTTTTTGCAAATAATTATCAATCAGAATTCCATCTGTATCCGTATATTTTGCATCTTTATCGGTGTAGTGATTATCCGAAATATTGAATCGGGCAAAATATTGATGCTGGAACTTTTCGTTCACACGATTTTCATAGTGAATCTGTGTAAAAAAAAGTCTATCCTTCAATCGTTGTTGTGAATCATCGGAGTTATAATAGGTAATGCTACCAGGCAAACCTCTCTCGGAACCAAAAAAATTGGCTTTCACCAATATACTTTCTTTTTGCCTGAAATGGTATAATCCATTTACTTCCGAGCGAATTGATTTCACATCACCGTTGGTGCGCGTCAGCGTTTCCGATAAACTGTTATTTGAGCCATAGTGCTGTAGAAACCGATATTTGCCGTTCGCTGTGATGGCATCGGTGGATAAATTAAATGCCCATTTTTCCCCGAAAGTTTTGTTGAGATAAATACCTGGATTTAGTAAACCGAACGAACCCGTTTTTAGGACTACTTTTCCGGCAAATGATTTGTCTTTATCGTATTCGATAAATTTGGTTTTCAGGCAGAGTATACCCCCCGAGGAAAACAGGCGTGCCGATTGGAATATATCATTGGGCTGCCCGTTGGTTAATGAAATTTCTGAGATATTATCGAGCGAGAAACGCCCTAAATCAATTTGTCCCGATTGTATATCGCTCATCGTAACGCCATCATAGCTCACACCGGTGTGTTGAGCGCCCATACCGCGTACCGACACTGTTTTCATTCCTCCAATGCCACCGTAGTCTTTGACGGATACGCCGGAAAAATTCCGTACCACATCGGTAATATTGACAGCATTTAGGGTCCGTATATCTTCTTCAGAGTAGATTTGAACCGGTAAAACTGCCCGTACAATTTGAAGACGATAACCATTTACGGTCACTGTATTCAGTTTACGGGTATGCAATGAGTCATTTTCGTATTCATCGGCTGAAACCAATAAATTACAAAATAAAACACATAACAACAGAGAGATCCTGATGGAATGAGAATGAAAAAATTTAAACACAGTTTTAAACTATTTGACGATGAATGAACCGTTCAAATAGCTTCCGGAAATAAACCTACAAAGGCAAATGATATTTTTTTTGCTGATGTATCGTCGCTTTTTCCTCGAAAGCTTCTGAAATTGTATGTGCATGGCAGGTCTTCTGACTTACTCCCGTTTTTGAACGCCTTCCCGATGATAGTTAATTCGTTATTTTGTTGATTGGTAAATAGTTAATTTAACTATCTATTTTTCAACTCATAACTGTCAACTGTTTAAATCAGTGGCAAAAGTGTTGTTCAAAACGTTTAATTAGAGCTTACAGCAGCGGGACTGTACAGGATTTACACCTGTTTCCCTTTTAATTCTATTCTCACGAAAGTGAGAATTGAAACCAAAGCGTTGCAAAAGTAATGTTTTATTTTTAAGAAAAAAATTGTTTTTTGAAAAAGTGAACAACTAAAATTGGAAACTCACTGATGGGCACAGATCTATTTGATTTAGATATTAATCTCTTTCCAATTTTATTATGAACGATAAATGTTTAGTTATAGGATGATTAAAATATACTTCTTGAATATTTACCTTAGCCATGTATTTATCGAATATTCTACTTCTTCTGGATTTAAGGATATACTCTTTTTTTAATTAAATTCAGATTATTGAAACTTTCAGATCGAGAAAAAAATTAAAAAAGTATAACAATAGACTCAGATAAATAATATTTAATGAAAATACGTATTGACTCCGAATGCCACAAAAATAAATTACGAATACTATTTATTTCTAAATCTCTCAAATCAAATATTGGCCCTTTAAAAATCTGATATTTAATTTTTCCTATGCCTTGGCTTCAGATTCTTTCAATAAGGAATCAACTAATACACTTTTCTGATAACGCTCTTTTAGAGTCTTACTTTGACACACTTTTTTTGAATAGTCTAGTCTTTGCTCTTTTTGTCTTTGCTCTTTTGTCTTATTAATACCTATAGATAGTTACTCGCTCCCTGCACAATCAGTATTATTGGGTATTTAAAAGTTCATTGTACGATAGTACTTTTGTATCATAAGAAAACAACAAATTGATTTCTCATGAAAAAAAGGTACAAATTTATTATTACAGGACTTTCTGTGATCGCAATTTTAAGTCCGGCACAAGGGCAAGTGGACAGTATGAAAACCGAATCGGCATTCAGATTTGAGGCTTCCTACGTTGGCGACATTGTCAGTAATTTAAGCGGGGGAATAAAAAAAGGAACCACTTACCTCGGTTTAGCCAATATTAAAAGTGGATTTAATACCGAAACGGCTAACTGGTGGAAGGGAGGTGAAGCTTTTATAAACATTGGGAATACACATGGCGGTCAACCTTCAGCAACTCTGGTTGGGGACTTTCAGGGAGTATCAAACATTGAAGCCGGCAATCTAAGCTTCCTGTATGAACTCTGGTATAAACAAAACTTTGGGAGAGTGGATGTAACAATTGGTCTGCAGGATCTGAATGCTAACTTTGCTGTAAGCGAGAACGGAGGATTGTTTACCAACAGTTCTTTTGGAATACATTCCAGCATAGCCGACAATGTGGCACCACCCATTTTTCCGTTAACAGCTCTGGGAGCGAATATACAATGGCGTATTTCGGACACTTATTTATGGGAAACAGCCATCTTTGACGGCACACCGGACGATTTTGAAACGAATCCTTACAATACCGAATGGGAATTATCCAAGAATCAAGGTTTTCTGGCTGTTACGGAATTTCAGATAAAAAAAAGCTTGTTGAAGGGAAGACAGGGAACTTATAAGTTAGGCATTTACTATCACGAGCATAATGATACGGTAGATATTGTGCAAAATAATGGAGGTATCTATTTCGTGGGAGATCAACAAATCAGCGATAAACTATCTGTTTTTTCACAAATTGGTCTCAGTCCGAAAAAGATGAATCAGCATAACTACTATGCCAGTTTGGGGCTAAACTATAAAGGTATGATTATCAAACGTCCCAATGACCAGTTCGGCTTTGCTATAGCACATGCTGGGATAGCTGGAAACGGTATTGGAAGTGAAACGACCTTTGAACTGACTTATCAGTTTGAAGTAAATAAAAATATATATCTCCGGCCTGATATTCAATACATAGTTAATCCTGCCGGAACAGATAATAAACTGGATAATGCCCTGGTAGGTTTTATTCGACTGGGAGTCTCATTTTAGCTAATGTCTAAACTCTTAAAAATAGAGATATAAAATTCGTGTAATTCGTAATAATTCGTCTAATTAGTATATATAAAATGACAACAAACAATACACATCTTTCCGATATAAAAACAGGTGATGAAGCCATTATCACGAAAGTACTTGGTCATGGAGCTTTCAGAAAACGCATTACTGAAATGGGTTTTGTAAAAGGCGAAAAAGTAGTGGTAATTAAAAATGCACCTCTGCAAGATCCGGTGGAATACGAAATAATGGGCTATAAAGTTTCACTTCGCAGGAGTGAAGCTGAACTGGTGGAAGTGATTTCGGTGGATGATATAGCTAGCCTTTCAGAAATCAAATTCGAAGGAACCATCGATGAGAATACGCTCAAAATATCGGCATTGGAAAAAGGAAAAGTTATTAATGTGGCTTTGGTGGGAAACCCTAACTGTGGAAAAACAACACTGTTTAACTTTGCTTCGGGTTCGCACGAAAGAGTAGGGAATTACAGCGGTGTAACAGTAGATGCAAAAGAAGCTATTCTGAAAAAAGAGGGGTATACCTTTAAAATAGTTGATCTGCCCGGCACATATTCCATTACTGAATATTCTCCGGAAGAACTTTATGTTCGCACCCATATCATGGAAAAGATGCCTGATATTGTGATTAATGTGATCGACTCGTCGAACCTGAAACGAAACCTCTTCTTGACGACTCAGTTGATAGACATGAATATCAAAGTAGTTATAGCACTGAATATGTATGATGAACTGGAGAAGAGGGCCGTTCAGTTTGATTATGACAGCCTGGGCAAGATGATGGGAATACCCATAATCCCAACCGTAGCTTCCAAAGGCATAGGGGTAACTGAATTGTTTGACAAATTGATAGACGTTTACGAGGACCGTGATCCCAGCGTGCGCCATATACATATTAACTATGGTTCATTTATTGAGGAGGCTATCAAAAAAATACAGGATGCGATTTGGAAAAACCCACAAATTACCGATAAATTATCATCCCGATACGTTGCCGTAAAATTGTTGGAAACAGACAAAACAACCCTATCCCAACTGAAAGTATTCAGTAACTACGATCAGATAAAAATCATAACCGAGCGAACCATTGCGGGTTTGGAAAAGGAATACGGTGAGCGCTCCGAAACCATCATCACTGATGCAAAGTATGGCTTTATTGACGGTGCATTAAAAGAGACATACAAAGAACCGAAAAAAGACCGTTACAAAATTAAACGTGAACTCGACGATTTATTGACACATAGATTCTGGGGATTCCCGATTTTTTTATTTTTAATGTGGTTGATGTTTCAGGCTACTTTCACCCTGGGAAGTTACCCTATGGAATGGATAGATGCCGGGGTAGGTCTATTGGGCGATTTGCTGCAAAACATCCTGCCAGAAGGTGCTCTGCAGGATCTGATAGTAGACGGAATAATTGGTGGAGTGGGAGGAGTGATTATTTTTCTACCCAATATCATGATCTTGTTTTTCTTTATCTCGTTGATGGAAGATACAGGATACATGGCACGAGCTTCCTTTATTATGGATAAGCTGATGCATAAAATTGGATTACACGGAAAATCTTTTATTCCACTGGTCATGGGATTCGGATGCAATGTACCGGCCATTATGGCTACACGTACGCTGGATAACAAGAAAGACAGAATTCTGACTATGATTATTACGCCCTTTATGTCCTGCAGTGCCCGTCTTCCGGTGTATGTGTTGCTAATTTCGGCCATTTTCCCGCAAAATCAGGGTCTGGTATTATTTACCATTTACCTCATTGGTATTCTGTTGGCAATTTTGACAGCCTTAATCATGAAACGAATTGTTTTTGCAAAAAAAGAAGTGCCTTTTGTTATGGAATTACCACCTTATCGAATTCCAACAATAAAAAATACCAGCCTTCACATGTGGCACAAAGGTCAACAATACCTCAAAAAAATGGGTACAGTCATTTTATTGGCATCTATCTTAATTTGGGGGCTGGGTTATTTCCCCCGGAATATTGAATACAGCACCAACTACGATGCACAAATTGCAAACGTACAAACCAACGCACAAATGGCTGGCAAGGACAAAGCTGAAAAAGTATTTCAATTGGAAGTGAATAAAGAGTCGGAACGTCAGGAGAAATCATATATCGGTCAGCTTGGGCATTCCATAGAGCCGATAATCAGTCCTCTGGGGTTTGACTGGAAAATGGGAGTAAGCATTATCACCGGTTTGGCAGCCAAAGAAATAGTGGTAAGCACTATGGGAATACTCTATCAAGCCGACCTGGAAGCCGATGCCGATTCTGGTTCGCTTAAAGAAAAAATGATGGCACAAACCCATAACAAGGGCGAATTGAAAGGACAAAAAGTATTTACGCCTTTGGTTAGCTTCGGTTTTATGCTCTTCATTTTAATTTACTTTCCTTGCGTGGCCGTAATTGCCGCCATCAAAAAAGAATCGAGCTGGGGTTGGGCCATTTTTACAATGGTATACACTACTTCTATAGCCTGGGTTGTAGCTTTTGCAACTTATCAGATAGGAAGTTTGTTTCTATAAACACGCTTTGTAATTTAAAACTAACTAATTTTAAAGAAAATGATTCAAAACATATTAGTGCTGATAATCATATCGTTTGCTATTATTTATACGCTTTTCTCAGTAGTAAAAAATATTCGCAAAAAAGATGCTTCTCCCTGCGGAGGATGTAACGGATGCGATATAAAAAAAGAAATTACAAAAAACACGAAGCAGATACACTCAAAAGAACCCACTACTTGTGGTTGTTCGTCAAAATGAAAAAATATTAGTTCATAAACTGTTCAATTATCAATAGGATAGTAATAAAAAAAAGACGACTCCAACAAAATAAACTGTTGGAGTCGTCTTTTAAAACTTAAAACGTATCATTTAATAATTTTCTTCTCTTAATTGCATATAAGCTTTTGGGTGTAAACAAGCAGGGCAGTTTTCCAATGCTTTGGCGGATTCATAGACATATCCGCAATTTAAACATTTCCACCAAACTTTACCATCCTTGATAAAGACTTTGTCTTCGGATACATTTTGTAACAGTTTCAGATATCTGCGTTCGTGCTCAGCTTCCACTTTTGCTATCATTTTATAGGCTGTAGCAATTTCAGGAAATCCTTCTTCTTTTGCTACTTCAGCAAAATGTGGGTATAAATCCGTCCATTCTTCGTTTTCACCTTCAGCAGCAGCTTTTAGATTTTCGGCTGTTGTTCCAATAACACCGGCTGGAAAACCAGCAGTGATTTCAACAACTCCTCCTTCTAAAAACTTAAAAAAACGTTTGGCATGTTCTTTTTCCTGATTCGAAGTTTCCATGAAAATGGCAGCAATTTGCTCGTAACCCTCTTTTTTGGCAACGCTTGCAAAAAATTCATATCGGTTACGGGCTTGTGATTCACCTGCAAATGATTTTAACAGATTTTTTTCTGTTTCTGTTCCTTTTAATGATTTTGTCATTCTAATTTTTATTTTGAGTTGTTAATATATTTATTTTCATTTTCAGTGTCATACACCACAAATCGAAATTTATTTTTTAAAACTGAGTGATTTGAAGTTTAATACTTCCGTACTTTTTATTCTTAGAAAGAGATTATTGTTTTCTGTGGAGTGACTTTTAGGTCTTTCGAAACCAATAAATTGAAATCTTACAATCGTAAAAGTAATGATTTTAATTAAGAAATGATCTGTTATTTGAAAATAATATCTAAAAAAAAGGACTGTCCAAGTTGGACAATCCTTTTTTGATTTTATTCAGTTTTGAATAAAGCATTAAAATCAATGCATTATTTAAAATTGACGTTCAGACATACGTTTGTAACCATTATAACGCCATTTAGCATTTTCTTCGGCAGCAACGAATAATTCTTTTGCTTCGGCAGGGAATTGTTTCAATAATGAAGTATAACGCACTTCACCAAGCAAGAATTCCTGGAATTTATCCCATTGAGGTTCTTTCGAATCCATGATAAATGGGTTTTTGCCTTCAGCTTCCAAATCGGGATTAAAGCGATATAAATGCCAGTATCCACATTCTACAGCACGTTCCTGTTCGTTCTGAGCTTTGCCCATTCCGGCACGAAGTCCGTGACTAATACATGGAGAATAAGCAATAACCAACGATGGTCCGTCAAATGCTTCTGCTTCACGAATAGCTTTCAGTGTCTGCGATTGGCTGGCACCCATGGCAATTTGAGCCACGTAAACATAACCGTAAGTTGCAGCCATCATTCCCAGGTCTTTTTTGCGAACGCGTTTACCTGAAGCGGCAAATTTAGCTACAGCACCAACCGGAGTCGATTTTGAAGCCTGACCACCTGTATTCGAATAAATTTCAGTATCAAGAACCAGGATGTTTACGTTTTTACCCGAAGCCATCACGTGATCCAAACCACCAAAACCAATATCATAAGCCCAACCATCACCACCAATAATCCATTGTGATTTTTTGATGAGGTATTGACTCATTTCAGCAATATCTTGACAGTGTTTGCAATCGCAAGCTTTTACCAATGGGGTAATTTTTGCTTCCAGTTCCACTGTTTTCTCAGCATTATCTTTATTTGCAATCCATTCAACAAATAATGCTTTCAACTCATCCGAACAGCAATCGCTACCCTGAGCTTCAGTCATAATTCGTTCCAAACGGCTGCGCATGTTATCGGTTGCAAATGTCATACCGATACCAAATTCAGCATTGTCCTCGAACAAAGAGTTAGCCCAAGCCGGACCGTGACCTTCATCATTGGTAGTATAAGGAGTTGCAGGAGACGAAGCAGAGTAGATAGAACTACATCCGGTTGCATTAGCAATCATTTGACGATCGCCAAAGAGTTGAGAGACCAGTTTTACATATGGAGTTTCTCCACAACCGGCACAAGCACCAGAGAATTCAAACAAAGGCGTTGCCAATTGCGAATTTTTCACGTTGGCTTTCGTATCAACCAGGTGTTGTTTTGTCTTCACTTCAGTTGCACAGAATTCCCAATTTTTTTGGTTAGGATATTGTGTTTCTATAGGAGCCATTTTCAAGGCTTTATTTCCTTTGTTACCCGGACAAACGTCGGCACAATTGCTACAACCTGTACAGTCGAGTACGGCAACCTGAATGCGGAAAGCCATGCCTGCAAATTGTTTTCCATTGGCTTTAATTGTATCGGTGAACGGAGCTTTTGCTTGTTCAGCTTCGTCCAAAACAAACGGACGGATAGCAGCGTGAGGACAAACATAAGCACATTGGTTACACTGAATACAGTTAGCAGAATCCCAAACAGGAATAAAAGAAGCTATACCACGTTTTTCGAATTTAGATGTACCCTGATCCCAGGTTCCGTCTTCACGTCCTTTGAATGCAGAAACAGGAAGATCATCACCGGCTTGTGCATTGATAGGGCGAACTACATCTTTGATAAATGCAGGTACGATATCGGCAATTGCATCGGCTTCATCAGCCAATTTGGTCCATTCGGCAGGGATTTCTACTTTCGTATATTCACCACCGCGATCTACTGCTGCATAATTCTTCGTTACAACATCTTCACCTTTATTTCCGTACGATTTTTTAATGGCAGCTTTCATTTTTTCAACAGCCAATTCATAAGGAACTACGTTGGAAATTTTGAAGAAAGCCGATTGAAGAATGGTATTGGTACGATTTCCAAGTCCAATTTCCTGTGCAATGTGAGTTGCATCGATAATGAAGAAATTGATGTTATTGGCAGCCAGGTATTTTTTTACATGTACTGGCAATTGTTTTTTTACTTCTTCTGCCGACCAGATCGTGTTCAGCAAGAAAGTACCGTTTTTCTTCAAACCTTTGGTTACGTCATACAAACGTAAGTATGCCTGTACGTGACAAGCTACAAAGTTAGGTGTAGTTACCAAATAAGTCGAACGGATAGGAGTATCACCGAAACGCAGGTGCGAACAGGTAAAACCACCCGATTTCTTAGAGTCATAAGCAAAATAAGCCTGACAATATTTATTGGTGTTATTACCGATAATTTTAATCGAGTTTTTGTTGGCACCTACTGTACCATCGGCTCCCAAACCATAGAATTTTGCTTCGATAGTTCCTTCTCCACCCAACGAAATTTCTTCTTTCATAGGTAGTGAAGTGAAAGTGACATCGTCAACAATACCTACAGTGAAGTGGTTTCTTGGTTCTGGTAAAGCCAGGTTTTCGTAAACTGACAATACCTGAGCAGGAGTGAAGTCTTTCGATGACAAACCGTAACGACCTCCAACAACCAATGGTTGATTGTCTATGCCATACAATACGTCTTTTACATCCAAATATAATGGTTCACCACCAGCACCTGGTTCTTTTGTGCGGTCAAGCACACAAATACGTTTTGCCGTTTTTGGAAGAACTGATAAGAAGTGTTTTGCCGAGAATGGACGATACAAGTGTACCGAAATCAAACCAACTTTTTCGCCACCAGCAATCAGGTGATCGATACCTTCGCGGATAGCTTCGGTTGACGAACCCATAGCAATGATAACACGGTCGGCATCTTCGGAACCGTAATAATTGAACAAACCGTATTTACGTCCGGTAAGTTTAGTCATTTCGTTCATATATTCTTCTACAACACCGGGAATGGCATCATAAAAAGGATTTGAAGCTTCACGGGCCTGGAAATAAATATCAGGATTTTGAGCAGTACCACGGGCAACAGGATGCTCAGGGCTTAATGCACGTTGACGGAAAGCTTTCAAAGCTTCCTGATCGAGCAAAGGAATCAATTCTTCCTGATCCAGTTGTTCAATTTTTTGTATTTCGTGTGAGGTACGGAAACCATCGAAGAAGTGTACGAAAGGTACGCGTGTTTTAATAGAAGCTAAGTGAGCTACAGCTGCTAAATCCATTACTTCCTGAACCGATCCGGTTGCCAACATGGCACAACCACACTGACGAACAGCCATCACATCCTGGTGGTCACCAAAAATGGATAGAGCGTGTGAAGCCAATGCACGAGCCGATACGTGATAAACACCGGGAAGCAATTCACCAGCTACTTTATACATATTCGGAATCATTAGCAATAAACCTTGCGAAGCGGTAAAAGTAGTTGACAAAGCACCTGCCTGAAGCGATCCGTGCATTGCTGCAGCAGCTCCACCTTCGGACTGTAATTCCTGAACCTGCACCTTATCGCCGAAAATATTTTTCCGACCGGTAGCAGCCCATTCGTCAACATACTCAGCCATAGTAGTCGATGGTGTGATGGGATAAATGGAAGCTACTTCGGTGAACATATACGCGATATGTGCAGCAGCTTGATTACCATCACAGGTTAAAAATTTTTTAGTTTTAGCCATTGAATTTGTAATTATTGATGATTAAAAAATTAAGTTACAATATTAATTAATAATACATTATGAATAATGCATTACCACGATTTTTTGATACATTTTACAGATATAAAGCGTATGATAAATGTATTTACTATTTTTTTTTATTTTGAATTTTTCTTTTTGAATTAGTAGAGAAAGCCAAATAACCACAACGGAATTTCATTCTTACTTCCAACTTCTATTTCATCTACAGCATATAATGCCTTGGAAGCGTGTTTGGTATGTAGCGGTTTACTCTCACATTTAAAATGATACTGCTGATCGATGCAAAAATCCATTTGATACTTACACATATTTACTTTGTGCTTGGAGTGCAGGGTGCTGTAAAAAAAAGTTTTCCTTTCGGCCACTTTATCCACAGTTCCCAGACTTACTGCGTACATCAGGTTGGTATTGTGTAAATAAACCTGATTCGGTTTTTTCGGAAATTCATCTCCTTCACTGTACAATAAATTCAGTAAACGCGCATCTTTCAGATACTTGATGTAATTCATGATCGTTGCACGCGAAGCTTCAATTTCCTTACTTAGCTGGCTTACATTGAGCGCCGAAGGGGCACTGGTAATAACCAGATAAAGCAATTTTCTGATTTTAGATAAATATTTAAGTTCAATTTGCTTAATAAGTAAAATATCCACCTCTATCATCATATTCATGGTTTTCAGCAAATTTTCGGAAAAATTACGTTGCTCCAAAAAGAATGGATAATAACCATGATGTAAATAAGATTGGAAATAATCGAGTGGGTGAACCTGTTGACAAATATTCTGTGCAATTTGCACATGTTGGTGCATTATTTCATCCAGACTATAAGAAGGGAAAGAAGTACCAGCTTGTAAATTCAAAAATTCCCGAAAAGAGAATCCCCGTAAATTACACGAAAGCACCACATCCTGAAGATCATCATTGTCCTCTATGAGGCGCATCACCGAAGAACCGGAAAATACTATGTGTAGTTCGGGGAAACGGTCGTAACATTCACGTAATTCTTTCGACCAATTTTCGTACTTAAACGTTTGATCAATCAGTAAAGTTCTACCACCCTGATTACAAAATTCTTCTGCAAATTCTACCAGCGTGTGAGCGGTGAAGTAAAAATTATTGAAATTGATGTACAAACATCTTCTGTCGGTACCAAAATGGTCCTTGGCATATTGAAGCAAAAAGGTAGTTTTCCCTACACCACGACTGCCTTTGATCCCGATAAGACGGTGCGTCCAGTCAATTTCGTCCATTAACAATCTCTTTACCGGCGATTGTACGTGTTCGACTAAATACGTATGTGTTTTGTAAAAGGCCTCCATTTGCATTTAATTTGATACAAAAGTAGCACAAAAAATCAACTTTGCAATGCAGAGATGGCAAAATTTGAAATATATTGTTGAAACACCTGATTTCCCGATGGTTTTGGATAGCAAAGAACGCATAAAAATACTAATAATTCACTATATTTCGACTCTTTACCCTATACAGCAAAATAACCCGGTTTTTAGTATACATAGGCTAAAACTAATCAATTGGGATATTTCAAATTAAATCGAAGTCAGAAATCTTCTGGTAAACAGGTAAAATCCCTAAAAACTTAAAAAAATCATATTTCAAGTTGGGAATTGTAAAAAGGAATGAGTATTTTTGATTTTTAAATAATAAAAAGATTGAGACTCATTAGCTTTTTAAAAATAACGAACTATCACTATGTTTAAAATATTTAATAATATTGACCATAAAAATTATCGTCCCAAATACGGGGCTTTAGAAATTTTTAAGTTTATTGGTCCTGGCTTGCTGGTTACTGTAGGATTTATTGACCCGGGAAACTGGGCCTCCAACCTGGCAGCCGGAGCCGATTTCGGGTATGCACTTTTATGGATGGTTACACTTTCTACCATTATGCTCATCATGTTACAGCACAATGTGGCTCACCTGGGTATTGCTACCGGTCTATGCCTGTCGGAAGCTGCCACCATTTACATGAAACCGCGATACTCCAAAATTCTGCTTTCTTCGGCCATGCTGGCATCTGTTTCCACCTCGCTGGCCGAAATATTAGGAGGAGCCATTGCACTGAATATGCTGTTTAACATACCCATACGAGCGGGTGCGCTTTTAGTCACTCTTTTTGTCATGATTATGCTTTATACCAATTCGTACCGGCTTATAGAGAAATGGATTATAGCATTTGTATCGGTCATTGGCCTGTCGTTTTTTTACGAACTTTCGCTGGTTCAGATCGATTGGAACAGTGCCGTAACAGGTTGGGTAACACCTTCTTTTCCCAAAGGTTCCATGCTGGTAATAATGAGTGTGTTGGGTGCAGTGGTAATGCCCCACAATTTATTTCTACATTCCGAAGTTATTCAGAGCCGGCAATGGAATTTGAAAGATGAAAAAGTTATTAAAAGGCAACTGAAATACGAATTTATGGATACGATAGTTTCTATGATTATCGGTTGGGCTATCAACAGTGCCATGATTCTGTTGGCAGCGGCTACTTTTTTCAAAACAAGTACTCCGGTATCAGAACTTCAGCAAGCCAATCATTTGTTGGCACCTTTACTTGGCAATCATGCAGCAGTTGTATTTGCTGTAGCGCTGCTTTTTGCCGGGGTAGCTTCCACCATAACTTCGGGAATGGCTGCTGGCAGTATTTTTGCAGGTATGTACAAGGAACCTTATGATATTAAAGATAACCATTCGAGAATGGGAGTAGCGATTTCATTAATCCTGGCATTTTTAATTATCCTGCTGATTACGAATCCATTCAAAGGGCTGATAATTTCACAAATGATGTTGAGCATACAACTTCCAATAACTATCTTTTCTCAGGTATATTTAACCTCTTCGGTCAAGGTAATGGGTAAGTATAAAAATTCTACTGCTTTAAAAATCAGCCTTTATGCCCTTGGAGCTATCGTAACCGTACTCAATATAGCCCTTTTTATCAGCTTATTTTAAAAAAAAATAATATCAATGTTTTTAGTAAAATATTTTTCATTTTTTCTTTAGTCGCTTTTCTTTTTAATAATAAAAAAAAATCAATATGAAAATCAAATTTATAGGCGCTGCACGCGAAGTTACAGGCAGCAAACACCTTCTGACAACAAACGATGGGAAACGTATACTACTCGATTGCGGTATGTTTCAGGGTAAAGGTATGGAAACAGATTCTTTGAACCGTAATCTGGGTTTTGATGCTTCCACCATCGATCATCTTATACTCTCTCATGCCCATATCGACCATTCTGGATTGATACCTTACCTATATAAAAGAGGGTTTCGTGGTTCGGTGATCTGCACCAACGCCACACGCGATCTTTGTGCTCTCATGCTGGCTGATAGCGGTCACATTCAGGAAATGGATGTGGTGTGGTTCAACAAAAAACAGGGAAAGCGGGGTATGGAACCCATTGACCCCATTTTTACTGTGGAAGATGCAGTTAAATGTATGGAACTTTTTATCGGTGTGGCCTACGATCGCCGTTTTTACATCAACGACAAATTAAACGTAAAGTTCACCAACACCGGCCATATGCTTGGAGGTTCAGTTGTTAACCTGGAAATTATTGAAAATGGTGAGAAAATACATCTCGCTTACACCGGTGATATTGGCCGTCCGCATAATCGCATTCTATTACCACCTGCAGCTTTTCCTCAGTGCGACTACCTGATTACCGAGTCGACCTATGGCGACCGGTTACATCCGGCTGAGAAAGAAACTCAGGAAAATTTATTGAGAATTGTGAAAGAAACCTGCGTTGAAAAAGGAGGCAAGCTTATCATTCCGGCATTTGCCATTGGCAGAACTCAGGAAATTGTATCTGTACTGAACGATTTATTCAACAGTGGGAGGCTTCCCAGGATAGATGTGTATGTCGACAGCCCACTGGCTGTAAACGCTACCGATGTTTTCCGCTTGCATCTGGAAAGTATGAACGACGAAGTGAAACATACGCTGCTTACCGATCCGGATCCGTTTGGGTTCAACTCTTTGCATTATACTCAAAATGTGGAAGAATCCAAAGCATTGAATCATCATAAAAAACCTTGTATCATCATCTCTTCTTCGGGCATGATGGAAGCAGGACGGATTAAGCACCACCTGGCCAATAATGTGTCGGATGCCAGAAACACGATACTCATAATTGGGTATTGTGCCCCAACTTCACTGGGTGCCCGCATTCAGGAACCCGGACTGCGCGAAATTTCAATTTTTGGTGTGAAGCACGAATTAAACGCACGTATCGCCAAATTAGAAGCCTTCTCGGGTCATGGCGATTACAATGAAATGAGATCCTTTTTAAGTTGCCAGGCAACCGATAAGGTCAAAAAAACCTTTCTGGTACATGGTGAATACAACGTACAACTGTCGTACAAAGAGAAGCTGGAAGAAGTTGGTTTTAAAAACATCGAAATACCTGCTTCGGGCGAAGAATTTGAATTGTAAAAAAGTACGGATATAGTAAATAACAGTTTAGGGATATAGTAAAAAGGGATAATCGTTAAAAAACGATTATCCCTTTTTTATTTGCAAAATCTGCTTAAAAGCAATAAGTTACCGGTACTCAGACTAAAGTGGGCGAAATGAGTAAGCACTTTGATGGTCAATGAAAGACCAGCGATGTAAAGGAAATTACCTACGGGGAAAAACATAAACTGTTTACCAAAAAAGATGAACCAGTATTCCTAAAACATAAATCAGTTTACCTAAAACATAAACTAGTTTACCTAAAACATGAACCAGTTTACCTAAAACATGAACCAGTTTACCTAAAACATAAACTAGTTTACCTAAAACATGAACCAGTTTACCTAAAACATAAACCAGTTTACCTGCGAGCTGAACCGGTTTATAATTGAAGTGGGGGGGAGTACTTCGGAAGTACCCCTTATCAGCTTATTTTTTATTTCGGTGAGGGAACAACTGAAAGGGACCAAAATTTAATACAAATTTACTGTTGCAGACTGGAAACCGGCAACGAAGTTTGGTATTCTTATTTGTTTTTCGGTGCAGTAGTATGGAATTCCTTGAGATAAAACGGTACGAAATAAGCCACATCCACAAACTTTTTTTCTTTGAAAGCCTGTTCTGCAATTGGTATCATATTCTCTGCCAATGGAACTATATCTTCCAGAAAGCGTGCGTTGGGGTGGGTAAGCGTTTCTTTACATTTATCTGCACCATTACCAAAGAAATAAACTACATGATTTTCAAGCGCTTCGGCATACGAATCGGAATCAATGATATCAGCAGCAATTTTTCGGTAAATTTCATCATTAGAGTCATAAAGTGCTGCATATACTTCCATACGCCGGGCATCAATCATAGGACAAAATAAAGCGTTTTCAGTATTTTCTACAGAGGCTATGACCGGTGCTGCCAAAACTTCCAGCGTACTGACATCTATCAATGGTATATCCAGGCCGTAGCATAATCCTTTAGCAGTGGAAACACCTATGCGTAATCCGGTATAAGAACCCGGTCCACTGCTCACTGCTATTGCATCTAAGGATTTAGAGTTCGTTTTTAAAATGTCCATAGCTTCAGCAATAAAAACACTCAGCATCGCCGCGTGATTCATCCCTTCAGTATTTATTTTTGAAAAAAAACAGTTGCCATCCTCGCTTAGTGCAATGGAGCAAACATTGGTAGAGGTCTCGATATGGAGAATAGTCATTATTTAGTGATTGGTGAATTGGTTAATTAGTTAATTGGTTGATTGGTTATCCCCCCGATAGCTATCGGGGCTATCGGGAGCTTAATTAGTTAATTAGTTGAATAGATGAATTGCTTGAGCTTCTATGAATTCAGGCACAAAATTACTCTTTTTTTCCCGAACAGGAAAACCTGTCACCCAAATTTCAACGTCTATAAGCCTTTTGGCTTTCATTGCAAATAAAAAAAAAACAAATCCCCGCTTTTAAAAAAAACGGGGATTCACTAATTTATAAAAGTAATTCAGAATAATCATTTTTACTTCAGACCAAATTGTAAAAAAAATATCCGGTAAAAATCGTGAATCAATCTATTTCAAGCTAACTTGCAAAGGTATCCGAACATTTTCGCTGAATCGATTCATTGCGTTGAACCAGTCTTCATCCGCAGGATAGCCCCATTTGCTCCATCCACCGCCAAAATAGTAAGTAAAGCTATCACCAACACGATAATCGGACAAAAGCAACGCATGAACGCCTTGTTTACGAGCTGCATTCACTTTGGCAGGTACAAATACGCCAACATAATTGCGTCCCGAAGGTACTTTAGCATTCGAAAGAGCATCTTCGGCATATGCGGCAGTACCATTCGTAGCATTCAGTTTCAACTGACCTTTACCATCATGAAGAAAAATTCCTGTTGCCAATTCCATGTTCTTTTTAACTCCGGTGTATTTCACTACAGCCTTATTGAGCATAGATCCTGCATTTACAGTGATGGTAATTTCTTGTTTCAAAAAATCATTATCCACTTTTACTGAATCGTATGTAAGTGTGAAAACCGATCGTAAAGGACCATTTTCGCTAACACGGTAGGTATCGTAGTGATTTCCAATCCATAATGAATCCGTAGAATAAGGAGCAATTCCACCGGCACCCATGGTATGACCCACAGCATAACAATCCAATCCCAAACCATTATCTACGTGATAAGAAATACCGTTTTGAAGTTCGTCGTGATAAAATTTATCTACAATTAATTCATCTGTACGTTTCAACCAAAGATCCGCTCCATTGCTCGGATTTTCATTAGCCAATGCAGGTCCGTACATCCTGTAAGCTGCGCCATCGTTTTCCCAGGCAAAGTCATCCTTGCGTTCGGGTACGTGACGGGCAAATGTTTTTGCTTTTACAATAGCCGGAGTTCCCACACTCAACGTGTATGTTCCGGTAGAAGTAGCCGATACATTAGCCTGAAATATAAAGGCTTGTGCTTTTTTCTTACCATTGTATATTAACTGATAAGGAACTTCTTCGTTCTTATCATTTTTTAATACGTATGATTTAGAATGGAAACAAGCCCGTAAACTGGATGCTTTCACTTCTACCATTTCACCTTTTCTTTCGGTATTAGTGTTGTTATTTACTTGAATAGTCCGGGGCAAAGATGCACACGAAGCGAGTAGGAGTGTGGCAAAGAGAGAAAATACTATTTTATGCATAACTGATTAAATTTAAGTGCAATAAATAATTTGTGATCTTTAGAGTTGCTTGTAAAATGAAAAATAGCAATAAAAAACAACTAAATAATTGATCTTTATTGCTATTTCAATATTACTTATTCATTAGGCTGGTTGTTTACCAATAGAAGCAAGAATACCACCATCCACGTACAAAATATGTCCGTTTACAAAATTAGAAGCATCAGAAGCAAGGAAAATGGCTGGACCTTGTAAATCTTCGGTTGTTCCCCAACGGGCAGCCGGTGTTTTAGCAATGATGAAATCGTTGAATGCATTTCCTTTCACGCGCAATGGAGCGGTTTGTGGAGTTTCAATATAACCCGGGCCGAGGCCATTACACTGAACGTTGAATTCACCATATTCGGCGGCTATATTTCTGGTCAACATTTTCAGACCACCTTTAGCTGCGGCATATGCCGATACAGTTTCACGGCCCAATTCGCTCATCATGGAACAAATGTTGATAATTTTACCATGTCCTTTTTTAATCATGCTTGGAATAACTGCTTTTGCAACAATAAAAGGACCATTCAGGTCGATATCAATTACCAGACGGAATTCGGCAGCAGTCATTTCGTGCATTGGAATACGTTTGATAATACCGGCATTGTTTACCAAAATGTCAATTACACCTACTTCTTTTTCTACCTGTGCAACCATGGCGTTAATTTGCGCTTCGTTCGTTACATCGGCTACATAACCGTGAGCTTTAATGCCATCGGCAGAATAAGCAGCTAAACCTTTGTCAACCAGAGTCTGGTTAATATCATTAAATACGATAGTTGCTCCTGCTTTTGCATATCCAGTTGCAATTGCGTATCCAATACCATAAGAAGCTCCGGTAATCAGAGCAACTTTTCCTTTTAATTCAAATTGGTTCATATTCTTTATTTGGTTAATTAGTTGATTGGTTAATTAGTTGATTGGTTAATTAGTTGATTGGTTAATTAGTTGATTGGTTAATTAGTTGATTGGTTAATTAGTTGATTGGTTAATTAGTTATCCCGTAAACGGGATGTCGCAAGCTCCATTGGTTGATTAGTTATAGTACGTCACGATTCAAATTTTTTTCATCTGAATTCGGCGGACGAACTCTCTAACTTTTCAAACTGTCAAACTTTTCAAATCGGAACGAAGTGTAGATCCCGTCCCGATAGCTATCGGGATTTCGGGACTCTTATCTCAGTTCTGTATGTTTTTTGAAGTCCTGATCGCCATAATCCAGGTTTTCGCCGGCCATTCCCCATATAAATGTATAGTTGCTGGTTGCAGCTGCCGAGTGAATCGACCATTCGGGCGAAATAACAGCTTCATCGCCTTTCATCCAAATGTGGCGTGTTTCGGTAGGTTCACCCATAAAGTGACAAACTGCTTGTCCTTCGGGAACTTCGAAATAGAAATACGCTTCCATACGACGGCTGTGAGTGTGAGCCGGCATAGTGTTCCAAACGCTTCCGGGAGCCAATTCGGTCATTCCCATTTGCAACTGACATGTATCCACGACCTGAGATACCAGCATTTTGTTGATATTGCGGTGGTTTGAACCTTCCATAGAACCCATTTCAGCAACGATAGCATCTGCCTTGGTTACTTTTTTATCGGGGAATGTTTTATGGGCAGGAGCCGAATTAAAATAGAATTTAGCAGGACAGGCAGCATCAATACTTTCGAAAGTTACTTTCCGGTTACCGGCACCCAAATACAAGGCTTCTTTAAAACCCAATTCAAAAATAACGCCATCGACGGTTATTTTTCCGGCACCACCTACGTTAAATGTTCCAAACTCACGACGCGAAAGGAAAAAATCTGATTTTAACGGATCTATGGAATCGAGCGTGAGCACTTCACCTACAGGCATAGCACCACCAACCACCAATCGATCGTACAGGCTATAAACCATATTTACTTCATCTGCCGAAAATACTTTCTCTATTAAATGTTCTTTACGCAGGCGTGCAGTGTCGTAGGCTTTCGCGTCTACCGGATTCGAAGCATAGCGGATCTCATAATTTGTTTTCATCTGTAATTATTTAATGTGTTGATTAATTTTTTTCTCCTGGAATTCCGGGTTGTTTGAAACTTTATGGGAATAAAATATTAAAACGTTCTTTAGTACCAGGCAATTTTTTTTCTCTTAAAAGAATTTTACTACCGTTAATTGGTATACCAAAAAATTGGTTGACCAAAAATACGGATTTTTCAGGTAACAACATGTAGAATATACATGTTTTAAAACATATTAATGAAATTAAAATCGATTCTTTAAATTTTTATTATTGAAAGCCAGTTGTGATTTGCTAAAAAAAAAAGGTATACAATAATATTTGTTTTAAACGAAAAAAACCGGACATCCATTCGATGCCGGTAAAAAATATTATATTTAAAAATATAGAAAAGCTATTTTACCTGAAACAGCCAGGCCAGATTAACCGAAGCATTCAGGTTATTAGAAGTATTAAAATAATCGCGTTTATCATTCGAAAATACATCGCTAAGTCCATAATTGGCACGAGTATCGAGCTGATAAATGGCACCTTTTATATTGAACAGGATACCTATTCCGGCACAAAGTCCGTAATCAAATGGACTTTCCACCAAAGTCTTGTGTTGAATATCTATATTCGTAGTTTCGTTTTTTAATACTTTTTCGGAAATTAAGTAGCTGATTTTTGGTCCGAAATTTATAAAAAAACGGTTTTTATTTCCTATATAAATATGCGTCATAAAAGGCAATTCAACATAATTGAGCTGACGGGCGTATAAACCGTTTTTTTCCGTCCAACCTCGCTGCGAAAAATTAAGTTCGGCTTGCATTCCCACGTTTTTCTCGGCTATATACCGAAAAACAATACCACCATTGTAACCCAGTAAAAAGCCTTGATCTACAGAAGGATCAAAATTAAGCATGGATGCAGTAACACCGTGCGAAGTACCGATATACATTTCGGGCTTATCCAGTCGAGCCTGAGCCACTAAAGTACCTGAAATCGCCAAAAGAAGGAGAATAGAGAACTTACGCATAAAAAAAAGATGTTTCACTATATTAAATTGAGAATCGTTTATTCCGATTTATTTTCACCCAAATAGAGTTGTTGATTCACATATCCGGATTTTTTGGAGATACGTTCGAATTGAATTTGAGATTGTATTCCTTTTGTATAGCTGAAATTATCAATTTCATTGTTGAATTTCGAACCATAACTTTGCAACAAAGCAATAAAATAGGAGGACAAATCGTATCCCAGTAAATCGTATCTTGGATTATCGGTAGCTGTATTCCAGTTGAAAAAACTGGAGAAACTGGCATTGTACTCTTTCAGCGATAAATTGTCGAGTTGAGGCCTAAAAGGTGCCAGATAAATACTTTGAGGTTTCTTTGGCTCCTGATCCAACCAGCTGTATTGTTCATAAAACACTACATCATACTGGGCTTGCAAAGCACGCAGAGAGGTTAAAAACGGACTCACGTTGGCAAACTTATCGGTATTAAAAATGATTAGATTTTTTTCTCTTGAATTTAATATGCTTTCAAAATCGGCATAATCGGGATTAGTCATCTTGAAACTGTAAAACGTTTTGTGTTTCTTTGCCAGCTCTTTTTTTAGGTTTTCTGCCCATATATTTCCTTCATCTGAAGCGCTAATATTAGGAATTTCGGCAAAAATGATATGCGTATTTTTAAACTTTCCGGTGAATAATTCGGTGGCAAATTTCAACTCGGCATCTGCACCCGGATTAAATTGAAATAAATATGGATTAAAATCTACATCCGGTACTTTGGAAGTAAAGGGAATTAAAGTATTAATTTTGTTCTCTTTTGCAAAATCACATACAAACGAAACCTGGTTGCTGTAAGCAGGACCTACAATGAAATCCATGGTTTTCAGTTCTGGATTAGTCAACACATCTTGAACTTTCTGTTCCGATTTTTCGATGTCATAGGTAAAAACGTCCATCGAAATCCCTCTATCCTTGGCTTCCTTTATGGCAATAAGCGAACCGGCGTAAAAATCAACAAATTTTTCAACAGTCGGATCCGTTCTTCCATTATCGAGAAGAAAAGGTAGCAGGAAAGCAATCCGAATGGATTTTTTACTTGAATTCAATCCGGCAGGATTGGTTTTTCCGAATAACTTTTCGAAATTAATGTCCGTTTCAGAATTGTTGTTAATTGGTTTTTTCTGAGTGTCTATCGTCTTCTTTTCATTCAGGTGTGTTGGTATTTTCAGCTCTGTTCCCACAATTAATTGTGATACCGATTCGGGATTTAATATACTTAGTTCATCTACAGACACCTGATACGTTCTGCTGATAGAATACAAGGTCTCTTTGGGTTGAACCTTATGAATCTTATAGGTTTTATCTTTGACTGTTGGTAATGATTTTGCCGGAGTGATGGCATGAATGGAAATGGGATTATCAGCGTATTTGTTCTTACTTTCATTGGAATCTTTTGGAATCCGTAATATGTCACCTTCATGCAAACCATTTTCAAGTTGTGGATTGTATTTTTTAATATCTTCCTGGCTTACATTGTATTTTCGGCAAATGGCGAAAAGCGTTTGCCTCTTAGTGACTTTATGTTGTATAAATTCTACCTGAACGGTATTCGCTTTTTCGGTTTTATAAATATTTTTTTTGGTTACTGGAATTATTAATTCCTGACCTGGATTTATCCCGTTTTCTACTTCCGGATTGGCTTTTTTTATGTCTGACTGCGATACACCGAATTTTTTTCCAATGGTGTAAATGCCTTCACTGGTTTGAACTTTATAAACATAATATTCAATACCCTTAATTTTTTTTGTTGGATAAGTGTCGTTTTGAGCCAGTATTGAAAGGGATAACAGGAAAAAACCTGCCAGTATGTAACCAATTAAATTCTTTTTCATTTTTGCAAATTTGTAAGTTTAATTTTGGGACATGAATTTAGCATGTCTCCCGGATGCGCATCAGGTTTTAGGTCATCAAACAGTGAGATACAAGTGCAAATGTACAAAAAATATGTTTCACGGCTAGAATCAGGGTAATAATTCAACGTTTTTTTTGTTATTGATAAGAAAGATGTACATTTGCATACTGTAACAAAATACTCAACTCTTACCCTGTCATTCCATGAGAAAAATCATATTATTTATTGGCCTTTGTTTTATGACTATTATTGCTTCGGCACAACTTACTGCAACCGGAGATTATAAATTAGAAAGAGAAATTACGAGCAACAAAGATACTGTACAGGTATTTATTTTCAATGGGATCAAATTAGATACAGAAATAATATATACAGGTACCGGTACTTCAAAGTGGTATAAATTTTCAGATTTACAGACACCTTATACTTCTGTTCTGCCCGAAGATGCTACTGGATATGTGCTGGATGTCGATGGTAAACGTACCACCATATGGGTTATTGATTTGAAAAAATATATGCCGGTTTCTATCTCAGTAGAAAATAGTCCGGATACACAATGTGAAGAAGTTAAAATCAATGCTGTTGTACCTGAGTTGAGCTATTTTACGCTTGATGGCATAAGTCATAACCTTCCCAGAAATTTCACTATTTCTTATAAAACCATGCTATGGAACGCAGATACTGCTGCCTGGAGCACTATTACGACATCACAACCGATTACTTTCCCCAATACCGAAACAACTGTTCCTGCACCACTATGCGATACCTATTTTACACTTTCCGGAGATCAATATTTCACGGATAGTATAAAAAGTACCCTTTATTCGACTGTTGCTGTAAAATGTCACGCCACATCAATTGTAACCATAAGAACCGAAATCAACGAAGCAGAACGACCTTACGATGCAAGTATTATATCCGGATCTGCACCGTTGGATATTCAATTTCTTAGCAACGTAAATAAAACGGATGGAACTTCCTACGTTTGGTCAATTTATAAAGGGGAGCAATTTGTAATTGAAAGGACTGAAAAAGACCATCGTTATACCTTTACCGAAGCAGGGACTTTTAAAGTAAAGTTAGACACAAAAAATGCATACTGCTCAGATTCAGGCATTATAACCATAACGGTTACCGAATCAGCTTTATTCGTGCCTAATGTTTTTACACCGAATGGGGATGAATTTAACAATGAATTTCGTGTAGCCTATAAATCAATTATCAGTTTTCAATGCTGGGTTTATAATCGTTGGGGCAGGAAAGTTTTTTACTGGACCGATCCTCAGAAAGGCTGGGATGGAAACATTAATGAAAAAAAAGCAGCTGCAGGAGCGTACTTCTACGTGATAAATGCAGTTGGTTCCGACGGAATTAAATACAAACTAAAGGGAGATATCAACTTGTTGAGAGGGAAAGAATAATTTATTTTTTTTGGGAGTAAATAATTCTTCAGAACTTTTTACTCCCTAAGGAATTCATATCTTTGTATTTATTGCCTGTTTGATCATTTCTGAACAAGATACATACTGCAAACACCAAAGGTGTATTTTTTGTAAATCGTCAGTTTAAAACCATTTTCTACCAAAATCTGAATTAAGCGTTCTCCATTGGGGAATGCGTGCATGGAGGCAGTCAGGTAATCGTAGGCCTTGGTGTCGCTCGATAAATATTTGGCAGTCATACGCACAAAAATACGCGTATAAAGCGTGTATCCTTTCTGAATCCAACCTTTCTTGGGTTCATTCATTTCCAGAATCAACAAATGTCCTCCTGGTTTCAATACCCGGTAAATTTGTTGCAGACTTTCATTCAGCTTCTCAAAATTCCTGATACCGAAAGCGATGGTGGCCGCATCGAAAGTGGCATCTTCAAAAGTCATCGCAGAAACATCTTGTACCTCTAAATCAATTTTATCGCTTAAGTTGGCATTTTCCACCTTTACACGTCCCACTTCCAGCATTTGACTTGAAATATCTACACCTGTAACATGGTCGGGGTGGAGATATTGAAATGCTTTCACACACATATCGGCAGTACCGGTAGCTATGTCTAATATTTGTTTAGGCTGATAAGGTTTTAAGGTAGAAAGCGCATTTTTTCGCCATACACGCGCCAATCCCCAGGACATGATATCGTTGAATTGATCATACCTACCCGAAATCGTATTGAACATGCGGGCTAATTGTACTGTTTTTTCCTCGTGTTGGTTATAGGGTTTAACTTTCGTGAAATCAACGGCTGTATGTTTGGTTTTTTTATTCATGTCTGATTTTTATTAAAAAATAAAAGCCTTGAAAATCAAGGATCATTTGTATCCGCTAAGTATATGCCTCTGCAAATTGTTCGGTTAGGGTTTTAAAACTGATAGCAAAAATATAAACCTTTTTGCTGATTATCTATCAGGGGTACCATTGTAAAGTTTTTAGGTAAAATTTTCATAATACCATCATATGCCCAATAGATTGCGTTTGTGGTGAAAATTCCTACTGCCGCACCCAACAACACGTCGCTGGCCCAATGACGATTTCGCGCAACACGGGCATAACCTACATAGCTGGCCAATGTATATCCGCATACCGAAATCCAGGGACTTACATATCCTAATTCATGATCCAGAAAGGAGGCTGCCACGAAAGCCATAGCAGTATGTTGAGAAGGCAAAGAATAATCTGTGCTATTTGAATCCCGTCCCGGCCGAATAGATTTTGTTATATCTTTCATATTACGAACTACAAAGTCGCTGGCTATGAAAGATGCGGCAAATATCACTGTACGGTCAACAAATCTATGTTTCGATTTCAGCCCAAAAACACTTAAAGTATATGCTGCTATAGTAGGTATATAGCGTACAATATCATCGCCTAAATCAATGTAGTCAGGTTTCAGATCGTTGTTCCAGTTCAGTTTGTTTTGTAAATTTACTTTGAAGCCGGTTATGTTCATTATAAGCACGCTTCCCAAAACAAGACCCACCGGAAGTCTGCTTTCCCGTAACAATTGCCTTCCAAAATGAGTTTCAGGGTCTTTATTTTCAAGTACTGAGGGCAAAGCAGTCCATTCTGGATGATAATATTTCATCGAGTCTGTATCCAATGCTATTAACGAATCGTTTTGGGAAGCGCATAAAGAAGCTAAAATGCATACAAAGAAAATAATCAGAAAAAAACGCATGAAAGAAAAAAACCAGATATAAAATTATTTTGTTACAGGTATTCTTGAACTTCTGATAATCAACCAGATTCCCCAAATTATAAAGGGTAAGCTAAGAATTTGACCCATATTAAGTGATAAATTAGATTCAAAGGCTTCCTGGTTAAGTTTGATAAATTCCAACATAAAACGGGTACCAAAGATGCCAATCAAAAAGACGCCGAAAATTAAACCATTTTTTTTGTAAGCCTCTTTTTTCCAGTACAACCACCAGGTAATGGCAAAGGTAATCAGACAATAAAGCATTTCGTATATTTGCGTAGGATGCATGGGCATTGTCTGGCCATCCCTGACGAAAATAAATCCCCAGGGTAGGGAAGTAGCACTACCATAAATTTCGGAATTCATCAAATTACCAAGTCGTATGGATGCTCCACAAATGGCAACACCTATTACCAGTCGGTCGAAAATCCAGACGTAGCCTTTTTTCGATACATTTTTATTAAAAAAATACATAGCAGTCAAAATGCCGATAGCTCCACCATGACTGGCTAATCCACCTCGCCAAATATACAATAACTCCCAGGGATTTGAAAGATAATGATTTCCATATTTAAAGGTCATACCCAGAAATGATACCGGTTCCGGTAGTAATTGCCACTCATAGAAGAGGCAATGTCCCAGACGTGCACCCACAATGGTACCTATAACTGTGTAAATAAATAACTTATCCAACCAGGCTTCTGGAAGATTTTCGTGTTTGAAGAGTTTTTGTACTATCATCAAAGCAAACCAGATGCCCAACGCCCAAAGTAATCCATACCAACGAACAGTAAGAGGTCCGAGATGAAATAATACAGGGTCAATGTTCCATGTGATATAATTTAACAGCATATCATTACTAATTATGAGTTTTGAAAAAATAGAATTATAGTAAAAACTAAGAGCTAAGAATTTGAAAAACACTTAGCTCTTAGTTCTAATAATTTATTTTAATTTGCTCCGTGACAATTTTTAAACTTCTTTCCACTTCCACAAGGACATAGGTCGTTGCGTCCTACTTTTTTCTCGACACGGATAGGTTCTGATTTTGGCTTTTCTCGGGTATCCTGTTTGGTAGGATCTCCTCCGCCAATTTCATCTTTTTGGGTTTTATATTTACTAAAGTCCTGATGAGGATTGATTTTGGCTTCACGAACTTGTTCAGGTTCACGAATTGGTATTTGACCGCGCATTAATACAGCTAAAACTTTACGGTTAATGGCATCTATCATCTCTTTGAACAAGCCAAATGATTCCAGTTTGTAAATCAAAAGTGGATCTTTTTGTTCATAACTGGCGTTTTGAACCGAATTACGTAATTCATCCAACTGACGAAGATGTTCTTTCCATTCATCATCGATAATAAACAATAAAGTTTGCTTTTCAAATGCTTTTACTACTTCACGAGCTTCCGATTTATAAGCTGTTTCTAAATGAGTGGTAACATTAAACAAACGGTGTCCATCTGTAACGGGAATAAGGATGTTTTCGTATTGTTGTCCGCTTTTTTCGTACACTTGTTTAATTACCGGATAAGCAACCGAAGCTAATTTATCCATCTTACGTTTGAAAGTTCCAAGGGCAGCTACAGCTACACGGTTGGATAAATCACTTATTTTGTCTGCAAAGAATTCTTCCTGAGTAAAAGGAACATCCATGGCAAATACTTTCAGCAATGTTTCCTGCAAATCATCGAAATCACCCATATTGCGGGCGTTTTCCACCGAAAATTCAGACGTGTCGTATATCATGTTTGTAATATCCACACCAATACGTTCACCCATCAAAGCATGACGGCGCTTGGAGTAAACTACTTCACGTTGCGAATTCATAACATCATCATACTCCAGCAAACGTTTCCGGATACCAAAGTTGTTTTCTTCCACTTTCTTTTGAGCACGTTCAATGGATTTTGAAATCATCGAATGCTCTATCATTTCACCTTCCTCGAAACCAAGTTTATCCATGATACCCGAAATACGTTCCGATCCGAATAAACGCATCAAATCATCTTCAAGTGATACATAGAATATGGAAGAACCCGGATCACCCTGACGACCTGCACGTCCACGTAACTGACGATCGACACGTCTGCTCTCATGGCGTTCGGTACCTATTATAGCCAAACCGCCGGCAGTCTTCACTTCTGCACTCAACTTGATGTCGGTACCACGACCGGCCATATTGGTTGCAATAGTTACTGTTCCTGTTTGTCCGGCTTCCGCAATTATTTGTGCTTCATGTTGGTGTAACTTGGCATTCAACACATTGTGTCTTATTTTCCGTCCTGTAAGCATACGGCTCAACAATTCAGAAATTTCAACCGAAGTAGTACCTACCAGGATAGGACGCCCGGCTTCCACCAAACGTACAATTTCTTCTATTACGGCAGTATATTTTTCGCGTTTGGTTTTGTATACGCGATCCTGCATATCTTTACGTGCAATGGGGCGGTTTGTTGGAATAACGACTACATCCAATTTGTAAATATCCCACAACTCACCTGCTTCCGTTTCGGCTGTACCTGTCATCCCCGATAGTTTGTGGTACATACGGAAATAATTTTGTAAAGTAATGGTTGCAAATGTTTGCGTTGCAGCTTCCACTGTAACTTTTTCTTTTGCTTCGATAGCCTGGTGCAATCCATCGGAATAACGACGACCGTCCATGATACGACCGGTTTGTTCGTCTACAATTTTAACCTTGTTTTCCATAACCACATACTCCACGTCTTTTTCAAACAGAGTATATGCTTTCAATAATTGATTGATAGTGTGAACGCGTTCCGATTTAACTGAATAATTTTGAAGAATCTCATCTTTCTGAGATTGTTTATCTTCGGAAGTAAGGGCATTGTTTTTTTCAAGATCTGCAATTTCACTACCTACATCGGGCAACACAAAGAAATATGGATCGTCCGTACTATCGGTTATCAAATCAATCCCTTTATCGGTTAACTCAATCGTATTGTTTTTTTCGTCAATCACAAAATAGAGGGGATCGGTTGCTATGGGCATGTTCCGATTATTATCCTGCATATATGACTCTTCAATTTTCAGCAAAAGAGCTCTGTTCCCTGGTTCACTTAAATATTTAATCAGTGGTTTGTTCTTGGGCATTCCTTTGTAAGAACGGAATAGAGCCAATGCTCCTTCTTCGCGCTCTTTCTCTTTATCCGATTTCATCTGATTACGAGCATCAGCCAAATATTTGGTTGCAAGAGTTTTTTGAGTATTGACCAAACGTTCCACTTTTGGACGCAAATCTTCAAACAATTGATCCTCTCCTTTTGGTACAGGACCGGAAATAATTAAAGGCGTACGGGCATCGTCAATCAAAACCGAGTCAACCTCATCAACTATACCATAATTGTGCTTGCGTTGCACTAAGTCCAAAGGACTGGTAGCCATATTATCGCGCAAATAATCAAATCCAAATTCATTGTTCGTCCCGAATGTAATATCTGCAAGGTATGCCTGACGACGTTCTTCGGAATTGGGGCGATGCCTGTCGATACAATCTACGGTCAAACCGTGGAACATATAAAGAGGTCCCATCCATTCGGAGTCACGTTTTGACAGGTAGTCATTCACCGTAACAATATGTACACCATTACGGGTCAATGCGTTAAGGAAAACAGGAAGGGTAGCAACCAGGGTTTTTCCTTCACCGGTTCCCATTTCCGAAATTTTCCCCTTATGTAAAACCACACCACCAATTAATTGTACATCGTAATGTACCATATCCCATTTATTGAGGATACCGCCGGCTGTCCATTCATTTTTATAATGAGCTTTATCGCCAACTATAGTAACAAAGTCATGTTTTGCTGCCAAATCGCGGTCCATATCATTAGCTGTAACCACTACTTCGGCATTCTCCGAAAGACGGCGTGCCGTATCTTTCATAATGCTAAACGCTTCTGGTAACACCTCATTCAATACTTCTTCGTATTTTTCTGTAATTTCCTTTTCCAGTTTATCAACTTCTACGTAAATTTTCTCACGCAGGTTGATTTCTGTTTCTTCCACACTCGCCTTCAATTCGGCAATCCGGGCAACTTCAGGAGCTACATAATCTTGAATACGTGTCTTCAAAGTCTCTGTGCGGGCGCGCAATTCATCATTGGAAAGAGAAACTATTTCGGCATAAGCTGCTTTAATAGTTTCAACTATCGGCATAATCTCTTTCAGGTCGCGTTGCGATTTGTTACCCAGAATCTTTCTTAAAATGTCATTAATTCCCATATAATTCAATGCTTTATCTGTTTATATCGTTTCTTTTCGTATCGTTTTCTGTTTGCTTTTTTGCAAAAGACTGGCAAAGATACGATTTTTTACTTGTAATTTCCTGTTTTTCGGTCAGTCAGAGTCCTATTTTCGTTAAAAAAAGCAAAGCATGAAGAAGCTATACCGTCGTCTGAAAACTTTGAAAAGGAAGAAGTTCTGAGTATGGAACTAATTGCCGGCTCTTCGTCAATATTCTTACCATTATTCAATTTCTGTAGTTTAAACAAAAATACCTCCCCAATTTGGGGAGGTAAATACTGATTGATAACCTGTTATAGGCAATACTTTGTATTTAAGTATTCATTCCACCACAAACATGGATAACCTGTCCGCTAACATAACTCGACAAATCGGATGCAAGGAAAAGTGTTACTTTTGCTACTTCATCGGGACTTCCACCACGACGCAAAGGAATCATGCTGTTCCATTTAGCAATATCTTCATCCGACAAAGCGTTTGTCATTTCTGTTTCAATAAAACCTGGAGCAATTGCATTGGCACGTATACCACGTGAACCCAATTCTTTGGCAACCGATTTGGCCAAACCAATCATTCCTGCTTTCGAAGCTGAATAGTTTATTTGACCTGCATTACCCGAAACACCAACAACCGAACTCATATTAATAATGCTTCCCGAACGTTGTTTCATCATAATCGGTGTACAGGCATGAATAAAGTTAAATGCCGATTTTAGATTTACATTGATTACCACATCCCATTGATGTTCACTCATACGCATAATCAATCCGTCTTTGGTGATACCGGCATTATTTACCAATACATCAATGCGTCCAAAATCTTTCGCAATTTGTTCTACAACGATATGAGTTTCATCAAAATTAGAAGCATCCGAAGGATAACCTTTAGCTTTTACACCAAATGCTTCAATTTCTTTTTGTGTTGCCAATGCATTTTCATCTATTTTTAAATCTGTGAATGCGATATCAGCACCTTCACTTGCCAGTTTTAGCGCGATGGCTTTGCCTATACCGCGGGCAGCTCCTGTTACAATAGCTACTTTTCCTTCTAATAATTTCATGTGTTTTTTATTTTTTTCCTTATGATAATAAAATTGCCTCAAAGAGCATAAAGAACTCTCTCCTATATGTTTTTTACTTAGTGGGGATTGATCAAAAAAAAAAGAATACATCTAAATCTATCTTACCAAAATGTTCCAAAATAATCTTTCAAGGGAACAAAGATAATGCTTTTTTCCCAAAACAGATATAAAACTGCATGATTTGGTTCCATTTGTGCAAAAAAACTCGCATGATTTAACTAACTAATTCTTACTGGTTTTTATTCGCTCAGCATTTTTTTTCGTAATATACCTTCTATTTAGCTATTTATGGAAACGGATAGTTTTCATTCTTTCAAGTGCTCTCATTTTTTTTCTAAAGCGGTTCGCAGCCTTACTCTTCTTTAAACGTATAGATGAAACCGACTGATTTACAGTTCCATCAGTATATCTCAATATACCAGTATAGGTTCCGGTAACTTTAGTTCCCGATTCGTCATACAAGGTGTATGCTATCGTGTATTGTGTACCCGATTTTGTGACTATAGCTTTTCCTTTTATCAATGCATTTGTTGTATTGCCATAGTACCAGCAGCCCCATTGATTTCCTTCAGTCGTTTCGTATCCCATTACCAGGGTATTGGGCAACATATTTTCCAAAGTCAATTCTGCTATCATCTCATAGGTACCATCCGGAAGATTATTAGTCACAGTCAATGGAGTATTTAATTCCAGTACTAAAATTTCACCATCTCCAGTTAAACTGTCCATATTTATAGCATCGCTTCCTAAATATACGGTAAAGTTATTTGAAGCAGCACCTGTATAAGCAGCTCCCCAATACCATAAATCGCCTTTTGTTAGCACAGGAGTTATACCGGCAGTTTTGTCTGTTACTTTAATTGGGCCCTCGTAACTGAAATGAATCAGTTCATTGTTTTCAGAGGTCAAGTCTCCTGATATTATGTAATTATCACCGTTTTTTGTAACATTATAAAATCCATCTTTAATGAGGTAGGCTACATCTGCATCTGTTCTGATTGTCAATAAGTGTGTTTTGGAAATGCTATTTCCACTTTCAGTTGTTATTATTTCGCCCGGATAAAAGGTAAAGGCAACTCCTGTTTCACCTACTTTATATGTCCCTACTTTTAAAGTAGAATCTCCTAATGCTAAACTGTAGTCAATATACAAATAACTGCCTGTGCCTGTGATATTACCTGTATCATCAATTTTTAAACTGTTTTCATACAGTAGTAAATCAAGGTCGTTAGTATTTGTGCCGTAATAATCACCCCAAAACGAAGCAGTAGCATTTTCAAACTGAATATTTGGTATACCTTGAGCAACCGTGATTTGGCAAGTGGCAGTTTTATCACCAAACTGAGCGGTGATAATGGCATTGCCCTTAGCAATACCTGTAATAATTCCATCTGTTACTGTAACTACGTTGGCATTGCTGCTTGTCCATTCAATCATTTCATTTACATCGCCTTTGGAACTCACTTCAGCTACCAGGGTATCAGTTTCACCAACATCCAAAGTCTTACTAATTTCACTCAGGGTGATTTTTGTAACTCCATCTTTTGCACACGATGCAAGAAATAGTAACACCATCAGAGTTAGAAACGTACTCCTTTTGATTATATGTTTCATTTATTTGTTTTTAAATTAAATTCAGAACACAAATATAGGATAAATAATGGAATTAACAATTCAACGTTTCCAATTTTTTATTACTTTTAAAGTAATTATATTATCCGAAAATTCTATATTTAAATATTAGATTATTGATATTCATCAATTTACAATATTACAAATAGTTCCATATCACTAATTAATTCTCTTGCTTTCAGCGCATAAAAAAAAAACGTCTGATTTCTCAAACGTTTTTTTTAAATTATTCAATTAATAATCAATTACTTATTTTCTATTCATTAATATAGTTCAAGATACCTTGTCTCGGCTCTTGGTTCTAAATAAGAATTATCCGTTCATAGATACCAAAAACTCATCATTATTTTCGGTTCGTTCCATGCGATCTCTTAAAAATTCCATGGCTTCCATCGAATTCATATCAGCCAAATGGCGACGCAAAATCCACATGCGGTTCAGTGTATCCTTATCGAGTAGCAAATCATCGCGACGTGTACTTGAAGCCATAATATCCACAGCAGGAAAAACACGTTTGTTAGACAATTTTCGGTCGAGTTGAAGCTCCATATTACCGGTTCCTTTGAATTCCTCAAAGATAACTTCATCCATTTTCGAACCAGTTTCAGTTAATGCAGTGGCAATAATGGTAAGACTTCCACCATTTTCTATGTTACGTGCAGCACCAAAAAAACGTTTAGGTTTGTGCAAGGCATTAGCATCCACACCACCCGAAAGTATTTTTCCCGAAGCAGGTGATACAGTGTTGTAAGCACGTGCCAGACGGGTAATTGAATCGAGCAGAATAACAACATCCTGACCACATTCTACCATGCGTTTAGCTTTTTCATGAACCATGCTGGCTACTTTTACGTGACGTTCTGCCGGTTCATCAAAAGTAGATGATACCACTTCAGCGCGTACGCTACGTGCCATATCTGTTACTTCTTCAGGACGTTCGTCAATTAGCAAAACAATCATATAAACTTCAGGATGATTGGCTGCTATTGCATTGGCAATTTCCTTTAATAATACAGTTTTACCCGTTTTTGGTTGCGCTACAATCAGTCCACGTTGTCCTTTTCCGATAGGAGAAAACAAATCGACTATACGTGCTGAAAGTGAATCGTTTTTACCACTGCAAAGATTAAACTTTTCATCCGGGAAAAGAGGAGTAAGGTGCTCAAATGGCACACGGTCACGAACATATTCGGGCGAACGGCCATTGATTTTTCCTACCTTAATAAGTGGGAAGTATTTTTCACCTTCTTTTGGAGGACGAATGGCACCGCTTACCGTGTCTCCGGTTTTCAATCCGAATAGTTTAATTTGCGATTGAGAAACGTAAATATCATCGGGCGAAGCCAGGTAATTATAATCGGCAGAACGAAGAAAACCATAACCATCGGCCATCATTTCCAATGTACCGGTACCTTCCAGAATTCCATCAAAATCGAATTGTTTTTCTCCCTTGTCCTGTCTTGGATTGAACTTATTCCGATTGGCATTACCACTATTAATGGTTTTGGGTGTTTTTATTTCTGAAATTTCAATTTTTGCTTTCGCACTTTCAGCTACACCTTCAATTACCTGTTCTATTGCAACATTTGTGGCAATGGTTGGTTCTGTAACAATAGGTTCAACTTCAGGCTTTTCTTCCAAAACATAAATCTTGGTTGGAGCCGAAATCGTAACTTCAGGTTTCTCAGCAACCGGTTTGTTTTCAACCGGTGGTTTTGGTGCTGGTTTTTTCTGTTGTTTTGGTCGGTTGGACTTCTTGGCGGGAGTAGATTCGGGGCTAACTGCAACTTCAGGAGTTGCAACTACAGCTTTAGGTGATTCAGAAATTTCTTTAACGACCGGTTTGTGTACCGGCTTTTGTGTCGGCTTTTGAGCTGGTTTCTCAGCTGGCTTGTCCGATGGTTTAGTTGAATCTTTTTGAGTAGTAAATACTTTTTGTTCACCGTTTTTCTTTACAGGAACACGAAGTCTTTTTTTGCGGTCAATTTCTTGATTCTCATTTGAGATCGTTTTTCGTTGAGCATTCTCAACAGCTTGTTGGTCGAGGATGTCATAGACCAATTTGTCTTTGGTGGCTGAATTGGAAACTTTCAGGCCTAATTCAGTTGCGATGTCCTTTAATTCGGACAATTCTTTCGCATTTAATTGCAGAATGTTATAATTACTCATAAAGTTATGGATAAACGTTGTTTGGTGAGCTTTCCCTTTCGGAAAAATTAACGTTGCTTTTTAATGAATGATATTTTTTGATTGTTGAAACAAAAGGCAGGACTGCCTGTTGCTATAAGAAAACGTTGCAAATTTACTATTATATTTTGATTTAGCAAATTATTATCAAATATTTATTTATTATTTATGGGTGCTTCATATTTATTTCACAATTACATTGTGAAATTGATTGTTTTCTTTGAATACTTTTTTTTAATTGAAGATCAACTTATTTGATCAATAAATTTAATTCTAATACTTCCCTGGTATTCTCTGTAACGCGATAACGGTTGTCCATACGTTGACCAACCACCCACACGATATCTCTGCCGGAAACAAGCAACCAACTTTGCTCTTTTTCAAGCCGGCTTAATTTATTATTAATAAAAAAGTCACTTATTTTTTTTCGTTGATGCATACCGAAAGGGAAAAAAGAATCGCCCTCGTGCCAACGGCGTAATTGTAGTGGGAACTTCAGCTTAGATAAGTCTAAATGAATAAGGTTTTTATCTTTCGATACCATGAAATCAGGGCTAACTATTTTTTTGCTTAATTTCAATGAAATTGGTACCTGAATTTCGCGTTCAGAAGCTGTGATCCAGAATACCTCTTTTCCTTTATCTTCTATTTCGCTAATAATCAATTGCTCTCTATCCTTTAGCAATCGGTGAGTATCCGAAAAGAATAGTTTTCCCGATTCTCCATCAAGCTGTTCGGTAATCTGTAAAATAATAGAAGCACCAAAACCAAAGGGATGAAGTACTTCATACATCACTGTAGGCAAATGAACTTGTTTCTTTATTCCGTCAATATTAATCTTTACAAGTCCGGGCTCTTTCGTTACAATTTCCTGTTCAATCTTTTCAATAGCCTGCTGATAAATTGCCATACTTCCTTCGAAACGCTCCAGGGAATCGTAAAGAGTTTGACGAACAGATGGATTTATTTCCTCCAACAAGGGCAGCACGGAATTTCGGAACTTGTTTCGCTGAAAATCAAGTGTGGAATTACTCGAATCCTCAACATGCTCCAAATCATGTACTATCATATAATCTTGAATCTCCAACCGGGTGGAGCAGAGTAGGGGGCGAACTACTTTCCCGTTTCTACAAGGAATGCCAGTCAAACCACGTAAACCGGTACCCCGAACCAGGTTTATTAGCATAGTTTCAATGCTGTCGTCTGCATGATGTGCTACTGCAATGGCTTGCGCATCAAGCTTCTCAAGCAATTCGTAAAACCAGGCATATCTCAAATCACGGGCAGCCATTTCAATGGATATCTTATGCTCATCAGCATACTTACTTGTCTCAAAATCAATATTATATAAAGGTATATTTAGCTTTCCCGATAAATTGCGAACAAATAGCTCATCCCGGTCAGACTCGTCCATTCTCAAATGAAAGTTACAATGCGCTATCACACAGTCATATCCGAGTGACAATAATATATGCAACAAGACCACCGAATCAGAACCACCGCTCACACCCACAACGATAGGTTTGGTGAGGGTCAGTAATTGATGTTTTAGTATGTAAGTTTGAACTTTCTGTTGCATATCTGTGTCTATTTTGGTGTATCTTTGTAGAACTTTAAAACCTGATTGAAGATTTTCTAAAATAATTTTCTGATTATTTCGGTTTATTATTCTATTGACAAAGGTATTGTTTTTTCCTAACGTCACAATAAAACAATTGAATTCTTATTCACCGTATCCCATCCCTTTGTCAAAGGTTATATGGGGAGGAGATAGAAGCATTTTTAAACAAACACGTATTTATTCCTTTTTAGAAAAAAAAAGTTTTCTCACGACTCTCCGTAACTACAACTCATCAATAATATATGACCACATTTTTAGATTTAGTCAAAAGCAGACAAAGCGATCGCGCATTCTCACCCAAGCCGGTAGAAGAAGAAAAAATCAATCATATTCTTGAAGCTGCACGTCTGGCCCCATCTGCATGCAATGCACAGCCATGGAGATTTATAGTAGTTACTGACCCAGAGAAAAGGCTACAAGTAGCAGAGGCAACTGCAAGCAAACTATTATCTATGAATCATTTCACCAAACAGGCACAGGTTCAACTAATCTTAGTAGAAGAAAGTGCTAATTTCACTTCCAGTGTAGGTGGTTGGGCAACAAATAAACATTATCCACATATTGATCTGGGAATTGTAGCATCTCACATTTGTCTTGCTGCTGCCGACCAAGGCCTGGGATCGTGTATAATTGGATGGTTTGATGAGAAAAAAATCCAAAAATTGCTTGAAATACCGAAAAATAAACGGGTAATGCTCGTCATTCTCCTCGGTTATTCCACTCAGCCCCTTCGCGATAAAAAACGAAAAACTATGGATGAAATAGTTTCTTATAATAAATACTGAAATAGTTGATAGTTGATAGTTTATAGTCGATAGTTTATAGTTTTAGTTAATAGTTGATAAACTCTTATGAACCAATAAAAAAAAAACCGGGTCCATTAGTTAACGGAGAATTAAATTTGTTTTGTCTCCTTTAATTTCGCTTTATTGTTTCTTTAAAATTTAAGTCTCGTAATATCGAGACTGGGATGCTATAAAATATCGACTATAAACTATTGACTATAAACTATCGACTATAAACTATCGACTATAAACTATCGACTATAAACTATTGACTATAAACTATCGACTATAAACTATAAACTATCGACTATAAACTAATTATCAATGAATTACGAGCAAACATTAAAATATCTCTACGATCGTCTTCCTGTATTTCATCAGGTTGGTGGAGCCGCATACAAACCGGGATTGGATAATTCAATTCGATTGATGACTGAGTTAGGTAATCCCCAAAACAAATATAGAACTATTCACATTGCCGGAACCAACGGAAAAGGTTCTGTTTCCAATTTTCTGGCTGCAGTTTTACAGAAAGCAGGTTATAAGGTTGGATTATATACCTCTCCGCATTTAGTGGATTTTGGCGAAAGGATCCGGGTAAATGGTGAAATGATAGACCAGCAATTTGTGGTCGATTTTGTGGATAAACATAAAATCATGTTCAGTGATATTGAACCTTCCTTTTTCGAAGCCACCATGGCCATGGCATTCGATTATTTCGCCCAATGCCGGGTAGATGTAGCCATTATTGAAGTGGGGCTGGGTGGACAGCTCGACAGCACCAATATCATTCAACCCGAACTGTCGGTAATCACCAATATTAGCTTCGATCATATAGGATTTCTGGGTGATACTCTTACCAAAATAGCCTTCGAGAAAGCAGGAATTATTAAATCCAACACTCCGGTAGTAATTGGAGAAGCATTGCCCGAAACCAGGGTTATATTCGAAGCGAAAGCCCTGGAACATAATGCTCCCATTTCTTTTGCCGAAGAATCTTTCCCTGTTTTATTTAAAGGATATTCAGAAGGAAAAATGTTGGTAGAAACACCCGACAAAATGCTTTTACGCGTTGGTTTATGCGGCATGTATCAATTGAAAAATATTGCCACAACGCTTGCAGCCATCCAGCAATTGAAGATGTTGAATTTCTGTATTACCGATGATAACCTGCGTGCAGGATTGGAGCAGGTTACTGCAATTACCGGATTACAAGGCCGTTGGCAGGAATTGCAGCTCGAACCCAGAGTTATCACCGACACAGGGCATAATGTAGGTGGCATTCAGTTCGTAGTGGATCAACTTAAAAATCAACATTTCAGAACATTGCGCATTGTTATCGGAATGGTAAACGATAAGGATATTTCTACAGTTCTTTCTTTATTACCTGCCGAAGCCCAGTATTACTTCACTCAGGCCAACATTGAGCGTGCGCTACCAGCAGTGGACTTGTTGTTAAAAGCCGAAACCTATGGTTTAAAAGGAAAAGCATATTCAACTGTAGAACAAGCTGTTCTATCATCTTTAAAAGAAGCGTCACCCGAAGACCTGGTGTTTATTGGTGGTAGTAATTTTATAGTTGGAGAAGCGCTGCCTCTTTTTGAAAAAAAAAAGATTTTTCCCGCTGAATAAACTTCAGTAAGGGAAAAATCTTATATTTTTGAGAATAGAAATAGTCAATTATTGACATTATTTCAGTGAGTTCAATTAAAATGCCGACATGGGAATCCCTTTTGGTAAAGTAGTATATTATTTGGCCATTTTAGTTTTATAACTACAACTGGTTTTGCCTTTTACAATATTGGTGAGTTTCGATTTTAGCAACTGCCTGCGAATAGGTGTCACCTTATCGGTAAACAGATTTCCTTCCAGGTGGTCGTATTCATGTTGAACAACACGAGCTTTATATCCTTCATATTCTTCTATATGTTCCAGAAAATCAGCATCAAAATAGCTCATTTTTATTTTAACGGCGCGCAAAACGTTCTCGTGAATGCCCGGTATACTTAAACAGCCTTCTTCGCCCGAAACTTCTTCGGCACTTCGTTCCAGCAGAGTGGGATTTATCATCACCACCTTAAAATCGCCTAATTTTGGATCATCCTCCTTTAAAGGTGCCAAATCAATGACTAACAAACGAATTGCCATGCCAACTTGCGGAGCTGCCAGACCGACACCCTCGGCATGATACATGGTTTCAAACATATTGGTTATCAGAGTGCTTAGTTCAGGATAGTCAGTTGGAATAGGTTCTGCCAGTTTACGTAATACAGCATTCCCATAGGTATAAATAGGTAATATCATTTTTTTATTAGGAGTTATATGTTATAAATAGTTGAGTTATTATGGTTGACTTTCAAGATAACTTTGCAGGATTATGGTTGCAGCAATTTTATCCACCAAAGCTTTATTTTGTCTGTCCTTCTTTTTTAAACCACCATCAAGCATGGCTTTATGTGCTAAAGCGGAAGTAAAACGTTCGTCCACGTATACAAGTTCAATGTCAGGAAACCGCCGTTGCAAAGAAACAACAAACGGGCGGATATATTGCATCGAATCAGATTCCATTCCGTTCATTTGCTTGGGCAAGCCAATCACAAATTTTTCAACCGGCTCTTTGGCAATATATTTTTCCAAAAATGACAATACTTCATGTACCGGAACTGTATCCAATCCGTTCGCCGTTATGTGAAGTACATCGGTAACTGCAATTCCCACACGCTTTTGTCCGTAATCAATGGCTAAAATCCGTCCCATATTTTAAGTGTTTGAACGTGCAAAGGTACATAAATCACTTTGTTTTAAAAAATTAGTTTTCTGTTTGAATAAAAACCTTGATTTTTTATGGCAAATTTTAATATTAATTCTTTCGGCAAAAAGAAATACAAATAGTTAAATAAAATATTTCATTCAACGCAATAATTCCATTCAATACAGAAATTGATGTCCTTTTGTTTAATATATTTGTACACTTTCCGTTGGGTTTTTGGCAAGAATTGTCTATCTTTGTAAGCTTTATTTCTATCGAAAAAATTTCAGAAACAACAACTAATTCATTTTAAAAGAAAATTTATATGCACAACTGGTTTGAATGTAAAATAAAATACGAAAAAACGGCCGAAGAGGGCAAAATTGTAAAAGTAAACGAAGCTTACCTGGTTGATGCTTTATCATTTACTGAAGCAGAAGCACGTATTATTGAAGAAATGCAACCCTTTATCAGCGGTGAATTTGTGGTATCGAACATTCGCCGGGCACGCATCAGCGAACTTTTTCCCAACGATAACGGCGATAAATGGTATCGTTCCAAAGTATTTTTTGTATCTCTCGACGAAGAAAAAGGCATTGAAAAACGTGTTGCAAGCACTATGATGGTACAGGCTAACGATGTAAAAGAAGCCTGGGATGGTATACACGAAGGTATGAAAGGTACAATGGCCGATTATGAAGTAGCTTCCATCGTCGAAACCACCATTATTGATGTTTATCCTTATGCAGTGGTAGAAGCATAAAAAAAATTAAACCATTACAAATTAGGATACAAGTATTTGTATTCTTTTTTGTAATAGTAAATAACAAAAAAAATAACACAAGTGTCGATAGAAAAAGCCATTAAAGAGATTCGGAAACATACTCCTGAGCATGTACGGCTTGTTTGTGTCTCCAAATTTAACCCGAACGAGGCAATAATGAAAGCCTACGAATGTGGTGAACGTATTTTTGGTGAAAGTAAAGTGCAAGAACTCTGCGTAAAGTTCGATACGCTACCAAAAGATATTTCGTGGCATTTTATCGGGCACCTTCAATCCAATAAAATAAAGGATATCATTCCCTTTGTTGAATTGATACATGGTGTTGATTCCTATAAATTATTGGTGGAAATAAATAAACAAGCAGCAAAAATTGGAAAGACGGTAAATTGCTTACTTCAGGTACATATAGCACAGGAAGAAACTAAATTCGGGTTTTCGGCAGAAGAGTTAATGACTGCAATGGCTGTCGGAGAATGGAAAGAACTCATTCATATCCGGATTTGTGGTTTAATGGGAATGGCTACCTATACAGAAGACAGAGAACAAATTCGTATGGAATTCAAAAAACTAAAATCCCTTTTCGATCAGGTCAAAATTGAATTCTTTTCCGCTGAAAACTCATTTTCAGAACTTTCCATGGGTATGTCCGACGATTACCAGATAGCCATAGAAGAGGGAAGCACGCTAGTTCGTGTTGGAAGTTCCATCTTTGGTCACAGACAATACAATAACTAAACCGTTCAAACTTACAGATACACTTCCCTGACCTCAAGTCCTTCCATCCGAACCTGCTCATGTGTAGCCCATACTACAACAGGTCGGTAAGCTTTTATCCATTCCGAAAGAAAATGAGTTATTCTTAATTTCAAAGCTGCATCCAATCCTGTAAGTGGCTCATCAAGCAACAATACATTCGATTGAGCAGCCAAAGCACGGGCCAAACCAACACGTTGCTGCTCTCCACCACTTAGTTCGTGTGGATACTTATACCTGTGTTCAGATAATTCCATTTTTTCCAGCAAAAAAGTGACCAGATTACAAACCTCCTGTTTATGAGTGTGTGCTGAAACCACAAAAGCTACATTTTCAGAAACAGTCAACCACGGAAGTAAACGAATGTCCTGAAATGAATAGGAAAGCAGGGCAGAAGGTGGTAGGGTGATTATACCAGAATCCGTTTTTTCGAGACCTGCCAACATCCGAAGTAAGGTTGTTTTACCTTTACCCGAAGGACCTTTTACACAACTAACCACACTGTTATCAAAATTGGATGTGAATGAAAGCAGGATGAATTTATCGCTATATTTTTTATTTACATTTTGTACTTCAATATTCATACCTTCAGTGATTTGATTATTTAAAATAAAAGCAGAAGATGTAGGTTTTGGTAATATTTTAGTGAAACGAATACTTCGTATGAACCGGATAAGAATTTCAAACAGATAACTTACACTGATAGCTACTACCGTCCAGGCTATCAGTTCGGATACGTTGATAAAAGCCTGTGCATGTTTCATGCTTGTCCCAATGCCGTGAATAGGTTGCGCCAGCACTTCGCCAATAATGATGGCACGCCAGCCAAATCCCATGGCCGTGCTGATACCATCAAAAATTATCACTTTTGATGCAGGAAGATAAATATTAATAAATTGTTTGAAAGGCGTTTTCCCATATACACTGGCCATTTCAAGCCATTTTTTATCGGTTTGCTCCAATCCGGTAAGAATGTTTTGAAACAGAATTGGAAACATGGTGATGAAGGCAATAAAAACAGGCAGAAAAGGCGGAGAAAACCATAAAATAAAAATCAGAATGAAAGAAATAACTGGTATAGATCTGGTAATAACGATGATGGGATGAAAAAAAGCTTTCCAAAATTCGGAGAAGGCAGCTACCGTTGCAAAAACTAAAGCAAACAAAAAAGCAAAGGCAAAACCAAGTATACCTCGCAGAATAGTGGTAAAAACAGTAATAAAAAAAGTTTCACTGATAAAAAGGCTACCAACTTGCTTTATTAAATCAATAAGTGAAGGAAAAATGGCCGGATAGCCAATCTGAAGCGCCACTAACTGCCACACAGAGGCTATAAAAAGAATGGCAAGTAATGTTGGAATCAAATTCTTTCTTTTCATAATTTACTTCTGCCCACTAAAAGTTTTTTTTCAAACTCATCAAACTTAAAAATTCCATTTACAATAATACTATTCAGAAACACGGAACACAGAACGCAAAACCCCTTTAATAAGTTTGAAAAATAAATTCACTGGATGGTAATTTTCCACCTATACTTTCAGGGTTGATTTCTAAAAAAATACTAAGATAACGATCAATTTCTTTTTCCAATGCAAAAGCTGCAACGTATCGTATATTACACAATGGAAGAGATAGTTTGGCTATCGATAAGTTGGGTAAAAAACGATGACTAACAAGAAGCTCAGCAGCCTTCTGAGGCTGATCAGAAATAAAATTACAACTATTTGAATATTCATCACAAACTTTAGGAACTAAACCTGGGTTTTCTTTAATAAACCGGGCACTTACCAAAAAAGAGGTTTGAACGAATATATCTTTATCCGAATTATCCATGTACTCCTCACAATCCAGCTTTGATACAATGTGCATTTTGGGGTTCTGTGCCAATAGAATACTTACCAGAGGCTCTGAAATTACGGCTACCTTCACTTTGCCAAATTGTAAAGCCTGTGCAAGTTCGCTGTTTGTAGAGTAGGTATAATCAATTTTAACTCCATCTATCTTCTTATCTTTAAGCACGTGTTGGAGTAAAACATCCGGGGTAGTACCTTGTCCTATAACAGAAATGGTTTGACCTTTCAAACTCTTGAAATTACGGTGTGAAGTATTGGTAACCAGGTAAAGGGTTCCCCAGATCGGGCAGGCTACCATGCGATAATTTATACCTTTATTATATAAATTGGCAGCCATAACCGTAGGAAGTATCGCAAAATCCAACTCCCCCTGCATCATCAAAGCCTGAATTTGTTGTGGGTCACTTTTGATAATAAATTTCACCTGTTTACCTTCAATAACCGGCGGTTCATCTATCATCTGGATAAAGCTGACTGCTGATGGCCCATCCAGAATGCCGATACGAATGTTATCGGAGGGTTTATTTGTACATGATAAAAGAGTGTTAAATAAAAGAGTTAAGAATATCTTCATCCAAAAAACGGTTTTCGATAATGAATTCATTTTAATGTATTTATTGTTTTTTTAGTACGTAATTCTATCAACGTTATTTCAGGTGGTACTCCGATTCGCATAGGCATACCTACAAAACCGATTCCTCTGTTAACATACAAGTATTGTTCACCTTTACGATATAATCCATCCCACTGTTTGAAAACCCAGGAGGAAGGAGATAATTTTTTATTTTTGAAAACATAGCCCATTTGTGCTGCATGAGTGTGACCTGACATAGTGAGCACAATGTTTTCTTTTCCAACAACTTCTGCATCCCAATGTGAAGGATCGTGTGTTAATAATAGCTTTATTTCTTTATAATCTATCCCGTGTAAAGCCTTTTTTAAATTTCCATAAGTAGAAAGTGGAGCCTTTCCCCAATTCTCTACACCAACCAAAGCAATCTTATCTTTCCCTCTGAGTATTTCCACGTGTTCGTTTAATAATAACCGAAAACCGAAATTACGTATGGCTTGTTTTGTCTGATTAAAATTAATATCACGTTCACTTTCCGTTTTCCAATTTGCATAATCACCATAGTCGTGGTTACCTAAAATGGCAAAATTGCCATTTTTTGATTTAAGCTGCAAAAAATAAGGTTGCCAACCCTCGGTTTCATTGGCAAAATTATTCACCATATCACCCGTAAAAACAATCATATCTGCATTCTGCGAATTAATAATTTCAATAATAGGCTCCATGATAGAGTATTTACGATTCCAGTTCCCAATATGAAAATCGGAAAACTGAACTATCTTGTAACCATTGAATTGAGCAGGAAGATCTGGTATTTCAATGATGACTTTTCTCAACTGAAAATCCTTTGCTGTATCAAATCCACTGTACAAAATTAAGATCATGATCGTAAGACTGACCCCTAAGCCCACATAACGTAAAAAATGTGTTTTTTTTGCTATTATTTTTTTTAAAATAAAATTGAAAAAGTGAAAAAAGATGTACATTATTTTGGGAATAAAAATAATGGCAAAAGCAAACATCAACCACAATATATCAGCCGACAGACGATAATTATGCTGATTTTCTAACCCAAAACGTATATATAGAAAAGAAACAATGAAAATAAATCCTGGTAAAAAATGCAAAACAAATAGGATAATTTTATTAGTTCTTTTTTTTAGTTTGTGAAAGAAAAAAAGATCCGGGAGTACAATAGCAATTATCAAGAGGATAAGCACTATAGGATACATATTCATATGAAAACAATTAAATGGTAACGCCCAAAGATACACATTTTATACATTATTTTTTCTTAAGGAGTATTATATAACCATCAAATTAAGTATATTTGTGCGTTATAAAAAAAAAATTAATTTGTTGTTATGGTGCAATTCATCTTTTTCTCCATTATTTTCATCCTCGTCGCCGATTTTGGTTTGGAGCGATATCTGGCCTACTTAAATATTCAATATTCAAAAAACGAACTTCCGGCACTTTTACGCGACATTTACGACCCTCAAAAATACGAAAAACAACAAGACTATTTCAGAACCAACACAAGCTTTGGTATGTTAACCAGCAGCTTTAGTTTTGTTATTTCATTGCTAATGTATAGTTTGGGTGGGTTTGCCTGGGTCGATCAATTTGTTCAGGGTTATACACAAAATCCTTTTGGTTTACCCATTTTATTTTTCGCTGTCTTGTATTTTGTCAACGACATTATTAGCATCCCTTTCGAATGGTATGATACTTTTGTAATAGAGCAAAAATTTGGCTTTAATAAAATCACCAAAAAACTATTTATACTGGATAAACTCAAAGGTTATGCGCTAACGATTATCCTGGGAGGAGGAATCCTTTTTTTAATAATCTGGATTTACACACTCACACCTCAATATTTTTGGCTGCTCGCCTGGGGGGTTATTACGGCATTCAGTCTTTTCATGACTATGTTTTATTCCGAAATTATTGTTCCTATCTTTAACAAGCAAACTCCCCTGGAAGCCGGCGAACTACGTACAGAAATTGAAAAATTTGCATCTAAAACTGGCTTTAAGCTAAATAATATCTTTGTAATCGATGGTTCGAAACGTTCCACCAAAGCCAATGCTTATTTTAGTGGTTTAGGAAGTAAAAAAAGAATCGTGTTGTACGATACCCTGATGGAAAAACTTAGCGTGGATGAAATTGTGGCTGTGTTGGCTCACGAAGTTGGACATTACAAGCACAAACACACGTTGATTAATTTTATGATTTCTATGCCATCCAGCCTACTACTGTTCTTTATTTTCGGTATAATTCTTCAAAGCGATGTATTTGCTCAGGCATTGGGCGGAGAGTCGGCATCTTTTCATCTCAATGCGTTAGCTTTTAGTATTTTATATACACCTATTTCACTGGTCTTAGGTATTGCCACCAATGTTCTTTCACGCAGATTCGAATATCAGGCCGATGCCTATGCCGCTTCTTTCGGCTATGCACCTCAATTGACATCCGGATTGAAAACTCTTTCGTCCAGTTCACTTAGCAATTTAATGCCGCATCCATTCTATGTTTTCTTTCATTATTCTCATCCAACTCTTTATCAACGAATGAGTAAACTTCAAGAAATTACAATAAACTAAATTTTTTTTTTAATAATTCAGGAATGAAAATGATGGCAACAATCTTTCATGAAAGAATAAAGGATTGTACTACTTCAGATTGAAGTAATTGTAAATTGTAATTTATTAAATTGTAAATTAATATAATATAATATGCTCCTCGGAATTATGGGTGCCATGCCCGAAGAAATGGACAAAATTATTGCCTCTATCAGTCAGAAACAGATGGTGGAATGTGGTAGCCGCATTTATTATCGGGGAAATTTATTCGGTCAGGAAGTTGTGGCCGTTTTTTCACGTTGGGGTAAGGTTGCTGCTGCAACAACAGTTACAAACATGATACTGGAATTCAAGGTCGATCGTATTGTTTTCACGGGTGTTGCTGGTGCCATTTCATCACAATTAAATGTAGGTGACATAGTTATTGGTCAACATCTTTTCCAACACGATATGGATGCCAGACCACTTATGCGAAGGTTCGAAATTCCACTCACAGGTAAAACATCTTACGAAACTCCTCAGCAAAATGTCGATACGATGGCTCAGGCAGTACACAACTTTTTGAAAAACGATAAAAAGTTCAGAAAAATTCTTTCCGAACATCAAATTCCCCATCCTAAAATGTTGGTAGGCGATATTGCCAGTGGCGATTTATTTATTTCCAGCTCGGCCATGAAAAATGCGCTGATTAAAAATTTACCTTCGGTGGTATGCGCCGAAATGGAAGGTGCTGCAGTGGCACAAGTATGCGACGATTATGGCATTCCGCTGGTGGTGGTACGCGTGATTTCCGATTCTGCCGACGAAGACGCACAACAAAGTGCTATCGGTTTTGTAAATCAACATGCAGCCGAATATTCACTTTCCATTTTAAAAGAATATATCGAATTAATTAAATAGTGAATAAATACAAGTAAATAAACTTGTAAATGAGAGAAGCCACATCCGATTTGTGGAACGAGTTGACCAGACCTTTGATTTTAGACAATAGACTTTAAACAAATAATCATAATCAATTTAATATTAATCTATCATTTAATCACATTTTTATGGAAAGTAAAATTTTCTTTTTAGTGCCCATTTCGGCCATTATTGGATTGGGTTTTGCCTGGTATTTCTTCAAACAAATGATGAAGGAAAGTGAAGGAACCGACACCATGAAAAAAATTGCGCTCTATGTGCGCGAAGGTGCCATGGCTTATTTAAAACAACAGTACAAAGTTGTCAGTATTGTGTTTATTATTATTACTATTCTTTTCGGCATTATGGCTTACGTGTTGGAAATCCAGAATCCATGGGTGCCATTTGCATTCCTTACCGGTGGTTTCTTTTCCGGTTTAGCCGGATTCTTTGGAATGAGGACTGCTACTTATGCTTCTGCCCGTACTGCTAATGCAGCTCAACGTTCGTTGAACGATGGTTTACGTCTTGCATTCCGATCGGGTGCTGTTATGGGTCTGGTAGTTGTTGGACTTGGATTACTCGACATTTCTATCTGGTTTTATGCCTTGCAATTTATTATCGGTGCATTAGACAACACCACCGATGCCCTTATTGCTGCCAATCCTTCCATGAAATTAATTATTATCACCACTACCACACTGACTTTCGGTATGGGTGCTTCTACTCAGGCTTTGTTTGCCCGTGTGGGTGGAGGTATTTTTACCAAGGCTGCCGATGTAGGCGCCGACCTGGTTGGTAAAGTAGAAGCCGGTATCCCCGAAGATGACGCACGCAACCCGGCAACCATTGCCGATAACGTGGGCGACAACGTGGGTGACGTGGCCGGTATGGGAGCCGACCTGTATGAATCCTATTGTGGTGCCATTCTTTCTACAGCTGCCCTTGGAGCTACTGCATTTGCCGGTTTTGGTTACGAAACACAATTTAATGGTGTCATTGCCCCCATGATTATCGCTGCTGTGGGCATTATTCTATCTATTGTAGGTATATTTATGGTAAAAGCCAAAGAAGGTGCTTCTCAAAAAGAACTATTAAGTGCCTTGGGCAGAGGAGTGAATATAAGTTCTGTTTTTATTGCCATATTCTCTTTTCTTATTCTTAAATATTTAAACATTCCAAACTATATGGGTATCTGGGGTTCTATGTTAGCCGGTCTTTTGGGTGGTATTGGCATTGGTAAGGTAACTGAATACTTTACTTCTGCCAGTTACAAACCAACTCAACGAATTGCTGAAGCAACCAAAACCGGTCCGGCTACCGTTATTATTGCCGGAATTGGAACCGGTATGATTTCTACCGCTTTCCCTGTTATTATCGTGGGTACTTCTATCATTCTGGCCTTCCTTTTTGCTTCCAGTTTCGATTTAACCAATATTAGTTTTGGCTTGTATGGTATTGCCATCGCAGCTGTGGGTATGCTTTCCACCCTGGGAATTACACTGGCAACGGATGCTTACGGACCTATTGCCGACAATGCCGGTGGAAATGCCGAAATGAGTGGGTTAGGAGTGGAAGTACGCAAACGTACCGATGCACTGGACTCCCTGGGTAACACTACAGCCGCTACAGGTAAGGGTTTTGCTATCGGTTCGGCAGCATTAACAGCTTTAGCTTTAATGGCTGCTTATATGGAAGAAATTAAAATCGCCATTGCACGTATTCCTGAAAAAGCCCAGGAATTCAGTCAATTCGCAATCCAACATAAATTAGACAATATTGATATACATAATGCCTCTATCCCGGATATGATGCAATATTTCAATGTAACCCTAATGAATCCTCTGGTATTGGTTGGTGCATTTATTGGTTCCATGACCGCCTTCTTGTTCTGCGGTTTAACTATGAACGCTGTGGGTCGTGCAGCTCAAAACATGGTTGAAGAAGTTCGCCGTCAGTTCCGCGAGATAAAAGGTATTCTGGAAGGTACAGGAACACCCGATTATGCCCGTTGCGTAGAAATATCAACGAAGGGTGCACAAAAAGAAATGTTATTACCTTCATTTTTAGCCATTATCATACCTATACTGACAGGTATCATTTTTGGTGTTTCCGGAGTAATGGGATTGTTGTTAGGTGGTGTTTCCACCGGTTTTATTCTGGCTATCTTTATGGCTAATGCCGGTGGTGCCTGGGACAATGCAAAGAAATACATCGAAGAAGGAAACTACGGAGGAAAAGGGTCCAATAATCACCATGCAGCCGTAGTAGGCGATACCGTGGGTGATCCTTTCAAAGATACTTCCGGACCTTCGCTTAATATTCTGATAAAACTGATGAGCATGGTTTCCATCGTAATGGCAGGTTTAACCGTTGCCTGGAGCTTGTTCTAATCGTATTCGTAATTATCTTTTAATTTTATATTTTAATTTGTAGAGACAAGGCATGCCTTGTCTCTACTTGTTTAATATTTAAATTAAAAATACAGAAACAAAACCGGGTTAGAAAATGATATTTGTAATTTAAAGAAACCTAACAGTAGTATAGAAACAATAAATATATCCTACTCATTAACGGTTATACGATTGAAGAATAGTACTTTTATAGTATTCAGTTTCATTATGAAATTGTTGACACATCTAACTTTTTTGTTTGTCATTTGTTTTAAACACATTGCATGTAAAAGTAAGCATTCTGTTTGGTATCTCATTTCTATTTTAATACTCAATTTTAGAAATTTAGTACCGAAAGTTTGTAAAGCAAAAATTCTGGTTTATCAAACGGTCACTTTTATTGTTAATAAATTTAAACCTGCATTATCTGTGAAAAATTATAACAAATTCAACAGAAGCGCACAAGTCAATTAATCGAATCAACATCAAATATAATTAATAATTAAAAAAAATTGAATTATGGAAAAGATTTCAGACCATGTAAAACCCGGAGTGGTAACAGGAAAAGACCTGCAGTACATCTTTAAGGTGGCTAAAGCCAATGGCTTTGCTATTCCTGCAGTGAATGTAATCAGTTCTTCTACTGTGAACGCAGTGATGGAAGCAGCAAAAACTTTCAATTCTCCTGTAATGATTCAGTTCTCCAATGGAGGTGCTGCTTTTAATGCTGGTAAGGGTTTAAAACTCGAAGGTCAACAGGCAGCTATTTTGGGTGCTATTGCAGGAGCTAAACACATACACACACTGGCTGAAGCTTATGGTGTACGTGTCATTCTTCATACCGACCACGCAGCAAAAAAATTACTTCCCTGGATTGACGGACTTCTTGATGCTGGTGAAAAACATTTTGCCGAAACCGGCAAACCTCTTTTCAGCTCCCATATGCTTGACCTTTCGGAAGAACCTATCGAAGAAAATATCGCTATCAGCAAACGTTACCTCGAACGTATGAGCAAAATAGGGATGACTCTGGAAATCGAACTCGGTATCACCGGTGGTGAAGAAGATGGCGTGGACAACAGTTCTATCGATAACAGCTTGTTGTACACTCAACCAGAACATGTATATTATGCTTATCAGGAATTAAGCAAAGTTTCTCCTAACTTCACCATTGCAGCTTCTTTCGGAAATGTGCATGGTGTATACAAACCGGGAAATGTGAAATTAATGCCTGTTATCCTTAAAAATTCTCAGGATTATATTAAAGCAAAACTGGGTACTGGCGAAGAGCATCCTGTGAACTTCGTATTCCACGGCGGATCGGGTTCTTCTCACGAAGATATCAGAGAAGCAATCGGATATGGTGTAATCAAAATGAACATCGATACAGATACACAATGGGCTTATTGGGATGGCGTTCGTGGTTTTGAAGCCGCCAACCGCCCTTATCTGCAAGCTCAGATCGGTAACCCTGATGGCGCTGAAAAACCTAACAAGAAGTACTACGATCCACGCGTTTGGATGCGCAAAGGCGAAGAAGCTCTTATTGCACGCTTAAAAATTGCATTCGAAGATTTGAATGCTGTAAATAGTTTGTAATTCAGGCTTCGGATGACTTCAAGTCATCTGTTGAATATACTACTTAAAACAATAAAATCCCGGAACTGCTAAATGTAGTTCCGGGATTTTTTTTTATTCATCTCCATCAAATGCGCATCATTTTCTTTTAATATATATCAGTTTCACATTCTTTTTCCCTGTTTCACGTTCATCAATCACAAATTTATTCATGCTCTTTATAAGTGGCAATAATTTAGAATAGCCATAATTTCGTGGATCAAAATCCGGTTTCTTCTTAAGCATAAGATTTCCCAGCTCACCTAAATAGGTCCAGCCATTTTCGTCAGCAAGATCAGAAATACTATCCGTGCATAGTTTTATAACTGCCGGGTCAATTTTACTCAACGGTTCGTTCTCGGGAGTCCTGGCATTTTTGGAAACTTTTTTAGCACCTTTTTCTACCGGACTTTCAATTTTCGGTTTTAGTATCTCTATATATATAAACTTGTCACAGGCAGTTATAAAAGGATTTAAGGTTTTCTTTTCGCCTATTCCTATCACCTTCATACCGGCTTCACGGAGTCTGGTTGCCAGGCGTGTAAAGTCACTGTCGCTCGAAACTATACAAAAGCCATCCACATTCCCGGTGTATAAAATGTCCATGGCATCTATGATTAATGCACTATCGCTCGAATTTTTTCCCTTCGAATAGCTATACTGTTGAATAGGAGTGATGGCATTCTCCAAAAGCACATTCTTCCAACCCGAAACAGTCGGCATGGTCCAGTCGGCATAGATCCGTTTAAAGGTAGGCGTTCCATATTTTGCAATTTCCTCAAACATCTCTTTCACATTGGCATAAGGCACATTGTCGGCATCAATTAATACAGCCAATCTTAGTTCTTTGGTAATATCCATAATGTTGTTATATTATTAGTTCAATAAATATTTCGTTTACTATTTTCACCATCCAGCGTCAGTTTTAAATTCCGGTGAAAAAGTTTGAAACTCTTTAAATTTAAAATGATCTGTTGTTGAAATTTACCCGGCACATCAAAGTACGAACGGTTATCTTCCACCGTTACATTCTTAATATCTGTCAAAGTCAGTCCGGCTTCTTCCACCAGAAAATCACTCAGGCTAACCTTGGTAAAACCCTGACCAAATCCCATATTCATATACATAGTAATGGGTGCACTGTGAAGAGAGTCGGGGAGGAGCTTGACTTCTATAGCCGAAAATTGAATCTGAAGTGCTGACTCCAGCGCCTTGATTTCAGGCATATCTTCCGTCTTCACCAGGCAAACGGAAAAACCCGATTTTCCTGCTCTCGCGGTTCTGCCGCTCCGGTGTGTATAATATTCGGCCTTTTCGGGTAAATGGTAATGAATGATATAATCCAGGTCTTTCACATCTATTCCTCTGGCTGCAATATCCGTGGCAACCAGCAAATTAATCCTGTTCTTCTTAAACCCGCGCATCACTTTGTCGCGCGATTCCTGATTCAGATTTCCATGCAGCGCATCGGCCACCACCACAAATCCCGCCAATTGTTTGGCCAACCGCTTGGCTGCCGTTTTGGTGCGGCAAAACAGAATACCCCGCTGATCCTGGCGTTCAGACAAAAAAGCTTTCAGGTAATCGAGCTTCTGACCTTGTTTATAAATCAAGTATTGATGTTCAATATTCTGGTTTACAAATTCAGTGGCATTGATCCGTATCTCTTTCGAATCGGCACGCAGGTATTCACGTATCAATTGCTTAACATCATTAGGCATGGTAGCCGTAAAGAGCATCTTGGTTATATCTTTCTTGCACGACCTCAATATCTGATCAATTTCAGTCTTGAAACCCATGTTTATCATTTCATCGGCCTCATCCAACACCAGGTATTTCAAATCCTGCAGGTTCAGCGCATTCCGTTCCAGCAAATCAATCAACCTGCCCGGAGTAGCCACCACCACATGTGTAGCACGTTTCAGTTTCTGAATCTGTTCATCGATGGGAACACCACCGTAAACAGCTTCGGCAAATACGCGGGGCATATATTTAGAGAAAAGAAAAAATTCGTGGGCCACCTGTTGTCCCAGCTCACGTGTAGGAACTAAAACCAACGCCTGAATTTTGGCCAGCTTTGGGTCTATACTCTGAAGTATCGGTAAACAGAAAGCAGCGGTTTTACCCGTTCCCGTTTGTGCTACACCCACCAAGTCCTGATCGACGGTTAGAATATGCGGAATGGCCTGTATCTGAATGTCCGACGGTTCTGTAATCTTGTTATCCTGCAATGCATGGATTATATCTTCGTTAATCCCTAATTCTGAAAATGTCATTTTATGTACCTATGTTAGTTTGTATACTTGTTGGTGAGAAATTGGAACAAAGGTATTCATTTTTTTTTAATTACCCGATTCGCCTCAACGGAACGTAAAACTAACGTATCCAGATGCTACGAAACAGCGTGAGCTTATGAAGGACCTTAAAGAGTAAAAAGAAGTTTGGTTTAAAAGGTTCTTCCCATCCACTTCTTTACACTAAGTGAAAAATAGTCTCTTGCAATAAAGTAAATATGTCAGTCGGTCAGTTCACTTATTTCTTACATTCAAAATATAATCCTTTATCTCTAAAATCGTTTTTTCCGGCAACTGAAAAGCTACAAACGGGGTTTGAGGCAAAACTATCTCATACAATATATAACTATCCAGATGACCGTTTAATGCAGCTTCTTTTAGAATACTAAATTGAGGTTCATTTTTAATATTTATTTTCGCATTTTCAATACCTTCGAGCAAGGCAATTAAACATTCTCTATCTTCCAGGGTTGAATATTGTCCGGTGGAAACACCCATAGAATCTCTGTATCCGGGTTCAAACATCCAGAGGGCTTTTGCCATGGCATAACTCGTCCATTTTTGATTCATGGCTATACTTATTTTCTTTTCTGATGTTTTAATGATTTCCATCTGAGGATTAAAATACCAGTCCATAGAGTTTTTCTTTGCCTTCTTAAATATATTCTCCATGGATTCTATAATTCGTGGATTATTCCTATTTAATATCCGTGCAATTATAATTTCATCCACTGCATTTTTCAAATCATTTTTTTCCATTAAGTTATCCGCCAGAAACCAGTGAGCCATATAATCAATATAGTTTTTACTGATTGATTTTTTATACCAGTATATTGAATTGTCACTTTCACCTCTTTTCTCATAAATTTGTCCGATATAAGTCATTATAAAGTATAAGGACGAATCAGCATCTAATGCTGATTTATAATAAAACAAGGCGCTATCCGGTTTCTGAAATTTAAAAAAACTTTCAGCCTTATCAAACAATGGTTTAGCAAGTTCATTTACATTATATTGATTTGTGGTCAAATCCGAATCTGATACAACCCGATAACAATCGTGATAATTCAGCTTATCTGAATTATCTTTAACCTTTATCGGTTTATCAAGCATTTTAATGTCATACACTAATTTCGAATCGGCCATGATTTTTATGATCTCCATATTCGAATGAATTTTCTGAGAATATCCCCTATTGAAAGCAAAAAATAATACAAGAAGGAGTGCTACTTTTTTCATATTCGTAATTTTCTTTAGATAGTATGGTTGTGAAAAAGAATTTTCTTTTTATTATTTGATCAAATTTATTAACAGGCTGTTTTAAGAAAACTGAAAGGAAAAAATAAGAATAAGGCACTTGATTCTTAGCTGAATAAAGATTTCAAGGTATACACTGAATATGGAATGATACCGGTAAATAACTAATACTTGATATTAAATTAGCATAACATTCCAATCCGCTATTTGCATTTTTGGGTATAAGAGATGGGGTAACCCTGCAATAGTGGAAAATTGCATAAAGTCACCCCATCAATAATGCCCGATTAAACTAATTTTGGATTATGGGTCTTGTCTAATGAAATGATTTCAGTATCTTGATATTGAATATTTTCCAACAGAATGTTGTGTGAAATATCCAATTCAGTCAAATCATTATGTCGCACACTCAGGTATTCTAATTGTGTGTTTTGAGAAACATCGATAGAAGTTAATTGATTATGGCGGCACGACAGGTAGGTCAGTGCTGTATTATTCCGAACATCCAAGGTGCTCAGGTCACAGTTACCACAGGATAACACAGTGAGGTTGGTATTATTACTGATATCCAATTCGGAAATGTTTGTTTTATTGCAGTTTAGATATTGCAATTCGGTGCAACCACTTATGTCCAGCTTTGTCAAGATATAAATGGCATCGCAGGATAAGTGCGTAATTAGTTTGTTCTTGCTTACATCTATGGAGGTTAATGGATTAAACCTGCAGTCCAGTCTTGTTAAGTTCGAAAAATATTCTATCCCACCTAATAAGCTGATATTAAAACCATCATACTTTGATTTCTCGGGATTATACTCACCGGTTAATACCATTTCCTTTACTGCGAGTGCCTCTTCTACAGATATCTCTCCATCTCCATCTGTATCGAAATTTTCTACCAAATACTTCTTGAAATTTGAGTCCGGAAAATGAATGATCTCAGTTCCGGTTTTCTTTACATACATTTTTTCCATAAAGTTTAATTTTATATTTTTTAGAATTAAGGATCTCTTTTAGAATGTATTTATATTTGATAGATATATTTGATCTGCTATAACATTTTTTTTTCTGTTTTTTAATATTAAACTTTCAGGAAATTGTTGGGAATCCTTTGTTACTCCATCGCCTGAATCCGCACTACAAAGAAGACTGTCGGTTAGCTTCCTTTTCTTTCATTATGTAATCACAAAGTAACCTTTAATAGTTGAATAAAACAAACGATAAGTATCCTTTTTATAAAAATTTTTAAATATGCTTACAAAATGATAGTAAGAACTAATCAGGAACTCTTTCTCTGAATTCAGAACCAGTTTTTTTATATAAATAAAACCGCCCCCGATTAATGTCTCGGGGGCGGTTTATATTCGTATATCTTAAATTTAGCTCTAACTTTTCGCTTTATCTTCATTGGCAATACGAATGATTTCCTTAGCAATGTCTTCCGGTGAAAGAATAAAATCGATACACCCACTGTCAATAGCACTTTGAGGCATATCCGGTTGTTTAGCTGTTTCGGGTTTCTGGGCCATCGTAATGCCACCCACTTCTTTTATTCCGCATAATGCTTCTGCTCCGTCTCCGTCATAGCCCGATACAATAACAGCAATGAGTTTGCCGTCCCAGTTCCGGGTCAGGGATTTCAGAAAAACAGTAATCACATCAGGCCATCCCCTGGGCTTTGATACAGGTTTCAAGCGAAACTCATCATCCTGAACATGCAGATCCCTTTGTTCTGGTATGATAAATACATGATTGGGTTGAATATCCAGCTTTTCAGTGATTAGTTCAACCGGCATCTCTGTATAACGGGGGAGAATCTCATGCAGCAGGGTGGCTACAGTTCTCACATGATTAACGATAACAATTGCAACACCCATATCGGTGGGAAGATGCTTGAGTAAGCGTGTATAGGCATCCAAACCACCGGCGGAACCGCCCACACATACTATTGGAAAATCCTTTACTCGAATCGTTGGTTTAATATCTTTCATATTTTAATCGTTTTCATCAATAATCAATTCATCATTCAATCATACAAAGTAAAACATATTCACTTAATAAAAAAAATATTTTCATCACGAATTCATTATTGTACCAATATATTTCTTTGATCAACTTTCGCTTGCTAAATCCCGAATAGAGTGGAAAGTGAGTGGGGTAATATGAACGGGGTTGAAATTCGCTTACAATAAAATAATTGAAAAGTATATACACCTGATTAAACTATTGAAATTAACCACAGTTTTGTTTTCTTTCTATTTTTCTTTTGCTCAAGTTTCGACAGCATTCATCAAACTTAAAGCATCTCAATGAAAAATAAAAATACAATTATTGTTCATTAATTTGTAAGGTTACCGGTAAGACTTTTTCAAGAGCTGCCTTATCAAGAATATATACCCTTTTTGCATCCCTGAGGATCCAATAAATGACTGCACTAATTAATGCCGCAAAAAAACACCATACAGAAGTGAGAAATTGAGTGAAAAATATCAGGGTAACCAGACAGGATAAAGACATAAATATACCTAATATCTTGGTTCTTTGAATAGTAGAAACAAATAGAGGCGTAATTGAAGTTATTAAGTAGAGAACAAAAGCTATCAGACTCAGAATTTTAGGATAATCGCTCGTATATTGAATATGATAACCCATAATCTGGGGGGTTACATTGAAAAACAGCAAACAATAGCCATAATACAACGACACAGATAAACCCAAAACCAGTAATATCCGCAAAATTTTCTTCCTTTTATCATTCTTCTCCATATGCAGCACGGCAAGAGGAATCATCATAGGCCAAAAAACATCAGCAAACAATAGAAACAGAGTCGTAAATAATCTATGATAATGCATGAATTCTGGTTGACTGAAAGACAACCACACAAAACCTTCGATAAACTGTTGAGCCCCGAAAAACAGGGGAATACTGGCAAATACGATTTGTGAGGGTTTATGAACCTTTTTCACAGTTGCAAGGCCTATGGCAGAAATGATTACGCCACCGGCAAAACTGGCTTCGGGAGAAAAACACATAGTATTTTCTTTTTAAGGATAAAAATATAAATAGCGACCGTTTGTATTTATTCGCCCAAACAAAGTAAGCATTATTAATTGAAAAAAATATATAATTTGAAACTTTATTAGGGAAAGTTCGTAAATACGCTTATTAATTGGCTTTCAAAACTATAAATAGTTACTTTTCTATGGATGTGATTGATTAATCGTTCAATAATACTGATATCCGATGACCTCAAATAAGTTAAAATATGGGTTAGAGTGGGAGAGGAGGTGAATGTCGGGTATAAATTAGATAAAACCGTATCCGGTCTTATCAATTGAGACTTAAATGCCTGTTTGAATGTTAATCTAATATGTTTTTTCCTCCTTTTTGCTAATAACAGCACATTCTGTACGATTTCAATTAGTGTATAATTTCCATAAAACTTAATTTAAAATAAAGGCTCATGTTATATAGTATGTGCAATGATCCGGTTTTGCTTTTCATTTTGATACGAGGCTATAATGAATATAATATTCTTCTGTCTAGCTGAATCGTTATAAATCATACAGCTGATTTAATATTCTAACAGACTACAATGAGCTTCTTAAAGCTCCTTCTTTTTTCTTGTATATAATTCTTATAATTTATATTATGTATAATAGAATGTTGTAGATTACACCAGATGAGAGATTTCAGAACATTTTACCTAATTCAAATTCAACATTGCATTTTCATTGATTCCCTCTATTTGCAACTAGAAATCGGTATGACTGGCAAGTTTGTAGAATTGCACTTAAAGAAGTACTTTTGCAGATGAAACAAAAAAAACAGAATAAATGAACAAACAGCCCAAATGCCCTAAGTGTGGAATCGAAAACACGTACTACGACTCGTCCGGTATGCTTTATGTATGCCCCGATTGCGGTCACGAGTTTAATAACGTTGATAAGGCAGAAGAACTGGTAGATCAAACACCCAGAGACAGCAATGGAACGGAGTTATTGGAAAATGATAGTGTAACACTGATCAAAGACCTCAAAGTCAGAGGCTCATCGATGGTACTTAAAAGAGGAACCAAAGTAAAAAGCATCCGTTTAACCGATGATCACGAAGAAGTGGATTGTAAGATAGATGGAACAAGCTTTGTTCTCAAAACCTGCTTTTTGAAGAAAGGTTAATCTATATTTATTTAATAAAGCAAAAAAAAGCTGATAACGATTACGTTATCAGCTTTTTTGTGCTTTATGAGGAATCCGTATATTAATCTACTATTGAAATTCTCAGAAAATACACATTAAAATTTAAACCCCTTTAGGAGTTTGATCTTTCAAATCAATGACCAGATTCAATTCATCCAGTTGCGATTGATCAATAGTTGATGGTGAATCGGCCATTACATCTCTTCCCGAATTATTTTTAGGAAAAGCGATGCAGTCGCGGATACTATCCAATCCGGCAAACAGCGAAACCAAACGGTCGAGACCGAAAGCCAATCCTCCGTGAGGAGGCGCACCATATTGGAAAGCACTCATCAGGAAACCAAATTGAGCTTCAGCTTTTTCGGGTGTAAATCCGAGTAATTCAAACATACGGTTCTGCAAGGTACTATCGTGAATACGAATAGATCCACCACCCAATTCCACGCCATTTACAACCATATCGTATGCATTGGAACGAACCTCACCCCGGTTGGTATCCAACAAATGAATATCTTCCAACATAGGAGACGTAAACGGATGATGCATAGCGTAATAACGCTGAGTTTCTTCATCGTATTCAAACAGAGGGAAATCAATCACCCAAAGCGGTGCAAACACGTTTTTGTCACGAAAGCCTAACTTCGCTCCCATTTCCAACCTTAATTCACCTAATGCTTTCTGAGTCTTACGTTTGTCGCCGGCCAACATCAATATCAAATCGCCAGGTTTAGCATTAAACAAAGCGGCTATATGTTTTAAATCTTCGGCAGCATAGAATTTATCGACCGATGATTTAAAGCTTCCATCGGCTTCACAACGAATATAAACCAAACCGGTAGCTCCAATTTGCGGACGCTTTACAAAGTCGGTCAGTTCATCAAGTTGTTTACGGGTATAAACTGCACAACCCGGAGCACAAATACCTGCTACATAAGGTACCTTATCAAACACTACAAAATTATGTCCGGAAACTGCTTCTTTCAATTCTACAAACTTCATTTCGAAGCGAATATCGGGTTTGTCGGAACCATAGAACTTCATGGCATCCGCCCAGGTCATACGGGGGAATGAATCCGTGAAATCTATATTCTTAACATACTTGAATAAATGTTTTACCATGCCTTCGAAAATCTCCAGCACATCTTCCTGATCCACAAAAGACATTTCACAGTCTATTTGAGTAAATTCGGGTTGACGATCGGCTCTTAAGTCTTCGTCGCGAAAACATTTAGCAATCTGGAAATAACGGTCGAAGCCCGACACCATCAGCAATTGCTTGAACAATTGTGGCGACTGAGGCAAGGCATAGAACTCTCCGGGATTCATACGCGATGGAACCACGAAATCGCGTGCACCTTCGGGGGTTGAACCAATAAGAATAGGAGTTTCCACTTCCAGAAATCCAAGTTGATCCAGGAAACGTCGTATTTCAAAAGCCATACGGTGACGTAATTCCAGGTTCTCACGCACAGCATTTCGGCGTAAATCCAGGTATCTGTATTTCATACGAATATCATCGCCGCCATCTGTATTATCTTCAATAGTGAATGGAGGTGTTTTCGATTCGTTCAATATTTTCATTTCAGAAACAAGAATTTCTATATCGCCGGTTTCCATATTGGCGTTTTTATTACTGCGTTCGGCCACTTCACCACTTACCTGAATCACATATTCACGCCCCAGCTTATTGGCAAGCTCCCATAAGTCGGCATTAATATCCTGATTCAATACCAATTGTGTCATACCGTAACGATCGCGAATATCCACAAAAGTCATTCCGCCCATCCTCCGGGTTCGTTGTACCCAACCGGCTAAGGTAGATTTTTGTCCTACATTAGCAATACGTAATTCGCCGCAAGTTTGTGTTCTAAACATAATTATATAATTTTCAATTCTTTAACCTGCTTGCCACAGGTAAGCTTTTAATTTTCAATGGAAAGCAAAAGTACAAAAAAAACTCTATTCAAAAACCACTTAATAAAAAAAGATGCAAAGAATTGATTCTTTGCATCTTCAAAAAATCCCCTAATTGGAGATAATACGGTTTAATTATCCAACTATTGCTTCTGGATTCACTTTTTTGATCAGGCCCTTCAATACATCTCCAGGTCCAAGTTCAATAAATTCAGTAGCACCATCGGTAATCATATTTTTGATGGTATGCGACCAACGTACCGGAGCAGTTAACTGAGCAATCAGATTTTGCTTGATAGCTTCCGGATCAGTTTGCGGATATGCATTTACATTCTGATAAATAGGACAAATTGGTATGCTGAATAATGTAGAATTGATTGCTTCCTGCAATTCCTCGCTGGCCGGTTGCATCAACGGAGAGTGAAAAGCGCCTCCTACACTTAGTTTCAATGCACGTTTAGCACCTTTTTCTTTCAACAACACGCAGGCTTTATCCACTCCTTCAATAGAACCGGAAATTACTATTTGTCCCGGACAGTTGTAATTGGCAGGTACAACAATGCTATCTTTAATAGAATCGCAAACCTCTTCAACTATATCATCGCTAAGCCCAAGAACAGCAGCCATAGTCGATTCTTCCAGTTCACATGCTTTCTGCATGGCTGTGGCACGTTTCGAAACCAATCGCAAACCATCTTCGAAAGTCAATGCTTTAGCCGCTACCAGAGCCGAAAACTCACCCAGTGAGTGACCAGCTACCATATCCGGGTTAAAATCTTCGCCCATTACCAGTGCTGTGATCACAGAATGAAGGAATACAGCTGGTTGTGTTACTTTAGTCTGACGTAAATCTTCGGGTGTTCCTTCAAACATTAAATCGGTAATGCGAAATCCTAGAATTTCATTCGCTTTTTCGAAATACTCTTTAGCTAAGGGCGATTGTTCGTACAAATCTTTGCCCATGCCTACAAATTGGGCTCCTTGACCAGGAAAAACAAATGCTTTCATGTACAATATTTTTATTTCTTTATTAATTTTCTTTTCAAAACGGACTATGCATTTGAAAATTCACAAAATGACAAATATAAATCATTTAATAATCAATGCAAATAGAGCGCAAAGGTAGTAAAAAGATAAGACTTTGGCGAACGAATGATTACAAACTTGTTTCAAAAGAAGCAAAAAAAATAAATAAAAATAACAAAATCAATGAATTATAGAGTAATTTTATTCGTTCCGATTCCCTGTAAAATATAGAAAGAGACTTTCTGACTGGATGTAAGGACAGAATCAGACAAAATTAAAACCGGAGCACGATGACTCACTTGAACATTCAGATTTTGACCAAAAAAATATATATCTACTTATATGGTTATATTATTACAAATGAAACAATTACATCTATTGTTCGCGATTTTAGATAAAACTTATTATAAAGTGAAGAAAAAAACGATTAACTTTGACAAAAAAAGAAGGATACATGGAACTGATTTTAAAGTATTTTCCCAATTTAACCGATATTCAAAAGACTCAATTTGAGGCTCTTTACGAGCTTTATACGGAATGGAACGCAAAAATAAATGTCATTTCGCGCAAAGACATAGAAAATTTATACGAACATCACGTTTTACATTCTTTGGCCATTGCCGAAATTATTCAATTTAAAGCAGGTACAAGTGTTTTGGATGTAGGTACTGGTGGTGGATTCCCAGGTATCCCACTGGCAATTATGTTCCCCGAAGTAAATTTCAGGTTGATTGATTCCATAGGGAAAAAGATCAATGTGGCCACTGAAGTGGCAAATGCTATCAGCCTGAAAAATGTTGTTTTGAAACACATGCGCTTACAGGAAGAAAAAGAAAAATTCGACTTCGTTGTTAGTCGTGCCGTGATGCCTCTGGGTGACTTAATTAAACTGATTAAAAATAATATCAAAAAAGAACAAATAAATGCCCTTCCAAACGGTCTTATTTGCCTGAAAGGTGGTGAATTAGTACAAGAAATTCAACCTTATAAAAAAGTGGCAGAATTGTTTGAAGTAAGCGATTATTTTTCAGAAGAATATTTTACAACCAAAAAAGCAGTTTACATTCCCATGTAGGGTTTTATTCGGCGCTTCCGCGAGTAAAAAGAAAAGAAGCTAAACAGTATACAAATAATTAAGACGGTATTCACTGTTAACCAATTACACAGTGCAATAATTCAATATTTCTAAGTATGACTATAAAAACATTTCAATTCAATCCATTTCAGGAAAATACTTATCTTATTCATGACGAAGCAAATGAAGCTGTTGTTATAGATGCCGGTTGTTTGAACGAGGGTGAAAAACGGTTGATGATACAGTACCTAAATGACAATAAACTGATTTTGAAACGAATTATTAATACGCATTTACATCTGGATCATCAGTTTGGCAATAAATTCCTCTTTGATACATTCGGCATTGCACCGGAAGCCTGTGTGGAAGATGAATTTTTACTGCTGACAGTAGCCGAACAGGCGCGCTCGTTTGGTTTTCCACTGCAAGAAGAAGCACAACCTTTAGGAGGATATATTACCGACAATCAGGAAATAAAATTTGGAAATACCAGCCTGAAAGCATTGCACGTTCCGGGTCATTCGCCTGGAAGTATGGCTTTTTATGCTGAGAAAGAAGGTGTTTTGTTTTCCGGAGATGTATTGTTTCAGGGTTCCATAGGTCGTACCGATTTTGCAGGTGGCGATCATTTAACCCTGATTAAATCCATTACCAATAAACTTTTTCAATTACCCGATTCCACCGTCGTTTATAGCGGACATGGACCCAGCACCACCATTGGATACGAGAAAAAGAATAATCCGTATTTGTAAAATTACTGGTACAGATTATTCTCTATAATAAATTGATAAACAGAAGGATGTAACCAAGGAGTTACATCCTTTTTTTGTGCGATGAAATCGCGAATTTTTGTTGAAGATATATCGTAATAAGGTGTGGGAAGTAATTGCATTTGAGGATATCTCTTTGAAATTTCATCAAAATTATATTCGTGGCGAGGGTAAACTAAAACAGGGTATTCTTCCAAAATTTGGTTGTGATTTTTCCATTGATCAAAAACCAATGCATTGTCACTGCCAATGATCAGCGAAAATTCAAAATCAGGGAATTGAGTGGACAACACATGTAAAGTATCGATGGTATAGGAAGGAACAGGCAGAATAAACTCAACATCTGAAACTTTAAGATGTGGTTGATTATGAATGGCTAACATCAACATATCCAGTCGGATATACTCGTCGACCATTTCAGATTGAATTTTCAGTGGATTACATGGAGAAACAACAAACCAGACTTCGTCTACAAATTGATTTTCAACCAGATAGGTAGCGAGCTTTTGATGTCCCAAATGAATGGGATTGAACGACCCTGAATAAATTCCGATCCGCTTTTTCGACTGAATATCCTCTTTCTGTTCCGCTTCCATACTTTTTATTCCCCCGCTTCGATGTTGGAATTCTTCTCTAAAAAATCACGGATAGCTTTTTCGGCTTCTTTTTTAGCTGTTCCCAGATCATCATTCACCACAACTATATCGAATTGTGGCGCGTAACTCATCTCCGAATCAGCTTTACCAATGCGTTTAGCTATCATTTCAGGTGAATCGGTTCCACGCCCTTTCAACCGTTCATGCAAAACTTCCAGACTGGGTGGAGCAATATATACAGCTAATGCACGCCCGGCATATTGCTTCTTAATATTTAAACCTCCAACTACATCCACATCAAATACAATATTCTTTCCTCCCGAAGTAATCCGCTCCACTTCACTACGCAGAGTTCCGTAAAAGCAACCGGGATAAACTTCCTCGTATTCCAGAAACTCATTGTTGGATATTTTAGCTCGAAATTCATCGGGCGTAAGATAATAATAATCAACACCATGAACTTCAGTTCCCCGTGGTTCACGACTGGTAGCCGATACAGAAAATTCCAAATCGAATCCACAACTGAGTAAATGATGTACTAAAGTACTTTTACCTGCTCCTGAAGGAGCCGAGAAGATAATTAGTTTGCCTGACATATAATAAGAAAAAAGCCCCCTGTTCCACCAAAAAGTGAAACAGAGGCAAGTTTTACATTAAAATTCAACTGAATAGATGAAATATGAGCTTTAAAACCCCCAAAAGGTGATAAGGAACTTAACTTATAATACGTTAAGTACCTGCTCTTTAATTTGTTCCAAATCGTCTTTCATTAATACCACAATTTTTTGCATCTCGCTGTGATTGGCCTTCGATCCAAGTGTATTTACTTCACGACCTATTTCCTGAGCAATAAAACCAAGTTTCTTGCCCGGCGATTTTTCGTGTTGCATAGTTTCAGTAAAATAGTCCAAATGATTGCGTAAACGAACTTTTTCTTCATTTACATCGAGTTTTTCTATATAAAATATTAATTCCTGTTCCAGACGATTTTTATCATAATCAATTTTATCGGACAAAGCCTGAAGGTTTTCATCCAGTCGGGTTTTGATTCTTTCTACCCTTTCGGCTTCAAAAGGTGCTACCTGGTCGAGTAGTTGTCCAATATGTTTAATTTTAGCCGTAAACACAGCTTCTAAGGACTTACCCTCCTGTATGCGGAATATGGTAAGTTGTTCTATAGCCTCTGCAATGGTTTTTTTAATTTCTACCCATTCATTTACATCCAGTTCAACCGTTTCAGTTTTCATGGTATCGGGCAAACGTAGTAAAACATCAAACCAGTTAGCCGGCACATCAATACCAAGATTTTCAGATAAAGCCTTGATTTGTTGATAGTAAGATTCTACTACCGATTGATTAATCTGGGAAACCGATTCCTTTCCTGCGTTATCAACATAAAGCGACAAGTCAATTTTTCCACGCTCAAGCTTTTGAGATAATTCGTTACGTATTTCTATGTCTTTTTCACGATAAAGTCCCGAAATCCGGGTAGACACGTCCATCTGTTTGCTGTTTAATGATTTAACTTCTACAACAATTTTTTTGTTTCCATATTCGCAAGTGGCTTTTCCAAAGCCGGTCATCGATTGTATCATGCTTATACTTATTTGGTTATTTGTTTTATTTTTGATACAGATAGCACTATATATGCTTCCATACTATTTCGTACTTTGATTTCTTGTTGATTTGATAATTTCTCTACACAAAAGTAATATTTTAATTTCATAGTAGCGATTTTATATGACATACTGTGAATTATATTCTCAAAACGGCTATTTTATATCAAAATAATAAAATTTATGGGCAAAATAATTCAGTTTTAAAAATTGTTCTTACCTTTGCCAATAGAAAAAACAAATATGAACCATTTTGACACTGATTTTTCCTGGCGTTGGCTGAACTTACATCCTTTTCAACAATGAGGTTTAGTTTGTTGTATAAATACAAAATTAAATTATCCTGCATAACAGCCTGTTGTTTACAAAAAACGACAGGCTGTGCTTTTTTTCTAAATAAATACTAAAAAACTATTTACTTATAATTTTACTACATGATGGAAAAAACAAAGAAATTTCTGTTAGCCGAAAAAGAAATACCTTCAAAATGGTATAACATAATGGCCGACATGACTACCAAGCCTATGCCTATCTTGAACCCGGGAACCAAACAACCGATGAAAGAAGAAGACTTGTATCCTTTATTTGCCAAGGAATTAGCACATCAGGAACTCAACCAAAAAGATGCCTGGATAGAAATTCCTGAAGAAGTACGCGAAAAATATAAAATTTATCGTCCAACTCCTTTGGTTCGTGCTTATAGCCTGGAAAAAGCCCTGGATACTCCTGCCCATATTTATTTTAAAAATGAAAGTGTAAGTCCCGTTGGTTCGCACAAATTAAATTCTGCTCTGGCACAGGCATATTATTGTAAAAAAGAAGGTGTGACCAATATTACCACCGAAACGGGTGCTGGTCAATGGGGAACAGCACTGGCTTTCGCCGCTAAAACTTTCGGACTGGATTTGGCCGTTTACATGGTGAAAATCAGTTACGAACAAAAACCATATCGTCGCTCATTGATGCAAACATGGGGAGCACAAGTTATTGCTTCTCCCAGCATGTCTACTAAAGCCGGACGTAAAATTCTAACCGATCATCCTAATTATCAGGGAAGTTTGGGTACCGCTATTTCGGAAGCTATAGAACTGGCTATGAATACTCCTAATTGTAAATATACACTGGGTAGTGTGTTAAACCACGTATCCTTACACCAGACGGTTATTGGTTTAGAAGCTGAAAAACAAATGGAAATGGCCGGAGATTATCCCGATATTGTTATTGGTTGCTTTGGCGGAGGATCAAATTTCTCGGGTATCTCCTTTCCTTTTATGCGTCACAACATCAAAGAAGGCAAAAAAACACGTTTTATTGCCGCAGAACCTGCATCTTGTCCTAAATTAACACGTGGTGTATTTCAATATGATTTTGGTGATGAAGCCGGATATACTCCTCTTTTACCCATGTTTACACTCGGTCATAATTTTGCTCCTGCCAACATTCATGCCGGTGGTCTTCGTTACCACGGTGCAGGAACCATTGTCAGCCAGCTTTTGAAAGATAACATGATGGAAGCAGTTGATATTGATCAGTTAGATTCATTTAAAGCCGGTATACTGTTTGCGCAAACCGAAGGTATCATTCCGGCACCCGAATCGAACCATGCCATTGCAGCGGCCATTAACGAAGCCCTGAAAGCCAAAGAAGAAGGAGTATCCAAAACGATTCTTTTCAATCTCTCGGGACATGGTTTAGTGGATATGTTCTCATACGATCAGTATCTGGCCGGTAACCTGGTCAACTATTCATTGTCGGATGAAGATATTGCTAAAAACATCAGTCAATTGGAGCATATTGTTTAGTAAAAAGATATAAAAAAAGTTCTTAAAAAATAGAGGCTTCCAAATCTGGAAGCCTCTATTTTTTTTTCAATTATCCGTTATCTTCTCTTTCTTATAATCAATGTTCGTAATCAATCGTAATGAAGTGTCTTTAGTCAGATAACTCCAGGCCCAATTGAAAAATATAACAATTTTATTACGAACACTCAAAATCAACATTAGGTGTAAGAACATCCAGACATACCAAGCAATCGGACCTTTAAATTTTATAAACGGAAGTTCTACAACCGCTTTATGCTTACCAATGGTTGCCATCATCCCTAAATCGTGATATTCAAAATCCTCGGGTTTATAATTCTCATTTTTAAGCGATTTAATGATGTTCTTACCTAAATTTTGGGCCTGTGAGATTGCCACATTAGCTACCTGCGGATGTCCCTTCGGGTATTTTGGAGTTTCCATATAGGCTACATCTCCCAACGCATAGATATTATCGAATCGCTTTAGTTTGTTCAACCGGTCAACTATATACCTGTTTCTAAAAATATCCTGCGGCTCCAGACCCTCAATGATATTTCCGGTAACTCCTGCAGCCCAAATCACATTTTTTGAAGGAATTTTTTCACCGGTATTTAATACAGCCACGTTTCCATCGTAGGTTTCTATCAGTGTTTCTGTTTTTACTATTACTCCCATCTCTTCCAGATATTTTCGGGAAGAAATCTTCGATGCTTCACTCATATTATTCAGGGTATATTTACTGCCTTCTAAAAGAATAATATTGAATTTTGAAAAATCAATGTTATGATAATCTTTTGGTAATACGTCTTTTTTCAGTTCGGCAAATGCACCTGCCAATTCAACACCTGTTGCACCTGCGCCAACTATAATAATGTTCATCCAGGCTTGTTTCTCTTCTGCTCTGGCAAAGATTTCTTTTTCAAAACTAAACAGAATTTTATTTCGTATGGCTATAGATTCTTCTGTTGTCTTCATTGAAAACGCATTTTCGCTCATTTCCTTGTTTCCAAAAAAATTAGTTTTGCAACCGGTAGCAATTACCAAATGATCGTAGGCTATCGTCCGGTCATAAGCTGTCATTATCTTTTTCTCAACAGGATTTATACTGATAATGTCAGCCATCCGAAAATCTACATTTGAACTTTTTTGAAAAATCTTACGAAAAGGAAAGGAAATGCTTGATGGCTCTAATCTTCCGGTTGCTACCTGATAAAACAAGGGTTGAAATTGATGGTGATTTTGTTTATCCACCAATACTACTTTTAAATCCTCTTCACTCAATTTCTTAGCTAAATGTAATCCGGCAAAACCACCGCCAACAATTACAACTTTATCTCCTTTTTTAATACCAAAATTACTCATATTATTGATGTTTTATATTTCAACCATGTTAAAGTTATAAACAACAAAAGTAGATAAATGTTGAGTAATAAAGAAATATTTCTTTATTTAAATAATTTACATCAATTAAGTAACTGTGATCAAAGATTATAACTTAAAAAAAACAAATATAAAATATTATCTCTATCTTTGCATACAGAATAGTAGGTCGGTTTGTCGCTATTCCCTGGTGGAATGGAGGAAAGTCCGGGCAACGTAGAGCACCATATTTCCTAACGGGAAGCTGCTTGTGAGGGCAGAGTAGTGTAACAGAAAATAACCGCCCCGTCCCGATAGCTATCGGAATGGAGTAAGGGTGAAAAGGTGAGGTAAAAGCTTACCGGTTCGTGTGGTAACATTCGAAGCCGTACGCCTTATGGGTTGCAAGATCATGTACACCGACGTATGTAGGGTTGCTCGCCCGATGTCGGGGGGTAGATTGCTAGAGGCAAATGGTGACATTTGTTCGAGATAAATGACAAACACTTTGCGCAAGTGAAGTACAAAACCCGGCTTATAGACCTACTATTCTTTTTTTTCTTCTGAATAATTTCCGGCCCAACACATATCAACCTAAATTTATGTCAAAACTTATTGCTTTTTTCGTAGAGATATATAATTTTATTCGATACGGTATTTGGCGAATGACAGAATCTGAATTAACCCGAAGTCGTCGATATGCTTATCGCTTTGTCAAAACAATAGTTTTGGCAGTGAGAGGTTTTGTTGTTGACAATTTAAACGTCAGAGCTTCGGCACTTACCTACTCGATATTATTTGCCATCATTCCATTATTTGCCTTGATCATAGCCATTTCCAAAGGTTTTGGTGTTGAAAAATTGATTGAAAGTTCACTACAGGGTACTTTTATAGGTCAGGCAAATTTGATTCCTACCGTAATGGGATTTGTGGAACGATATATGGAAACCACACAGGGTGGATTATTCATAGGTATCGGCCTTGTTGTATTGTTTTGGTCTATAATGAGCTTTTTCATGCAGGTGGAAGATGCTTTCAATGATATCTGGCAGGTAAAAAAATCACGCTCCATCATTCGTCAGTTTACCACTTATTTTTCAGCTATCCTGATCATTCCGCTATTAATAGTTTTGTCGAGCGGGATTTCCATATTTATCAATACGACGCTTTCTCAGTCTATTCTATATCAGGTATTAAGTCCGGTATTAAGATTTGTCGTTAAATTTACCCCTTATTTTATCAATTGGATTATATTCACGATTTTATACCTGGTGATACCAAATACACGCGTTCGCTTTTACAACGCATTAATAGCCGGAGTGATTGCAGGTAGTGCTTTCCAAATTTTTCAGGTTCTCTATATTAGTGGTCAGGTGTATTTATCCCGTTATAATGTGGTATACGGTAGCTTTGCAGCTGTGCCATTGTTACTGCTATGGTTGCAAATATCCTGTTTAATTATTCTGTTAGGTGCAGAGATATCCTATGCTTCTCAAAATATTCAGAACTTTGAATACGAAGTGGACACAAAAAATATTAGCACGCGTTACAAGAATTTTTTATCTCTTTTTCTGGCTTTTGTTGTAGTAAAACAATTTGAAGCACTAAAACCAGCATTATCCACCGTAGAAATTGCTTCAAATTACAAATTACCTATAAGGCTTGTCAACCATATTGTATCCAAATTGGTTGACGCTTCCATATTAATTGAAGTTTACAACGACATTAAGAAGACAAAAACTTATCAGCCTGCTATCGATATCAACCAACTTACGGTAAATATGTTGTATCATAAACTTGAAACACACGGTTCAGAATTATTTTTGACCAATAAGAACGAGTTATTGGATACATTTTGGCAAAAAACACTGGATATGAAACAACGATCGGATGAAATGACAGAACATATACTGGTGAAAGATATTTAAGAATCAACAGTTCTCATAAAGGGGGATGAAAAAAGCCGCTTCCAATTAAATGGAAGCGGCTTTTTTAGTGAGCCTCTTGTCGGATTCGAACCAACGACCCCGAGATTACAAATCACGTGCTCTGGCCAACTGAGCTAAAGAGGCAAGTGGGTAAGCACCCTACATCGCACCGCTCAACCCTCTACCCTTGCTGCGATCAAGCCCTGGGGGAGTTCAAAGGGAGCTGGTCGTGTAGGACTTACCCGACGCGAAAGTACTGCTTTTTAGCCAATCTACAAAGCTTTTCTACAATATTTTTTACTTAAAACACCTACACGATTCATTTTCAGAAATGTATTGCCAAAACTTTTTTTTTACATAAAAAAAACCGGGCCATAAATGGCCCGGTTTGTAGTATGAAATGCAAATATTATGGCAGATAAAAGCAAAACATCATACTCTATTTCTTATTTAGTCTTCTAATGAAAACTCTAATTCGATATTGTCCATACAAACATAAGTTGGATTATTGATATATCCATATGACTTATCACTCGAATCGAAGGTAAATACCAACCGATCAACCTGTCCCAATGAACTTAAATCGACTTTTTCCCATTCTTTGGAAATAAAAGTTTTGCCATTCCTAAAATCGGCCAGATAATATTGCACCCTTCCCGTTTCATTATTTCCCATAAACCCTTTAATGATTACTTTAAACCAATCACCTTTTCCATTATCTCCAGCTGCTGAAAATACATGGCTATAATCTGTTCCATTCACCATGGCCAAATAACTATAGGTTGAATTAGTCAACATAACACTTTTAACCCGATTATAATGATTGGTGTAAGTTATATTTACTGTTGCTGTATCATATGCTAATGCAAATTGTGATGAACCGAGTGCAGCTTTCCCAGCCATGACGCTATATTGGTTAGTATAACCTTGGGTGATTATATCTGTTTTCGACGAACAGGAAAAACCTCTCCAATAAAAAGCCTCTCCAGATTGATCACCTTTATTTATAAAAATACCATTAGCTGAATTAAAAAAGCCTGACTGGTCCGAACCATTCCAATAACCTGTTGAATTTAAAGTTACATCTTCAAAATCGATAAGGGTAGTCGATGTTTTCTTTTCCGACTGGCAGGATGTCAATACACAGATCAGCATAATGGCTGCAAAAAATAAGTTGTTTTTTTTCATTTTCATTTTTTAATTGTTGATAAATTGAATTTTAGCAAAAAAATCACACAAAAATAGTTGTATGAACGCCTTGGGATAATATAAATATCAACAATGATAAATGAAGAATATGCACGCACGGATGTGTCCAGACTCTTTTTGCTATTTTTCCCGAAAGCAAAAATAAGATAGTAACATTGGCAGGTCTTCTGACTTACTCCGGTTTTTGAACGCCTTCCCGATATTAGTTAATTAGTTGATTAGTTGATTAGTTAATTAGTTGATTAGTTATTTCAACTATCAATTATCAACTCATAACTGTCAACTGTTTTAATCAGTGGCAATAGTGTTGTTCAAAACCTTATTTGGAGCATACAGCAGCGGGTACTGTTCCGGATTTTGACCGGATTCCCTATTATCGAAACGATTGAATATAGTTTCGATACCAAAATCGTTTGCAAAAGTACAAAAATATTACTAGGTCATAATATTTCGCTATCATAATTATTGAAATTAAACTAATTAAATGGAGAAAAATTAGTGAATTAAAAAGTAACACAATTATCAAACATGATTTAATAGCTGAGCTACAAATAAATCAAAATAAAAGAAGTAAATTTGCAAATATCTAAAAATGATAATAGTTTATTAAAATAAATTTGAATTTTGTAAGTTAGTTTACAAATTAAATTGTCAAAAACACGAGTATGTTCGTCTAAAATAATTGAACGGAAGCTCATATACGAGCCGGTTTCTTCTCAATATTAATAATCTGTAACAAATGAAAAAAACATTTTTATTATTCATTATCGCGTTATTTGTAGTCTCCTGCGAAGGTCCAATGGGACCTGAAGGACCTCAGGGCTACGGTACAAACTGGAAAATCATTGATTTAGAAGTCAAAAGTACAGACTGGATTGAAAGCACCGAAAATGACGGTTCAAACAGGTATTATTCATGTAATTTCCTTATGCCCGAAATTGATGCAATGGTATACAGTGAAGGGTCTGTTATTTCTTACATTGTAAAAGGAACAACGCAGCAAGTCTTACCTTCTGTTCGTCATTATGAAAATACTTATGGGAATATGTGGACTCAAACTATTGATTATGAATTTTCGGAAGGTAACTTAGATCTTTTTGTAACAAATTCAGATTTTGCTGCAATCCCTCCCGGAGATATGAAAGTTCGTGTGGTTCTTATGTGGTAATTTCTTTCACAAAAAAAGGAAAGGTGTTTGAAATCAGTATTCAAATACCTTTTTTTTATGCTATTTAACCATTTTAGTTGTTCCTTTTTCATACAAAATGAAACCCGAACTTAGTTGTTTTGATTCATATTCCATTAAATTAAAGTATTTTTGAAATGAATTTCCAGAAAAGAAAATGAACGAAGAAACTAAACGTTTTATTACCGAACATGAGCAGGATAATGTTCATAATTTATCCTTACAATCAAGTCATTATAAAAATATTGATATCGATTTTGCTATACGGCAAATTGTGGGGAAACAAAAAATTCGCTCCAAGGTGCCCCGATTTTATAATGAAAAAGACATTCTTTATCCGAAACAACTTTCGTTAGAACAATCGTCCTCTGAAACAACAGCCCGTTATAAGGCTTCTCTCTGCCAGGGGAACACGCTGGTAGATTTAACAGGTGGATTTGGTGTGGACTGCTGCTTTATGGCCAAACGGTTCAAAAAGGCAGTCTATGTGGAACGTCAGGAGGAACTCTGTGAGCTGGCAAGACATAATTTCAAGGTATTAGGTGAAAATCACATTGAAGTTATTCATACAGAAACTATAGATTACCTCACCGAAATGAATCACGCAGAATGGGTATTTATTGATCCGGCCAGACGAAGTTCAGCCGGAAAAAAGGTAGTATTTCTATCTGATTGTGAACCGGATGTTACGACCATCATATCGAATATACTCGAAAAAGCTGATAATGTGATGATTAAACTTTCGCCCATGATGGATGTTACGGCTGCTGTACGTGAATTACCGCAAACAAAAGAAATTCACATTGTAGCTGTGGAGAATGAATGCAAAGAGATTTTACTGATTCTGGGACATACAACCGAAGAATCCATGCACATTCACACGATAAATTTCGGAAAAAACAATAAAAGCCAGGTATTTGATTTTAATCAGGAAAAAGAAGTGAATATTTCGGTTTCATACACTTCCAAAGTTGGAAAATATCTGTACGAACCGAATGCTGCCGTGATGAAAAGCGGTGCTTTTAAGTTGATCGGTAATCGATTTGGTTTACAGAAACTCCATATTAATACACATCTATATACCTCAGATGAATTGACTTTTGATTTTCCCGGAAGAATTTTTGAAGTGCTAAGTGTATGGGAAAATTCGAAGAAAGAATTGAAAATGAACCTGCTACATCTACCAAAAGCCAACCTCACCACCCGAAACTACCCGCTCAGCGTAGACGATTTACGCAAAAAGCTCAAAATTAAAGATGGAGGAGATAGCTATTTATTCGCCTGCACACTGGCTGACGAAAAAAAAGTGATTATTGAATGCCGAAAAGCACTAAAATAAGTGAGTTTTTAGCAGCTGGATTTATACGCATTAAAATTGGTGTTCATCTTAGAACAAAATTCAAACTGATTTTAAATCTTTTTTTTTTATTAAAAGCCAATTGTGAAAGTCACACCGGAACGATTCAAAGATCCATCGTGGAACAATCCTGTTGGATACAGAGTATATGCTAAACGGCCGCTTATCATTTCAAAAAAACGGATTTTGGTGCCTATAGCCCATCCCCATTGTATAGGTGTTAAATCTGAGAATGAAACTCCATCCAATTTGGAAGAAATAATCATTTCGTATACCGGACCGGTAAATACTTGAAGATTTGTAAAAGAGGATTTGTAAACATTATAACCCACTATAAAGGGAAATGAAATGGATTGTGTTTTCAGGTGCACATTATTAACACCCATTGAATAATCGCCATCGGCATACAAAGTATATTTGCTCCAATTGTAATCAAAATTAATCAGCCAAAATGCACGGGGATATGATTTAAAATCTTGTCCATAACCGGTTCCAATATAAATATTGCGCCAACGATAGTCATCCGTTTTGTCTACATCCCAGCTAAAATGGATATTCTTTATCAATTGTTTCCCAAAATCGTTTTCAGCTTGAACTTTACAAAAACTCCCCGTTGTTAAACAAAACAACAATAAAACCAAAACTTGCTTTTTCATATTTACTAAGTTCTTATTGAAATTTAATAATGAACATTTTTTGCAAGTTTGACCCATTTATTATGCCAAAGTAATCCGTATGGGTTGATATATCCTTGATTTAGGATTAATTTAGTTTTTACTGTTGTTGCCAACATTTTCAAAGAGCTTGATTGAGCCAAATAAAAAGCACGTCATAAACAAATTTATGAGCATCGACTTTACTCATTAATTTCCAGGATATAAAATTCAACTTTAAGAAATATTTTTTACAACTATTTAGTTTACAATAATTTCAACTGAACACGTTTGCGAGTAGTATCCACTTCCTGTACGAGTACTTTTACATGTTGATGAACAGAAACCACCTCTGCAGGATTAGAGATATAGCGATCGGCCATTTGCGAAACGTGTACCAGACCATTTTCTTTGATGCCTATATCCACAAAAGCACCAAAATTGGTAATATTGGTGACTATACCCGGTAATTCCATCCCTATACGTAAATCTCCTATTGTCTTTACATTGGGGTCAAACTCGAAAACCTGAATTCCACTGCGCGGATCACGACCCGGTTTATCTAATTCCTGCAAAATATCATTCAGGGTAGGTAACCCTACAGTTGGTGTAATATATTTTTGTAAATCCAGGCTTTTCTTAAGTTCCTTATTCTGAATCAATTCAGTAATATTGGTGTGTAAATCTTTGGCCATTGCTTCCACAATTCCGTAACTTTCAGGGTGAACTGCAGAATTATCAAGCAATTGATCACTATCGGGAATACGTAAAAATCCGGCACATTGTTCAAAGGTTTTTGCGCCCATTTTCGGCACTTTAAGCAATTGTTTACGGTTTTTAAATGCTCCATTTTCAGTACGATAATCAACTATGTTTTGTGCCAACTGAGGTCCAAGGCCCGAAATAGATGTCAACAAATGCTTACTGGCAGTATTCAGGTTCACTCCAACTTTATTCACTGCATTTTCGACGGTCTGATCCAACGCTTTTTTTAGTTGTTTCTGGTCTACATCGTGCTGATATTGTCCCACACCAATAGATTTTGGATCAATCTTAACCAGTTCTGCTAAAGGATCCATCAGCCGTCGGCCGATAGAAACTGCACCACGTACAGTTACATCGTAATCGGGAAACTCATCGCGCGCAATTTTTGATGCCGAATAGATGGAAGCACCATTTTCACTCACCACAAAAACCTGAACCTGACGATCGAATCGGGTATTTTGAATAAACTGCTCTGTTTCACGACTGGCCGTTCCGTTCCCAATAGCAATAGCCTGAATATCGTATGCTTCAATAAGTTTTTGCGCCTTTCGCATGGCTATGGAAGTCTCGTTCTGAGGAGCATGCGGGTAAATAGTTTCATTATGTATCAAATTGCCCTGTTCATCAAGGCATACCACTTTACAACCTGAGCGAAAGCCGGGATCAATACCCAACACCCGTTTTTGTCCCAGGGGCGGCGAAAGTAATAACTGTCGTAAATTCTCGGCAAACACACGAATAGCTTCAGTATCAGCCTTAGCTTTACTTTCAGCAGCAAACTCGGTTTCTATGCTTGGTTTCAGCAGACGTTTATATGCATCCGTCAAAGCTTCGGAAACTTGTTCGGATGATTTTGTTTTCCCCTTTACAAAAATTCTTTCCAGCCTTTCATTACATCTTTCATCATCGGGACCGATACTCACACGTAAAAAACCTTCTGTTTCTCCCCGACGCATGGCCAATAGCCTGTGTGAAGCAGAACGAGTAAGTTTTTCACTTAAATCGAAATAATCACGATATTTTTGCCCTTCTTCCTCTTTGCCTTTAACTAATTTGGAAGAAATAACCGCTTCACGTGCAAAAACACTTCTTACAGCGTTTCGGGCGGCTTCACTTTCATTCACCCATTCGGCAATGATATCCCGTGCTCCTTTAAGTGCTTCAGCCGCATCACTTACATCGGCCTTTACAAACGATGAAGCCAAACGATCAACATCATCCGTCTGTTGTTTCATCAGCATCTTAGCAAGCGGTTCCAGACCCCGCTCACGGGCAATTTCAGCTCGTGTGCGGCGTTTAATCTTATAAGGCAGGTAAATATCTTCCAACTCTGTCATGTTCCAACAGCGTTCTATTCTGGCATTAAGCTCATCAGTCAGTTTATTTTGCTCCTCTATCGATTTGAGTACAGCTGTTTTACGCTTAGCCAGTTCGCACAATTTATCGTAATGTTCTTTGGTATCACCCAGCTGTACTTCATCCATTCCATCGGTCATTTCTTTCCTGTAACGACTGATAAAAGGTATAGAAGCACCTTCGAGAAACAGTTGAATGGCGTTACGAACTTGTTTTGCAGTAAGTTGAAGTGCTGTAGCAATAATTGAAATGAATTGATCCAGGATCGGGTTATTTTCGGTAGGCATTCATGCGGGTTTTAAATTCGAAAAGTTCGAATAGTTTGAAAGGTCTTTTATTTAATAAGGTTGGTTTTAAGTCACTTATAAATCTACTGTAATCAATGTAATATTTTGAATATCAATTCTTTCATTAAATCACCTTCAACTGTACTTGGATTATCAATCCCTTTATAGCGCGAGTCAGTTTCGCGAATATAACTAATAATATTCATAGTTTTCCAGGCTCCAAAAACCTGAGCAGCTTTCTGGAAATCTTTTACAAAATAAGGATTTATCCTTAATTCGGAAGCAACTACTCCTTGACTTTTATCGGGTAAATAATGGTACATCATTAAGTTACTGAAAAAATTGAACAGTTGTGTAAGTACAACAACCAATGGATTTGCTTTTTTATTCTCAGCAAAATAGCGGATAATTCGGTTGGCTTTCAGCACATCACGATTAATGAGTGCCGTTTGTAATTCAAACACGTTGAAATCTTTACTGATACCAATATTTTTTTCCACCAATTCGGGTGTAATATATTTAACATTAGCAGGTTTAGTTATGATCAACTTTTCGAGTTCATGAGCCATTTTACTTAAGTCGGTTCCTAAATACTCCGAAAGCATTATCAGTGCCTTTTCTTCAATGGCTACATTCTTACTCTTAGCATATTTTGTTATCCACGGCCCAATTTCATAATCACGAAGTTTTACCGATTCATACATCACACCAACTTTACCGAGTTCCTGCATGAACTTTTTTCGCTTATCGGGTGCTCCGTACTTATAGCAAAAAACTAATATAGTGGATTTTAATGGATTTTGAAGATAAAAAACTATATCATCCCATGCTTTGATCAATTGCGCTTCCTTTACTATCAATACCTGGTGAGAAGCCATCATGGGATATCGCTTGGCAGCATTAATTACTGTCCTAATTTCCACATCCTTACCATACAATATGGTTTGATCGAATTCTTTTTCTGCTTCATTCAATATGTTATTCTGAATAAAATCGGAAATTGAATCGATATAATAAGGCTCTTCTCCCATGAGAAAATACACGGGACTGTAGACCTTCTTGCGCAAATCGGTTATAATCTGCTCGTATGATGTTGTTTCTTGTTTGGCCACTTTTATTTCTTTATTAGTCAACAGTTTTTAAGTCAACAACGGTTACTAAATTTTCGAATCTTATTTAAAAGATTATTCAAATCTTAAATGCTTGATAGTCTTACTATTATTTATAAGAGAAGACAATGACTTCACGCCAATTTTTAGATGTTCTTCAACGAAGTTGGCAGTCACTTGTTTGTCACTTTCCGAAGTTTTTATACCTTCCTCGTGCATTGGCATATCCGAAATCAATAACAAAGCTCCAATTGGAATGCTGTTAGCAAAACCGGCAGAGAAAAGTGTTGCCGTTTCCATATCTATGGCTAAAGCACGAATAGAGTGTAAATATTCTTTAAATTTTTCGTCATGCTCCCAAACCCTTCGATTGGTGGTGTATACGGTTCCGGTCCAGTAATCTTTTCCAAAGTCACGTATATTGGATGAAACAGCACGTTGTAAACTAAATGCTGGAAGAGCAGGTATTTCAGGGGGAAAATAATCGTTTGAAGTTCCTTCGCCACGAATAGCAGCTATGGGCAAAACATAATCACCTATCTTGTTTTTATCTTTCAAACCTCCACATTTTCCTAAAAACAATACAGCATGGGGGTGAATGGCCGACAAAATATCCATAATAATGGCTGCATTGGGGCTACCCATTCCAAAATTGATAATAGTTATTCCATTGGCCGATGCATTTGGCATATTACCGTCGCGTCCAACCACCGGAACTTTGAACCATTCGGCAAATAGTTCTACATAAAAATTAAAATTAGTAAGCAAAATATAATCAGTGAATTCATTCAGAGGACGTTTGGTATATCGGGGAAGCCAATTTTCGACAATTTCTTTTTTTGTTTTCATTTCATCAATATTAATTTTTGTTTTTGTAACTTCGCCTTCGATTTTAGGAGTCAGAAAATACTCCCAATATTTTAAGTGGAAACAAAAATACAAAAAAATGTTGCAACTAAACCTTCCCGAGTATGATTTTCGAATAAAAAAACAGGATGAAAAGCTATTTATCTTCGATTCACAACGAAAACGTTATGTTTCGCTCACACCCGAAGAGTGGGTTCGCCAGCATTTTATCCGTTTTCTGATTGAGGAAAAAGGTTATCCAGCTGCCTATCTGGCAGTTGAGAAACAATTGAATATGAACGGGATGAAAAAACGTTGCGATGCAATATTATACAACGAATACGCACTTCCTGCTCTTATTATTGAACTTAAAGCTCCAACTGTTCGTATCACTCAAGCTACATTCGATCAGGTTGCCGTGTACAATGCCAAATTAAAAGTGGATTATTTTATGATAAGCAACGGAATTGAGCATTATTGTTGCCGGGTAGACATTAAAAATGCCCGATATGAATTTATTTCAGAAATACCTGAATATTCATTTTTCATCCAAAAGGAATGAATATATTTATTTAATTAAATGATTTTCAATTAATTGATAAATACAGAAGGGAATATTTTGAAAAATAAAACTTTTATTTCAATAATATTTTTGTAATAATTGAGAAAATTTCAACATCAAAAGTCATATACTATAAACAACTGAATAACTAACAGTTAAACAAAACAATCATTCCAGTAAAAGTTAAATAACAGTATCGGTCTGAATATTTAACTCGAAAAATGCGATTTATATGTTTTAAAACATGTATTTTTGCATAGTCATTTAAAAAGAAATATTAAGTGACTAAATCTAATACAAAGAATACCCCGAAAATCATTTCATGGGAATTTTTTGTATTTTTTTTTCAAAATAGGTAATAAGATTGTAGAATTTAATTTTTAAGGTTATGAAAAAGGTTTTAGTTGTGTTTTTAGTTGCAGTTGCTTTTGCAACAAGCGTATTTGCAGAAAATAATGACAAATACGATATTTTTATTAAGATGAATAATCAGAAAACGTTTAATGGTTTAGTTAGCTATTTGCAAACGGATTATTCGCAGACGGAAAAATTGGAGTTAGTGTTTTCAATGACTGAGCAAAAGCTCAAAACTGCATTGAAAAATGAAAACGAACTTGAAGCAGAAAAAGTGATCTTTTTCAATTTAGGGAACGCGAAACTTGTTTTATCCGAAGAACAATACAAAAAGTACTTGACTATTATTAATTTATCAGTAAATAATAGAACGAATACATATATTGCTGGAATTTAAGCAATTATACTTGTATACATTTAAAAAGAGGCATTTTCAGAAATTGAGAATTCCTCTTTTTGTATAAAATAAATCTCCTATTTAAATTTTCAAATTATATTTCTGGCAGAAGAGCAAAATAACCGAATCGACGGATATATAAAATTCCTAATCAAAAATAAATTGACAGGATTAGCTGCACTACAAGTTGTAAAAGTTTTAGTCTACACTTCTAATGCACCAATAATCTGCGAAACAGACTCGAATCCATGACGATTCAGATAATCGTCAATGCCATCGATAACTTTAATGGTAACAGTTGGGTCAATAAAATTTGCAGTCCCTATTTGAATAGCTGTAGCTCCTGCCAGCATAAATTCAATGGCATCGGCTGCATTCATAATACCTCCTAAACCAATCACCGGTATCTTAACCGACTGAGCAACCTGCCAAACCATTCGTAAAGCTATCGGTTTAACGCATGGACCCGAAAGACCACCAGTTACCGTCGATAATATAGGCTTTCTTTTTTCTGAATTAATAGCCATACCCAGCAAAGTATTAATCAGTGAAACCGAGTCGGCTCCTTCAGCCTCCACAGCCCTGGCAATCTCCGAAATATCGGTCACATTTGGCGAAAGCTTCACTATTAGTTCATTTTTGTACACCATTCGCACAGCTTTAACTACCTGAGCAGCAGACAAACAACTTGTTCCGAAAGCCATGCCACCTTCTTTTACATTCGGGCAGGATATATTTAATTCGATTGCGGGTATATTTGTGAGGTCATTTAACTTTTCAGCCGTCTGAACATACTCTTCCAGGGTAGATCCGGAAACATTCACAATTATATTTGTATCAATATCCTTTACATTTGGATATATATGATTGATGAAGTAATCAACACCCTTATTCTGCAGTCCCACAGCGTTTAACATGCCCGAAGGAGTTTCTGCCATGCGGGGGTATAGGTTACCCTGACGTTCGCGAAGAGTAGTTCCTTTCACAATTATACCGCCAATTCGCGATATATCCATGAAGTCGGAATACTCTGTACCATAACCGAATGTACCGGAAGCAGTCATCACCGGATTTTTCAGTTGTAATTTTCCAATATTGATATTTAAATTTGCCATTTCAACTTTGTAATATTAAAAACTGGTCCTTCGGTACAAACACAAACATGTCCTTCGGTAGTATCAGTTACACAACACAAACATGCTCCAATACCGCATGCCATAGTATTCTCGAGAGACACCTCACAACTCGCCTTTGTCTTAACCGCATAAGCAGCTACAGCCTTCATCATGGGCGTAGGTCCGCAAGTTGCAATATAATCGAAATTTGACCCCTTTAAGAGCGAATGCTGGGTTACAAATCCACGTTCTCCATGTGAACCATCTTCGGTAGTAGTATAGACATTCCCGAAACGTTCATATTCACAAAGTTGCAATAAATCATCTTTAGTTCGTGCTCCAAGTAGAAAATTACATTCATAACCCTTATTTTTGAGATAAGAGCCAAAATAAAGTAAGGGTGCTACACCACATCCACCTCCAACAAGCAGAATTTTGGAATTTATATCTTCCGGCAATGAAAAACTATTACCAAGTGGCATAATCAAATTTAATGTTTCTCCAATAGTCATTTCGGCCATTCGTTTGGTGCCATCGCCAACAACCTGAATCAACAGCCACAATTCATTCAGAATATAATCCACAAAATGAATAGAAATTGGCCGGCGCAAAAAAGTGGTTGATGATCCATCAACACGAACTTCGGCAAATTGACCGGGAAGAATTTCGGGAAGCTTATCGGGAGAACCAAGAATAAGTAGGGCATATTGATTGCTCAAACGCACATTCTTTTTTATTATCAAATCGAGTATGTATTTCTTCATTTTACATAAATTTTTAAGATATCTGTCATCTTCAGGCAACAGATACTGTTGAAAAAAAATGGAGATAATATTTCATGCAAAATTACACAATAATCTCATACCGGCAAAGTATAATTTTCAAATTGCGACTCATTAACTCATGCTTTAAAATGTGGAGAATAAAAACAACTATCGTGTTTCGAATTCCTGAAAAGTATTGTCGGTATAATAGACAATAATTTTACGAACCGATTTTGAAGCCGACTCAATGACGGGGATAAAGCCCGGATGTGGTTCATCAACGGTTTGAGCAGCTAATTCCGGATTAGGCGTTTTTTTGGGCTGGATGTAAGCAGAAACCGTATCTGTTTTTTCATCGTTTTTCATGTGTAAATTACCTGATATTGAGGTATTTTCATCAATCGAATCGAACAAGGTGGGCGTCTGAGATTGCTTTTCCGAACGATACATTGATCCAATGCCCAGAATAAGCCAGTCTGAGTTGATTATACGGAAGCGATTCAGAATTTTTTTAAGCACATCTAAACTTGGTTTATTGCGCCCATTTAGAATATGGGAAAGAGTAGAGCCCTGAATGCCTATTTCCTGGGCAAATACAGCTGAATTCATTTTCTCGTTCAGCATGATTTTATCAATCCTGTCTTTTTCATCCATAAAACATAGTATTTCTGTGAAATATAGTAAATCAATTACGATACAAATATATGTGAATTAATTCACATATGCAAACTTGATACATGTGTGAATAAGCACAATTGTATATTTACATTTGTAATATATCACGATTTACAAGAGTAAAGACTTATAACAGAATAATTATCTCAATATTCACTAGTTACAGGCGTTATATCTATCAACAGATTAATTAAACAATAATAATAGCTTTTAATAGCTATTAATACTTGTATTCAATGTGTTATATCTATATAAACAGGATATATTCATTAAATACTCATATAATACACAGAAGTACCAATTATATTAACTATAAATATCATATTATAGATATAATAATATGGTTTTCAGATATTTACATCTATTTTAATAATAAAACAAACTATATACATTTGTATATTCACAGGCATATACATATGTACATTAGTGAAACATGCGCGGGTATAATCGTGAATATAAAATAAATATTTAACTTTCACATGTGTATTATTGTACAATTGTTTGTGAAGTTTATCAAATATACAATTGTGAAACCTGAATTTGCGTATATAATATATATTCTACTTTATGGATTGCCAAAAATAGAATTGTAATTATGGATTGTACACTTTTTAAAAATTAAAATACATCCGGTACATTCAGGAATAAACCGAGGTTTTGAAATTGCATTTGTTTGTGAAAATTTGGAGAAAGGAATTTTGGGGATGGAAGAAATTTATTGACACATTTTCCAGGCAAAGGTCTTTTTATCAGTTTTGCAGGGTAAAATCAGACTTTTAGAAACAATCGGGTTAGATGTGCGAACGTAGAGATATCCATAACAACACCTAAACAGAATATTTATAGACAGTTAGAGCCATAAATAGCTTCTGAGAATTTAATATTCAGGAGGTCAACGAAGGAAGGTCAGGAGAATTGATTTATAAGCGCACAAAAAAAGAGTCCGAAAAATAATTTCGAACTCTTTAGTGATATTTTTATGAAAACAATATTAGCTTTCGATAACCGGAGCAATACCTGCCAATTCCTGATCGACAAGAATACGACCGCAATATTCGCAAACAATAATTTTCTTCCGAAGGCGTATGTCTAATTGACGTTGGGCCGGGATTTTATTGAAGCAACCACCACAGGCATCGCGTTGAACATATACCACAGCTAAACCATTGCGTGCATTCTTACGAATACGTTTAAAGGCGGATAATAAGCGTGGTTCAATAAGCAATTCGATTTGCTTGGCATGTTCGCGAAGTTTTTCTTCTTCTTGTTTAGTTTCCGAAACGATTTCGTTTAGTTCACCTTTCTTCTGACTCAAATCGAGCTTGCGTTCAACCAAATGTTGAGAAGTTGTTTGCTGATCAGCTTTCTTGATTTCGAGAGCTACCGAAAATTCGCGGATACGTTTTTCGCATAATTCAATTTCGAGCGTCTGGAATTCGATTTCTTTAGAAAGATTATCGTATTCGCGGTTGTTACGCACGTTATCTTGTTGCTCTTTGTATTTAGCAATTTTTAAGCGCGCTTCTTCGATCTCGATTTTTTTACTTGCTATTGTAGATGTGATTTCAGCAATTTCAGTTTGGTAGTTTTCCAGACGTGTATTTAAACCGATAATTTCATCATCTAAATCCTGAACTTCCAGTGGGAGTTCTCCACGTAAGATTTTAATTTCATCTATTTTCGAAACTGCCTTTTGAAGTTCATATAAAGCATGAAGTTTTTCTTCAACGGTGATTTCTTTTTCTGATTTGGATTCTGTAGCCATATTGATTACAAATAATTTATGGGATTGGTTTTAATGTCTGAAATTTGGACTGCAAATGTAGGCATTTTTTTTGTAATTATCTCATGAAAAATGTCTTTTGTGAACTGTTCACTTTCAAAATGACCGATATCGGCGATGAGAATCCGATTTTCGGTATTAAAAAATTCGTGGTATTTAAAATCACCGGTAATAAACACATCTGCTTTTGCCAAAAGGGCATCAGTCAACAGCGAACTTCCGGAACCTCCACAGAGGGCTACCCGTTTAATTTGTTTACCTAACAGATGCGTATACCGGATAGTTGGATTATTAAAAATCGTTTTTAAGCGTTTCAAAAATTCCATTTCATCTTCTCCTTGTTCCAATTCACCTACAAGACCTGCTCCTACCTGATTCCAGGCGTTTTGAAGCGGAATAAGGTCATAAGCCGGCTCTTCGTACGGGTGCGCCTTGAGTAAGGCATCCAACACTTTATATTTCAACAGAACAGGCACTATGACTTCTATGCGTGTTTCTGGTTCAGAATGCAATTGGTTAATAACTCCAACGAAAGGTTTGGCTAGTTCATTTCCCCTAAATGTCCCTGTACCATCTACATTAAAGCTGCAGGCATCATAATTTCCAATTTGACCGGCTCCGGCATCAAATAATGCCTGGCGAAGCGCATAGGAATGAATTCGCGGTACGTAAGTTATCAATTTGAGTAACTCATTTAGACGTGGTTGAAGAATACGGGTATTTATAAGACCGATTTTATCGGCAATTTTACCATTTACTCCATTCAACACATTGTCTAAATTCGTATGAGCGGCATATACAGCCAGATCGTTTTTGATAGCATTTACCACACAACGCTGTACTTCATTTTGACCAGTCAGACATTTTAAACCGGTGAAAATTAAGGGATGATGTGAAACGATGAGATTACAATGCTTTTGAATTGCTTCCGCTATAACTTCTTCGGTAATATCTATGCAAATAAGTACGCCCGTGACCTCCATTTGCGAGTCTCCCACAAGGAGTCCGGCGTTGTCATAGCTTTCCTGCAATGCCAACGGTGCGACTTCTTCTATTAGTTCACAAATAGATTGTACATTCATAAATATTTAATTACCAAATGTTTACTTTCATTTTTATTCAGCCACTTCTTCTTCTTTTTCAGCTTTTTCTTTTGCCAAAAAGTCGGTGATATTACTTTTAATTAAAAGATTATACCATACAATCATTTTACGGATATCGCTTGGATACACACGCTCACGATCATATTCCGGCAATACTTCTGACATATAATTCCTAAGCACATCATTGGTAGCTTTTGTATCGATTGAACAAAGGGCACCGTTTTCTTTAGCTTTTACTTTTTCGAGTACTTGTCCCAATGGAATTTCGGCATCTTCGGTAAAAATGGCGATATCACCCAATGATACCATTTTATCTTTTGTATAAGAAGGCATACGTTTCCCATCGATCAGAGACTCAACTATCAACATGTTTTTACCTTGAGAAATGAGTTTGAAAAGTCCCGGTTTACCGGTAATAGATAAGATTTCTTTAAGCATAATTTCGTTTTAATTCATAATTCAAATTCAGAATTGAAAATTGAGACCCGACAATTAATAATTTTCGGATAGCAATTTTACTGTCTTGAGATATTTTTTTTGAATTATTTGTTTAGTGAATATTTATTTATTTTTTGAACTGACAAATGTAGTATCAATTTTTCAATTTTCAACTTCTAATTAAGGAAAAAAAGGGATGAAAAGGAAGATATATATACGAAAGAACCAAGAACAAAGATCAGAGATCAAAGAACAAAGAATAAAGACAAGAAATAATAGTATTTTTAAAGCTTAAAAAAAATATATCAGATTATTTTATTCGTTTTATATAAATTGGATAAAGGGTGATACATAGCTTTAAAATGATATTCTAAAAATAACTCTTAGCTCATAGTCTGTCTTCTCATATTATTAAAGAAACCGACTGAGTTCATTTAGTTTAATTTTGCCCTCATAAATTGCCTTTCCGATAATTACAGCCGGAACCGAAGCTTCCTCCAATTGTTCAACATCTTTTATGGAACTGACTCCTCCACTGGCGATAAGAAACATGCCGGGTTGTGCCTGTAGCATTTTTTTATAAAGTTCCAGGGCAGGACCCTGCAACATACCATCTTTACTAATATCGGTACAAATAATTTTACTGATGCCTTGCCTGATATAGTTTTTGACAAATGGCAACAACTCCAGTTCTGTCGTTTCCAGCCAACCTCCAACTGCAATTTTTTCGTCTTTTACATCGGCACCCAAAATAATTTTATCGCCCCCGAATTTGGTAATCCAGGATGAAAAGACATCCGGATTTTTAACAGCTATGCTCCCACCCGTCACCATGGAAGCACCACACTCAAAGGCAATTCTCAAATCGTCATCTGATTTGAGGCCGCCTCCAAAATCGACAATCAAACCGGTAGACGAAGTAATTTTTTCCAACACCTTATGATTGACAATGTGGTGAGCCTTTGCTCCATCCAAATCCACTAAATGTAAACGACGTATACCAGCATCGGCAAACATTTTGGCCACCTCGAGTGGATTTTCGTTATATATAATTTTTTGTGCATAATCACCTTGTGAAAGGCGGACACATTTTCCATCGATCAGGTCAATGGCGGGAATAATTTCTATCATGGATTATTATTGATGCCACCTCAATTCCCCAAAGGAGGAATTAAAGAACCAATTTTTGTAAATTCAATACCTTTTAATAGATAGCAAAAGTACAAAAAAAGGGAGAAAGCTGCAAATCTTAATTTGTCCACAGATTTTTCAGATAAACACTAAATATAATTTTTTTTTTCAAAAGTCGTCATATAATTAATATTCATTTTTTGAAATGATTAAAGAATATTTAAACTATACAGAACCAATTCATTATATTGTAAATACGAACAATGTGAATAAAAAATCGAACTTGAAAAACCAACATTCTGTGTTTATAAAGTATGATAAACAAATATCAGAATTTCTTATTTTCAAATAAAATTTTCAATTGTGTTAATGGTTAAAGAGTAAATGAATACATTTGCATAAAATTCAACCAGCATTATCAATTTAATATGGGATTAGATTTAACAGAATCATTAAAAATAATACCTGCAGCCATTATCGGACTGACGGTTCACGAGTTTTCGCATGCATTCACTGCCTATAAATTGGGCGATAATACAGCAAAAGATGAAGGGCGGTTTACTTTGAATCCTTTGAAACATATAGATTGGATGGGTTTAATCTTAATTATTTTTGCCGGATTTGGCTGGGCAAAACCGGTGAGTTTCAATCGCGAAAATCTGAAACATAAACACCGTGATGAGATTCTGATATCTTTAGCAGGCCCCCTGTCTAATTTCGTATTAGCTCTACTATTCCTTGTTATTGCACGGATATTTTATACTATCGATTTTTTCAATTCCACAACATTTGGGCTTCAAATCATTAATCTGGTGATGATTTGGGGAGTCATTAATTTCAGTTTGTTTGTTTTTAATTTGATCCCTCTCCCACCCCTGGATGGTTCACATTTGTATCTCACTTTCCTCAAGGACATTAACCCGAAATTAATGCTAAACATGTATAAATATGGAACGCTGGTTTTGTTGGCTATTATTATAGCCGAAAGTCAATTTAATATCAATATTTTGCATATTTCCGATTTAGTTGGCAGTATAACCGGATTTTTCATCCAGTTAATGGGATTCAACTAATTACTAACAGTCAATACTTTACATCAGTGAATTAATCTTCTATCGATATATTTTAAACATATACAAAAAGCTATTATGCGCAAAAATTATTTTATTTCTCTGTTATTATTTATAACCGTAACATTTAGTTATGGTAATATTAAAGTTCCTTTTAATCAGAAAAATTTAACTTATTCGGGTAGAATAGAAAAGGTGGATAACCAATATGCAAAATTTTATTGGCCGGGAAGTTCAGTTACCATCAACTTTAAAGGTCCCGAAATAAAAGCCACATTAAAAAACGGGAATGAGAATACTTATTTCTATGTACTGGTGGATGGCAATGAAAAGGATGCCAAAAAAATTAAAGCCGACACCATCGAATCTACCATCCTATTAGCTTCGGGTTTGAAAAATACGAACCATACGGTTCAACTTTTTAAACTTTCAAATAATACATCTTATACTTTCTTCTACGGTTTTGAATTGGCAGATGGTTCAACGGTTTTGGAAGCTAAACCATTACCCAAACGTAAAATAGAATTTTACGGGAATTCAATCACAGCCGGACATGGTGTAGATGTGCTGCCCGGACAGAATGATTCCGGAAACCCTGAATATTTCAATAATTATTGGACTTATGCCGCCCGAACCGCGCGACACTTCAATGCACAATATTCGTGCATTGCCCGAAGTGGAGTTGGCGTGATGGTTAGTTGGTTTCCAATAATTATGCCCGAAATGTACGACCGATTGAATCCTGAAGATTCGACCAGTAAGTGGGATTTTTCAACATATACTCCCGATGTAGTAGTAATAAATTTATTTCAGAATGATATGTGGCTGACAGCCAATTTAAACCATCCACAATTTAAAGCCCGGTTTGGAACTACCCCTCCCGATAAATCAACCATTATCCTATCTTATCAGAATTTTGTTAAAAGCATCCGTACCCGCTATCCCAATGCATCAATTATTTGCGCATTGGGAAGTATGAACGCCACTGAAAAAGGTTCGCCCTGGCCCGGTTATATTGTTGAAGCAGTGAAAGATCTGAACGATTCAAAAATAATTACTCATTTCTTCCCATATAAAAACACATCAGGTCATCCTAAGGTTGCGGAACAAAAAGTAATGGCAGATGATTTAATAGAATTTATCGACAAAAATATTAAATGGTAAATTGATTTTAATTAGTCATAATGGATGATGTTATTTTTGGAAGAATGACCTTGGATGCATTTGCGCTAATTTTGCATATTTATCTGAATTATAGAGGAATGGATAAGACTAAATAAATATTAATTTCAATCACAATTTCATTCGCTGCTGAATGAAATAAGGGAAATTGTCCACAGATTACACAGTTTAAAAAATCAAATTACAATTTAGAATTTTAATTGTTATACTACAGAGAAATAACTCGCAGCATTGAAATTGGATATAATAAGCAAACAGTAATTATTATATAGCTGACAATATGATTTTTAGAATTTACGAAGCCCTATGAGAGTGGGGTTTTGTTATATAAAGAAGTCTTAAAAAGTAATCCCTTTTTCTGATTTCCACTGAGAATAGGGTACTTTTGCATAGTGTCAGGAAAAGACAAAGAAAATATCTACGTTCAGAATGAAGTATAACTATCATCGTTCGGCAAAATAGATGAACTGATCATTCTCAAAGGATTTTTGACATTTATTTTTCACAAAAACAAAACAAAATGAACCAACACACCAGCATAGGACTTTATTTATCAAACGCATCGAATAAGAATCAAATTATTGAGCAAATCATGTCAAATCATTTTTTGCAGGAGTATCTCGATTTAGGTTTATTGAAGGGAGTATTATTCTCGGCTATTACCCTGAATCGTTATGTATTGGAAGAAACACGACACGATCATTTTTTAATTCAAACGGATAAAAATTCAAGTTTGGCATCCATGTCAAGCGGGCAGCAAAAAAAAGCATTGCTCGATTATCTTATTGCACAAAAGCCCCAATATATGGTACTTGATGATGTATACAGCAATATAGATAAAGCAACGCAAGAATCTATCACCGTCACGCTGGCTGAATTATCCGAAAACACCTTGATGATTCAACTTTTTTTCAGGAAACGGGATATATTACCCTGCATAAAAAAAGTTTTTTCTGTTGATCAGGACAACAAAATTATAAAAGAAGAAGATGCGGAAACTTTTAGTTCGCCGGATGCGGAAAAAGAACAACAGATTTCCGGTTTCAGACTACCATCGGGATACGATGAACTTCATACAGATATAAATCCACTGATACAATTGAATGATGTATCGGTGCAATACAGCGAAAAACCGGTATTGGATAAAATAAACTGGACTATTCAAAAAGGTGAGTTCTGGCAATTAACAGGCCCGAATGGTTCCGGAAAAAGTACTTTACTGTCGATTATTACCGGTGATAATCCGCTTGGTTATGGACAGGACATGATACTTTTTGGCAGAAAAAAAGGTACAGGGGAATCGATTTGGGATATCAAGCGACAGATCGGTTATTTCACTCCTTCGATGATAGATCAGTTTAAGCCGGTGGATACGGTGGAAAATATGATAATTTCGGGTTTGATGGATTCAGTAGGTCTTTATACTAAGCCATCGGACCTGCAAATGAAAATTGCCAGGAGTTGGTTGGAAATGCTGGGAGCCAGTTATCGCCATAAAACTTTTCAGACTCTTTCGCTTGGGCAGCAGCGTATGGTGATGGTGGCCAGGGCTATGGTGAAACATCCACCCTTGCTGATTTTGGATGAACCGACCGTTGAACTTGACGATTATAATAGCAGACTCTTTATTGAAATGGTAAATACGATTGCAGCTGAAGAAAAGATTGCTATTTTGTATGTGTCGCACCGGGATGAACCGGACTTGCATCCAGATAAAATTTTTGAGCTTGTACCAGGAATTCAGGGATCAAGGGGTGTGGTGATAAAATGATTTACGATTTATTCATTTACGATTTACAAATGATGAACGATTAATGATGATCCGGCGAAGTATGTTGGCAGTCAAAGAAATTTAAATGAGATACTTAATAAATAAAAAAACAATTGACTCTGAACTTTGGTAAATCGTTATATAAAGGATTCAAAATTTCTGCTGAGATATAATTAGGTGATAATCATACTAATAAACTACATCATCAGATTTAATCAATACGGCCTATACTTATCAGATGACTTTAAGTCATCTGATAAGTATAGGCCGTATTGATGAGAAAAAAAAATTAGTTCAGGAATAATTTCATATCCTCGTCCACGGTTCCGATGGGTGCAATTCCGAAGTTATTCGCCAGTACATTCGCCACATTGGGTGAAAGGAAAGCAGGCAAGGTTGGCCCTAAGTGTATGTTTTTCACACCTAAGCTTAGCAGAGCCAGCAATACAATTACCGCTTTTTGTTCGTACCAGGCAATGATATCTGGTTATGACAATAAGATTATCATTTTTGAAGTATTTATTTAGAAATAAATTTCTTCCCAAATTGGTATATTTAATAAATTATTGTATTTTTGCAGCATGAGAATAATAGCCTTCAGAACATTAAGATCGTTTTGGGAGAAAACTGAATCTGCAGATTCAGAAATTTCTTTGCGTTCATGGTATTATGAAGCGAAAAATTCAGAGTGGAAAAACGCCAATGAGCTGAAACAACTATATAAAAATGCAAGTATAATTGAAGATGGTAAAGTAGTTTTTAATATAAAGGGAAATACCTACAGATTAGTAGTTTCGATTGATTATGAATATCAGGTAATTTTTATTCGCTTTATTGGAACTCATAAACAGTATGATAAAATCGATATTAAAACAATTTGATTATGGAAATTAAACCTATAAAAACAGAAAACGATTATACTGATTCAATTAAAAGAATTGAAGTATTGTGGGGTGCAAAGAAAGAAAGTATAGAGGGTGATGAACTTGATTTACTATGCACATTGGTTGAATCGTATGAAATGCATCATTATCCGATTGCACCACCTGATCCGATAGATGCAATCAAATTTAGAATGGATCAAATGGGAATGACAAATGGTGATCTGGCGAAGTATCTGGGTAGTCAGAGCAGAGTAAGTGAAGTACTTAACCGGAAAAGGCAATTGACACTAAAAATGGTAAAATCGTTATATAAAGGTTTAAGAATTCCTGCAGAGATACTATTAAGTGAAAACCACACTAGTAAGCTACACTAAAAGATTTAATCAATTGAATAAACTTTTTTTTGAAAAAGTGTCATTTGAATATAGAAAAACAGCTTTAAAAGTATTGATATACTTCTAAAGCTGTTTTTTCTATATTAGAGTTTTTTTAATTAATTTGCTCATCTGATGACTAAAATTTATCAGATGATTAAATTTATCGCAAGTCATCTGATGAGGAAATTAAATTTGATGAGTAATTAGTTCAGGAACAATTTCATATCCTCGTCCACGGTTCCGATGGGTGCAATACCGAAGTTATTCACCAGTACATTAGCCACATTGGGAGAAAGGAAAGCGGGCAAGGTTGGTCCTAAATGTATGTTTTTCACACCTAAACTTAGCAGAGCCAATAATACAATTACCGCTTTTTGTTCGTACCAGGCAATATTATAAGCAATGGGTAATTCGTTGATATCGTTTAGTTTGAATATTTCTGCCAGTTTCATGGCAATCACAACGAGGGAATAACTGTCGTTACATTGTCCGGCATCCAAAACGCGTGGGATACCACCAATATCACCCAGGGGCAATTTATTGTAACGGTATTTAGCACATCCGGCTGTAAGAATAACGGTGTCTTTCGGCAGTTTTTCGGCAAATTCGGTGTAATAATTGCGGTCCTTCATACGACCATCGCAACCAGCCATGACAAAGAATTTACGAATGGCACCGGTTTTGACTGCATCAACAATTTTATCGGCTAATGCAAATACCTGTGCATGAGCAAAGCCGCCCACAATTTCACCGGTTTCGATCTCGGTAGGTGAAGCAAATGTTTTAGCATGTGCTATCAATGCGGAGAAATCTTTAGGTTTACCATCCCCACGATCGGCAATATGTTTAAATTCAGGGAAACCCGAAGCACCGGTAGTATAAACGCGATCGACATAAGTTGCACTTTTGCGTGGGGGAACTATACAATTGGTAGTAAACAACACCACTCCGTTGAAAGTTTCGAAATCGGTTACCTGACTCCACCAGGCTCCACCATAATTGCCCACAAAATGGCTGTATTTTTTGAAAGCCGGATAATAATTGGCGGGCAACATTTCGCTGTGCGTGTACACGTCAACACCGCTTCCTTCGGTTTGACGAAGCAATTCTTCCATGTCCTTCAGATCGTGACCACTAATCAGAATACCGGGATTCGTACGAACTCCCAGGTTTACTTTGGTTATTTCAGGATTGCCATAGGTCGTTGTATTTGCCTTATCCAGCAAAGCCATTACCTGTACACCCATCGAGCCCGTTTTGAGTACCAGAGCCGTTAATTCATCTGCAGAGAGGCAATCGTCGGTCGTTGCTACAAGCGCTTCTTGAATAAATGCATCTACTTCGGGGTCAACATAACCCAGGTTGAAAGCATGTTCGCCATAAGCAGCCATTCCTTTTAATCCATAAATCACTAATTCGCGCAAAGAACGGATATCTTCGTTTTCGGTAGAAAGTACGCCTACCGATTTAGCTTTTGCGTCCATTTCCTTTGGGTCATTCGACTTCCAGGTCAGGCAATCGCAGGATAAAACGGGCAGTTCACCCCCATTTTCGATCAACGCGTTTTTTGCTTTTTCACGCAGTTCAAATCCTTCGTTTATTTTGACTACAAAACGATCGTAATCGAAATTGGCATTGGTAATCGTCATAAATAAACTATCGCCAATGAATTTATTTACTTCGGGCATCTCGATATTAAGCTTACGCAAACGGGTGGTGTATTGCGAAATACCTTTTAGCTGATAGACTAAAAGATCCTGCAAACCTGCCACTTCCGGCGTTTTTCCACAAACACCCTTGAGTGTACAGCCGGTTCCTTTGGCTGTTTCCTGACATTGATAACAAAACATATCCATAATTTTTTTATTTACGATTTAGACATTTATACATTTACTATTTACCATTTACTATTTACTATTTACCATTTACTATTTTAAGGAGGAGCAATCAACAAATTAACTTCCCGAATTCTACGGGAGAACTAATCAACCAATCACGAATCAACTAATTAACCAATCTTTATACCCACTCTTCTTTGAGAATATCTCCACGTGTACCGATAACAATAAGTTTAAGCGGGATTTTTCGTCCGGATTCAGCCACGGCTTTGGTAGCAAGCTGTAGCAGACCTCCACAACAAGGGACTTCCATAATGATGACTGTAAGGGTATTGATAGAAGAAAGTTGAATCATGGCTTTCAGTTTTTCAACATAAGATTCTTTGTTACTGTCGAGCTTAGGACAAGCAATGGCCAGAATTTTGCCAGCGAGAAAACGGTTGTGAAAATCGGCAAAACTAAATGCTACACAATCGGCTGCCAGTACCACATCGGCAGTCCGGAAATAGGCTGCTTCGGGATTCAGCAAATGCAGCTGAACCGGCCATTGACGAAGTTGAGAAGCATTTTCAACGGTAGTAGCAATAGTTGGTGAAGCCATACGAAATGCGGATATTTTGGCAGCCGCCGGAGCGAAAGACATTTCATTACTTCCGGGACAAGCACAAATTGATCCTGTTTTCGGGGCCGGAGCATTATGAACAGATGCAAAATTGACATCGACATTATTCTTTTTCAGCCACATAACTCCCTGTTTGAGTAATTCAAATTCACCGTGATCTTTCAGGTGTTTGAGATGAGCCAAAATGGTTTTTTCACCTTTTGGAACCATGTGTTGTATCACCACAATTTCATCGTAAGGTTCCGCTTCACGTTCTTCGAGGGTAATTGCACCTACCGGGCAATCGCCAATACAGGCTCCCAATCCATCGCAATACAATTCACTGATCATGCGTGCCTTGCCATCGATCATTTGTAATGCGCCTTCGTGACAGCCGCTTACGCATGCTTCACAGCCGTTGCAAAGGTCTTCATCTATTTTTATTATTGTTCGTTTCAATGGATTGATTGGTTATTTGGTTAATTAGTTAATTGGTTGATTAGTTATTTAGTTAATTCCGCGAGCGGGATGTCGCAAGCTCGATTGGTTGATTAGTTATTTGGTTGATTAGGGTGTTTCTATTGCATTCATGTAAGAAATTCAGTAGAATAATTCATGCTGCAATCGTAATCCCGATAGCTATCGGGAGTAAATCTATAAATTGTAAATTTATCAGCCTTTGACCATAATGAGCATCATTTTGAATTTTTCGACAGCCATTACTGCATGTGGCACATTGGCAGGCATGATGATGCTTTCGCCGGTCACTAAAAAATGAGATTCATTATTAATGACAATTTCGGCTGACCCATCCAATATTTGAACAATGGCATCATAAGGGGCTGTATGTTCGCTGAGCATTTCGCCTTTATCAAAAGCAAAAAGGGTAACATTACCTTTATCGTTTCTAAGTAGAATTTTACTTACTACAGATCCATCAGCATAAGCAACGCTATCAATAAAATTGAATTTTTGCGCTTTAGGGAATCCTTTATTTTCCATGATTAATTGGTTATTTAGTTGAATAGTTATTAGGTATTGGATGATTAATTATTATTTTATAAACGAAAGTAGTAGCTATTTTGTTTGTAATTCTGAGGCAAAAGTACGGCGTCTGAATCAATAAAAGTGTAACAGCTGTTACACTGTGAAAGATTATTTGTATTTTTGTAGAATTAAAATGAAACGAGGCAGGTATATAGTTCACAATGGAGAATTTCTCTACACTAATAAATATGCAACTAAGGCCTCTTTCAGATAAAAGAAACCAGAACATGAAAAAAGTAGATTTGACCAGCTGTCCAATTTGCAGTAAGTTAGCCATTGAGAATCAGGAAGAATTTTTATTAAATTTAAAATACACCATACAAACATTTTCAAAAAGTGAAATGATTGTACGTCAGGGTGACATTTGCGATGCATTGTACATGCTTACACAAGGTTCGGTAAAGACAGAAATGATAACAGAAAACGGCAGTTTATTGGGAATAGAAATCATTAAAGCTCCTCGCCCACTGGCTCCTGCATTTTTATTTTCGGATAATAATCGTTTCCCGGTGGATGTTACAGCACTGGAGGATGTAGAAATTATGCGTATCCCGAAAGAAGAAATTATGCGGTTGATGATGACCAATCCGGACTTTATGAAACAATACCTTACCCATAATTCTAACCGAACACAATTCCTAACTAACCGCTTGCAATTACTCTCCATCAAAACAATTAAAGGTAAAGTAGCCCATTTTTTACTTGAACAGATTATTGAAAATCAGCATAGTTTTCTATTAGATCGGAATCAAACCGAACTCGCCGAATTCTTTGGTGTGGCAAGACCCTCGCTGGCACGAAGTTTATCGGAAATGGTACAGGATGGCATAATCAGCATCAACAAAAAAGAATACACAATTATAGATATGAAAGGATTAAGAGATTTATTAGTGTAATTTTCCAACTATTCATTGAATAACAGATTTCAATATCTCTTCTGTTTTCTGAAAAGTTTCAGGTATTACTTCTGCAACCACACCCCCCATTTGTTTTGCAAATTCAAGTGGATTCATTCGGGAGATATAGGTTTTCCCATCTGATTTTTCATAAATGGAGACACGACAAGGCATCAACATGGAGGCAAAGCGCTGATCATCTGGTTTCAATAAACGGGAAGCCAATTGAGGATGGCATAACTCAATCACAGTCACGGGAAGCACATTGATGCCATTTTTCCGAAGCGTTTCCTGCATATCGTGCGCAATAATAATTTTCCACCCCTTAGCCAGAATTGTTTCAGAAAGTAATTCAATGGTTTTGGAAAATGAATAATTGCTCATACTTTCAAGCAAAAATGATTTTCGTGGTGAGGACATGATTGTATATAGTTTATAGTTAGTAGTTTAGTAGAGTTTAGAGTTTAGAGAGAGCCCCTATCACGATAACTTTCGAGAGGCAGGGGACTTAGAGAGGATTTCCACAATTATTTGTATTTAGAGAAAACAAAAACTAAATTGTAAATCAGGAGTAAATAGTTTCTATTTAAATATAACGGAACAGGAAGATAAAAGTTTTATGAGATAAAAGTTCTTTTGAAGCAGAAAAATCAAAAAATTTCTGAAAATATCTTTCAAACAGTAAGTCGTTTACAAACATAAAAAAAGCAACCTTATGGGTTGCTTTTTTTATGAATGAAATAGAAAAATTTACATGTCTCTGCCTTCGTAATAATTAATAAAGGCTTGATTTACAAGACGTGTACCACCCGGTGTAGGATAGTTACCCGAGAAATACCAATCGCCAGCGTGATTTGGGCATGCTTTGTGCAAACCTTCAATAGTTTGATATACCAGTTCAACCGGACAATCGACTTCGGAAGGCGTTAACATTTGAGCTATTTTTCGGGAAATTTTATCTTGTGAGAATGGTTCATAAATTTCAGTCACGTAGTTAATTACATCTTCTTTTCGTAAATGTTCCTGTGCTTTTGATTTTTTATAAACATCATCAATTATATTCTGTCTGCCGGATTCTTTCAATAATTCAATGGCTGCCCTGAAAGCACAAAATTCGTTCATGCGGGCCATATCAATACCATAATAATCGGGATAACGAATTTGTGGTGAGGATGAAACGATTACGATTTTTTTAGGTTCCAGTCGGTTTAGAATCTTCAGTATACTTTGTTTAAGTGTGGTTCCACGAACAATAGAGTCATCGATGGCAACCAGATTATCTAATTTTCCACGCCGGATTGAACCGTAAGTAATGTCGTAAACGTGGGTAGCCAAATCATTTCGTTCATTGTTGTTTGAAATGAATGTGCGCAATTTAATATCCTTAATCAGCACTTTCTCTACTCGAGGTATCTGATGCGTAGCTGCTTTGATACCATCATTCATACCGTAAAAAGCCACTTCAGCAGTGTTCGGTATAAAAGAGAAAACGGTATTTTCCACATCATTATCTATGGCTTTGAGAATTGGCTGAGCCAAAGATTCTCCCAATTTTTTGCGTTCCTTGTAAATATCCAAATCGCTACCGCGGGAAAAATAAATACGTTCGAACGAACAAGGTGTCAGTTCAGTTGCAGCCTCCCTAATCGTTTCAAACCGGATGGTTCCATCTTTCTTGATAATCATGGCTACACCGGGTTTCAGTTCGTGTACATCTTCTTCCTTAACATTCATAGCCGTCTGTATTACAGGACGTTCCGAAGCCACAACAACAGCTTCGCCATCGGCATAGTAAAAAGCAGTACGTATTCCTTTGGGATCACGAAAAACAAAAGAATCGCCATGACCTAACATGCCGCAAATTACATAGCCTCCATCCCAGTGCCGTTCAGATTTACGAATAAAAGAAGCAATATCCAAATTTTCCTCAATCTTCTTGGTGATGACTACATCGTTGGTGTATCGTTGTTTTATCAGGTCATATTCCTGTTGAACTTCCCTGTCCAACTTATTTCCAAGTGATTCGAGCATCAAAAAGGTATCTGCCTTATCGCGTGGATGTTGACCCTGAGAAGTCAAATGATCGAAAATTTCATCTACATTAGTCAGGTTGAAATTTCCGGCAAGTAGCATGGTTCTGGCCTTCCAGTTGTGCCGACGAAGAAATGGGTGTACGTAAGATAAACCGGTTTTCCCTGAAGTACTGTATCGAAGGTGTCCGAGGTAAAGTTCACCGGCAAATTGGAGTTCAGTTTTAGATTTCGCTCCATTATTCAGAACTTCTTCTGTTGCATTTGCCATATTACCATTAATGGTGGCGAAAATATCCTGAATAGCGTTTTTTCCTTCGGCCCGTTCGCGCCATATATATTCTTCACCCGGAGGCATATCAAGTTTCACTGTAGCAATCCCTGCTCCTTCCTGTCCTCTGTTGTGTTGTTTTTCCATTAGCAAGTACATTTTCTGTAAACCGTACTGCCAGGTTCCGTATTTTTCCTGATAATAATCTAAAGGCTTCAAAAGCCTAATCATTGCTATTCCGCACATAAAAATCGGTAATTTGTTTATTTGTTCTACTGTTTATTTATCCAAAATTGAAATCCAAAATGTTCTTTTGATTCAAACATTTGAGCCTGAAATTTCATTTTATTTACTGATATATTAAAAGACAAACCCCAACGCTAGACGTCAGGGTTTGTATATGCATCATTCTACTGTTACAGATTTAGCCAGATTCCTTGGTTGATCGACATCACAACCCTTTACAACAGCTATATGGTACGCCAGTAGCTGCAAGGGGATAGCTGCCAGTAAAGGTACCAGACATTCCTCCGTATCGGGGATGCTGATGGAATAATCGGAAAGATTACTCACAACGATATCACCCTCGGTAACTATGGATATTATTTTTCCTTTACGAGCCTTTATTTCCTGAATATTGCTAACTACTTTCTCGTACATTCCAGCACTTGTTGCTATCACCACTACCGGCATTTCCTGATTAATAAGGGCGATGGGTCCATGTTTCATTTCGGCTGCAGGATAACCTTCAGCATGTATGTAGGAAATTTCTTTGAGTTTCAGGGCACCTTCGAGTGCAACGGGGAAATTATAACCCCTTCCCATATAAATAAAATTTTGAGCGTAAGTAAATGTTTTTGAAAACTCAGCAATGATGGCATCTTTCTTCAGTATTTCGTTTATTTTTTGAGGAATATGTGCCAGTTCTTTTACTATATGCAAATATCTTTCTTCAGATAATGTTCCTTTTTCTTTTCCAATCATCAAAGCCAGCATAGTGAGAACGGTAACCTGAGCTGTAAAAGCTTTGGTTGAAGCCACTCCTATCTCGGGCCCGGCATGCGTATAGCAACCTGAATGTGTACTTCGCGGTATGGATGAACCAACCACATTACATATACCAAAAATAAATGCACCCTTTGATTTGGCAAGTTCTACAGCTGCGAGTGTATCGGCAGTTTCACCCGATTGTGATATGGCTATGACTATATCATCCGGGTTAATAACTGGCTTGCGGTAACGAAACTCCGATGAATATTCTACTTCCACAGGTATGCGTGCAAATTCTTCGATGGCATACATACCGATTAAACCGGCATGCCAGGATGTTCCACAAGCTGTGATAATTATGCGTTTAGCATTTAAAAATTTTTCTTTATTATCGATAAAACCAGCCAGCGTAATATGATTTTCATCCACGTTGACTCTTCCGCGCATACTGTCACTAAGCGTTTTGGGTTGTTCAAAAATCTCCTTAATCATGAAATGAGGATAACCACCTTTTTCCAACTGACTAAGTGTCATTTCTAATTTAATGACTTCAGGAGTTTTTTCAATATTTCCTATTGTTCTTATTTTTAATTTTTTACCCCTTTGTAATGTAACAATTTCCTCATCACCTACATACACCACTTTATTTGTAAATTCAATGATGGGAGTAGCATCGGAAGCCAAAAAGAATTCATCTTCTCCAATGCCCACAACCAATGGACTTCCTTTACGGGCAGCTACAATTAAATCGGGATGACCTTTTTCGATAACTGCTATGGCATATGCGCCAACTACCTGGTTTAAAGCAATCTGTACTGCAGAAGCCAAATCTATCTTATTGGTTTTTTTAATATATTCTATCAGTTGGATAAGCACTTCAGTATCGGTTTCGCTTTGAAAAGTGTAACCATTTTCCATTAGCCCCAATTTAAGGACTGCATAGTTTTCGATTATTCCGTTATGAATTAATGCCAACTCTTCCGATTGCGAAAAATGTGGGTGAGCGTTTATCTGATTCGGTTCACCGTGAGTTGCCCAACGTGTATGTGCAATTCCAATGGTTCCTTCAATATTTTGTTGCTCTGCAAAACGAATTAAATCAGCTACTTTACCTTTTGCTTTATAAACATTCAAGTTTCCATTATTCAATAAGGCAATTCCGGCACTATCATATCCACGATATTCAAGTCGTTGAAGCCCTTTAATAAGAATGGGATAAGCTTGTTTATTGCCAATATAACCTACGATTCCACACATATTTGTCAGTTTTTGTTTAATTGGTGATTTATAATTTCTTTACTCGATAATCGGTTAAATAGGGACTTACCATTAGCCCTTTAAAGTAATTTGAGAATCAATAATATTACCGTCAAAAATATCTTATTTTCCGTTGTTACTATGATTATTCAATAAAATATTATTCATTATTAATAATTTACAACCCTTTCCGAAGAGAATCTAACGCTTCAATTGTTTCTTCATAACTGCTAAATCCAGAAAACCTCATATATCCTTCTCCCGAAGAACCAAAGACCACTCCAGGAGTTCCGACTATGTGAAATTCGTATAATAGTTGATGAAAAAATTTCCAGGAAGGTTGATCATTGGGAGTTTTAAACCAAACGTAAGGTGCGCTTATACCTCCGTAGACCTGAAAACCCATTGAAATTAATTCTTTCCTGATAAGGGATGTATTTGTCATATAATAGTTCACCAGTTCTTGCGTTTCAGCTTTCCCTTTTCTGGAATAAATAGCTTCAGCAGCCCGTTGCACAATATATGAAACCCCATTGGTATAATTCGCATTTCGTCTACTCCAAAGCTTGATTAGGGGAACTTCTTCTCCCATTTTTGTGTAGACAATCAATTCCTGCGGAAAGACAGCATAGCCGCATCGCACACCTGTAAAACCAGCTGTTTTCGAATAACTGCGAACTTCAACAGCTACCTTTTTAGCTCCTTTAATTTCGTAAATGCTTCGTGGCACATCAGCTTCATTAATATAAGCCTGATAAGCACCATCGTACAAAATAATACTATTATGTTCAATGGCATAATCTACCCAACGTTTCAATTCAATTTTGCTCAATACCGTACCAGTGGGATTATTGGGATTACATAAATAAATGACATCTACTTTTTCTGTAGGCAACTCAGGAACAAAGCCCGTATCTGCTGTGCAACGTAAATATACCACATTACTCCATTTCTGATCTTCGTTTATTACCCCGGCACGTCCACTCATGATAGTCGCGTTTTCATATACCGGATATACCGGATCAGCAATAGCTATAATATTATCACGTCCCAATACATGTCCAATATTACCAATATCCGATTTAGCTCCATCGTTTATAAAGACACTTTCTTTGTCCAGCGAAACGCCATAGGATCGATACTCTTTTAATATTTTTTCAATCAGAAAATCGTAACCCTGTGGTGGACTATAACCTCTGAAAGTTTCAATTTGGCTCATTTCATCCACAGCCTTATGCATGGCAATCACCACTTCTCCAGGTAAAGGACGGGTAACATCACCCACACCTAAACGGATAATTTTTGCTGAAGGATGTAGTATTTTAAAGGCATTAACACGCTTCTCTATTTCATCAAAACAATAGATTTCTGGAGTTTTAATATAATTCTCGTTTGCTAAAGCCATTCCAAGAAGGGTTAATAAATAAAGTTGAAACTATTATCTCTAAGAAAGTACAAAATTGCGTTTTTTTTTTCATTAATAAAAGTAATTTGCTCAAAAAAGATTAGAACAGCTATAAATATGTCGAAAGTTAAAGGTCAAAGAACTCCTGCTGAACACTTCATTAAAACAATATTCAATATCAATTTGATTATAAATTTACTTACTCCAGCATATTGACGATGGTTCTGCCTTTTAATTTTCCCTGTAAAATTGCGTCTAAGGCACTTTTAACTTCCATAAGTGAAATTTCGGTGTAGATTTCCATTAGATTATCCGGCTTCCATTCATTGGCAAATTTAGTCCATAAAGTTCGGCGGAGTTCCATAGGATAGTTTTGAGATGAAACACCAATTAAAGATATACCCCTAAGTATAAAAGGGAAAACTGTTAAATCGAGCTGAGTTGAGGCAACACTTCCACAAGTAGTTACTGCTCCCAATGGTTTAAGAGTCTTTAGGATATTTTCGAGGATAGGTCCTCCTACCGTATCAATTCCTCCGGCAAAAAGAGCTGAAAGAATGGGCTTTTTATCCGTTTTTTGGAATTCAGACCTTGGAATTATTTCAGTTGCGCCTAAATTTTTTAAAAAAGGATATTCCTTTTCTTTCCCTGAAATGGCAACCGTTTGATATCCCAGTTTTGAAAGCAAAGAAAGAGCTACTGAACCAACACCACCAGTAGCACCTGAAACAATGACTTTACCATCGGTTGGTTTAACCAAAGCAGTGAGTCGGGTCACCGAAATACCTGATGTAAAACCAGCTGTACCAATTATCATGGCTTCTTTCATCGTTAATTCAGCCGGAAGTTTCACCACCCAACCGGCAGGGACACGAATATATTGTCCAAATCCTCCAGGGATGTTCATTCCTAAATCGTAACCGGTAACAATAACCTGATCGCCTGCACTATAAAGTTCATTTTCAGAAAATTCTACCACACCGGCAGCATCTATACCCGGCGTATGGGGGTATTTTTTTGTAACACCTTTATTTCCGGAAGCCGAAAGTGCATCTTTATAATTAATGGACGAATAATGTACACGTATAAGTACATCGCCCGTTGGCAAGTTTTCGGTATGCAAAGTTTGTATGCTTTGAATGAATTTTTCGTTTTTTTCATCAACTACAAACGCTTTATATTGAATATTTTCCATAAAATGACCGTGAATTAATTTGAAATAAAAAAACGTTGAAGCAAAAATTCACCTCAACGCTATATACTTTTAATACAAACAAGAAACATCTACTTTTGATCTTTTGTTCATTATACCAGATTTAATCAGACTATGACAGAACTATCAGAAGCGCTGCGCATGGAACAAGTTCCATCAAAAACAGCATTTGGTTCTACTAATAATATTTTTGTTTTCACTTCACCAATAATAACAGCTGTAGCCCTTAAAGTGAGGGTTTCCGATACAGAAATGTCACCTTCGACGGTTCCAATAACTTCAGCATTTACACAAGAAATCGAACCCTTCAAAAAGCCTTTCTGACCAATCACTACTTTTCCGCTACAGGTAATATTTCCTTCCACTTCACCATCAATTCGGAAATCACTATCAGCCATAATCTGACCCACAATTTTACTTCCATTGGTTAGTGCATTGTACATTGCACCAATATTATTTACCACTTCTTTAGCCATAGTATATTTTATCTTAGTTATCAATGTTCAAAAATACAGAATTCTTTCTGAAAAAAAAAATTATCAGTTAAAAGATTATCAAAACAAAATTATTCAAAATCAATTAATACTATCTGATAAATATCGATGCCTTCGTGCTATTTTGTTATGAAATTTCCTTACTTTTGTGTTGATTATAAGATTAAAATAACAAAATTATCAATATCAAAGATCAATATATGTCTTTAATTCAAACTAATAAAGAGCGTTATCGAATTTTATGTAATGATCGGAATGATATTCCATTATTTATGCAAGCATGGTGGATGGATGCAGTGTGTAAACAAGAGGAATGGGATGTAATACTTTACGAAGAGAAAGAAATAATTGTAGGTGCATTACCCTATTTACTTATTTGCAAATATGGTTTTAAGATTATAATTCAACCTCAATTATCTCAATATAATGGCATTTGGATTAATTATCCTGAAAATTCAAATCTAAGTAAAATATATTCCTTTGAGAAGGAAGTAATGAATAACCTAATAGATCAATTAGAACAATTAAATATTCATTACTATGAACAAAATTTCCATTATTCAGTAACAAATTGGCAACCTTTTTACTGGAAAGGTTATAAACAATCGACACGTTATTCTTATCAATTAAAAAACATCGTTGACACAGATAAAATATTTTCAAATTTCCATTTATTTAAAAAAAAACATATTGTTAAAGCACAGAAAAAGTTGAAAGTTGATTATAATTTAAGTGTTGAGGATTTTTATTCCTTTCAAACTATGTCACTTTCTGTCAAAGGACATAAAAATTATTGTTCTGAAATATTTTTCAAAAAAATGGCTGAAAGTGCCATAGAAAGAAATCAAGGTGCCGTCATTGCAATAAGAGATAATGAAAATAATATTCATTCTGCCATGTTTGTTGTCTGGGATAAAATGTCAGCTTATTATTTAGTTTCTGCAATAAATCCAACATACAAATCGAGTGGCGCTTCTATATTAATGGTTTGGGAAGCAATACTTTTCTTGTCGAACAAGACAAAAACTTTTGATTTTGAAGGAAGTATGATAGAAGGAGTCGCAAAGGCAAATCAAGAATTCGGGGCTGAACAAATACCCTATTTTACGATTTCAAAAAGTAATTCAGCTCTTTTTTCCTTTTTATTAAAAATAAATAAATGACATGTTAATAATCGACAATCAAAAATTTTTTCAGATTATTTCCAAATTCAAGATAAAATCTTACTCTCAAACTGAAGGTTGGCTATCATTTTGTGACTTCGAAGAAAAAGGGAATATTATTTTTCTTGTTGATGAAATTTTAAATCCTCAAATTGCTTGTTATGGCCATGTTAAAAAAGCATTGGGATTTAAGATGTTATTAATGGAGGGCCCGTGTATAAAATCAGAGGATTATAAATATGCTTTGATAAAAGGTTTTTACGATGAGATTACGAAGTTGGATTTTGATATGGTGGAGATTAATTCAAGTATAAAATATAAACCAGAATATGAAATTGGTATTCGTAGAGCGGGTTATTTACGTCCGGTAGGATTTTTTTCCATACAACTTTCCAACTGGATAAATTTACAAGAGAATTTACATTATAACAGCAATTGGAAGAGAAATATTAAAAAATCAGAAGATTATAATCTTTCCTTTGAAGTTCAAAGTAAACCAACGAAAGAGAAAGTAAAAGAGGTCGTTGATTTTTATAATTCATTTACAAAAGAAAAAGGCATTTCACATCAATTATATTTCACATCGACATACAACATGTTACAATCTAATGATTTTTCGTTAGGAATTGTTTATGATAGTAAAAGCTCGATGACAAGTTGTATAATTTTCCATTATAATGATCAGCATGCCGGATTACTTTATGCAGCAAAAAACAATCAAGCAAAAGATTCGGGTGCTACATTTTTTATGTATAATCAATTATTAGAATTATTAAAAACGCGAGGATTAAAGACGTTTGACATGGAAAAATTACAACCTTCCACCCATTCCACCGATGGCGTTTTTCTCTTTAAAGACGGAATAAAAGGAGAACATATTGTATATAATGGTGAATGGTGTTGGTATAAAAAATCAATTTATCGCCTAATGATGTATTTTGTAAAAAAATATCTGATGAAAAAGAGTGAACGTTAATTACCTATGAAATATTCAAATAGTAAAGGACACATACTAATGATACCATCCTGGTATCTTCCCGAAGGAGGTCAGTTTTGCAGAAATCAAGCTCAAATAGTAACAGATAGAGGTTTGAAAGCGAATGTTTTAGCTAATGTATCCTTATCATGGAAAAAATATAAATTTAGAAACCTTACATTTCCCTGGCATTCATATACAAGTAATGAAGATGGATTAGTGGTATTTAGAAAATTCACAAGAAGAATTCCCATTTTAAAAAAAATTAATGGATTATGGTGGAGTTGGAATACATTACATTTGTTTAATAAGTATTGTAAAATTCACGGAGTACCTGATTTAATTCACGTACACAGTGTATTATGGGGTGGATATGCAGCATATCTTATTTATAAAAAAAGAGGTATACCCTATGTTATCACCGAGCATAAAGGTCTTTTCGGGCTATCGTGTGATTATGCAATAAGACAATTTGAAGATTGGCAAACCCCTTACATGGAAAAAGCATTTTCGAACGCAAAGGCAATCATCCCTGTTTCAACAAATCTGATTCCTAAAATTCAAAATTATTTAAAAAAAGAAGTGCCAATAATTCCAATTTCGAATGTTGTTGACACAGATTTTTTTCACTATAAGGATAGAATCATTGAAAACGACATTAAAATAGTTGCAGTCAACGGATTTACGTTTGTTAAAGCATATGACATATTATTTCCGGCTTTTGATAAAGCGTGTGATAAAATATCAAATATCAAATTACGAATTGTGGGTGAAGATTTCGAAGGAAGTGAATTTAATCGATTATGGGCCGTTGTAAAGCATAAAGATAAATTTACCTTTACGGGAGAACTTGATTTCAATGGAGTTCGTGAGGAGCTATGGAATGCTAATTTTTTTATAATCCCAAGCCGTGTTGAATCTCAATCTGTATCTGCCTTAGAAGCTTTGAGTACGGGTCTTCCAATTGTTTGCACATCGGTCATTCCAGTAGAAATGGCAACAAAAGAAACAGCTATAGTGGTTCCGGTTGAAGATATAAGTGCTTTATCAGATGCTATAATTGAAATGGCAGAAAAATACCAGACTTACGATGGAAAATTAATTTCCGATAAAATAAAAAAAATTGCAGGGAAAGATGTCGTAACGGCAAAGCTTATCGATTTATACTCAAATCTAATTTGATTTATATAGATGACTATATACAACAAAATAAAAAGTATAATTTCAAAAAATTCAAAAGTTTTTGAAAATTATTTTTTCATGACCTTACTTCAAGTAGCAGGTTCTTTTATTGGTATAGCCATTTATCCATATTTAATCCGAACCTTAGGAGCAGAAAGTTATGGTTTATATGTCTTTGCTCTTTCTGTAACAACCTATTTTCTAAGTTTCATTTCTTTTGGCTTTAGCTTTCCTGCCTTAAAAAAAATTGCTGAGAACAAAGACGATTTGTCTATTAAAACAGAAGTTATTTCGAGTGTGTTTACTGCAAAATTATACCTGACACTCTTTTCAATACTAATTTTTTCTGTTCTAATCAATTTAGTGCCAATAATGCGGGAAAACTGGCTCATATTTTGTCTCTGTTTTACGCAAATTATTGCTGAATTATTTTTCCCGGTTTGGTTTTTTCAAGGCATCCAAAAAATGCAAATTGTCACCTATATTCAACTTGGATTTAGAATACTTACCATTCCTTTCATATTCATTTTTATCAAAATACCAGAACATACCTGGATATACGTCATGATTACTTCTGTATCTGTAATTTTGGGAGGTATCACATCTATGTATTTACTCTATAAAACCGAGAACATTAGAATTAGATTGGTAAATAGAAAGTCTTTGAAAGAATATTTCAGAGATGCTTTACCTTTCTTTTGGTCATCATCTGCTGGTATAATAAAACAAGAAAGCGTGACCATTATTATAGGAGCTTTCTTTGGAATGCGAGATGTTGCTCTTTACGATTTGGCTAATAAATTAATTATTATCCCCCGAATGCTTACTACAAGCATTAATGCCGCTATTTTCCCAAAAATTATCGAAAAAATAGAACGGAGTGTTGTCAAAAAAATTATTCGATACGAAACATGGATTGGATTGGCTGTGATTGCAGCAATTGCACTATTTGGATATTGGATTATTTTAATTTTAGGTGGTGAGGTAATGTTGGAGTCCTACCCTCTGGCAGTTGTTCTAAGCGTAACTGTTCTTGTCTGGTTGGTCGTTGGATGTTATATCAGCTTTGTATTTGTTCCCCAAAAACGATATTATTTTGTCACACACAACCAATTTGTAGCATTCGGCACTTTTTTTCTTTTCTGTATTCCTGGTGTGCTGATATTTCATAATATATTTACCGTTGTTCTAGCGCTCTCACTTTCAGGGTTATGTGAAATAGCCTATTGTAATTATCTCATTAAAAAATACAAATTGCTATGAATCCCAAAGTATCCATATTAATACCAATCTACAATGTATCACCGTTTATAGAAAAATGTGCAACAAGTCTTTTCAACCAAAATTTCGATGATATTGAATACATTTTTATAAATGATGCAACCCCAGATGATAGCGTTGAAAAATTGGAAAGAATCATTGAGCAATATTCGGAACGCAAACATCAAGTTAAAATAATACATAATTCAACAAACAAAGGGCTAGCTTTCTCACGAAACAGAGCTATCAATGAATCAATTGGTGATTACATTTTAGTAGTTGACAGCGACGATTATATTGAACCGGAAATGATTGAAATTCTTTATCTGAAAGCTCAATCCGAGAATGCAGATATTGTTGTTTGTGATTTCTTTATGGAATATACGAATAAAACAGAAATTTATCCCGATATTATTTTTGAGAGCAAAGAAGACAATTTAATTAGTATTATAAAACATGAACAGACTTCTTCCTCGTTGTGTAATAAATTGGTCCGTAGGTATTTATATACAGAGCCCGAAAGTAGAGTTCCCGATGGATTAAACTATTGTGAAGACTGGTATGTAATGACCAGAATGTTCTATTTTGCTAATAAAATTATCAAAGTAAATCAGGCATTCTATCATTATTGTCATAATAATGAAAATTCAATCACAAAAACCATATTAAAAATGCATTTTCAGAACATGGCAATGTTTTGGGAACATCTGGATATTTTTCTTAAACAACATAATGAATATGAGAAATATAGGAAGATTATGGAATTACCTAAAACACAAAGTAAAGTCAGATTAATGATTGACACCCATTTGTCGCCACTACGAAAAGAATATTCCAACCTTTTTCACGATGTGGAAATGAATTGCATTTCCCAATTAAAAAGAGGCGAGGTAATAATGCTTTTGTTGGTACGATATAAATTATTCGGATTGGCTCAACTGTTTCATAATCTGCTGGTATTTAAAAAACAGAGAAACACTTCAAAAACAGCTATAGAATAACTTAAAATGGATATAACTTCTATCTAAGTTGTCTAATAAAAAAATATTTACAAAATAATTATGCTTAACACCTCATTCACACAAAGCTTTCAGATCACCGATCATCAAACAGCCATCTTTCTGGGTTCTGGTTCATTACCCGTCTATGCAACACCTTCACTCGTAGCATTGATGGAAAATACTTCTATGAAAATGTTGACAGATTTACCAGAAGGAAAAACCAGTGTTGGAATTGCTATCGACGTACAGCATTTGAAAGCGAGTCCGGTTGGTGCAGTAATTGAATGTACAGCCACAATAACGGCTATTGAAGGCCGGAAATACACTTTCAACTTAAAGGCGACTGATAGCAACGGAGTTACGATAGGTGAAGGGACCCATCAGCGGGTGGTGGTTGATATTGAACGTTTCATGAGCAAATGCCATTAATCAATTATTTTAGCTAACCATTATTGGAGTTTTTCAAAAAATAAAAAAAACAGTTGATTGTATCTTCTACCTGTTACAGTTTGAGATGGTAATAGGCTAAGTATATGACAAAAAAAATGTTAGTAAAGAAAGTTTAAAAAGCAGGGATGTAAAAACATTGACAACTGGCGGGCAAACATTGGCATCTGACAAGCAAACATTGGCATCTGTCAGGCAAACATTGGCATCTGGCGGGCAAGTATTGACAAGTGGATGCTGATCATCGCTTGTCAACGCTGAGTGAACTGTCATTGACCAGTGTTCTTATTCAAAATTCATCGTTTGAGAAAGTCGGCGATAATGAAAAGAAAATTTAAGGAGAAAAACAAATTGGAGGATAAAGAAAAAACTTAAAGATAAACAATTCAGCGAGTTTTTATTTTTACCCGTCTCGTCAAGTCCAAGTTTAGGATACGAACGAACTCCAGTTCACGTTTAGCGGCGTGGGAACTTGGACTTTCCAAGAAATAAATTAGTATGAATGGACGAAATTGAAACATATCAAATCCAATTATTCAAATCTGTTTTCAAAGGCAGAGAAGATGTATTTGCTGTTCGTTGGGAGAATGGTAAGAAGAGTGGTTATATGCCGGCATATTCTTACGACCCCTACTTGTATCGTGCTCATAAAATGCGGGGAGGAACTTTTCAAAACTATACAGATAAAACTTATTTGCCTTATTCTGACAAAGAGATTGCCAAACATCTTCATGGTGAACAATTAATCGGAATTTATCCCTTACTCACCGATAACACTTCCTGGTTTATTACGGCTGATTTCGATGATGAAAACTGGTTGGAGGAATGTAAAATATTTTTGAAAGTTTGTACTGAAAATCTGATTCCAGGATACCTAGAGCGTTCCCGTTCTGGAAAAGGTGGTCATATCTGGATTTTTTTTGAAAGTCCTTATCCAGCAATCCGAAGTAGAAAAATTATTCTTTCTTTATTAGAAACTTCGGGCGTGTTTTCTATATTCGATAAAAGTTCAAGCTTCGATCGGTTGTTTCCTAATCAAGATTTCCTTTCGGGTAAAGGGTTGGGAAATTTAATTGCGTTACCATTATATAAAAAGACCTGGGCGCAAGGGAATAGTTGCTTTCTTGACTCAGAGACTTTTCAACCTATTCAAAATCAGTTTGAATTTCTTAACAACATCAAACGAACAACAACTGCGAAATTAAATGAACTCTATCAATCCATCTTTATTGTAACAAATCTAAATTCTCCAGATCCTACTAATCCAACCAAAACGAACTCAAATCCTATAAAGATAAACAATGAAAAGCTTAGCATTACTCTAAACAATAGGTTGGTTATTAGCCGGAATGGATTAACTACAACTTTGATAAACTTTTTGAAAGATGAATTGAATTTCGCTAATTCAGAGTACTTTATTAAAAAGAAAGCGGGCAAAAATACCTTTGAAATGGAAAGTTACTTCAAATTTGTAGAAGAAACTGAAAATAATGTAATTATTCCAAGAGGGTTTGTTGGTAAGTTAATCCGATTTTGTCAGGGTGATAATATAGATTTTGTTTTCAACGATACAAGAATGAAACTTAATAAAGTTGATTTCCATTTTAATGCTCAACTGAAAGAATATCAGCAAAATGCAATCGAAATTATATCAAAAAAGGATTTTGGTGTTATAGTAGCTCCTCCAGGTTCAGGGAAAACGATAGTTGGACTAAAGATTATTTCTGATAAAAGGCAACCGGCATTAATTATTGTTCATCGAAAACAATTGGTAGAACAATGGATGGAGCGGATAGAGACCTTTATGGGTATCCCGAAAAACGAAATAGGAAAGATTTGTCAAGGCAAAAGTAAAGTAGGTACCAAAATTACCATTGCAACTATCCAGAGTCTATCTAAAGAATTAATTAAGCCAGAGTCAATTAGCTTAACAAATTCATTTGGGACGATTATCGTGGATGAATGCCATCACATTCCGGCCAAGACTTATAGGGACACAATTGCCAAACTCCAAACATTTTATCTTTATGGGCTAACAGCAACTCCATTTAGAAAATATAATGATGGAAAAATCATTTTTTCTCATTTGGGAGAGGTTATTATTGATATAAAACCAACCGAAATTCCATCTTATAAAGAAGCGAAAATCATTGTTCGTTGTACTGAACTTGATATCCCATTTAATTCGAAAACAGATCAATTTGAAACTCTATCAAAAATCTTGGTTCACGATTCTACCCGGAATAAACTGATTTTACAGGATGTTTCTGCTGAGTTGAAACTTGAAAAAAAGGTGGTTATTATTACCGAAAGGAAGGAACATATTGACTCATTGAATCAATATTTAAAACAATCGTATGAAACGATAACACTTTGTGGAGATGATTCAGAAAATATACGAAATTTGAAATGGAAAACGCTGAAAGAAGGTAATTATCAGGTACTCATCACCACTGGACAGTATTTTGGCGAAGGCTCTGATTTACAAAATGCGAATTCACTTTTCCTTGTTTATCCCTTTGCATTTGAGGGTAAACTCATTCAATATATTGGTAGAGTTCAACGATCGGAAATTACTCCAACAATTTTCGATTATAGAGATATTAAAATTGATTATCTTAATAAATTATTTCTGAAAAGAAATACATATTATCGTAAAATTGAGAAGCAAGCTTCATTGTTTGACGATCCTATCGAAGATAATTTCATTTTACAAAGTACCAGGATAATTGACAAAAAGATAAAAATATCGATTGAAGAACTTGATTTTCGTTATGGAAGCGTTGCTTTTAAATACAAATTTCCTGAAATGGAAAAGAGCATAGAATTTGAAATTGAGAATCTTCAGATTAGACCGGAGTTTGAAGTTTTAAAACCCTATTTCGCGAAGATATTAAAATCAAAATATGTTTCCTTTGATATTCATGTGGAATTTGAAAGGGAGAAAATAATCTCTCAATTAGCTACTTCGGATAATCTGTTGAAAATTAATAAGGAAGTTATTGAAGGTGTAAAATTCAAATTTATTACAAATAATCTTCTCGGATTGAAGCAACAAACAAAAGAGAATCTTTTAACTGTAGATGAAATTTCAAATAAAGCACAGGGCACACCAAAGCTTTACAACGATGGTCAACAATTATTAGACTATTTACTTAATAATAAGGATTTTAGACATTCAAAACAACTAAGATATTTAGCAGCAAAGCACGAAAGAACTATTCTTAAAATCAGGTTTGTTCTTAGTCCGTTTTCTTTTGTATTTCTACTGAAAGGAGAAAATCAATACCATATTGTCATGGAAACCCTTGATACCGAAGAAGCAACTTATTTGTGGCACATCGAAAAAAACAAGGAGTTTTTAAAGTCTCAATTATTGGTAATTGATCAGCAACTTACAATTATTAGGAATGAAGGAAGGCAAGTATTCCTTGAATCAAAACCAATAAACTTCTCCCGAATTCTTCACGACTATACTGATACAATGAAAGGATTTGTAATTTGGAAAGATTTGCTGGAAGAAAGAATTGTCTAAACTACAGTACCGTCGCAGCGGATAACTAAAAACATAATTAAATGAACAAATAGTGCTAATTTGTTAGTGGGTCACCCCGATAATATCATTTTTTTTTTGCAATAAATTATTCCATAAACGGTTAAGGAATGAAATTTACAAATACGAAAAAAGGACTCACCGATTAACTCGATAAATCCTTTTTTTTGTGTCGGGGTAGCGGGATTCGAACCCACGACCCCCTGCTCCCAAAGCAGGTGCGCTAACCGGACTGCGCTACACCCCGTGAATACTATTTCTGTATTGCGAGTGCAAAGATACGCGTTTTTTCGGATAATACAAACTTTTTGTTGTATTTTTGTCAAAGAAATTAAATAAAAATTTTTACAAATACTCAAATCACTGAACTCTATAAACTTAAAAAATGGCAGGAATTTATATTCATATTCCTTTTTGTAAAAAAAGATGTACATATTGTGACTTCTATACTGAAGTTGCCCCCCAATTCATTCCGACAATTATAGATTCCATAGTAAAAGAGCTCTATTTCCGAAGAAAATATCTAAACGATGCACTAATTCATACCATCTATTTTGGTGGAGGAACGCCTAGTATACTGAAGGAAGTCGATTTCGAACGTATTTTTGATACTATTTATGATATTTACACAGTAGCTGATAGTGCAGAAATTACCTTTGAGGCAAATCCCGATGATCTGACGCCGGATTTTCTGAAATCCATACACTCACTTCCGTTCAATCGTATCAGTATAGGTATTCAATCTTTCGATGACACAGACTTGAAGAGAATCAACCGGCGTCATACAGGAATACAAGCCAAGGAAGCCGTCAAAGCTGCGCAGGAAGCAGGATTTAGCAATATCAGCATCGATTTGATCTATGGTTTACCTTTTCAGACGCTCGCAGCCTGGGAACAACAACTCGATCAGGCATTCCAGCTACAGGTTCAGCATATATCGGCTTACGGATTGACATACGAAGAAGGTACCGTGTTGTGGAAGCAACGGGAAGAGGGGAAACTGGAAACCGTAGGTGAAGAAACCATGATAAAAATGTATGAGTTATTAGTTCGTAAAATGAATGAAAACGGTTTTGAAGCATACGAAATATCAAATTTTGCGCAGAAAGGATATCGTTCACGCCACAACACATCCTATTGGAAGCAACAACCCTATATCGGAGTCGGACCATCGGCACACTCGTATGATGGAGTATCACGTCAATGGAATATTTCATCGATGACAAAATATGCTAAAGCAATTACCGATCAAACCATTTTTTTCGAAAGGGAAGAATTAAGCTTGAACGACCGGTATAATGATTTTGTCATGGTTTCCCTGCGAACTTCGGATGGATTGGATATTGAGTTATTAGAAGAAACTTTTGGTTCGGAATTAAAAAGTTATTGTTTAAAAAACATAAAACCTTTTATCGACACTCAAAAGGCATACTTTTCCGATGGAATACTCCGTTTAACCGCCGATGGAATACAAATTTCCAACCTCATATTAATAGAATTAATGAGCGTTTAAGTTCTCAAAAAAAAAGACTACTTTTGTGGTTAGATTATGACATCAGGCTTTATGGAAAAAACAAAACAAAAGAATAATACTCGCTCTAAATTTTTAAGCATATTCTGGCCATTATTTGGATTTGGAATTCTTTGCATCGTTTTGACTTTTACTTTCATCAATATAGGTTGGATAGGTTATTTACCTCCAATCGATGAATTACAAAACCCAAAAAACAAAAATGCTACAGAAATATATTCATCCGATCTTCAACTACTCGGCAGGTACTTTTTAAGTAAGGAAAACCGTGTTGGAGTGCATTACAATGATATTTCAGAAAATGTTGTAAATGCACTTGTTGCAACTGAAGATATTCGTTTTTACAATCACTCAGGAATAGATGGCATTGCTTTGACACGTGCTTTGATTCTCAGAGGAATTTTTCAACGTAAAAGTTCAGGAGGAGGCAGTACTATCACTCAACAATTAGCCAAACAACTATATTCACCTCTGGCAGAGAATGTTATTGAACGGGCATTACAAAAACCGATAGAATGGGTTATTTCGGTTAAACTCGAACGCTTGTATACGAAAGAGGAAATTTTGGCTATGTATCTTAATAAGTTCGACTTTTTGAATAATGCTGTAGGGATTAAATCGGCAGCTCAAATATATTTTAGTACAGCTCCATCCAAATTAAAAATTGAAGAAGCTGCCACATTGGTTGGGATGTGCAAAAACCCGTCCTTTTTTAATCCGGTTCGTTTCAATGAACGTACACGCAATCGTAGAAATGTTGTTCTCAACCAAATGAGAAAAGCGGATTACATCACCGATCAACAGTATGATTCTATTGTTGCATTACCGCTCACACTTCATTATCAACGGGTAGATCACAAATTGGGACTTGCTCCTTATTTCAGAGAGTATTTACGTATTTTACTTTCGGCAAAGGAACCAAGCCGCTTTGATTACGCCAGCTGGCAAGATCAGAAATATAAAGAAGACAGCTGGTCATGGGAGAATAATCCGCTGTACGGATTCTGCAATAAAAACAAAAAACCCGATGGAACTCCATATAACCTTTATAGTGACGGTTTAAAAATTTACACTACTATAGATTCGCGTATGCAGCGATATGCAGAAGATGCCGTTAGCGAGCACATCCAGTCGCTTCAAAAAACTTTTTTCAGAGAAAAGAGGAACAGAAGTTACGCGCCATTTTCGCGTCGGTTGAAAAAAGATGAGATTAAAGGGATTATGAATAATGCGATGAAGCAGTCCGAGCGCTATCTCAAAATGAAAGCAGCAGGTAGCAGCAAATCCGACATAGAAGACGCATTCAAGAAAACCACCGAAATGGAAGTGTTTTCATACAAGGGGAATATCGATACTATTATGTCACCTATGGATTCCATACGTTATCATAAACATTTCTTACGTTGTGGATTCATGTCTATGGATGCACACAGCGGTCATGTTAAAGCTTATGTGGGCGGACCCGATTTTGAACATTTTCAGTATGACATGGTGAATGTCGGTCGACGTCAGGTAGGTTCTACAGTAAAACCTTACTTGTACACCTTAGCCATGGAAGAAGGCATGTGGCCATGTGATAAAACAATTCTGCAACCAGTTACCCTGATTGATGGCAATGGTAAACCCTGGACTCCACGTAACGCTTCGAAATCTAAAATAGGTCAGTCAGTCACATTACGTTGGGGATTAGCCAATTCAAACAACTGGGTTTCGGCATATTTAATGAGTCTGTTCACACCCGAATCCATGGTAAAACTTATGCGCTCCTTTGGCATACAAGGGCCATTAGATCCTGTTGTTGCTTTATGTCTTGGACCTTGTGAAATTTCAGTTGCCGAAATGGTTGACGCATATACCGCCTATCCAAATAAAGGAATACGGGTTGAACCATTGTATGTTACCCGGATTGAAGATGCGAATGGTAATATCATTGCCAGCTTTACCCCACAAATGCATGAAATATTCAGCGAAACTACGGCTTTCAAAATGATTTACATGATGCGTGCAGTAGTTGATGGCGGAACGGGTGGTCGTATTCGCAGAAATTACGGACTAAACATGCCCATGGGTGGAAAGACAGGGACAACACAAAACAATTCGGATGGTTGGTTTATGGGATATACACCTTCACTCGTTTCGGGAGTTTGGGTAGGTGGTGAAGACCGCTCCATCCACTTCGACAACATTGCTGAAGGTCAGGGTGCCAGTATGGCTTTACCAATCTGGGCATTGTACATGAAAAAAGTTATATCCGATCCTGAATTAGGTTATTCGCCAAATGAACAATTTGATGTACCAAGCTCCTTTAATGCCAATGAAGGTTGCGAAGCAAATGCATTTGAAGAGTAGTTTATAGTTTATAGTTCGTAGTTTAGATTGTAGTCCCGAAAATACGGGATGTCGCAAGCTCCATTTATAGCATTACAGACTAATAGCAATATCAGTCTAAAAATTAAATGAAACAATAACTTTAAAATTATAGGAGACGAAACTATTAAAATATAGGAGACGAAACGAATATAATTCTCCGTTAGCTAACGGATCGGGTTTATTTTTATTTCGTTAGAGTTTAGGGTTTAGGGATGAAGTTTTCATAATCAATTTTACAATTCATCTAAATGCCAATAAATAAAATCACAAAATAAGCAATTGAAAAAAGCCTTTTTTATTTCTATTTGTCTTTTGTGTCAGGTTTTCACTTATGCACAATTGAATACAGACCGCATTTTGACCATTGGTCAAAATGCTTTGTATTACGAAGACTATGTACTTTCTATCCAATACTTTAATCAAGTCATTAAGATTAAACCGTATTTGGCAGAACCCTATGTATCCAGGGGTATAGCCAAAATACAACTTGGCGATTATCAGGGTGCTGATCAGGATTTAACCGAAGCCATAGAACGTAACCCGTTTATGACACAAGCCTACTACGCAAGAGGCTTTGCCAGAAGCAAAATGAACTATTTTAGCGAAGCAACAGCTGATTTTACAAAAGCACTGGAATTCAGTCCTAATAGCCTGTATTTGCTTATGAGTAGGATGGATACCCGGGAGAGAGACAAAGACTATGAAGGTGCCATGAACGATTTAAAAGTTTACATGCGATTAAATCCGAAAGCCATCAGTTCGTATTATGAAAAAGGGAGATTACAACTGGCATTAAAGGACACTACTGGTGCCGAAGACTCCTTCAATCAATATATAAAATCAGACAGTACCAGTAGTCTAGGTTGGAGTGCGCGTGCTTATCTGAAAATGCAACAGAACAACAAAGATGGTGCTTTGAAAGATTATACGCAAGCCATTGTACGGAATTCTACCTATGTAGGAGATTATATCAACCGGGGAATTTTGAATGTGGAAAAGAAGAATTATAACCAGGCTTTAAGCGATTACAACAAAGCCATTCACATTGATAATAAAAATGATTTAGCCTATTACAACCGGGGACTTTTACGTGCCAATTTGGGGGATAATAATAATGCCCTGGCTGATTTAACAAAGGTTCTTCAATTAGATCCAACAAATATGGAAGCACTATTAAGAAAAGCCATGCTGGAATCTACCTTAGGTGAAAATACAGAAGCTATCAAAGATTATAAAACGATCATACGTGAACATCCCTATTTCATACCAGCCTATATGGGGATTTCAGAAGCTGAAGAAGCACTTGGAAACCCCAAAAATGCCTATCGCTACAAGCAATTAGCCTACAATATAGAAAACAATAAAGAGTACATCAAAAGAAAATCGAAAGAAAATATAGTAGCTACCAATAAAATAGCAGCGAATACTCAAAAGAGTGCTTCGGTTAGAAGAACAGAATTATTTAACCGATTTGCCGCTCAAGATATAGAAGATACTGAAGCCGAATCTAAATATGACAATTCAAGTCGTGGTGCTGTTCAGGATAAATTCGCCGATATAGTAAATGAACGCAATTTCGTGTTCAGCTATTATGCAAAAGCAGATGAAATTCGCCGCACAAACCTTTATCATCTCACACTTGACCAGTACAATAAACAGAAAAAGCTGAGTTCTATATTGAAAATCACTAACAACGAAATACCTCTGACTGCAGAAATGGTAGATAGCCACTTTGAAGCTATCAATACTATTTCGAGTCAATTGGTAAACGATAACAACAACCAGGATATTTACTTTAATCGCGCACTGGAGTATATTCTGGTTCAAGACTATAAGAGTGCTCTTGAAGACTTGAATAAAGCCATCAGTCTGAGTCCCAATTTTATGTTAGCCTATTTTTGCCGTGCCAACATTTCAACTAAGATACTGGAATATAAAATTAGTGCCGTAGATCAGACGATTCATATGAGTAAAAATGGTGAAGACAGAGTTAAGTCCGATAAGCTTACGGAAGAAAAACAATATAAGTTTGATGTTGAAATGATTCTGCGTGATTATGACAAAGTAAACGAGTTGAATCCGGACTTTCAATTTGCCTATTTTAATAAAGCCAATATCCTATGCACAATAAAAGATTTTAATAGCGCTTTGGACAATTACACTAAATCCACAGAGTTAGATCCGGATTTTGCTGAGGCCTTTTTTAATCGCGGACTTACGTACCTGTTTATTGGTGAAGACACAAAAGGGTTGGATGACATCAGCAAAGCAGGCGAATTGGGAATTTACAAAGCGTATAATCTGATTCAACGCTATAAGAAATAGTTTATAGTTTATAGTCAATAGTTTATAGTCAATAGTCCCGTAATCCCGATAGCTATCGGGATGTCACAAGCTCCATTTATTGCATTACAGACTGGAATACCAGTTTGAAAATTAAATGAAACAATAAAGCGAAAAATTAGAGCAGACGAAAGTAATTTTGTTCTCCGTTAGCTAACGGACTAGGTTTTTTTCTTGAGAGTTTAGGGATTGAAATAAAAATAATCGATTACGAAATTTGAGAACATATTGCCCTACCTTTTTTCAAGCTTAAATTTAGCTGTATATTAAAGTTTTATCGCAAATTTTTTCAGCCTCGAATCCAGCATGTGAGGAGGAATAATTTTTTTAATACATTCGGCTACAGCATTCAAAATACCTTCTCTTACAAAATCATGCCGGATAACCAGCGAAATTTCCCGCGTTGCTTCCGGTTTTACTATATCCCTCAAGTTTAATTTTTGGTTTTCAGAAAGCAAATCGATGTGTAATTCAGGAATAACGGTGTATCCTCCATTAATATCTACAATTTTCACCAGTGTATCGATACTTCCAGCCTCATATGTAGATGTATAATATTTTTTATTATCACAAAAATTGAATACCTGATTGCGCATACAGTGTCCCTCTTCGAGCACCCACAAGCGATCCAGTGGCATATCGGTCGCCGAGAGCTCCCGGAGTGCGTATATATACTCAGTGGGCGAAATATACGCTGTGAAACGTTCGTAATAAAGAGGAACTTCCAGAATTTTAGGATCATCGAGCGGCGTTGACAATATTGCCATATCAATTTCGGCTAACCGTAATTTTTCAATAATGGTTTCTGTATGCATTTCGCTAACTTTTAACGAAATGTCCGGGTATTCTTTTTTGAATGTAGCAATAAAATGTGGCAACAAATATGGAGCTATGGTAGGAATAATTGCCAGATGGAGAGTACCGGAGAGGATATCCTTTTGAGCTTGTACAATTTCTTTCAATTGGTTTGCCTGATGAATAATCAATTGTGCCTGACGAATAATTTGTGTCCCAATCTCAGTCAATTCGATTGGATTCAACGAACGGTCAAAAATCTTGCAATCCAACTCGTCTTCCAATTTTAATATCATTGCACTGAGTGTTGGCTGTTTAACGCCACATAATTCGGCGGCACGAACAAAATGACGTGTTTTTTCCAACGCCAATACATATTCAAGTTGTTGTAAAGTCATATTCAATTACTATTTTACAATTTACAATTTTTGCAATTCTTTTTTTTAATGGAAAAAACCCCCTACAAAAAGAAAACAGAATTACAATTTCTACATCTATGCAAAGATAATAATTAAAAGACGGAAATTAAGGATTAGGACATTAATGTCAATTTTTACTTTGAAAATAGAAAAATGCGATATTAATTAACACAAAAGTCATCTACAAACTTGCTTTTTCGTATCTTTGACACTATAAAAAAACCACTATCCATGAAGAAAATAATCGTCTTTCTTTGCTTGTTTTTAATCAGTTTATCAGGCTTACAGGCTCAATTGCTATGGAAAGTAACCGGAAAAGATCTAAAACATCCCTCCTACCTCTTTGGCACCCATCATCTCATTCCCATTCAATTTTTGGATAGTGTGCCCGGTTTATTCAAGGCATTTAATTCGTGCGACAGGATGATTGGTGAAATGATCACGAGTAACATTGAGGCAAGCGGCATCATTCAACAAGCTGCCATCATGCCAAATCATATAAAAATGGCTGATTTATTGAGTGAAGATGAATATAAACTGGTAGATGTTGAATTGAAATCTGTTTTGAAAATTGGATTAAAGGAAGTCTCGATACTAAATCCATCATTAATCCTGACTTTATATGAATTGGAAGTGTACAAGAAACTCACCGGTTTTACTGAAGATGTTCAGTCAGATTCATACTTTCAACTGGTGGCAACCGAAAAAGGGAAAAAAGTAATAGGTCTGGAAACTGTTGATCAGCAAATCAAGTTTTTATTCGGAAGTGGGAGTCTTGAACGACAAGCTGATGTATTGGTTGAAACTATACAACACAAGGATAGCATTTGCAACGAGATGCTTCATTTAAATAAACTTTACAGGGCTGGTAAGCTGGAGGAATTGGTAAATTTAGCTAAAGGAAATGGCAAAGTAACCGATATGACCGAAGAAGAATATTTTAAACTGGTGGATGAACGGAATGCAGACTGGCTCACAAAATTGCCACAAAACATGAAAGAGTCTTCTTGTTTTGTGGCTGTAGGTGCTATGCATTTGGGTGGAGAAAATGGATTGATAAAGAAGCTTCAAAATGCCGGATTCAAAGTAAAAGCAGTTGAGTAAACCCATAGTTCGATGCTAACGGAGAATTAAATTAGTTTCGCCCCCTAAATTTTAAAATTTCTTACCTTCTATCATTAAATCATTATTTTTCAGCGCCTTAAAAAGAACATTGAATCAAAAAGTGATCCTCGACCCAACCAGTTAACCAAATAACTAATTAACCGATCGGATTGGGCAACATTCATTTAGAATATTTTTCGGTAGATATGGCAATAAGGCGTACCGCTTTTCTTATCGTAATATTCCTGATGATAATCTTCTGCTTTCCAAAATTCAGGAGCAGTTTCCAACTCAGTAGACACTTTATATCCTTTTTGAGTTAAAATACCGATATACTTTTCTGCTATCCTTTTCTGGTTATCCGAAGCATAAAAAATCACGGAACGATACTGATCACCAATATCAGGTCCCTGCCCTCCTACCTGAGTAAAATCGTGCGTTTCAAAAAACAACTTCACCAAGTCTTCATATGATATTTTGGTCGTATCAAACACCACTTCGGTTGTTTCGGCATGTCCTGTTTCACCCGTACACACCTCTTTGTAAGTAGGGTTCTTCGTAAGCCCGCCCATATAGCCTACTGTAGTACTGATTACGCCTTTCGCCTTCATAAAATGATATTCTGTACCCCAGAAACATCCGGAAGCGAAATAAGCGGTTTCTAAAGCATTATTTTCTGCCGGGATTAACTTCATGGAAATGGAATTAACACAATAGCGAGTATTCTTCTCAGTTAGTCTTTCTCCAATAAAAACATGACCTAAATGAGCACCGCAATTTGTGCAAACTATTTCGGTACGACGACCATCAGCATCGGTGATACGTTGTACAGCACCTGGAATCTCATCATCAAAACTCGGCCAACCACAATCCGATTCAAATTTATCTTCGGATCGATATAATGGGGCATCGCATCGCCTGCACACATAGGTTCCTTTCGTTTTAGTATTAACATATTCGCCGGTAAAAGGTCTTTCAGTACCTTTGGATATAATTACGGCTTCTTCTTCAGGGGTCAATGGATTGTATTTCATTTCTTTATCGGTTTGATGAGTTTGATTGCATGCTACCTGACTTATAAGCAAGAGCACGAAGGTGATTAATATGGTTAGTTTTGATTTCATTTTCTGTTTCCCTTTTGCAGAACTAAACAGTGTAAAGTAACAAAATGTTCGGAAACAGGACTAAAACACAAACGCCTTTGTTACCAAAGGCGTTTGTGAATCGATTTATTTAATAATTCAATTAGAATTTTGTTTATCTGTAAAATGAATTGAAAGCGACAGATTGTACTTCCATACCGGTTTCATTCTCTTTAGTTTAACGTAATCTATTCAGCGATTTGATCAACGCTTCATCTTTAGAAATGGAACGTATGGCTAAAAAATTCAAAACAATACAAACAAGAGGAAAAGCACTTACCAGCTGTAAATTCCATTCAGCATTTAAGTTTTGTCCGGCAAACCATAAATAGATAAATAACAAGGGATAATATCCAACCATTAATACCATATTGAAAAATGATAGCCTAAACTGGAGAATACGATTTTTATATAAAAAAATGGTAATCAGAGCAATAATAGGGATGAGAGTTGCCAGGGCCGTCAAACCCCAAACGCTAAACTGAAAAATATTGCCAGTATCCTGAATCAGAAAAATCCCCCGGTAATTTACTTCATAAAGTAACGCTTCCGATTTATTGTACAGACCGGCTACCGGAGAAAAAAGTGTTATGCTTGATAGCACCACTATGGCAAATAAATAAAGTGTTTGAATACGTTGTATCATATTAATTTTGTTGAGAGGATTAGAAGTTGAGTAGTTTATACATTTTAAAATCTACAGAATTCATTTAATGCATAAAAACCACTTAGTATTCGGAATTTTGAAACATCAAACTTTTCGAACTTTTTTACTTTTTCCACTGAGCATCCCGCACTGCATAGATACGTTCAATAATATCTACAACCTTCAATCCTTCGAGTACATTAGTGGTAATAGTTCCTTTATCGGTAAGCTTTTCTACCACATTTTCAATAACATAATGATGGTTTTGAGCTGAACCTTTGTACAAACCATAGTCATTGGGTGGATTAGACGCTGCCAATTCGGGCATAACATAATCTTTTATATGACAATAAGTTACTTCATTCATATATTGTCCGGCTACCTTTACTGTACCTTTAGAACCAATGATAGTAATGCTACTTTCCAGGTTTGTATCCCATACGGAAGTTGAATAATTTAAACTACCCATACCACCGTTTATGAAATCGAAACAAACCACACCGCTATCTTCAAAATCGGTCAGATCTTTATGACTAAAATCGGCGAAATTTCCTCTAATATTCTTAATATCGCCATAAAGCCAGTACATAATATCAACAAAATGAGAAAACTGTGTAAACAAAGTTCCACCATCCAATTTCGCATCGCCGTGCCAATTCCCTTTTTTATAATAACGATCATCGCGGTTCCAGTAGCAATCTAATTTAACCATGTAAATATCACCCAGTGTATTGTTATCTGCCAACTCTTTCAACCATACCGATGGTGGTGAATAACGGTTTTGCATAACACAGAAAACGTGATGAGATACTTCGAGCGATTTAAATAAAATAGTTTCAGCATCCTGCTTAGTCAGTGCAATCGGTTTTTCGAGTACTACATGTTTTTTAGCCTGTAATGCTTTGATGGCGTATTCGGCATGAAAACCATTGGGAGTACAAATATTGATAACATCAATGTCCAGGTTCGAAGCCAATAAATCATCGATATCAGAAAAAAAGGCTTCTTTGATATCAACTAGTCCAAGTTGTTCTTTTGACAACACATCGCACACTGCAACCAGTTCAGAATCCGGATTCAGACGAATCATTTCAGCATGACGTTTTCCTATATGTCCCTGCCCTATTACTGCAAATTTAATCATAATATTATTTTTCAATTAGCAATTTCAAAATATTGCTAATTTTTTATTTTATTAATATAGTATCTTCTAAATTTTTTAGTCCAAATCTTTATTTTGAAATCTTAAAAACCTCACCATCCTTAAGCCAATATTCCTGACCGGTTTCAGGGCAAACAGCCTTGTTGTTTACATCAAATATCAGTTTCAATCCATTTTCACTTACCCAACCGATTTGTTGTGCCGGATTTCCAACGACTAAAGCAAAAGGTTGTACAGGCTTTGTTATTACAGCTCCGGCACCAATCATAGCATATTGCCCTATTTCGTTCCCACAAACCACGGTAGCATTGGCTCCGATGCTGGCCCCTTTACGAACAATAGTCTGAGCATATTCATTTTTACGGTTCACATGGCTTCGAGGATTAATTACATTGGTAAAAACCATCGAAGGACCCAGGAAAACATCATCTTCACAAATTACGCCTGTGTAAACCGAAACATTGTTTTGTATTTTTACATTTCTACCCAAAATTACCAGTGGCGAAATAACCACATTTTGACCGATATTACAACCATCGCCAATGCTACATCCGGACATAATATGAGAAAAATGCCAGATTTTTGTATCTTTTCCTATTTCACAATCGGAATCGATGATGGCTGTTTCGTGGGCAAAATATTCGTTCATGTTTAAAATTATTTTTGAGTAAAAATTATTAAAAGTGAAAATACAAAGTTTAAAAAAAACCTGAAAAATATTCAGAGAAAAATTGAATTTTACAACTGATTTACAAATTCAAGCACATTACTGCTAATAAATTTCAATTGTTCATCCGTCAACTCGGTATGCATAGGCAGCGAAAGTACGCAGTCGCACAATTTTTCAGCTACAGGGAAATCTCCAGCTTTGTAGCGGGTATCCTGATAAGCCTTTTGCAGATGTAATGGAACCGGATAATAAATCATAGCAGGAATACCTTTATCGGCGAGAAAATGCTGTAATTCGGAACGTTTTATACCACTTAATTTTAATGTATATTGATGAAAAACATGCGTAGACTGAGACGTTCGGGTTGGAAGAATTATCTTATCAATACCTGCGAAAGCTGCGTCATAATAAGCCGCTGCAAGCTGCCGATTGGAAAGATATTTATTTAAGTTCTTAAGTTTTACGATCAGCACGGCAGCCTGAATACTATCCAACCTCGAATTGACGCCCACTAAATCGTGATGATAACGCTCCACCATTCCATGATTGGCTATGGCCCGCATTTTGGAAGCTAACTCATCGTTATTTGTGAAAATGGCTCCACCATCCCCATAACATCCCAAATTTTTTGATGGAAAAAAAGAAGTACAACCAATATCGCCCATGCATCCGGACTGAACTTTACGTCCATCTGAAAAAGTATAAACGGAACCGATTGATTGACAAGCATCTTCTACAACGAAAAGATTAAATTCTTTTGCCAGTGCTAAAATACCTTCCATATCTGCATTTTGACCAAAAAGATGAACAGGAACTATGGCTTTTGTTTTAGGGGTAATGGCTTTTCTGACAGATTCTAATGAAATATTGAACGTACCGAAATCGACATCAACCACAACAGGTGTTAAACCCAGTAAAGCAACAACTTCGGCAGTGGCAATAAAGGTAAAAGTAGGTGTAATTACTTCGTCACCGGGTTGGAGTCCCAATGCCATCAGCGAAATTTGCAAGGCATCGGTACCATTTCCAACCGGAATTACGTGCTTTACACTCAGATAGGACTCGAGATCATGTTGAAAATCAGTCACTTTACCACCCTTAATAAAGGAAGTTGTATCCAAAACTTCTTGAATACCAGCATTTATTTCTGTTTTAATAGCATTGTATTGACTTCGTAAGTCAACCATTTGAATATTCTTCATAGACCTTTAATCCACCTTCTTTAAAAGGCTTCTTATATAAGATTATATTTTTACAATTAACTACGAAACTCTTTAAACAACTAAAGAAGATATAAATATAACCCCTTTAAACAAGTTTATGAGCCCTCTATTTTTCCTCCAACAGGAATTCAACCTCTTCGGGTGAAATACGCAAATTGGAAATATGAGATGTGTTATTAATAATTTGGAGTTTTTGTTTGCTGTGCTTACCCGATTTTAGCTCATTATAATCCATTACAACCTGAATATCAGTCGGCTTGAACAAATTAAAATGGCTTAAACCCACGTTGTAAGTTGCATTTACTACAGCCGGGAAAGTTCGAATAGACAGATTCCGAGGACAATTGATAAAGGTAATAGGTATTTGCACTTTTTTTTCGGTAAACATTTCTACAAAAACACTTACTTTGGTGTCCTTCGAAGAAAACCGAACTGACTTGATAGGCTTAAATTTACTTCTAAATATGCTCGTATCATTTAAATCTTTCAATTCAACATATTCAGTTCTAACAGTTTTCAAGGTATCAAGTATCCTTTTTGGACCAAAAACCGTAATATGGGTAGGATCTAATTGAATTTTATCACTTAAAATATACTGATGCATCAATTCTATTTTGGAAACAAGTTCTATAGGCAGAACTGCTACATTCAATTTTTCGTACTGAATTAATAACGAATCGGGATGTACTTCAAGTACAGTAGTTGTAGGTCGCATATAACGCGATATTTTTCCACTTAGTTGATCCCTGGTGATCAGGATATCTCCTTTTTCGTAAAAAATACGGCTTAAATCGATAGTTAATGGAGTTAAGTGACTTTTGGAATAAGAAAAAAGCCTGAGCCCTTCGTCTTTCACAACCACCGAAATCTCGGATGGTGGCTTATTGATAATTGAGATATTTTGGGGCACACCTACATAACGAAGTGGAATGGTTATACTTGTTTCTCGTTCTTTGTCCAATGCGTTAACAAACCAAAAAGAAGCAGACAAGGCAAGAAATATCAAAAAGCTTAAAACATCTTTTGAGAAAAAGAATGATTTAAGCTTTAAGATGTAATACTTTAATATCTTTATGAAGCTGTTATCAGCCATAAAACCCGAATTATTTTGCCGGAGTTTGAATATCTTCAGCGGTTGCAAACACTGAGTTTTTATCTACTTTAATACGAACATTTTCAGCAATTTCCACAATAACAGTAGTTTCTTTGATTTCTTTCACTTTGCCGTATATACCACCTGAAGTAACCACTTTATCGCCGGCTTGCATAGCCTCGCGTTGTTTTTTAATTTCTTTTTGGCGTTTCGATTGTGGACGAATCATGAAGAAATAAAAAACCACAAAAATCAAGACCATCATCAAAATTCCTGAGTAACTGCTTACACCTCCGGCTGCAGGAGCAGAAGTTGTTTGTAACAAAATGCTTAGTAGATTCATATATTTTTTATGTTTATGATTATGTTATGCAAATATAGTTGATTATTTTTTATTTTCAGTAAACTTCACGACTTTAATCAACTTATTATCATTTTTTAGTTGAGTAGCTATCGTATCGAGCACACCATTAATAAAGGTACCACTTTTCTCTGTACTGTAAGTTTTTGATATTTCGATATATTCATTCAATGTAACGTTGACGGGTATAGTAGGAAAATTCAACAATTCAGCTAAAGCTACTTCCATGATAACAATATCCATAAACGCTATACGGTCTAATTCCCAGTTTTTTGTATTCTGGTCTATCAGCTCCCTGTAAGAAGGTCCTTTTGTCAACACACTTTCCAACAATTTACGGGCAAATTCACCATCTTCAGCATCTTTGAACATGGGTAATAATTCCTGCTCATCTCCTTTTGAAAAATCGAATCGTTTGATAGTCTTGATAATAAAACTCACTACTACTTCTATATCATCGGTCCAGTAAATGCTTTGATCTTCTATCGAACTATCCAGTTCTTCATTTTGCAGAATTACCTTTTTGAAAATTTTCCGCCAGAGATCTTTATCTGCAGCATAATCAACTGTTGGCGCTTCCATATATTCAGTGTAAAAATCACTGGCAACAATTTCTTCGAACAATTCCTTAATTATTTCAGGATAATTCACCCAAGAGAGTTTCCTTTCAGTCAAATACTCATTAAAACGCACATTAGTAGATAACTGTGCAATAAAAGTATTATCGATAAAACGCGTGTTTGGATTTAAATCTTCAGAAGTTGGCCGAAGTTTGTTTCTTTTAAGTTCTATCCTTGAAGCACTATAATTTGTAATTTCAACCGACAACTGAAGGAGGTGAAAATACAGATCGTATGTTTTTTCAATACTGTGAAACAATTCTTTTTCGGCTAAAGGGAATGATTTGCCATCGCTTTTGTAGAAAGAATACAAGATTTGTACAATCTTAGTACGTAATAAAATTCTATTAATCATAAAAATACAGTGAACGCTTTTGCTATTTCGGCACAAAGGTAGGTTTTTTTTCGGTTTCACCAATCTTTTCAGAAAGCATTATTGAGAATGCGTAATTAAAAATTATTAAATTCTCATTACTAATCTTTTATACTATCCAGGGAAAACGGAAACACAATTCGTTATATAAACAATAATCTGCGATCCCATTCACAGCTAAAGTTTTAACCATTTTGGCATCTGAAAGCAATTCTTTTGCAAACTCAAGCGTAGTACCAGTTTTCACTCTATCGTCCACTAAAAGTATGCGTTTTCCTCTGAATTCGAAATCAATTTCCTGAAGTAACTTCGGTTTATCGTACAATTTATTTTGCATTGCATCCCTGAGATTCAATTTCAATAAATGATATTCGCATCCTAACCTTTGATTAATCATGGCTGCAGGTATGATACCCCCATTGGCAATAGCAATAACCATATCAAACTCATCGGGAATTTCAATTTCACGTATGCGCGCCAGAACTTCCTCAAAAGACTTATTTTCCATTTACAATTTATTCATTTACAATTTACAAAAATGCTTATGACCCCCTGACAAGATCCATATTAAACAAACGACTTTGATAGATAATTAAAAATTGAATTATTTCTTCATAGCCTTTAAAACATAATATCCTCCCACTAATTGAAGAATCATACCCGGTATCCCAATACGAAAATCCTGTATTGCAGCCATTAAATTGCTTGTTATTGCCCATTCGGCTAAAGTACCAATACCCTGATAAAAAAGGATAACCATCAACAGGCTCTGAAGTTTAACTTCTTTGGTTCGTTGGGCTAAGTAACTTGCAGCAACGACCAATAGTACTGATTTAATGAGAATGGCGCTGAGCATTTCGGCACCGGGCATTCCAAAAATGGCGTGATTTATCAGGGGCGAAGCCAATGCAGTAAGTAAACCGGTAATAAAACCATATTTATAAGCTGCAATAAGCGTAAAAAAGTAAATTGGCAGTAACATCTGACCACCTAACGGCAACAAATGGCATAACTGTGGCAATAGCAAGTTTCCCAAAACGAACAACACTGCAAATGCATATGTTCTAATCTCGAAGGCTTTCAGAGAATAAAGTTTAATAGTAGATTCCATATCTTAAAATTTTATATGTTAGAGAATTATTATTAATTTAATTTATAGTGCTATATATCGTTTCTCGGATTCAAATAGGATTATAATAATCAGAAATAAAGTATAATTTATAATAGATATCTTTGAAATTGAAATACAAAAATAAGAACATTTTTCGTTTATTCGTACTATTTACTCTTGAAAATTCCAATTATTAGTTAAAGTGAAGTATATCTGAATTATAACTAATAATTATATCTCAACTTGAATATATAACTCAAAAAGATATTCGCCAGAATAGTACACTTTTACTTTTCAGATTACAATAAAAAAAAATATTTTCAACATTAGATAACAATAATGGAGGAATAATTTGATATATTCAAAAAAAATATAGAAATTTGAGGGCTCAAGAGCAAAAAACACGACTAATTATATAATCGTTTTATTTAAAGCATGTTATATTAATACAAAATAAGCATTATGGAAGTAGAAAAAAGAAAGATTGAAATTGAAAAAAAAGACAACGAAATTATTTATTCAAAAGCCATTAAAGCCGGAAAGCGCATTTATTACCTGGATGTAAAGAAAAGCCGTAACAATGATTTGTTTTTAGCCATCACCGAAAGCAAAAAGAAGGTTGTTGGACCTGAATCAGATGCCCAGTTTACCTATGAAAAGCACAAAATATTCCTCTACAAAGAAGACTTTGATAAATTTACAGAAGGATTGGATGATGTATTGAATTTTATCAAACGGGAACAGGTTGAAGAAACTGATACAGAATCTAAAGTCATAGAAGAAAAGGTTCTACCTATTGAAGAACCAAAAACAAAAAGTTTTTTTGATAAATTTAAGTTCTAACCCTATCTCCAAAGGCAATCTATACGATGGCATAGGATTTTTTTTCTTTTCATGTTGTCCTTTTTTACAAAAACAATTCGTTTCACACACCAAAGTCCCAGTCAGCAGACTGAGATAAATGGTTAATATATTTAAACTTAATGAAATCTTTTGCCAGTGATAATTATTCTGGAATTCACCCCGAAATTCTGGAAGCTATACAACGTGCTAACAAACAGCACGAAATTTCGTACGGAGATGATATTTACACTCTGGAGGCACAAGGTCTTTTTGAAAGTATTTTTGGTAAAGTAACTGTTTTATATGCTTTTAACGGCACCGGAGCCAATGTTATAAGCTTAAAGTGTTGCACATTGCCGTTTCAGGCAGTTATATGTTCGGAAACAGCTCATATTCTGGCAGATGAATGTGGAGCACCAACACAAAGCATAGGTTGCTCGCTACTTCCCTTACAAACGCCCGACGGCAAACTAACGCCTAAGCTGATTGAACCGCTGTTGAAACGAATCGGCAATGTACACAACACACAACCTAAATTAATTTCTATCAGTCAAAGCACCGAATTAGGTACTGTTTACTCTATTGATGAGTTGAAAACATTGTGCCATTTTGCACATTCCAACGGATTATTTGTACATTTGGATGGTGCCCGCATTTCAAATGCTGTAGCCTCACTCGGAGTGAGTTTAAAAGAAGCAACTGTAGATTGTGGTATAGATATTATGAGTTTTGGTGGCACCAAAAACGGGTTAATGATAGGTGAAGCGGTGTTGGTCTTCAATGAGGAACTGGTTGCAAACGCACCCTATTTTCAAAAACAGACGGCACAACTTTTTTCAAAAAACCGGTTTATAGCCACTCAGTTTACTGCCCTGCTAACAAATGATCTTTGGCTTCGAATGGCTTTACATTCCAACAAAATGGCACAATTGCTCGCCGATGAAATGAGTAAACTACCCGGAGTACGTATTACCCGAAATGTAGATGCCAATGCCGTTTTTGCCATTATTCCTACTCATACCATTAAGCCCTTGCAAAGTAGTTTTCCCTTTTATGTATGGGACGAACAGACACATGAACTACGTTGGATGTGCTCATTCGATACAACAGCAGATGAAGTAAAGGATTTTGTAAAAACATTAAGAGAATTACTTTAGAAATTTTTTTTTTCAAAGAAACCAAATGACTTTTCTATAAAAATCAAAATAAAAGGAGACACAAAACGTATCTCCTTATATTTTTTTATTATACTTCATAGGTCGTTGAAGCTGTGTCACCGCCTCTTCCTGTCCAGTTGGTATGGAAAAACTGACCCCGTGGTTTATCAACCCGTTCGTAAGTGTGAGCTCCAAAGAAGTCGCGTTGTGCCTGCAACAGGTTAGCGGGTAAACGTTCGCTACGTAAACCATCGAAATAGCAAAGTGCGGCAGTTAATGCCGGAACCGGAATGCCATTGGTAAGTGCTGCAGCGCAAACACGACGCCATCCAGCCTGTGCATTTTCCACAATTTTGGTAAAGTGAGGATCCAATAAAAGGTTATGAAGTTCCGGGTTTTTATCGAATGCTTTTTTGATGTCGGCCAAAAAGACTGAACGAATAATACAACCACCACGCCACATCAAAGCGATACCACCGTAGTTAAGTGTCCAGTTATACTCTTTGGCGGCTTCCATCATTAAGTTGTAACCCTGAGCATATGAAATAATTTTTGCTCCGAACAAAGCATCTTTCAAGTCAGAAATCATTTGAACTTTGTCACCGGTGAATTTTACATCCGGCCCGCTGATTACTTTTGAAGCTTCCACCCGAAGGTCTTTTTGAGCTGACAAGCAACGTGCAAATACCGATTCACCAATCAATGTAAGCGGAATACCAAAATCGAGAGCTGAAACAGCTGTCCATTTCCCGGTACCTTTTTGACCTGCTGTATCCAGAATTTTTTCAACCAAGGCTTCGCCATTTTCATCCTTAAAGCCAAGAATATCACGGGTAATTTCTATCAGATAAGAATCCAGATCGCCCTCGTTCCATGTTTTAAAAACGTCGTGCATCTCATCGGTGCTCAATCCCAACATTTCTTTCATCACCTGATATGCTTCACATATAATCTGCATATCGCCATATTCGATGCCGTTATGAACCATTTTCACGAAGTGACCTGCTCCTCCTTCGCCCACCCAGTCGCAACAAGGAGTACCATCTTCTACTTTTGCCGATACAGCCTGGAATATTTCTTTCACTGCCGGCCAAGCAGCAGGTGATCCGCCCGGCATCAATGATGGTCCCAATAAAGCACCTTCTTCACCACCCGACACACCGGTTCCGATATAGAGTAAACCTTTACTCTCAACGTACTTGGCACGACGAATAGTATCGGGAAAATGAGAATTTCCTCCATCGATTATAATATCACCGGTTTCCAAATGAGGAATAAGCAGTTCGATGAAATCGTCGACCGGTTTTCCGGCTTTCACGAGCATCATTACTTTGCGAGGTTTTTGTAGTGAATTGCAAAGTTCTGCAATTGAATGTGCCCCGATGAAATTTTTTCCGGCTCCCCGACCAGCAATAAACTGATCGACACGTTCAACAGTACGGTTAAAAACAGCTACCGTAAAACCTTTACTTTCCATGTTTAATACCAGGTTTTCGCCCATAACGGCTAATCCTATTAATCCAATATCTGCGAGTTTTTTCATGAGAAATGAATTTGAGCCCCTAAATCCGCCAAATGCAGACTAAAGATCTAATTAATAATAGTATTTAGTTTAAAACAGTTTAATTTTTTCAGACTTAAAAGCTACTTCTCGATATTTTTAAAACCGAGTTTCACTAGTTTATCTAATGTTTCACTTTTTACATTTTTAGTTCGTATAGTATATGCCGGAAATTCCCGACGAGTCGGGTAATCGCCACGTTGTTGTTCGAATTGTTCAGGATTTTTTCTAAAAAGTCTGTCATCGGTTCGGATGTCATAGGTAAACAAAATTGCTTTCGAAATTATTACCTGTTCACTCAACCCTTCACCATCGAGTTCTATAAAAGGATTCGTTGGCAATTCAACCCCGGAAGGCTGCCAATTGTTCAGTTTAAGTCCAAAAAAACGACTGATTACCTGCACACTCATTTGTGTGCCAGTGGCTTTTCCATCTTTTGAATAACCGGCAATGTGCGGAGTAGCTAAATCTGTCATTTCCAATAATTCCAGATCTATATCCGGTTCATTTTCCCAGCAATCGCATACAAATCCTGAAATTTGTCCGTTTTTCAAAGCCGCTTTTACTGCATTGGTTTGCAGTACTTCGCCCCTGCAGGAATTAATAAGAATGGGATGTTTTTTTAATCCTGACAAGAATATTTCGTTGCCCAGATGAAAAGTGGCATCTTCGCCTTTCAGATTTAAGGGAACATGTAGGGTAATAATGTCTGCCTGATCCATAATTTCTTTCAGACTCACAAAAAATGCAGATCCTTCGGCCCGTTGGCGCGGAGGGTCATTCAGAAGTACTCTCATACCCAACAGATTGCAAACCTGTGCAACTTTACTTCCTACATTTCCCACTCCCACTACACCAATGCATAAATTTTTCAGTTGAAGACCTTTTGTTTCGGCCAATACCATAAGCGTTGAAGCAATATATTGCTCTACAGATTTGGAATTGCATCCGGGCGCGTTAGTCCATTTAATACCGACAGCATCACAAAAATCAGTGTCGATATGATCATAACCAATGGTGGCAGTGGCAATGAACTTCACGGAAGAGCCTGCAAGTAGTTTTTCATCACAAATGGTACGGGTGCGGGTTATAATTGCATCAGCATCCTTCACCACTTCCCTTGTTGTTTTTGATCCTGGCAAATATACCACTTCGGCAACACTTTCAAATGCACCACGGATATAAGGAATTTTATCGTCGATAATTATTTTCATAAACACATTGACTATTTTACTATTTACCATCTACCATTTCCATTGTCAACTTTATAAAAATAGTAAATGGTAAATAATAAAATAGTAAATTTAATTAATAATTAAACCTGTCTTTAAATGCCCACAATCCCAATGCCGGATTTGAAATATAAAAGATTTCTTCTCCATCCTCCATCGTATTGTACCCTTCATTCATTTTTGCGGGATTGTATTTAGCAGTAATTTCATCAATATCAGCATATTTAAAGCCAACACTTTCAATTTCAGATTGAGTTAAGTTCTCAGGACCTTTCCCCGGACAATAGGTAACACTGAAACGTCCTTCGGAAGAGCCATGGATTAAATGTGCAGCAGCACTCAGGTTTTTACGCAGTTCCTCATTTTCATCACAGCTTTTCAGGGTAGCCGGTGTTCCAAAATATCCGTATTTTCGGATGAGCCGGTCTATTTCTTTGTCTTCGCCAAATTCTTTCAGCGCAGGCGCCAAAACAATTAATTCACCTCCATCGTCAATTGCCATACGGGTACGATAAATCGATTTATTACCCAGCCAGGTACTCTTGAATTCAGAAGGATCGAGATAGACCAGCACTTTTTTTAGTGGTTTGTCCAGCATTTCGAAGTTGACCTGCAACGCCAGTTTAGCTGCTTTATCGAACACTTCAAAATCATCACCAATAAACAATCCACGTGTTTTAATTATGCCATCGGTTTTATCAAGTCCCACAACGGTTTGTACGTATACTATAGGCCAGGTATTGGTAAAATTGTCTGACGCGTAATTGAAAATGCGGCGTACCGGGGTATCGGCATGACCCATCATCCTTTCCATTCCATAAGCTGCTCCAACGAAATGGCTTTTATTAATACCTTCAACACCACCAGTTCCAACAAAAATATTTTTGTTGTAGTTAGCCATACCTACCACTTCATGGGGAACGACCTGACCAATAGAAAGAATCAAATCAAAATTTCCTTCAATCAACAGTCGGTTTACCTGAGCTGGCCAGGGAAAATCTACGGCACCACCCGAAACCTCTTTTACAAATTCAGCTGGAACTATACCCACTGTAACCACATCATGTCGCCAATCGTGCTCACGGATAAGCGCTGCCGGCAATGATCCGAACATGTGCGCAATCTGATCTTTGGTCATTGTGGAATGGGTACCGAGTGCAGGCAAAACATCAGTCAAAGCAGTGCCAAAATACTGCCAGGCGAACTCAGTAAGCTCACCTGCACGACTTGGCAGACGTGTATAATCGGGAGGAATGGCAAGAACTTTTGTTTTCTTACCTATCTTATCCAATGCTTCAAAAAGACCTTTTTTTAGATCTTCGGCATTGAGTTCGTGATTTGGGGAACCAATTTCGTAGTACATCATATATTTACTATTTATTCATTTACCATTTAAGACCAAGACAATTACAATTACTTCATTTATTTACTATTTATACATTTACTCCCGATAATTATCGGGAGTACTATTTAATACCAGATGTTCATTTGCTTTTCTCTTCATCAGAATTATTATTTTTAAGAGACATTTTTTTCTTCATGGTGATAATTGAACTTACAATTATTTTCAACAATTCTTGATTTTCAGTCATTAAATCTTTTAATAGATTTTCTTTAATCAAACCTGATTCAACGATCAATTCTAACCAGTAAATCGTTTCATCCAATTCTTCTTCAACCATTTTCAGTTTATTCAGAAAATCTTTATCCGATTTTCCTAAACAAGCAGACCTGTAATTTGCACCAGGTGAAGTTCCTGACCTTATGATTTGGTTTCCTAACGCTCTCCCTGTTATATTGTTTGGTAATTTTTCGGTAAGTTTGATAATTCGTAAAGCAAAAGTTTGCAATCGTTTCTTTAATTCAATGGCATTCATCTTGAATAGTAATTTAGAGAATGAATAAATTGAAAAATAGTAATCCCGATAGTTATCGGGAGTAAATGAATAAATAGTAAATAAAATTATCTTTTAACCCTCGCATTTCCACCCCAAACACTCCATACCATTTCTTCATCAGCCGGTTGAGCATAATCTGTCAGGAAAGTAGTGGCCAATGCACCCGAAGCCCATCCGAACTGAGCCCATTTTTCGGGTTCCCAGCCTTTAAGAATAGCATAAAGCATTCCACCTACAAAACCATCGCCACCACCAATCCGGTCGAGGACATGTATTTTACGTGGTTCAATAACCTGCCATTCATTACCTTCGAGCATTATAGCACCCCAAAGATGTTCATTGGTATTGATAACCTGACGTAAAGTAGTAGCAAAAACGGAAGAATTTGGGAAAGCTTGCTTAACACGGCCAATCATACCTTTAAAACCATCGATTTGAGCATCGATGCCTTTACCTCCGGCTTCAGGACCTTCAATACCCAGACAAAGCTGAAAATCTTCTTCATTCCCAATTAGAATATCGGTTAATGAAGAAATTTCGGTAAAAATTGCGCGCAATTCTTTATCACGGCCTTTCCAGAAAGATGCCCGGTAATTTAAATCAAATGAAATGCGGGTTCCGTTCTTTTTGGCAAAACGGGCTAATTCCAGACAAAAATTACTGGTTTCGGGCGATAAAGCGGCGATTAAGCCGGATAAGTGCAAAATTTGAACCCCTTCTTTTCCAAAAATCCGTTCCAAATCAAAATCTTTCACATTCAGGGTACTGCCTACTTCTCCTGCTCGATCGTTGAGTACGCGTGGTCCCCGGCTACCGAATCCACTATCGGCAATATTAAATTGATGACGATAGCCCCAAGGATCACCTTGTGCCACTTCCGGACCTTCGTAGACCATGTTACGACTGCGCAAATCACTTTTTATGAGTTGAGCAACAGGACTATCCTTTACAAAAGTAGTCAGTACTTTTACAGGAAGACCTAAAAAGGAAGAAATACTGGCCACATTCGTCTCGGCACTGGATGCTTGCATTTCATATAAATGACTGCTGTGAACAGGCTGACCATTTACCGGCGTAATGCGTACACCCATGCTGGTGGCAACCAGCAGCGAATAAGCGCAATCTGTTTTTAATTCTATGCTCATGATTTTTTGCGTTTTAAGGTTACCCCTAACTCCTCCCGCTTGCGGGAGGGGTTAGGGGTGTTTATTGTTTGATTTAAAATAAAGTTCTCGATATACCCATTTCTAATCCACGAAGTTCAGCCAATCCGCGAAGCATTCCTATGCATGAATAACCCGGATTAGTTTTTTTATGCAGATCATCAATCATTTGATGACCATGATCTGGTCGCATTGGAATGTTACGTTTGTATGTATACTGAACTACCAATAAGGCTTTCATAGCATCATACATATCTACATCCCCTTCCAGGTGATTGTCTTCATAGAAATCACCTTCCTCGTCACGTTTGGTACTGCGGAAGTGAACATAATACAGGCGTTCACCAAATTCACGCAGCATTGACGTTAAATCATTTGCCGACGAAACGCCAAACGAACCGGTGCATAAGCAAAGTCCATTGGCAAGACTAGGTACAGCAGCAAACAATTTACGAACATCCCCGGCGGTACTTAAAATACGAGGTAAACCTAATATTTTTCGGGGTGGATCATCCGGGTGAATGGCCAGTTGCACACCCACCTGATCGGCTACAAAAGCAATTTCATTGATAAAATAAAACAGATTATTACGCAGTTGATCCTCATTTACATTTTTATAAGTATCAAGGGCAGCCTGAAACTGTTCGATAGTAAAGCTTTCTTCGGCACCAGGTAATCCGGCAATCATATTTTTTGTTAGCGTTTGCTTTTCATCATCACTCATTTGAGCAAAACGAACCTTTGCTTTTTCAATTTGCTCAACGGTATAATCTTTCTCCGCATTCGGGCGTTTAAGTAAAAAAAGATCGAAAGCCACGAAAGCTGCCATCTCGAACCTTAATGCTTTGGAACCATCGGGCAAAGTGTAAGCTAAATCGGTACGTGTCCAGTCGAGCACGGGCATAAAGTTATACGTTACTATGAAGATGCCACAAGCAGCTAAATTGCGGATGGACTGTTTATAGTTTTCAATATAAGCCTGAAAATTACCCGTCTGAGTTTTAATATTTTCGTGTACAGGAACACTTTCCACCACCGACCAGATTAATCCGGCATCGGCAACAAGTTGTTTTCTTTCTAAGATGTCTTCTACTGTCCAAACCTCGCCGTTTGGAATCTGATGCAATGCAGTAACTATATCTGTTGCCCCTGCCTGACGAATGTCTGAAAGAGATACGGGATCGTTAGGCCCGTACCATCTCCAGGATTGTTTACATAAATACATGAATGTTGAATTTGAAAATTTGAAAATCCGAAAATTATTTTGAGATGATTTAATAGTATTAAGATTCAATTATTTTAAAATAATGATCCTGAAATTTCTCAAAAGAGGGTTTACCTTATCAACAAATTACCAATCACTATTCTACTAAATGCAAAAAGCATCAAAACCACCATCGATAACAGTGAGCGTACCTGTAACAAATTTTGAGGCGTCGCTGGCTAACCAATGCAAAGTTCCAAGTAATTCTTCAGGTTCACCAAATCTTCCGAAAGGGGTATGAGCAAGAATTGTTTTTCCTCTGTCGGTAAATGAACCATCAGAATTGGTCAGCAAGGTACGATTTTGTTCTGAAATGAAAAAACCGGGAGCCATAGCATTTACGCGCATACCTTCACCATATTTGGTAGCCAGTTCTATGGCCAGGTATTTGGTAAAGTTAGTAACTGCTGCCTTTGCAGCACCATAACCCACAACGCGAGTAAGTGGACGAAGGGCAGATTCAGATGAAATATTAATAATGTTACCTTGTTTTTGGTTCACCATAACTTTGGCAAAAACCGTGGTAGGCAAAACTGTTCCAAACAGGTTCAAATCTACAACCTGACGAAATGCATCCATATCCAGATCGAATATAGTTTTATCGGGTCCGATAGTTGCTCCCGGCATATTGCCACCGGCAGCATTTACCAACACATCAATACGACCGTATTTAGCCATGATATCCAGTAAATTTTGCTCCAAAATGTCTTTATTATTTACATCCGACTGCAAAAACAGAGCTTCATGTCCTTTGACTTTAATCGCATTGACAAACTTTTCACCGTTTTCTTTATTTCTGGCCAAAACAACTACTTTAGCTCCCTGTTCGGCAAGATATTCGGACATTTTACCGCCCAAAACTCCGGTTCCTCCCGTTATTACTATTACTTTATTTTTTATATTAAATAAGTTACTCATTTTATTGATTTGTTTTTTGTGAAACACTAAAATACGAATTACCCGAATTTGAATTGTACGAATTATTCGAATTATTACGAATTTCACGAATTTGATTATTTACTTAAAGTACTATTTTCCTAGCCTTAGCCTAATTAATTATAAATTAAACAAGCGTTTCAAATGACGATCGAAAATATTTTCTTCAACGCAGACACCGATAATATCAGCATACTTTTCGAGGAGACCGGTATAACTGGTACCCATTTCTGCTGCCACTTTATAAGCTACATGAATTAATTGACGGAAATTGGGGTTGTAATCGGGATGTCCTGGAATATGACGCAGGGTGTTAGCAAATTTTTCACTGGTCCAGGTGTTAACTTCAGCTACAGTAGGTAATTTGGAATCGTCAATTTCAATCACATCGGCATAAGGAGCACACAATTCATCTTTGCGACCCAACGAATTGGCGTATATAGCTTTTGCAATTTCAAGACCTTCTCCGCCCGCAAGAGCCAAACCGATAACTTCTTCGAGCCAGGTTGTACCTGCAGTTTTTACGTGTAATCCTTTATTATGCTTTTTGATTACCTGAGCCATAATTGGATAAATCGAAAATTTATCGCTACCGGAATGAACACTTAACTTGATTTCTTCAGGAAGTCCAAACTCCCTGGAAGCGTAATCAAGTACCAAAACATCTTCTTCAAATTCTTTGGCAAATTGATCTACGTCTCCCTTATAGTCAACGCCCTTGTTGAAACGGCCTGTAAATTTAGGTGCAATGGTCTGAACCGGAACACCTTTATTGGCAAGCATTTTCAAAATAAATAATAATTCGATGGGTGTTTGGGGGCTTTCAACTTCGTCCATCGAAACTTCAGTAATAAAATTACCCGCTCCTTTTTGGACTTTCAGATAGTTATAAATTTCAGATGCCTGTTGTGTTGCAGCCAAAAATTTAGAAGCTATTTTTTGCAATAAGTCTTCAGTTACTACCAGAGGATGCTTAATACCTGGTATAGAAAGATTTCCTGTATATTTGTGACACGAAGTTATAAAAGCTTTTACATCTTCAGCACTACTTTCATTTCCAATAAAGGAAGCGACATCGAGTGTAAAGAAATTGGATGTTTCAACAAAAGGAGCCACAGTTCCCATATTGATGTGATCGGCGTCAACAAAGTACTTTCCTGAAAAACCGAGCGTAGCAACTGCTGCATCGGCCTCTTTCCGTACGTCTTCCGGATGAGAATTGACATAATGATGTTCTCTGTTCGACTTGTTCCAAACCGGGCTAATGTCTAAACCAAACTGGTTTGCCTTTACGATTGCCCGTAGTTGTGCAACACCCTGATGAGAGAACCGGTCGCCCAGTCCAATACTGTTTTTTCCTAATTTCATAATAATATACGATTAATTGGTTAATATATTGTAATTCAAATCATTCTAAACTTACTTTTATTTATTTAAAAGTGCGTGAAGTTTTTCATTCAACTCTCAACTAAGAAATCAACATCAACAATTATCAAATCAACACCACTTACAACGTCACTCCTGTTTTAAAAATAGCTATTTCACGGTAATTTTTCTTCTCGTTATTAACCAGTTCACCACTGGCCACTTTAATAACATAATCGATGAAACGATCTTTCACTTGTTCTATTGGTTCATTTTCCACGATAGTTCCTGCATTAAAATCAATCCAGCCACGTTTTTTTTCATACAACGGGGTGTTGGTTGATATTTTCATGGTTGGTACATAACTGCCAAATGGCGTACCGCGTCCGGTTGTAAACAACACCATATGACATCCGCTGGAAGCTAACGCTGTGGCAGCAACCAAGTCGTTTCCCGGAGCACTCAGCAAACTCAATCCTTTAGTTTTCAATCGTTCACCGTACATCAGTACATCTTTAACCAATGAAGTTCCACATTTCTGCGTACATCCAAGTGATTTTTCTTCCAGAGTTGAAATTCCACCTGCTTTATTTCCGGGGGATGGATTCTCGTAAATAGGTTGATTATTCTGCTTAAAATAATCTTTAAAATCATTGATCAATAGTACTGTTTTATCAAACAATTGTTTGCTTTCGCAACGATTCATTAAAAGAGTTTCGGCACCAAACATTTCGGGAACTTCCGTAAGAATAGTGCTGCCTCCTTGACCAATCAGGAAATCGGAAAAAACGCCCAACAAAGGATTGCCTGTAATACCTGAGAATCCATCGGATCCACCACATTTCAAGCCTATTTTAAGTTCTGAAAGTGAAACCTCTTCACGTACATCTTTTGATACGGTGGCATAAATTTCACGTAAAAGTTCCATGCCCACTTCATCCTCATCGTCGACTTTTTGAGTTTCCATAAATTTAATGCGCGATTCATCATAATCGCCCAGTAATTCACGGAATGCACTCACCTGATTATTTTCGCATCCCAAGCCAACTACCAAAACACCACCTGCATTAGGGTGTAAAACCATATCACGGAGAATTTTTCTCGTATTTTCATGGTCATCACCCAATTGAGAGCAACCGTAATTATGAGGATAAGCAACAATTGCATCTACGCCTTTATTCTGGGTTTCCATACGCAATTTTTCTGCCAACGAATTAGTGGTTCCGTTTACGCATCCCACTGTTGGTATGATCCAGATTTCATTTCGCACTCCTACTTCACCGTTTGCGCGTTTGTAACCATTAAAAGTCAGATTCCGTTTTGAAATATCTAATTTTACATCATGAGGCTTGTACTTATAATCGAGTACTCCATCGAGATTCGTTTTAATGGTCTTTTCGTTTACCCAGTCGCCTTGCGCGATGTCCTGACGTGCATGCCCGATAGGGAAACCGTATTTAATTACGTACGAATCAGCAAGCATTTCAGCAAGGGCAAATTTATGCCCCGCTGGAATGTCTGAATTCAATGTTATCTCAATTCCGTCAACCGTGATTTTATCACCCTGTTTCAATGCTTTCATTGTCACAGCCACGTTGTCTGATGGATTTATTTTTAAAAATTTCATATTAATCAATTACAAATTACGAGTAACATAAAAATAATTTGAATTACTTTCATATTCCTCATTTACAGATATTTATTTTCAAGAAATAGTTCAACTATTTTAAAGTTGCACTATTTTTTTTACCGTTTCCAACATTCCTTTTTCCTGAATCGATTTCAAGTTTTCGGTAACCTGGGCTGTCAGTCCTGCAATTTTATTCAAATCTTCACCCCAAATAAATTCGGCGGCAAGAACTCCTTGAGCCACAGTCTTCACATCACCCGATTTCCATAATTCGGTAAGTAAATCCAGAATTGCCTGATCATCGTTCGGAACTATTTCTTCTTCACCATGTTTACCACCCTTGTAATAGGTAATTATACCAGCCAATCCAAGAACCAGACCTTTAGGTAATTCGCCTTTACGATCCAGGTAAATTTTCAAACCGGGCAAATCGCGGGTTTTAAATTTAGGGAAAGAGTTCAGCATAATACTGGTAACAAAGTGTTTAACGAAAGGATTACGAAAGCGATCGAGTACATCGGATGCAAATTTTTCCAGTTCCGCTTTGGGCAAATCGAGGGTTTCGAGCAATTCAGTGTACATAACCTGGTGTACGTATTTGCCAATTACTTCGTCTTCAACACATTCGCGTACCGTGTCAAAACCTGACAAATAACCTACCGGCGCCAACACAGAGTGTGGACCATTGAGCAAGGTAACTTTCCGGTCGTGATAAGGTTTTTCACTTGGAACAAAAAGTACATTTAATCCTGCTTTATCGGCAGGAAATTCTTTAGCTACAGATTCGGGAGCTTCGATAACCCACAAATGGAAGATTTCGGCTTTAACCACCATTTTATCTTCGAGTTGAACTTTCTCCAGAATTTCATTAATAGTATCGCGGGGATAACCGGGTACAATACGGTCGACCAGGGTGCAATAAACACCGCAGGCATTTTCGAACCAGTTTTTGAATTCATCACCCAAATTCCATAAGGCTATATATTGTTGAATGCATTTTTTTAATTCAGTTCCATTGTGGAAAATCAATTCACAAGAAAACATAAACAATCCTTTATCTGCAGCACCATTAAACGTTTTGAAACGATGATACAGCAATTGAGTCAACTTTCCAGGAAAAGAATTGGCAGGTGCATCATCAAATTTACAGCTATCATCAAAAGCAATACCAGCTTCAGTTGTGTTAGAGAAAACAAAACGCATATCCGGATTTTCGGCCAATTTGAGGTATTCGGCGAATTGTGAGTAAGGATTTATTCCACGGCTTACCACGTCGATCAGGTCAATGCTGTCAACAGCCTTTCCCTTGTCTAATCCCTGAAGATTTACATGATACAGACCATCTTGTTCGTTGAGCATGTCCACCATTCCGTTTGGTAATGGTTGTACAATTACAACACTTGAATTAAAATCGGCTTTGTTATTCATATTAAATACTATCCAATCAACAAAGGCTCTCAGAAAGTTACCTTCCCCAAATTGAATAATACGTTCAGGGTAAGTTTTAGTGAGCTTAGCCGATTTTCTGTTTAATTTTTCCATTAAAAGTTTTACTTTAGTTATTGTTATATTATTTGTTCTTTAAATTCTTAAAAGCGTGATAAAAAAAATCTGAACCTTATATCATTCTCTAAAATGCATATAGTCTTCAATATTCTCTTTTATCAATATATCGATAGGAACATAATTAATTTTGGTGACTTCCTGACCGAAAATAAGTTCACGGCACATGTCCCTGACCGTGAGATATGCCTGTTTATCGGGACGTTGAGCAATCAGATAAGAAATTACACCTTGTTGTAAGTAAGTTACATTTTGTTCCAGTAAATCATAACCAATTAAACTTACATCCGTATGATTTAATGCATCCAGGTGCCTGGCCAACCGATACACTTTAGAATTAAATGTAATGGCTGCTTTTATATTGGAATGTGTTGAAAAAACTTCACTCAACAACTTACCGTTCGCAACTTCATCGTCATTTTTTAGTTCAATGTTTATTATCTCAAAATAATTTTCAAGTCCATTATCCTGAATATACTGCATAAAACCCTTATTCCGGCTAAGTGTTTGATTTGAAACAGCCCCTTTACGCTGAGTACGGATAATCAATATCTGCGCCTGCCCGGGTAAAGGACTAAGTAATAATTTGGCAGCAATATATCCGCTTAATAAAGAATGCTGTCCGTAATAAGTCACAAAATCTACATCTTCCAACATGGAATCAATGAATGAGAACGGAATATGTGAATTGGTCAACTCATTCGTAAATTCAAGGGTTTCAGTCCTGAACACCGGTGCGATGAATACGGCATCCGGTTTTTTAGAAAGAATAGATTGGGTTACTTCTGCAAATGAAGTACTATCGTACTGATTAAAACTTTCTTTAATTATTTCAACATTATGATGTACAAATTCCCTGGCCGCCAAATCGAAACCATTTTCCACACTTTCCCAATAGTCACCCGATTGATATGCGGGTATCAAACAAATAAACCGATAGTGTTTCTTGGATGCTAAAGAACGCGCCAACAAGTTAGGCGAATAATTTATTTCTTCCAGCACTTTATTCACTGCTTCAAGGCTCTTGGCTGATACATCACCCCGGTTATGAATAACACGGTCCACCGTTCCTTCCGAGACACCTGCCAGGCTTGCAATGTCCTTAATTCGTATTTTCTGGTTTAAATCTTTCATAGTATAGTACGAAATTACCATTCCGTGTTCGTACACAGTAGTTATTTCCTACAAAAATACTATATATTTTGTAAATACAAAACTTTTTACGCCTTCGTGTGCGAACACGGTAAATGATTCAGCTAAACAATTCAGGTGTATTAGATTGATATAAATGAGATTACATGAAAAACAACCACATTTACGAACTAATTAATTTTTAAAAATATATTCAAAAACATATTTTTTCGCTTAGGAATTGATTAAATTACTGTATACTAAAAAGACTAAGAGGCGATAGAAAACGCCTCTTAGTCTTTAAATTTATTATTTTAATATTGTCCGTTTTTAGCCAGTATTTTATTTCTTTTTTGTTAATAGCCAATCTACTAAGTTATGAGCAGCTTTTAAATTTTCAAAGTCAGCAGTAAGGTGTGCATGATCGATATACTCATTATAAAGCCATGGATCTCCCACAGCCAGCACATAGCCTTTACCATACTGAGCCTCGGCCATCAATACCTGTCCGTTTTCTTCCAATACTGCTTTTGCCGGATTTGTACAGCTAATGGATGAAACTTCTTTCAGGAAAATTTTAGCAACTCCCTTAAACAAGGGATGATTTGGCAGATTTATGGATGCACAACTATTATAATTTCGTGGCATCCCTTTTTCGGCTTTTATTTCAGGATGTAACAACACATTATTGAATGTAATGCCAAACCTGGATGACAAAATATTGAAGCTGTCTAACTCGGCATTTTTCGCATCGTTAGTCAGTAACAGCAATACTCCCCCTTTTTTTACCCATTCAGAGATTGCAATTGCAGCTTCCAGATCCATAAAGTTGGGCTTTGCAGATTCAAGCCTGGTGTCGGGATCAACAATTATAAAAATACCAGCATCTTTCAAATTGGTTTTTGTCGGTTTTTCTTTCAGGGTGGAGATAGTTGAACCTTTGAGTTTAAAAAGGTCTCCAAGTTCTGAAAAGCCACCCAAGGTTTTATCTTCCCAAATATAATGTGATGGTTTACCTGTTTTGGAGTTAACTTCATTGTTGTAATAATTATCCAAAACTACTTTTTTAGCACTACAACTGGTTGATAAAAAACAACCGAGTGCAATTACACACAAAACTTTCATTTTCGTTTTTCTCATCTTTTTTATTTTTATTTCAAGAATATTTTAATTTTTATCTATTTACAAATTTATGTATTTTACCACGGCATATTCTCAGCCTTATCCTTTGCCTATGCCTGAGACATTTTTGCCTATGCCTTATCCGTTTGTCTGTATTCAGAAGGAGTAGAACCAAATTTATGTTTAAAACAACGGCTAAAGTACCGGGGATCTTCAATGCCAACACGATAAGAAACTTCTGAAACAGTTAATTGAGTCTCACGGAAATACTCAGCAGCACGTTCAAAACGCACTTCACGTACAAACTCCACCGGTGAAAAGCCGGTTAAGCTTTTTAACTTATTGAAGAAGACAGTACGGCTCATACCCAATTCGGATGCCAGAAAATCGATATTCAAATCGAAATTATCCAGGTTCTGGTTCATTAGTTCTATCAGATTTTGCATAAACAGCTCTTCCTGTGACTTGATTTCCAATGGAGGTAAAGCAAAGTCAGGTTTCGAAGTAATTATTTGCGTACGGTAAAACTGTTGTAATTGAACACGCTGGTTCATCAGATTTTCGATACGGGCATGCAGGAAAGCCGAACTGAAAGGTTTTGTTATATAATCATCGGCCCCCGCTTTCATTGCGGCCACTTTACTATCAACATCGGTAACGGCGGAAAGCAAAATTACAGGGATATGCGATGTCCGTTTGTCTTCCTTGATTTTTCTGGTCAATTGTAAGCCATCCATTTCAGGCATACGCAAATCGGTAATGATAAAATCGGGCAGTAAAAGTTCTATTTTTTGCCAGCCCATTAATCCGTTTTCAGCTTCTTCTACCCGGTAGTTATTTTTCAAACTCTTTTTCAGAAAATGACGAAGCTCATCATTATCCTCCACTACAAGGATGAGGGGGTTGACATTTTCAAGTTCTTTCTCAACCAAATCTACCGACAAATCAATGTCCGTTTCTTTTTCCGGACTTGTTTGATCAGAAACAATAATATCCACATCGCTATCGAAGTGTGTTATTCCGAGTTTGAATTCTATTTCAAAAGTCGATCCTTTTCCTAATTGACTTTCCACATGAATGGAAGCGTGATGCAAATCTACCAGTTTTTTTACTAAATCCAGCCCTATGCCTGTACTTTTTTGGGTAATATTACGAATAGTAGAAATGCTAAAAAAACGGTCGAATATGAAATTTATTTTTTCCTGTGCAATGCCAATACCTTCGTCAATAACCGAAAGTACAGCCACATTTTGTTGTATAGATGTTTTTACGGTTATATTTTTCCCCAATGGAGTGAATTTTAGCGCATTGGAAAGCAAGTTATATATCATTGAGTCGAACCTGTCGGGATCTACCCAGATTTTAGCATCATTGGATTCATCGATTAAATGCAGTCCAATATTTTTGGCATTAGCTATATCGAAGAAATTGCTGCTACAAACGTGAACAAATTCACCGAAATTAATTTCTTCAACCGTTAAGCGCATTTTATTATTTTGCAGCTTTCGGAAGTCAAGAATCTGATTAATTAAAATCATAACCCGGTCGAGGTTTCGGCGAACATGTGTAAGTTGTTCTTTCACATTCGGGTCCAAATCTTCCTCCAACAGGTTATCAACCGGAAGTGATATCAGAGTAAGGGGCGTACGTAATTCGTGTGAAATGTCAGTAAAAAAGCGAAGCTTCATATCAGTCATTTGTTTTTCAAGTAACACGTTGTTTTTCAACTTAAAGATGGTGACAAAAATGTACAATGTCACTAAAAATAAGACGAGAATTAAAACAACATACAAAAATTTAGCCACTGCCGATTGCCAAAAGGATGGAAGTATTTTGAGTTCTATCTGACGTTCATTTTTAAGCCACACACCTTCACTGTCGGTTGATTTTACCCGAAAAGTATAAACTCCGGGAGGCAGAGCCGTGTAGTTTGCGTAATGTTTTGTTTGCACATAATTCCAATTAGGATCAAAACCTTCGAGTTTATAGGCGTATTTTATTTTTTCGGGTGCCCGCATATCCAATGTAGCAAATTCGATAGTAAACACATTTTGTTTGTGGTTGAACACAATTTGCTTAGTTTTATCTATTTGAGTTTGAAGTATAGATCCTTCTACTCCAATTTCTTCCACTTTATTGAAGAGCAGTAAGCGTGTAAATACCAGAGGTGCATTTATTACCCTACGTTTTACTGATTCGGGTAAAAAATAATAGAAGCCTGATTTCGATCCCACGCATATTTCACCGGACTTTAGAAGGCTGGCTGATGCTTCCGAAAATTCAACATTTTCCAGCTCATTTCCTTTACCAAACACTTCTATAAGTTTATTTTTTTTATTGAATTTCACAATGGAATTTTCGGTGGTCAGCCACAAATTTCCTTGTTTATCATCTATAATTGTATATATCACGTTGTTGGGCATCCCTTTTGTGCGATTGTAAACTTCAAAATCAAACTGATTACCGGCAACCGATCTCGTTTTTAATTTATTCAATCCACCACCAAAAGTACCAAACCACATATTTGCATCCGAGTCTTCGAAAATGCAATGCACATCGTTAGCGCCTAAACTATTGGGTAGTCCTTCTTTTTTATGATAGTATGTAAATGAGATTTTCGACGGATTTTTGATATTGGCATTAAAAGTAACAAAACCTTCGGTAGTTGCCACCCAAATATAATTTTTCGAGTCAACAAATACTTGCCTGACCTTCGAGCAGTTGCCAATTGGATAGGATTTTAGCACGTTTCCGGCATGTAGAAACCGAATTTTACCGTTTTGCTCATCGATTAAATGTAATCCGCCACCGTAACTTCCGGCCCAAATACGTCCGTTATGATCCTGCACAACGGAATAAAAATCATTATTTACGGGCGAATAAGCATCATTGGGATTATGTCTGAAATTTTCGATGCGAAAAGCATTTTTTGAACCTTGTGGTTTCAGACGGAATAAACCCTGGCGTTTAGTTGAAAGCCATATATCCCCCGATTTTACCTGATAGAAATTATAAACTAATATTTCAAGCTTCCCACCGGGGATAATTCTTCCATCGGAGTTTAATGTTCCTATTTCCTTTTTATTCTCATCAAAAACGTGTACTGCCCCATCTTTACAAGCTACCCAAAGTCTTTTTTCGCGGTCTTCGAAAATGGCTCTTGTTTCGTTCGAAATGCTGTAAACAGAATGATCCTTGAACAAATAATGGTTGAAATAGTCGGGCAGGAACGTGCACTTAAAAAAACCATTTCCACGGTTGGTACTGATCCAGAATACCCCTTGCGAATCGGACAACACATGATTAACGCCATACGAAAACAGCGTATTTATATCTTCGTTGTAAGCACTATAAAACGAAACCAACTTATCATTCGCCCTGTCGAACCAGGAAAAATTACCAAAGTAAGGTTGTATCCAAAGTATATCTTTTTCATCTTCGAAAATCAGATAATTGGGATTCGATACCTGACCCTCGTTCTTTTTGGAGGGAATATAAACTATTTTATTTGTTTGTGGGTTAAAATGAAGTACTCCCTGAGATTTAATTCCTAACCAGGCCTCTCCTGCCCTATCAATATAGATTTGTTCTATATCATCTGTTTTCATTTCCGGATATTTATCGGTGGAGAACTGTTGAAGTTCATTGCGTAAAACATCGTAAGTAAAAAAGCCCTTTCCCTGAGTGGCAAAAAGATACCTGTTAACGGTAAATGCAGCCGAGTTAGTTACCATTACCGGGTATGGCAATTCAATGGTTTTAAATGTTTTTAGTCTTTTTTCATATTGCATGACCTTTCCATTGCCACCAAACATGATTCTTTTATCATTTTCAATATAAGAAAAAAAGGCTTGTTTATCAAAATAAATCCGGTTTTTTCCACTCTTGTCCATACAACTTAATCCACCCAGGGTGAGTAACCAGGTATTTTTCTGTTTATCTTCAAAAACTCCCTTGACTTTGTTATGGGGAATACTTTTTTTCTGAGAATTAAAAAACGTAACAGCCAAATGGTGAGTTTTTTCATCGGTTAGTATTTTATAACACCCATTGTCGAGCGTAGTTAACCAAATGGCACCCGATGGCAGTATATATATATCGTTAATTTTATCGTTAATATAACCCCCCATTGGATTTTCAATACGCATTAATTCCTCGGTTAAAGGATTTAAACGGTATACCATTTCATCATAGGTCTTCACCCAAATATATCCCCATCGGTCTTCTTTAATAGCAATAATGCGGTTGCTTAAAAACGACAGATTAAGATCGGACCTGGAATTAAAAACCGTAAAATTATATCCGTCGAATTTATTCAATCCATCGCGCGTACCAAACCAAAGGTAACCCTTGTGGTCCTTCATAATTGCCGTTATACTATTTTGAGACAAACCGTTATCGGAAGTAAAATGTGCAAATGAAAAGTGATATTGAGCACTCAACGAAAGTGTACAAAAAAGAATACAGACCAGGTAAAATAATCTTTTCATAGAATTTTTTTTATGCCTAATAGAGAGTTAAAAAAGGAATCGGTTGTAAACAATGAAAAAAAAACGATAAAATCGGTTCTTTCATTTCAAAAATACAAGCCACTTTTTATTACTCCAATTGATTTAAGGTTATGAAGGTTACTGATTGCAAAAATACACAATAGAATGGGCAAATAATCACCATTTTAAACATTTATTGAATATACTGTCGAAAAATACACCTTTTCAATTAAATTATCCACATCAATTAATTGAAAATAGCATACATTTGTAACCATATCTCAATAAAATCTAATAACAATTTAAAACAAAAACATTATGAAAAAAACTTTACTATTTATTGCAGTGGCATGTATTAGCACCTTTACAGTTAATGCCCAAAAGACATGGAATTTTAGTAATTTCACTATTGCCACTTTCGCTGCAACAACCACTGTTAATGGTTTACAAATAATGGCTGCCCTTGGTACTGAAGTATCTATAGATGCAAATGCAAAGGTAAACAGTACGTATTCTTTTACTCAGAGGCTAAAACTTGGAGGGTCAGGCGCATGGGTTTCAGGGAATCGATATATGCCAACTACCCGTGCTCTGGTGTTTAATGTTACAGGCCCAGGGTCAATTACTGTTGCCGCCTTATCGTCAAGCAGCTCAGCAGAAAGGCGCTTGATTCTAACCAATGGAACAGATTCTTTAACTTCGATTGCAGCTCCAGGAACTTATGTTGACGGAACAAACAACATTCCATTAACTACATATCAATATACAGGTGGAGCCGCAACATTGTATTTATACTCTGTTTCAAGTGGTGTTAATATTTATTTGCTTGACGTCTCCAGTGCAATTGCAACATCTGTAAATAAAGTTCTTGTTAATGAGGGTGTAGCATATAATGGGAAAGAAATTTCGAATACTAAAAGTTTAGCATTGGAAGTATATACTATTTTGGGGAAAAAGGTTGCCAGCTCAAGAACTTCTATTTCAACCTCAAATTTTCAAAAAGGAGTTTATATTGTTCGCATAGCAGGATTGAATGACGCAATGAAATTTTGCATTTAATTATTTGCCATAAATAAAGAATAATTCCTTTTGAGGGCTTTACTTTCGGGTAAAGTCCTCAATTTTTTTTAAGAATATCTACAATTAAAAAAAAATATTCATCGTATTTTATTTAGAGGTTGCTTTTACCGGCATATTGTAGTCAATATGCCCCAATGTTGAATTGGTAGTATTTGCCGTACAAAACGGCGGAACAACATGTAAAAGGTGGAGCTGAAACCTTTCTTAGTGTGAACTATTACTCTAGCAGTGAGAACTATTACTCTAACAGTGTGAACTGTTACTATAACAGTGTGCACTTCTACTCCATCAGTGTGCACTGTTACTCCATTAGTGTGCACTATTACTCTAACAGTGCACACTGTTAGTCAAACAGTGTGGACTATTACTCCATTAGTGTGAACTGTTACACATTAAGTGCAGGCAGTTACTCCATCGAAGTGAATCAATTTATTAAAAATATCAATAAAAGAAACATACTATATACACTGATATACAACAAAATAAATACATGAACATATTTCTAAAAGTTAAAAAAAAAGCATGTCGTAATATTACGACATGCTTTTCGGCAAACAAACTTCACAATCACACTACACAAATACTATTTAATAAGCACAATTTTGAGGTTTCCAATATTGCTTTTCACAATATAAATTCCATTTGTATTTGTGCTCATATTATTATCTTTATCGGAATATAATACTTTGCTAACTACCATTAATTTAATAAAAAGTATTTTTATACCAATTAAATTTAAAAGGCTAAAAATAATAGATTAATTTGACAGTAAAATTAGTTATTATAAAAAGAATAAATGTGCAAAATTTGACTAAAACAGTCGACTATTTGACTAATACTAAAAGGATGGCTCTGAAGTTATTGTTATTAGTTATGGATAAGCACTTTGTGTGGTACCAATCCGTTAATTTGCAGGAAATATATACCTGGAAGATAACCCGAAACCAGAACAGATATTTCTGCCTGTTGGAAAGCATTTTTGGCAAGGATTTGAAAACCTTGTGTGTTAAAGATTTTCAGGGATGAAAGTTTGATTTGATCAGATAAAATGGTAATGCTGTTTTTGTTATTAATAATTTTAAAATCTGAATTCAAATTCTGACAATCAACATTTGTTGTCTGGTTCTTTTGCATTATTTCATATTCCAGACTGGCCATAATAAAGGGTCCCAGCACTTTCCCTTCGGTATTGTTATTAATAACCACATCGCTTCCGCACAGGTAATAGCTGGCATCGCCCTTACGTGAACCGCTTAAACCGGCCGATTCGCAACTTTGTATCAAGCTTATCTTTCCATCGGGCTGTTCCACTACAAAATTTTCAATCAGTCCTTTATATGCTTTTATAGCCAGATTCTGATAACTGTTTTTATCTAAAATACCCAAACGCATTCCTTTCAGATAAGCATAGGTAAACATAGATGATGCCGACGATTCTAAATAATTGGGGAGATTGCACGGGCTTCCTTTTTTGGTATTGTCGTATTGCAACAACTGATACCAGCATCCGCTAACGGCATCCTGCCGGTCTTTCAGGCCATCGGCAACCAGATTTGTATAACCGACCAAACGTACACGAGCCGGGTGGCTGGCAGGCATATATTCCAACACATCGACCAAAGCGGCAAAAAACCAGCCAGCACCCCGCGCCCAAAATTCCTGCGAACGTCCGGTTACAGGATCGGCCCAGTAGTTAGAAGCAGTGTTTGCAGGATCGGCCGACCAGGCATGATAATTCAGCTTCTTGTTAGTATCCCAGGTGTGTTTAAAAATAGTATCGAATTGCAAAGCGATGTCGTTCCAGGAAGCAGTATTATCAATACTGCCCAGTTCAGCTCCGAAATTCCCCTGCCATTCGGCGTAAAGTGCGGGACCCATATATAAACCATCGAGCCACATTTGGTTTATATACTGACTTTTGTGCCAGAAACCACCCGTGCCTGGCAGCGCAGAACCAATGCGGGTATGATTTAATTTCAAGGTGTTACGGCATGTAGTTGCTTTTGTTTTGTAAACGGCAGCTTTCGTGGCGTCGCCTTTACTGATGGCTCCGCGGTATAACTCAAAGAATATTTTTCCGGCATTCAAATCGTCGATATTACTAGCCCCAAGATTCATGGTTACATGATCGGCATAATCCTGAATACCTGTATAATAATATGCACTCCAAGGTTCGTTTTTGTATTGCTCCCAGGTTTTGATAATGGCTTTTGCCACCAATCCAGGTACATAATCCCAAGTCACATTGCGTAAGGATGAAGGAGTGAGAAAATGGTTCGTTTCGCTTTTATTACGAAAATCGTTCATACGTGAATCTATGATCCATTTCGAATAGAGCGAGTCGGTACGAAATTCAGCAGCATTCATTTGCCCTAGAAAAAGGAAACTGAGAAGAGACAGAAATAGAATTTTATTTTTCATTGTATTAGTTGAAATGCCAAAGCTGACAAGATTTTATGAGCCTGTCTGCCTGGAGAAGTGAAATTATTTTTTAATGAATTTTTGCCTGGAGTTATTTTCGCCTGGATTTAAGTTGCATCCTAAAAATGGAACAGATACACCAAGAAAACATAAAAAGAGCCGGCGTGTATACTTTTTTCATAGTATTTTTATTCGTTATGGTTCAATTCTCCTAAAAAGAATCACTTTTACTTAAACTACTATATTCGATAGTTTACATAACACACAAAATACAATACACTTACTAATTAATTTTATAATAGTTCTTAATGATTAGGAGTTCTTTTTTGACATTGGAACCAAATCGGTCAGATCGGCTATTTTTATTGGTTTTCCGGAATCGCAACTTTTACGTGCAGCAATTCCGGTGAGTATAGAAAAAGCGCCATCGCGTACTCCGGCCGATTGTTTAAACGGATCTTCCTGTACATTTTTAAAAATATGATCGTGCATGATTTTATCACCGCCACCATGACCCTTACCCTTCGGAATCCTAAAATAATCGCGCTTTCCGAAGTTACGGGTAATCATTATTTCATCATAATCGGCTTCATATACCGGATTACTCTCCTGAATCCAGGCGTCGATACGCCCCTTTGTTCCATTGAAAGCGATACGATAACCTTCGTATGGCGAGTAAGTAACAACAGAATAGGCTACCTGAACTCCATTGGCATATTTAATACTGGCCGACATTTTGTCGAAAATATCTATATCTTCTTTAAATACACAACCATCGCGCAGATAACCATCATATTTCTCGTTGTCGGTATAAAGCATCTTATAATAACTGTTACTGTTCACATCCCAATAGAAATCACAGCTTTCTTTGTGGTTACAACTTCTGCAATTTACACCCCGTTGTTTTCCGTTTTTCCCGTAAAAGTCGAGACTTCCATAAGCAAAAACCTCCAGCGGTTCAGAATCGAGCCACCAACTCAGAAGATCGAAGTGATGTGTGGATTTATGCACCCACAAAGAGCCGCTAAATTCTCGTTTACGATGCCAGCGACGAAAATAGTCGGCACCATGGCTAGTATCGAGATACCAATGGAAATCTACAGACGTAATTTCACCAATTTCACCGTTTCTAATTAATTCCCATATTTTGGCACGATGTGGCGAATACCGGTAATTAAATGTAACAATGATTTTTTTACCGCTTCGTTTCTGAGCATCCAGAATTGCCTGGCACTTCATTTCGTCGGTTGTCATTGGTTTCTCGGTAATAACATCACAACCAAGGTCGAGCCCGCGAATGATGTATTGATCGTGCAAATAATCATTTACAGTAACAATCAGTACATCGGGTTTCACTTCTTTCATCATGGTTTCGAAATCGGTAAAAGTTTTGCAGGTTGCTCCCATATATTCCTTAGCAGCCTCCAGTCTTCCCGGATTCTTATCACACAAACCTACATATTCTACATAATCGGCATATTCCTGTATCACATCTTTCCCCCACATGGTCGTTCCGCGAGAACCCGTTCCAATAAGGGCAATTCGTTTCTTTTTGGGCAATGAAGTTTCATTTATACTTTCATTCTTTGCCAGTGCTATTCCCGGAATTGAGCTTAATATCGCCCCGGCTGCTGCAACCGTTGAAGTGGCAATAAAATTTCGTCTGTTCATTGTCTTTCCCATAATGTTGAAGATTTGTGATTTTTATTTTTCAATAAATTAAATTTTCAAAATAAAATTTCAAAGGCACATTCATCTCTGCTGCAAGCTATTTTCAAGGTATATAGATAGTTAAACCTTGTATCCGCAACATGTTCCCCGGGATTATGCATTTGAAAGCACTAAAATCAATTATTTTCCATTACCCGCGGTATCCAACCATCGCAAGCTTTCATTACATTTTCCAGCGTATATTCTTTCGCTTCTTTTTTGGTAAGTATTTTGGACCATGAGGCCCGGCCTGAAGTATCGGCTCCTTCGCCCCTGTTGTTATATTCCATGTAACGGGCTGTTTTTTCGTTTTCCGGATTTTTCCAATTGTCCCAACCTGCGGACTGTATACCTTTAGGAAGTTCACAATTCATAAATAGCGTCATAGCAAAGGCACGCCACGGACGGCCTAAATAGACTGTAGCCTTATCGGCAAGACTTATGGTGCAATGGTTAAACACATACCCATAGCGTACATTTTGAGGAGTATTGGCAGCTGTTATATAAGAACTCTTTTTACAAAAAATCTGACAACCTTCGAACCAGGCAGTGGAAACGCCAAAAATAAAATCGGTAGTTCCTTCTATGTAGCAATTTTCGAAATACATGCGTGCATTTTCGCGTCCGGTGTAAATTGTATCCTGGTTACCCAGAAACCGACAATTCCGGAATATAATCCTATCGCCTTCTACGTGTAAAGCAACGGCCTGACCCAATTGAGGGGCAGAGTTTTCAATAGTCAGGTTCTCCAGTACTATATCATTTCCGCATATTTTCAGGGTATAAGTCCGAAAAGTACCCATTTTATTAATATTAGCGTGATCATCGAAATTGATAATGGTTTTATCTTTGTCTTCACCTATCAACCGGACATTGCAAACATAAGTAGGGATGACGAGTTTTTCTTTATAAAAACCATTTTTAATGAAAATGGTAACAGTTCCTGCCGGGTTAAATGCACGAACCGAATCGATAGCCTGCTGAATATTCCGGAAATGACCGGTTCCATTTCTATCTACAACAATGGTATTGGCAGGAGTTTGCGAGTATGTATTTAAACACGTGATGAATAAGGAAAATAATAAAAAGATTTTTTTCATTTAATTTGTTTTATCGATTTAAAATTTACATTTAAATCTGGTTGGGTTTTGACGTTCTGTGATGGATTCCACCAAACTATTGAGGTAAATCTCGAGATATGTAAAGCCATTTTTATCAATATCATTGGCTGTTTTTCCCGGATGATTTTTCTCGAGCCAACCGTTTGGAATTCCATCGCTATTATCGTCAATAGCTGCATTACTCGTATTGTAGACCGGCCATCCACCCACATCGGATTGTGAATCAATCAATCCGGCAATTCCGCTAACAGAACCTTTAAAAGTGGTTGTTCCCGTTTTAACTTCATTGCTAATACGTTTATCAATGACATCTCTGTTTAACGAAGCACCGGAATAAGCCAGCACTTTTTCGAAGGCGACTTTGGCAGTCTGATTTTTAACAGCTGCATATTTAAACGGAATAAGCGATTTACAGCTATCCATATGAATTCCTTCGGCAAAGCTAACCCCTAACCAGTTATTTTTAATTACTTCTGGATACCCAAATACATAATTATCCTGTATATAATACTTTCCATATCCGGGAGGGCAAATAGCCGGGTTTTCGTCTAAATCGATACCGGTAATGCGGTTTCTGGCAGACTTTTTAGATGCCGGTCCTGCTTTAAAATAATTAGCCACCAAGTTATACTTTCCACTTTCACCACCATAGGAACTGTTGCTGCCCCAGTTGTAAATCACGTTATTTCTGAAATCGACCCGTTCTTCATCCAAGGCATTCCTGTATTTTAATCCGGCACGTTTATAACCATTAAAACGTGGATTACGACTATCGTGATGAGCCAGTAAATTATGATGGAAAGATGCTGATTTTCCGCCCCATATTCCGCCATAACCATGTACCCCTTTTTTGTGGACTGAACTACGCAAACTTTCGGAAATGAGACACCATTGCAAAGTAAAATTCTCGTTATCATAAAAGGATGCACATTCATCGGTACTCCAACTCATGGAACAATGATCGATAATTACATTCTTTCTATTATTTGCTTTTATGGCATCATCCTGTACCGCATTTAGGTCACCCATGCGGAATCGCAAAAAACGAACTATCACATTATCGGCACTAATAACGAAAGGATATCCTTTTATGCAAATTCCATCGCCCGGAGCTGTTTGACCGGCTATAGTTACATCCCCTTTATTAATTTTCAATTCCGATCTCAAATCAATAATTCCACCGATTTTAAATACTATAGTTTTAGGTCCGTTTTGTTTCAATGCCCAACGCAAAGTTCCTGAAATATCTTCAGCATCAGCAAGCGAAGTTACATACAAAACGTTTCCCCCTCTTCCACCGGTGGTATACATACCGCCACCTTCTGCTCCCGGAAAAGCAGGAGTTTGAGAATTGGCAATACTACATGTCGCAAACAAAAAAAAGAAAAGAATATTCTTAAACATATAATTAAAAATTTAAACTACATATAGACAACAGGTCTAAATTACTATTTTTAAAGTCTTTACCTTCAAATCATCAAGAAAAACGGTCAGAATATATACTCCCGAAGGTAAATCAGATACATCAACAGATACATTATTATAGGTAAAAACCTTGTTTTTTAATATTTTACCTGAAACATCACTCAATATTATTTTATTGATGATGTTGCTTGATTTCAGAATTATTTTTCTATCAGCAGACTGAACTGTTACTTGAATATCAGACTCATTTTTATACTTTGTAGTTGGAATTCCGGAAACCAGCGCACCGTTATTTTGACTTTCGGTTATTGCTGCTACCAGGCTATTGATATAAAGCTCAAGATAAGTAAATCCATCGGCATTTAATTCATTAGCCGTTTTACCCGGGAAATTCGTTGCGAACCAACCATCGGGAATTCCATCATTATCGGTGTCGGCTGGTGCAACAGTAGAATTATAAACCGGCCAACCACCTACATCGTTTTGGGTGTCGATAATGCCGGGCCTTAAAGTAACAGAACCTGAATATGTTGCTGTTCCATTACGTGTTTCACCCACTATGCGTGCATCTACAGCATCTCGCGAAAGCGATGCACCGGAAAAGTCCAATACCCGTTGGAAAGCAACTTCGGCCGTGTGTTGAGCAACCGCATTGTTTTCAAATGGAACATCTGTTTTGCAGCTTGTTGTATTTACTCCTGAAGCGTATGTAACTCCTGCCCAGTTATTTTGAGTATTTGCAGAGCTTCCAAAAACATAATTATCCTGAATAAAGTAGGTTCCAAACCGGGGTGAATAAGTGTTGGAAACATCAATATCCACTTGCGTTAGTTTATATTTAATAGATGATTTTGTACCAGGTCCGTATTTCAAATAATTAGCTACAATATTGTATTTTCCAGCTGCTTCTCCACCATAGGACGCATTATCGCCCCAATTATAAACTACATTATTTCTAAAATCAAGTCTCTCTTCATCCAGGGGATTTGTGTAATCTAATCCGGAACGTTTCCAGCCATTGAAACGCGGATTTCGGCTGTTGTGATGCGCAAGTAAGTTGTGATGAAAGCTGGCATTTTTTCCGCCCCACAATCCGCCATATCCGTGCGCACCTTTCGCATGACCGGCATTGTTCAACGATTCGGCAATAATGCACCACTGCATGGTGAAATTTTCGTTGGAATAAAACGAAGCACATTCATCGATACTCCAGCTGGCAGAGCAATGGTCGAGTATAATATTTTTCCTGTACCGTCCCCAAACAGCATCGCTTTCATTACCAATTACTTCATTACCCAATCGGAACCGTATAAACCGAATTATTACATTATCGGCACTAATGCTACATTCATAGTTTTTCAAACAGATACCGTCTCCGGGAGCAGTCTGTCCGGCAATGGTCACATTTCCACTTGAAATTTTCAAGGCACTTTTGAGTGTTATCAAGCCGGAAACTTTAAAAAGAATATTTCGCGCGCCGGTCTGATTTACTGCCCAACGTAAAGTACCGGTTGAACCATCATCGGCTAGTGAAGTTACATAAAACACTTTTCCTCCGCGCCCACCGGTAGTAAACATACCGCCGCCGCCAGCACCCGGGAAAGCGGGGGTTTGAGCCTGAACAATTGAAACTGCAAAAACAATAATTATAAAAAGTGTATTTTTCATTTTACTTGTTTAATAATAGACTGACCAGGATGAAAGGTGACACTGCTTTCGGGTCATTATCCCTAACCGGCTCTGAAATATAATATGCGTAACTTCCATCGCGGTACACTTTTTCTCCGCCAAGACCTGCTACCGAGCAGCAATCTGTAAGCGAGATGGTTCCATCGGGATTTTCTTTTATAAATTTATTTACAAATTGGTTGTATGCATTTTCTCCTTTTGTGAGATAGGATTTTGGCAAGTATCCTTTTTGGGCACCTTTTACCCACGAATAAATGAACATGGCCGAGCCGGTGGATTCTATATAATTTCCTTTTTCGGTTCCTTTATCGGTTACCTGAAACCACATTCCTGTTTTATTATCCCTGAATTTATCTAAGGAAACACTTAAATCCAACAATATTTTTTTTATTTCACTACGTTCCGGATGATTAGCGGGCAAATAATCCAACACATCCACCATGGCCATCATGTACCAACCCATGCTCCTACTCCAAAAATTTGGAGAAGTTCCAGTTACAGGGTTTGACCAACGTTGCTTACGACTTTCGTCCCAACCGTGATAATATAATTCGGTTTTGGGGTCATAAGCATGCTTAGCCATGGTGATAATTTGATGCGCCACTTCATCGTAAAGCTGTGGTTCGTTATAGCGCGAACCATATTCGGCCAAAAATGGTGAAGCCATGTAAAGTCCATCCAACCACATTTGATTTGGATAGACTTTTTTGTGCCAAAACCCACCATCGCTGGTGCGTGGATGAGTTTTCATTTGCTCACGCAGTGATTCAATGGCTATACGTATTTTTTCATCCTTTGTATCATCAAACAACAAAAAAAGCATTTTGCCGGGATTTACTCTGTCTATATTGTATTCCTGTGATTTATAACCGTAAATCTGACCATTGTTGTCAATAATGGAATCGACATAACTTTTTACATAATCAAAATACTTTTTGTCGTTTGTTTTTTCCCACACTTTGTAAATAGCCTGTAATTCAAAGCCATGGCAATAGTCCCATTTAAGCTTTGTGGAAAAATCGATCATCCAACTCTCGAGATTACGTTGCATTTCCGAATCGGCCATTCGTACCGAATACGGTTTACCGGCTGAAAAAAGTAGCGGAGTAACAAATAACAGGCTTACTAATATAATCTTTGATAATGACATTTTAAATATATTTTTTAAATCAATTTGCGAAACGAATTTTCATAAAATTCAACAAATCAAATGCTACTACAAAAATGACCATTTTAATGCTCATATCGGGTAGATTAATTGATTGATTGAGTGGAAATTTTGATTTTTCTATTACTTTGAAATGAGATTTACTTTTCTACACGAAACCAATCCACATCGGCATAACCCGAATCGTTTAATGGTTGCGGACGTTGACAGAAAACACCGACCTTAGCTCCTATCCATTTCCCTTCCCAGGCAGCAAAAGCACTTCCGAAAGGAATGTATTTGTTGCCATCGAGACTGTAACTAAATGTACAGTTGGCTTTTGGTTGTTTTATTTTTTCGTTGTTTACTGATTCGGTTTGTTTCACTTCAACTCTCAAATAGACTGTGGATTGCGACAGTGAAACCGAAGCATTGACTATTTCGGGTGTTCCTTTTGTTGCATCTTTACAGCTCGATTGATTTAATATCAATCCATTACCTGTATTCTCAATATTTAAAGTAGCATAATCCTGCCCCATTACGACCAATCCGGCACGTTCCCCTTTTTTAAACGGATTAAAAGTTAGTTTAGTTGTAGCCTTAAAATCGGGAGCCGGGAATTTTTGTAAAAGCAAAGCCGGTGCATCCCATAAGTTTTTAGCAGCGCCAAAGGCTTCCCAGGCAAAAAGACGCAAATATCCTTTCTCGCCAGCCGGAAAATACCAAATTGGATTTCCGTTGGCTTGCCATTGCCACTGCAAGCCGAGTGTAAGTCCGTCGAACTCGTCATTTTCTATTGGGGTTGCTATTGGATAAGTTTTACCAACATTTGGTTTTTGGTAAGTTTCAACGGGAGTTCCACAACCGTCGCCGTCTTTATCTTCGCCCATTACCGGCCAGTCGTTAACCCAACGCATGGGTTGCAGCAATACGGCACGACCGTAAGCATACAAATCCTGAAAATGCATAAACCAATCCTGTTTGCCATCGGGTGTATCAATCCACGCACCTTGATGCGGACCGTTGAAATCGGATTTTCCTTGTGCCAACACAATTTTGTCTTCGTAAGGTCCGTAAATATTAGTTGAACGTAAAGCAAGCTGCCAACCTGGTTTTACGCCACCAGCCGGAGCAAAAATATAATAATAACCATTTCTCTTATAAAACTTTGCACCTTCAACAGTCGTATTATTCGGATGGCCATCGAACACCAAACGGCTTTCGGTAATGGCCGTTTTTCCATCGGGTGTCATTTCGAAAACGCTCAATACACTTTTCATTCCGGCACGGCTTCCGGCGTATCCATGAGCCACATAGGCACGTCCATCTTCGTCCCAAAACGGACAGGCGTCAATCAATCCTTTGCCTTCTTTTACCAATGTGAGCGGCGACCAGGGGCCGGTAGCCTGCTTGGACTTAGTCATGTAAATTCCCGCATCGGGATCGCCAAAGTAAATATAAAATTCATTGTTGTGATAACGAATACTGGGTGCCCAAACTCCGTTTCCATGTTGCATAGTACTAAAACGAGCCTCGGGAATCATTTTTTGAATTGCGTAACCTACAACTGACCAGTTCACTAAATCGTTCGAATGCAAAATTGGTAATCCGGGTGCATTGGCAAATGACGAAGCTACCATGTAATAGTCCTTTCCTACCCGACAAACATCCGGATCGGAATAATCGGCATAAAGCACGGGGTTTTTATATTTTCCATTGCCCAAATCAGAAACCCAGACTTGCGAAATATATGGTTTAATGTTCTCTTTAAGTTCATTGGTTAAAGTATTGATTTTATGTTGTTTCAATCCTTCTACAAAAAAACCGGCTGCAATTCGTGCTCCTTTTTCATTGTAATGCGTGTTGTCATCAAGACCTTTTGGATAAAGTTTACTTACACCCGGAGCAAATTTATGGAAAAATTGCTTCGACTGTGCCGCACCTTCGGCTGCCAGCCATTGTGTGGTTTGTTTGTACATATCCACCAACGGCACTTTTTTATCTTTAGCTACCTGGCGTACTACATCGGGATAAACGCCGTGGGTATCTACCAAAACGCCCTCTTTATCGAACTTACGACGGGCTACCGAAGTGCAAAGAATCGGATTGCCACCTTTAGCTTTCACATCGTCGACAAAGCGAATCAGGTTTGCTTTGTATTCATCTGGCGTTGTACGGCCTTTCTTGGTAAGAGAACTATCGTTATGCCCAAACTGAATCACAACATAATCACCTTTCTGAACGTTGGAGATAATTTGATTCCACAAGCCTTCCGAGATAAACGAAGCTGTACTTCTGCCATTTTTGGCAATGTTTTTCACCAACACTTTATCATTAAAAAATTCGGGAAGCATTTGCCCCCAACCGCGTTCGAGAAACATTTCCTGTGAGATTTCACCTGTAAGCGAATCGGTCACGTTTTTGTAAAATACTTTGTCGGCCATGGTGGAATCGCCGGCCATAAAAATATGAACCGGACGTTCTTTGGCTGCTATAAGAATTAAACATGCTGCAATAAGAATTAAAATTTTTCTTTTGAACTTCATTTTTTTTGTTTATTTATTTGTTTTTCATATACTTGACGACAATTATATTGAAATTGTAATATGCTAATGTATATATTTTGACATTTTTATGGATTTAGAACAATATTGTAGGAAAAAATCAGCCCGAAAAAAATATCCGGGCTGATTATTTCAACTAAAAAAACATCAATTGTTTGTCGGCTTCAATACTTTAGATATTTCTACACGACCATCGGAATAGACAGAGCGAACAATTATTGCACCCTTAAATCCAACCAATGTGAGTATTTTCTTTCCTTCCAATGTGTAGTAAATTTGACTAATAACCTCTGAGCTCATGTTTAAACTATCTACTCCGGTAGCAATGTCATAGACATTTGAAGGGACACTCAATCCGCCCATTTCATTAGCTGCACGAACCGTATATGATCCTGAAGTTACTGACGAAGGAATGGTATAACTGTTGGTAGTTACAAATGTTACAAAAACATTGTTTCTGAAAACAGCCCAGCACACTACATAGTTATTATCGGCCCAGTTTAGACTTGTTTCTGTGCCAGAAATAACCGGTGAAGCAGCCTGGTCGGTATACAACTTAGGTTGCCAGGCATCCGTTCCTCCAAGAACGTTGTCAATCGTGTATGTTGCTGCCTGTTCAGCAGTCAGATATGGATTTACAGGAGTATTAACACCGTTGTAGGTAAAGCTTTTTTTACGTGCACTAATGTCAACCAATGTTCCCGAAGTGGTAACGCTATTATACTCGGCAAATAGCCCGGGTACAACACCCATTTCAGTCCAACCAGAAGCCGAAGGCAACACTTTCATAGTAGTATTAATATAAATTGCTTTAGGCGAATTTTGCCATGGACGCCCCAAATTATAGTTTCCGTTGGTAGATGCAAAGCCATCTATAGTGCAATTTGAAAATACATAACCCCAGTTTGAAGCAGTAGCAGGTGCGGTAATACAGTTTCCGCCACGATCTTCGAGATAGATCAAACTTTCGTTAAAGTACACATCGCCACCGCCGCAAAGGAAATCAACTGTACCGTGAAGGCTTCCACCTTCGAAATATAAACGTCCACTTCCCGAATAGTAAGTATCCTGATTACTCAACACATTTACATTCTTGTAGATATTTTTGTTACCCTGATCTTGCAAAGCCACACAACGACCTATGGAAGAAACTCCACTTCTATAGTCTCCATTTTTCAATGATAAGTCCTGTAAATACAGATTGTTTGCTGTATTGGTAAAATACATGGTAGCAGTAGCACCAATTCCTTCGGTAGTATTTTTATTGTAAAGTACTACGCCGTCGGCACTCTGTCCGATATACGAAACGTTTGGCAGAGCAATAGTTGTTTTTTGGTTAGCATCACCTGTGTTTGCACCAATGTTGTATTGTCCATCGGGGAAGAAAATACGGAAACGTTCACCTGTTGACGAAGCAGTTGTAGCAGCTTGCAGAGCCGTTTTAAAATCGCCGTCAACACCCACTACAAAATCGAAAGCTTTTTTCGACACCACAGGGCGGTTCATTGTTGTAAATTTAAATTCAATCTTATTGGCAATTTTATTACCACCAAGGTCGGAAACATTATTTTCGCCAAATGAGAATGTGTATTCGGTGTTATAATCCAAACCGGTGTATGCAAACGTTATTGTTTTACCCGAAACAACAGGAGTAAGCAATTTTGTACCTAAATAAGCCATAGCTCCATTGGAAAACTGAACTTTCTCGTCGAAAGTAAGAACAATTTTACCGGTGGTTGAAGCACTTGTTCCATTGGTAGCAGGTACAGAGGAAGACAATACCGGCGCTACTCCATCGTTGAGTACAGCAGCTGCTCCAAATACAAAAATTTCTGATAAACAAGTACCATCATTGGTGGAAGTAGTTCCATTCAGAGCCGAATTATAGTTTGGAATCCAGCGAATGTACACTTTTGCTGCATGATTTGCATCTGCAGGTAAAGTAATGGTTTTCGGATACCAGACTTTTGCCGTAGCCATCTCTATAGAATCCAATTTTGTAAAAGTGATTCCATCGAGTGAATATTCAATGCGTTGAATTGAATAAGCATTGTAGTTCAACAACATGGATGATGAAACCGAGATATTCGTAAAATCGGTAGCGTTGAAACTTACCTGATAATAATATTTTTCTGTAATTGGTTTCCAGTTTACTGCGGCAGGTTTACCTTCGTAACCACCGGCAGCCATTTGCGATTTATCGAGCCAGCCGGAAACTGTACCATCGGCAGTACGTAGAACTAAGGTTGAAACCTGATTGTCGGGGTTTGAATAAAAATCGGCAGTACGACTTGAACCGCCTGTGTTGTAGAAATCCCATCCGGCAACATAATCCATACCGCTATAAACAGCTGTTATCGCTTTGTCGGCATCCATAGTAACCGGAAGTACGGCATTGGTTTCGCCGCCACCCCAGTTGTTGAATGTAAAAATGGGGTTGTTACCCGCAGTAAGTGTTACAATTGTACCAGTTTCGTACATTTTTTTCAGATTCACCATAGTTGGTGCCGGCACAACTCCAATCATATAATCTTTTGCACCACCCTGAACATCCAATTTAAATTCGTAGGTATTTATTGCACTAAAAACAGCTTTAATAGAAGTATTAGCAGTCATTTTTACTGTATATGGATTTTCGCTTGATAAAACGTCGTTGGCATCGTTTGCCCAGTGAGAAAAGTTGTATCCAAAGTTACGTGTTGCTGTAAGCGCAACATCCGTACCCTCGTCGAACTGATTACCGCCGGGTACATTTCCTACACTTCCAGCTCCTAGAGGAGAAACAGCTGTAGTTAATGAATATGAGGGTATATTTATCAGTGTTCCTTCCATTTTCCCAGAAACTTTGACATCGGCCAAACCGGCTTGTTTGGTGTTACCCAACGAGTAAATATAAATCCGCAGTGAACATTCTCCACTAGATGCAGAAATTCCGATTGTGCTTAAGTCAATAGTAACCACTGAGCCTCCGGCAACATTATTGTCACGGTTGGGTTTAATTGCAGTTTGTAAACTTGTTACGGTGCCATCTGAGGATTTCCAGGTAACATCAACGGCACCACCATCCGTTCCGTATCGCATACACGAAAATGAAACCGTTGAAGGAGTAAAACTCAATCCTGTTTTTGGCTTAATATTGAAAGAAACAAAATCGTTCTCGGTCACAGAGTTGTTTTGTACCACCGGCTGAAAACGGGTGTAAGTATTTAAATCGATAGTACTGGCTCTGAAGTCTTTATATGCAATATTGCTTCCGACTCCTACATAATCCTGACTAAAATAGCCTGCTGTTCCGGCAGTATAAGTTGCCACCTGACCGGCAGATCCTAAATCTAACGGCCACAAAATATCTGTTGATGTACTGATTACCTGTGCATTAAGTCCTATTGGCATTAAGCACATCAACACCAACTTTACGAATGAAGTAATTGATTTTTTCATAAAAAATTGATTTTAATTGTTTAGTTTACTATCCATTTTATTTAAATAATTTATTCAAAAACTTTAAAAAATATTTTTTTGTAGGCTCAAACCAGGGTTCATACATCCAAAAGGAATGCGGACTATCGGCAATGCTATACGATTCAGAATAAATTCCGTTTTGGTTCAGTAAATCAATCATTTCGTCGCGACCGGCATGAAATCGTGGAACTGAGCTTGTAATAAATAAAACCGGAACCGAATTTTTATTTACCCAATATATAGGTGATGCATCTTTCCATATCAATGGTTTATCTTCAAAAACACCACCAAGCCAATATGCATCAGGCGAATCGGGTTTTCGTGGCGTATTGAGCGAGTTTGGTGCTAAAAAATCGACCACCCCATCCACATCTATCACTGCATGAATGGTGGAAGTAGATTTACTTCCGTTTTTTTCTCCTTCGAATTTTTCCACCTTATTGGTCATGGCCACCAACATGGCTAATTGCCCCCCAGCCGATTCGCCTTCAATGGCAATTTTTGTGGTATCAATATCGTATTGATCCGAGTTATCTTTTATCCAACGAATGGCCGCTTTTATATCGTGAATGGCTGTCGGATATCGAGCCTCTAAAGAAAGTCGGTACTCCACGGTAATAGCAGCATAACCATTCAAGGCAATTTGTTGTGCCATTGGACGTTCCATACTCTTATTTCCCGAGCGCCATCCACCGCCGTGAATCATAATCAGAGCCGGATATTTGCATTTTTGAGCCGGACGATAAATGTCCAAATGCAAATCACGCTTTTCTCCATTTTCACTGAAAATGGTTTTATGCACCACATCTTCAGCCGAAATCAAATCTTTATCCTGAATTGGAGAGACAATTTTTATTTCAGGGTATTTCTTTCGGATTTTTTGCCAGGTCTGAATTGTAGTATAGCTTGTGTCCTTTTCAAAAGTACCTGCTACTGTGTAAGAGGTGCAAACGAATAAGAAAACAGACAATATCGAAATTGATTGAATTAATGCCATCGTGATTTTTTTAATAATTATATATTCATTTATATATTTTTAGTTTGACTATTTGACATTATTCAGATTTTCAACTAAAACGCTTATACTTCAGGGCTGAATGATGACCTTCTGAACATGTAATTTATGGTTTATATCCTCTGCCCGAACAGAATATATACCCGTTGTAAGTGTTTTTTTATCAATAAAAAAACGTGATTGAAAAGGATTTGCATTAAAAACTGATTGTCCATTCACATTAAAAATTGCAAGGTGTGCTATTTCTTCACCTTGCAAATCAATGGTGAATCCGTTAGTTGAAGGATTAGGAAAACAAATCAGATTGGATTTATTATCAGATAATGAGTTTAATGCGCTTGGTGCATTTACTACAACATTGCAGGTGTCGGCCTCAATACGACCATTTGCATATTCCGACTTTACAATAAGTGTATGCGAACCAGCCAAAAGGCCTTTAAGCCAGGAGTTCATCGCAAAGGTGGTAAAGGTTAGTGGTGCTTGATTATCAATAATTAAGTCGAATTTTGTCAGCGTACTTCCCGTGTTTTTGTTTGCAAATGCCATTACAGGGATAGAATCGGTACTGTTGAAAGTTGTATTCGGTAACGGGCTTGCCAGAATGGTCGTGCCATATTTTGGCAACCACGTATTGTACGCACTTGTCACATCATTTCCGGAAGTATTATACCAACTGTAACCATTTCGCCGTTCATAACCGATTTCGGCGAGTGAGAATTTTACAATTCCATCGCGGTCGCAAAAGAAAGGACGGTTGTCGGTAAGAGTATAAAACCGCGCCCACATATCGGCCGCGGTGGCGTCCAATACAATTTTTTTATCGCTTAATCCATCCGCATTTGTAAAACTTACCAGTCGTTGACCTTTAATGCGAGAACGATCATACCAGGCCGCTGCGCTATGAATGGCTCTTTTTATTTCTTTTGAAGGATAGTCGAGCGACACCAATAACTTAAAAATATTAGCCGCTTCACCACCACTTAGCGAAGCTAATTCGTACGAACGTGCCATTACCGGAGCAAGAGTTATATAATTATGTTGAGCACACCAACCCGTAAGTCTTTCATTTTGGATATATTGTGTTTTAAGAACGCAAAGCACGCCCTTGTCGAAGGCAATTTTAGCTACAGCAGAGATGCTGTCCGAAAGCGTAATAGAATAATAGGTATCTTTTTTATAAATCCGACGTAAAATTTCCATTACATTTATCATCGCATTATCGTTGTAGGTTATATGGTTGGAATAACCACCTCTGTATGGAAAATATTGAGGCCACCCGCCATTGGCATACTGGGCTTTTTGCAGATACAAAATTCCCTTTGTAAAGGCCGTTCTGATTACGTTTTTCAATGCATCGTCAGCAATGGCTTTGTGTACTTTCGATAAAAACAGCAATTCATAAGTAACAGCTCCGTTGTCGATGCAACAATCGGTATTTTTGGGTTTATCGGCTTTTAAAGTTGCTTTTTGTGCATCGGTAAGCACCAATTGCATATTTATATTTTTTCCAAAGCCGCCACAATCTTTTTGGTACAATAACACATTTCCGACAATTCGGATAGCTTCGGCCGAACTCCACCAGGCGGTATTTTGGTCACTGCATCTGCCATTTACCACATTGCTCCAACTATCGTTAAGAACAGAAGCTGCATTTACCGAAAAGTGAATGGTACAAAAAAAAATTGCAATAAGTAGTAATTTTGATTTTTTCATTGTATTAGGATGATAAAGTTATGGATTAGCTGAAATTGTATTTTAGGAAATAAATACCTAATAAAATTCGCATTGAAATTTATATTTTCATAGGAAATAAATTTAATTGGTAATTTCTTTATGAAATTGTATAGATAATCTAATTTAAGAATTATTTAATACTTAAATTCAGGGTTTTAGTATCTTCACTGCGCGAACTACTTCCAACAAATAGTTGATATTCACCTGCATGCATCCGCAACGTGTTAGTTTCAGCATCCCACCATTCCAAATCTTTGTTATTGAGTTCAAAGATCAGTTTAGCAGTTTTTCCAGCCGGTACAGCTACACGTTTAAAAGCACGCAGGGTTTTTTCTGGTCCGCCAATATCGTTCAGCTTTTTCATATAAACCTGTATTACTTCTTCACCGGCTATTTTTCCCGTGTTTTTAATTGTCACTGACAGTTTTACAGATTCACCTGCATTTATCTTTTTCTTATTCAATTGTATATGGCTGTATTTAAATGAAGTGTAACTCAAACCATAACCGAAAGGAAAAAGCGGAATACTATCCATAAATCTATAAGTGCGTCCTTGCATGTTATAGTTTTCAAAATCGGGCAATTGACTAATGTTCTTATAAAAAGTTACCGGTAAACGTCCGGCAGGATTATATTCGCCAAAAAGCACTTCGGTAACAGCCTTTCCACCTGCTTGTCCGGGATACCAGGCCTGCAAAATAGCATCACAATTTGTGGTTTCAGGTTCTAATCCTATTGGAGAACCCGAACAATTCACAAAAATCACTTTCTTTCCGGCAACATGAAGTGCTTTTAAAAAGTTTCGTTGAATTTCAGGAAGTTCAATATCTGTACGGTCACCACCCTTGAAACCGGGCAAACTCACGCCCATTTCTTCACCTTCGAGCATGGGCGAAATACCACCTGCAAAAATTACTACATCGGCATCTTTAACTTTACTTATTGATTTTTCAATATCAATTTCTTGCTTGAAACCCAAATCAAAATTCAATTGAGCATCGCCCATTGTATAAGCAAAATCGATCTGAATATCGTAGGACTTTCCTTGTTCTACTTTCATTTTCAGCGTATTTCGGCGTGAACCATGATTACTTTTAAAAGTTTTAAATTCTTTCTGGTCTATAAACAAACGAATGCTTCCACAACTGTAAAAGTCGAATATAACTTCACCCGATTGTTGCGATACAAATGTTGATGTAAATGTGGCTGAAAAGTCAGTCAGATTTACTCCCGGGGCAAAAACAGTTGCTCCCGAAGTGCAAAAACGGAATGGGTTTTCAACCTGTGTTTGAGTTACCGTTTCATCTTTGAATTCTGAATTATTCCAATATTTTGCACTGAATCCTTTTCCAGAACCGGAATTACAATTGTTAAATTCACTTACAAATAGGGTTTTTTCTACCAAATCGCAGCCTTTTTCATAAATCACAGTATTGTCTGAACCAGCTAAGGATTTAATACCTTCTAAAATCGTAATGGTATGATTTGGTGTGCCATTGTAATTACCCCACTGCATGATGGAGTCGTTGGCATTAGGTCCCATTACCGCAATTTTCAGGTTTTTATTTTTTAAAGGCAAAGCGTTGTTTTTGTTGAGTAGCAGAACCATCGATTCGCGGGCAACATTCAAAGCTATGGAATCATGTTTCGCAGAAGCAACAACAGAATAGGGTATTTTTGTCCACCACACCAAGGATGGGTCGTCCATTTCGCCCAGTTCGAACCGAGCTTTCAGCAAACGTTTAACTGATACATCAATATCTTTTTCGGCAATTATACCTTTTTCAACAGCTTCAATAAGTGATTTATAGCTCGAACCACAATCCAAATCAGTACCGCTGTAAACAGCATCAGCCGAAGCAGTAGCAGCATTTTCGTGCGTTGCATGTGCATTGGGTTTATAAAAATCGGCAATAGCTCCGCAGTCGGCCACCACAATACCATCGAATCCCCATTCGTTACGTAATATTTTATTCAGCAGCTGTTTGCTTCCACAGCAAGGTTCATCTTCGAAGCGGTTGTAGGCACACATCACTTCTCTTACATTTGCATCCTGAACCAATGCTTTAAAAGGGGGTAAATATGTTTCGTACAATTCTCTGATATTTATATCCTTAGCGTTAAACGAGTGACGATTCCATTCAGGGCCCGAATGCACGGCAAAATGTTTAGCGCAGGCATGAACTTTATCGTATTTTGAGCTGTCGGGTCCTTGTAATCCATTTACCACCGAAACACCCATAATACTGGTAAGATAAGGATCTTCACCATAAGTTTCAATGCCACGTCCCCAACGTGGATCGCGAAATATATTTACAGTTGGAGTCCACATGGTCAGTCCCTGATATCGTTTCAAGTCTCCGTTTTTAGCTGAAAGCGTATTTTTTGCACGAGCTTCGTCGGAAACAGCACTGAATGCCTGCTCAATAAGTTCGGGATGAAAAGTAGCAGCCATACCAATGGGTTGAGGAAAAACAGTAGCCACACCGGCACGTGCTACACCATGTAACGCTTCGTTCCACCAGTTATAGCCTTTTATACCGAGTCTTTCAACCGGCTTTGAAGCATCCATCATGAGTGACACCTTTTCGTCCAATGTCAATCGGGTAATTAAATCCTCTGCACGTTTATCAGCTGTCAGTTTTACATCCTGATAAGGTAATTGTGCCATTGAGAATGTTGATAAACAGACTAAAAAGCTTATGAGAAATACACTTTTAATTGTGACACAGAATGAATTAATTCTACTCTTCATCGTTTGAAATTCTTATTTTTTTTAAATACCTATTACATTAATATCGTTTCCGGCAATAACAGTGCAGATTCCTGCTGAGCTTGTTGATTCTTTTTTTCAATATTCAACACAATTTTTCCATCCATTGATTTTACATAAGTAGTTCGAAATATTTATTTGTTTGCATTTGATGACTGCAAAAAGTTATAGTTTAAACCAGTTATATCGTTTATTTGAATTGGATAGTGATTTGTGCATGGCTAAAATGGTTATAAAATGCTATAAATAGAAGTAAAGCGAATACTTTGTTTTTTATCTTATTTAGTATAATAAATTTGCTATTTATTTCTTTTGAATCAAATTTTCACTCAATGAGAGATCAATATTTTTCGAATTTTCGCCTTTAATCTCCATTGGTTTTTTATTATCTTTGGGGAAAGTAAAATTCTCAACCTTCAAATTTTTCACATTATTCAAGATGAGTGCAGGGCCCTGTTTAGGATCTATATGGATATTCTTTAGAATGATACCATTCGATTCCGAGATTTCAGCACCCAGCAGGGATGAAATATGAGCATTTTCAACATGAATATTGGTAATGTTCATTTCAGGTAATCCATTAAAAAACATGGCTCTGCGTGCATTTCTTGAAACTATGTTCTTCACATAAATATTACGAAAAACAGGTGTCGTTTCATTTACAGGCATCATTTCAGGTTTTGAATTATTTTCATCCCCATCTTCAAGCGATTCAGAAGCTGATTTACCACCGTAATACAGATCGAATAAAAATGAGTCGTTTGTAATGTCAAACATGCTTATATTATTAATATAGATATTTTCTACTACGCCGCCACGTCCACGTGTACTTTTGAAACGCAAACCGACATCCGTTCCCATAAATTTACAGTTTGATACCGACACGTTGCGTACGCCTCCCGACATTTCACTACCCACGACAAAACCACCGTGACCTTTGAAAACTATGCAATTGTCTACAATTACATTTTCAGTAGGACGAGCGCGTTGACGACCATCTTCGTCTTTTCCGGATTTTAAACATAAAGCATCGTCGCCCACATCCAAGGTAGAATTAACGATAATGGCATTTTTGCACGATTCCAAATCCAGTCCGTCGCCATTTTGAGCATAAGCCGGATTGCGGATAAATACACCATCTACTATCACATTTTCGCACATCAGCGGATGAATATTCCAACTGGGTGAGTTTTCAAATAAAACACCTTCGAGTAACACGTTTTTACACCCGATAAGACTTACCATCACCGGACGCATAAAATCCTTTACTTCGGCCCACTCCTGATCCGTCATTTCGTGACGGGGAACATTCAGATTTTGTTCACTCAGTGATTCACCTTTCAGCGATTTGGCTGAAGGAAACCAGTAATCCGGTGTTTTTAGCACTCCGCCCGCCGTAACCACAGCTTTCCAATGTGCTTCGGTAACTTTTGCTTTTTTGAGCGGACGCCAGGCTTCGCCCGAACCATTGATAGCCCCTTCGCCGGTTATGGCAATGTTTATCAGGTTTTTCCCTGAAATAGGTGACTGACAGCGACGGGTTTCCAATCCTTCGAAGGATGTATTTATTAAGGGATAAGCATTAAAATCGGGAGTGAAAAGGATAAGTGCGCCTTTTTCGAGATGCAGGTTGATATTTGATTGCAACACTATGGGTCCTGTAAACCAAACTCCAAATGGAACGAGTAATGTTCCACCACCTTTTTCAGTGAGATTTTTTATCGAAGTTTCAAAGGCACTGGTATTTAAGGTGATTCCATCCCCTACGCCACCACATTCGGTTATTGAAATCACATTTTTCGGAAAAACAGGCTTTTCAACCTTAGGCATGTTGAAAGGAAGATTCTTGTATAAATAGGAATATTCATATTTTTTAGCATGAACAGGTAGAACCATTAAAAAAGCGCTAATGGCAATAACTAAAAATTTTGGAAAATGTTTCATTTTGAGTAAAATAGCCCCAAATCCACTCAAAAGAAGGAGGGAATATAAGAGGGAATTGTAAATAATAAGGAAAACTAATTTGAGAAACAGGAAAGTGTTATCAAAATTATAGGTTAACACTTTCCTGTTTTTTAGTAAATGTAAAATATATTACCACCAACGTGGGTCACCAACTTTGTTGACCAACGTACTTTCAGTAACTTTAAAATTACTGGCAGCAGGATTCACAAAAATCATGGCAGCAGTTTTGCCAAGGTCTGTCAGGTCATTAATAGGGTAAGAAGGTAATAATGTAGTTGGATTGATTGTCCACATCAAATCGCTTGTTTTGAAGCAATTATCGAAACTGATACTCGTAGATGCACTACGCATTCCGTTTACAGTTTCTGTTTTTCCAACACCAAACAAACAATCTTTGACAGAAAGACCACCAGGAATAGTATTTCCGTTGTAGTCGAAAAGATAAGAGCCCGTTCCATTAGGTGAATAACAAGTTGTAACTTTTTCAACTATTATTGATTTAATACCCAATGCTTTTCCACATACAAATACTTTATCAGCATTCAAAACAGTGCTGTTGGTTACAACTATGTCACCAATGTATGAAGCATCATTCCCATTATTTACAACACCATAACCACCAATAGAATCAATTAAACAATTGTTGATGGTCAGTTTATTGATGTTTGCAGATGTTTGCATACGAATAACTCCACGTTTGTATTTGATATCGCAGCCTTCAAAAATCATCGATTCAACATTTCCATTAGCCTGGTTCATATTGAACACATAAGTTCCACCATAATTACCATCTGTTTTAAATTTTCCGGCAACAGTACCTTCGGTAAAGAAAATCTTTTCGAAACGTATTTTACCAATGTTAGATGCCGCCGTTATTCCGAAACCTCCGTTTACAGCAAGCATGGCTTTACCTTTAAAACTAAGTCCCGTAACTATGTTCATCGATACTGGTAAATTTACCGTTGGCATTGCGTAAGAAGTTCCACCGGATAATACCATATTAAATCCATTTGGATATAAAATGGCCAAACTATCCACAAATGTTTGAGTAATCATATTTTTGGCTTCCTCATCGGAATAGTCTCGTAAATCAACAACATCGCCTTCAAAAATCTGTGAACTTACTGTATTAAAGGTTTTCTTGCCTTTATAATCATTTTCACCCGAATAGATTTTCACAATATAAGAAGTAGCAGGTTGTAACCCTGAAATAATTCTTTCACCGGCTAAATTTTCGGTTTCATTTAGTATTACCGTTTTGTAAACTGAATCTTTACTGACCATTACATCGATTCTCGAATAAGGAAGTGCTGTAACATTCCATTTTACTCTGATTGATTTATCTATCACATCGGCAGATGTAGGAGTTTTCAATTGAGTCGGATAATCGAGAGTGGAAATACTGAAAATATAATACTCAGATTTGATAGAATCTCCGGTTGAAATAATGCTGTCTCCTATTGCACGAAGTCTGATCTGATAATTCGTATCATAATCAAGATTCTTAATCGTAATTTGCGCACTATCAGTTTTGAATGAATTGTAAATTGTTTTAAAAGTATCAACCGATAAATCAAGTTCATAATTACTGACATCTTTATACCGGTCCCATTCGAGCCGCATCCAGGTACCACTTACCGTAACCGGTGTAATAATCGGACGAAATAACCTGTCGGCACCAAAAAGTAATTCTTCGTCCTTACAACCCGAAATAAAAAGGGTGATCACTGCCAAAAGCAGGAAAATTTTTTTTAATTTAAATATATTTTTCATTTGGATAAAATTTTATTATTTGTCAAATGTAACTTATGAAATTTAAATAATTAGTTAGTTGTTACAAGACCATAACCTTCGTTACTCAGAAACTTACTTGTTGCAACCGTCTGGCTCGAAATGGGTAATAAGAAAGGAACTGCAGATAAGCCAGTCGGATCGGTATATCCTCTCCAGCAACGGTCGGTATAATCAGCTATTTCATAGCTGATGGTTCCATCGATTGCTGTGATTTTCTTATACAAACTGGAACTCCAGCTCATTGCTGTAACGGATCCATATAATGTAGTCCAATTTTCAATATCAGTTGCAGTTGGTTCATAATAATCGTTGAGGAACGTAATTTTGCCGTTTTCTGATTTTACAAAGTATATTTTCTTTGCATAGCCAACATATTTTGCAACTTCAGGATTTTCCAGTTCCAATTCATTGGCAGCTTTACCTATATTGTTGATAGTAGTTTTTGTTTCAACTATTTTTTTGCCGTAATTATTCCAACGACCTAAATCAAACCTACGCAACCCTTCACCGCCAAATTCCCAGGCGCGTTCGTTGACAATAGCATTGAAAAAATCTTCTTTTCCACCAATTACATTAACATATCCATCCACTTTTTCAGCAATATCAGATGCATCGAATGCCCTGGCACGAACTCTTTTCAACATTTCTTTGGCCAGTTGAGTCGGACCATTGAGTTCGTTTTCTGCCTCTGCCAACATCAAAAGCACATCCGAATAACGCATAAGTGGCCAGTTGATACCTGTACCTTTAGAGGAAGCTTCACCGGGAGCCGTTTTAAGCAACAATCTGTTCCATTTACCAACTGAAACGCTTGTTACACCAAGTGCTTCCTGATCGGTATCGGTTGTATAGCTAACTCTTGAAATACTCACATCGCGACGTTTATCTTTCTGGTCGAACGAAAAATAATAGGTAGGTGAATATCCGACCTGAATGGTTGTTTTTCCGTAAGTACCACCTGTTACAGGAACACCTACGGTCCATCCAACATCTCCACCACCATTGACACTACCAAATGCTACTTCATACAAAACATCTTCATTAACCGGTTTGATCCATTTTGATTCATTTATAAAAACGGTAGCATAATCAGTTAACTCACGGTCTTTCATGTCGACTAATTTCTGAGCATAATCTTTTGCCAACTGGTAATAATCGGTTGAAGTACGTGCTGTTTTACTTACACCATTGATGACGTAAGTCACGGCTAAACTATCATTGTTTGCCACGTCCAAATATTCATCTGCCCGTTTCATTGCACCACTTGCAGTAGTACCATAACCCGCACGAAATAAAGAAAGGCGACTGATCATACCTATTGCAAACTCGCGATTCATTCGTTCAATACCATCACTTAATTCATCAGCGAAATACATATCTGGTTCACAGTTGATAAGATCCTGAATCATACCCGAATAAATGATGTTTTTATCGGTTTTGGGTATATCCAACTCCATTCCGGCTTTTGCAGATTCACGGAAATAAGGTACGTCACCCCAAAAATTGATTAATAAAAAATAACGGTATGCGCGTAAGCAATAGCTTTCGCCCAATAGCATTTTCATATCCGCTGTATTGGCTATATCACTTGCTTTAAGTCCTTCTATACATTGGTTTGCACGGTCTATAGTGAGGTAATTATCATCCCATGCTTTTTTAATGTCACCAAAACTGGTCAGTAATCCACCCTGAAGCGACCAGACATCACGGCGCGAACCATCAGCAGTAGCTCCTGGTGCAATTGCTTCCACATCCGTATTTTGCATCCATACAATAGACATACGTGAAGTGTACGAATCCTGTGCAAACATAGAATAGACTCCCAAAACTGCTTTTTTTGCATCCCCAGGATTTGAAAAAACATAATCTGAATCGAAGTTGGATAAAGATGTTGTTTCTAAATAATCGCTGCACGATGTTAAGAAAGAAAACGACGCAATAGCGAATATTGCTATATATTTATTGATTTTCATAATTTTAAATATTTATAATACGCATTAGTTAGAACGTCACATTAACACCAAATGTCCATGAAAAACTTTTTGGATAGGATGAATAATCTACACCCGGCGTTAAACCAGAAGTTGAACCACCACGTACCGGAGTACTTACTTCGGGATCATAACCTGTGTAATTGGTCAGCACAAAAATGTTATTCATAGTACAATATAAACGGAACTGTTCGCAAAGGAAAGTTTTAGTTATTTTCTTCGGAATAGTGTATCCCACAGTTACATTTTGGAAACGAAGAAAGGAACCATCTTCTACAGCCCATGAACTTGGAAGAACTGTTGAATTACCATAAGAAAAAGGCGACCAGTATTCTTTGGCATTTGCACCTTCATTCATGGCTGCTAATGTTGCCAAATCAGTGACTATTGTTCCAGTTTCATTATTCAAATAAGTATACCGATTATCTTGTCTCATAGTTGACAACATATTGGGATAAGATGTTCTGTATTGTTGAGAGGAAGCAATCTTATTTGCATTATATATTTTATTTCCATATACATAGCTAAACAAGGCCGAAATATCAAAATCGTAAACAGTAGCATTTAATCCAAAACCTCCGGTGAACTTTGGTGCTGTTTTACCAATTATTTTCCTATCACTATCGTCTACAACTCCATCATCATTCAAATCTTTGAATTTTGCAGTACCCGGACGTGTTCCGATTCTACCTCCAAGGATTCCACAAGTAGGAACATCGCTCTTAAGAATATATTTACCAGTTGCCTCATCGTATGATTCAAAATCGTTAGTTGTGTAATAGCCATCGTTAACCCAACCATAGATTAGACCTACAGGTTGTCCAACTTCAACATGATAATCGAAATATCCTTTCAGGTCTGTTCCGGCCCATCCGGAAGCATATTCCTGAACTAAAATATTATCAGCCAGTTTATCTACATTTGACTCGTTAAATGCGATATTGAAATTAGCATTTATCGAGAAGTTCTTTTTCTGAACCATGACAGCATTTAAACTTAGTTCAAGACCTTTGTTTGAGGTTTGACCAATGTTTTGAGTAGTTTCTTTATAACCGGGAGCTACAATTGGAATTTTCAACAATAGATTTTTAGCCACATTTTGATAAACTTCTAATGTTCCTGAAAGTCTTTCGTTAAAGAATCCGAAATCCAACGCTAAGTTTTTAGTATAATTGGTTTCCCAACCCAGGAGTGGATTTGGAAGTTGAGAACTTGCACTTCCCCAGTAATTGTTTTGAATATCACCTAAGCCATAGGTTTTTGTAGAGGTAATTTTATAGTAAGGAGAAGTTAATCCGGAAGAAACATTACTGTTCCCAGCCACACCATAACCTACTCTGATTTTCATGTTTGAGATCCAGTCTTTTGCATTGACCATAAAAGGCTCTTCAATTAATCTCCAGGCTGCAGATACCGCGGGGAAATAACCCCATTGATGTCCTGGTTCAAAACGGCTGGTTCCATCGGCTCTGAAAGTAGCTCCAACCAAATACCTGTCTTTGAAGTTATAGTTTAATCGCCCAAAATACGATAGTGAAGTAGTAGGTTCATAAAAATAGCTAGAGATGTTTTTTGTAGCTCCGCCAAGTGCTAAATTTGCAAAAATAATATCAGGTTTTAAATCTGGTTCGAAACTGGTTGCATACAAATCAGTATTAGATGATTGACTATTATTGATTTCGTTTCCAACCATGGCAGTAATAGTATGGTTGTCATTTATGGTTGTATTTAAGGTAAGTGTGTTTGCCCATCTGTATTTGGTAGAGTTTGTTTTCGACCAGTCAACCAATGGTTTACCATCAACATACGAAGCATTACTGGTATATTGTCCCCAATAACTCTGATCATCTCTGTAACCATATTCATATCCGCCTTCTGTTCTGAAAGTCAAATCTTTATAGATTTTCCAGTCTAAACTCCCATTAAAATTATAAGTTTGTTGATTTCTACGCTTCCAGTATTGCTGAGCCTGTTCTGTTAAGGACATGTTTGCCCTTAACCACTGATCGTATTCATCTTCAGTCAATAAGGAGGGATCAACTATTTTCTGTCCATCCAGCCCACTTACAGCCTGAGATGTTACAGCCTGTGTAGTACGAATTTTGTAATTATCACCCGAAGATCCCGAACCATTTACTTCAATATCAGCTATACGAAGATTGATATTTGCGGTCAGACTTTTTGAAATTTCATGGTTCAATTTGAAATTAGTAGTAAAACGGGTATAATCATTATTCACCATCAAACCACCATCTTTATTGTAAGTAGAGCTTAGAGAGAATTTTGTTTTTTCTGATCCTCCTGTTAGACTCAGATTGTGTTGTTCTGAAATCACGCTGGCTCCAAACATATCCGACTGCCAATCGTGTCCATTTTGAGATTTATATAAGTCCAAATCGTCGTAAACTCCAAATTTACTTTCAAATCCTTTGATTCCATCTTCACCATTCAATGCAGCTAACTCATAATTAAGCAATACAAATTCATATGGATTTAACACTTCAATTCGTTTAGATAGTTTTTTGGTCTGCATAAACCCATTATACTGGATTTGTGTTTTTCCACCTTTTGCCGATTTTGTAGTAATAATAACAACCCCATTTGCACCACGGGAACCATAAATTGCTGTAGATGAAGCATCTTTCAACACATCTATGCTTTGGATGTCACTTGGTGATACACTATTAATATTATCAGCAGGAAATCCGTCAACTATATACAAAGGTGTATTATCCTGAGTAATAGACCCACCGCCACGTACACGTACCAGAATTTCTGCATCTGGAGATCCATCGGCTGTTGTTACCTGAACTCCTGCCAAACGACCGGTAAGCGCCTGAGCAACTCCTGTTACCGGAATCTGAGCAATCGATTTTCCCTGAATTGAGGTTACCGAACCTGTCAGATCTCTTTTCCTCGCCGTTCCATATCCAATAACGACCACATCATCGAGCAGTTTGGTGTCATCTTCCAGGGTTACATTCATTATGCCTCCGGATATGTTCACCTCTTTAGGTTTCATGCCAACATAACTAATTACCAATGTGTTCGTTCCGGACGGCACACTTAAACTGAATTTACCGTCGAAGTCGGTAACTGTACCTTGTCTTGTACCCTTTACAATTACCGATGCTCCAATAATTAGTTCTTTGCTCGTATCCTTAACTGTTCCGCTTATGGTTTTTTGTTGAGCCCAGAGTTGAGTACTGAAGCAAAACAAAATTCCCAACATAGCCAAAGATCTTTGCCATTTGTTTTTAAATAATTGCATACTTTGTGTTTTTAATAATAATTAGTGTTTAATGATATATAAGTAAATGAATACTTCGGGTTTGACATAAAAAAGAGTTCATCGCGGAAAAATACCGCGATTAAACTCATTTTTCAAGATGTTAAATAATTAGTTATTTTTTCGAAATCTTTTGTTGCCCAATATTACCTTCGTTATCAGCAATCCGAACAATGTATGAGCCATTTGGTAAAGTTGCAAGCGAACATTCAGATGCATTTTTCTGAGTGATCAGCACTTTTCCGAGCAAACTGATGACTTCAATTTTTGAAACTGCTTTTCCGAAATAAATTTTATCGGAAGTTGGATTAGGATAAACACTCAACGTTTTTATGTTTGTATTTGTAAATCCTGAAACTGTACCAAACCAACGTGGATCGCCAATATTGGCTGCACTCAATGCAGATCCTGATGGCAAAGTGAAATCATAAGTGGCAACATTATTGAATTTAGGATCAACATCCAGGTTTCCTGAAATCACTGACCAACCTGTAGAATTAAGTAATGCACCTGCATCAAAATCATTAACAACGTTGTTAGTAAATTCGGCAGTTGATACTGCTGCGTTGATGGTTACATCAATGGTACGGGCAACTGCAGTTGATTTTACAAAAATATTATTTTGAACATATACTTTACCTGAGGTAAAAGAAAATGGTTTTCTTACTGCTACAGTAACTGTATTATAGAATGTATTATTCTTAAATAAGTAAGTTGCATCATTATTTCCACCAGCCGTTGTTGTGTAATTTTGAATATATTCATTTGAAAAATCAGCAATGGTAGAGTTTGTCAATTCCAGACTGGTTCCGAATTTGGTTTTAGTAGTTTGAAAAAATGGATAAGCCGAAACTGAACCATTACCTTTAATTATACAGTTATTTACTTTAAGACTTTCACATGTTCCTTCAAGACGATTTGCGCGTAGAAAACAGTTTCCGTAGTTAGTAATTGTGCAATTTTCGAATAAAACATTGTTTACAATAAGACCTGTAACAGTAGTAAAATCAACAACATATCCTGCGAAAGTTCCAGCTGCCTTTGTACCATCTAAAACAACATCCTGAATGGTTACATTCCCAGTTGAATTTGCGTTAAATTCAAATCCGACACCCTTGATAATTGCCATTTTTGGGTTTTGAGCTTTAATAGTTATTGCTTTAGTCATCTTAATGTTTGCATCGATAACATAAGTTCCATCCTGAAGAATAAGTACATCACCACTGGCTGCACTTGTATAAGCATCTGTAAGTGTCGTTGTAGCCGGATCAACCGGGATGTCAGCTGCCATTACATTAAATGAAAATGCAAGGAATAATCCTGCAAAAAGAGTAAAAGATTTTTTCATGATAATTAAATTTAAATGGTTAATAATAATTTATTTGTGATTATGATTTAATGATTTTCAAACAATTGGGTGTTACAGAGCCCTCACAATAAACCTGAACGAAATAAATGCCTTTTTTTAAATCCGATACATTTATCTCGATATCCTTTTGTAAGGTTTTCATACTGAGGTATTGTACTCCGATCAAATTATAGATATATACTTTGAGTATAGTACTTTCAGCATTAACAATTAATTTATTGTTTTTTTCGGTCAGATATGATACCACTTTTATGGGTGCACCTGGTGTGTAAACAGAAGATATTATACCGTCTTTCAATTGGTTATCTGTTATAGCTTTTACAATGTCATTCAGATACACTTCCAGAAGTGTATAACCCTCTTCATTTAAATCAGTGGCTGTTTTGCCGGGAAAGTTTGTTTCGAGCCATCCATCCGGAATACCGTCTATGTTACCGTCAGTAACCTCAACTCCACCAGCAAGCACTGGCCATGGCGACCAATCTAAAGCTGCATCGGCAGGTTTAATGTCATTTTGGCTGTCGATTATTCCCGATTTTGGGTAAGGAGAAGTGTTCAGAGGAGATAATCCCTTAAATGTAGCAGTTCCGTTAGTGGTTTCATTAATCACCCGTATATCGTGGCTATCCCGCATAAAACTGGCGCCTGCATAAGCTATTACTTTTTCGTATGCTTTTGCTGCAGTGTGAGTGGTAACGTATCCGGTTTGGAATGGTAAAGAGACTTTCATCTTTGCTTTTTCGTCGGACGTAATTGTTCCGTATTTACTTGCGAATTGATTGTACACACCATAATTCCAGTTATTTGCAGTGGAGTTATTGCAAATAGTTGCATTCGATCCGGTACTTGTAGATGCATCAACAACGTTACCTTCAATAAAAAACTGTCCCCATAAATTGTTGATTGGATAAAAACCGTCAGAAACAGGTAAATCTATTTTCTTGTCAATAGAAATAATTTTCCCCCTTTTAGTTCCTGTATTTGTTGCCGGTCCGGGTTTATAAAAATTATTCACGATGTTTACGTTCATATTCTCAGCTCCATAACAGCCTTCGCCACTATAGTTGTAATAAACATTATTTCGGACATCTGTATATTCCGATAACTGTGTTAACGTTGATGGCCCCAGGCGTGGTACGCGGCTATCGTTGTGAGCCATTAGATTATGATGAAAACTGGCATTCGTTCCACCCCAGATACCACCATATCCATGTGCACCTTTAGTATGGCCCGACAAGCGAAGACTTTCTGAAATTATGCACCATTGAAGTGTTGTGTTTTCATTGCCGTAAATAGAAACACATTCGTCGGTACTCCAACTCATGGAGCAATGATCTACAATAATATTTTTTTTATACCGGCCACCTAACGCATCCGCTCCATCGGCGTTCGAATCGAGCGAGTCGCCCATCCGAAAACGAACATACCGAATGATTACATTATTTGCCGATAAGGAAACCGGAAAACCGCCAATGCATATACCATCGCCGGGTGCCGATTGACCTGCAATAGTAACATTGTCTTTGGAAATGGAAAGTGAGGAACTCAGAAAAATGGTGCCGCTTACTTTAAAAAGGATGGTTTTTGTAACGTTTTGATTCAGACACCAGCGTAAAGATCCTTCGTGGGTCAAGGAATTGCCGGAATTAACATCAGAGAGATTAGTAACATAATACACCTCTCCGCCTCGTCCTCCGGTAGTATTGCGTCCATGACCTTCGGCTCCGGGGAAAGAAGGAGTTTGAGCCATGGCGATGGTTGAAAAAATAAAAACCAGGAATGGTAAAATTTTTTTATTCATAATGATTTTTTGGTAGTATAGATTTCGACTGCAATGATAGTGCATATAATTAGATGCGAAGGGGGTGATATTGCTTTAAAATGTGGGTTAATTCACTTTGTGCCTTTTACATCATAGTTTTTATCTTACAATAAACTATATTTGCATTGTATTCGAAATTTAACTCTCACGATTTACCTATTCAATGAAAAAATCATTTTACCTAATTTGCGTCCTTTTTATTTTAACCTTCCAGTTGAAACTATCTGCTGAAACTATAAGCCATTTTCAACATTTCAGCACAAAGGACGGATTGCCCCAGTACACTATAATGGACATGTTGCAAGACAAGAAAGGTTTTATGTGGTTTGCTACGTGGGACGGACTGAGTAAATTTGATGGCTACAAGTTTCATAATTACAAGGTGCAGCCCGGCGATAACTATATCATGAAAAGCAATCGTATCCAGAATATTTACGAAGACAAATACAACCGCATTTGGATGCTTTCGTACGATGGAGATGCACATTGCTTTAACACTAAAACAGAAAAATTCTGGGGTTTGCAGTCGGTTGACAACCTTCGGAATTTACCCTTTTCTCCTTCAAAAATAAGTATCCAACCATCTGGAAAAGTTTGGTTGCTTTCTAATAAATCAGGTTGCATAGTAATCACCGATTCATTATACAATACAGCAGTTTACAATACTGAGAACGGTAGTTTGAAAAGTAATTTCGTTAACTCTATTTTCGAGGACAAAAATCTTAATTCTTGGATTTTGACAGATAAAGGACTGAGCTTTCTTCCAAAAGGGAAGCAGAAAACGTTTTCATATTCCATTGTTAATGAGAAAAATAAGCCGAAACAATTCTCATTTTATTCGGCTTATGAATTTGAAAAAGAAATTTGGTTTGGTACAAACGAAGGACGGATTTTGAAGTATTCGAAGCTGAACGGAAAATTCAACCTGCTGAAACTACCTGTGAGTTCGGAGATTAAACAAATATTGGTTTCAAAAAACAATCAGTTGGTTTTCATTACTTCACGGGATGGATTTGTGGTCATGAATAGAAAAAATGGTAAATTAAAGACCTTTAATTCCAGCAATTTAAATCAATTTAAATCAACTAAAATTGTATCGGGATGTCTTGATCAAATGAATCGCTTATGGCTGGAAACGGAAAAAGTAGGTATTTATAAATTTGATTTTAATACAGAAAAAATCAATTACTATTTTGTAAAAACCGATGATATTTACACAAGCATATTTCCTCCGCTATTTATATTGCTCGACGATGTTAACGGTAAAACATGGATACAACCCAGGGGAGGCGGTTTTTCATTATACAATCCCATAACGGATAATCTGGAGCCGGTTATCCTGAGTAAAAACAATCCCGAATTGAAATTGTCGAACATCCTGCACTCGGCCTGCACCGATCGGCAAGGTAACCTTTGGCTTTGTACCCGGTCGCACGGATTGGAAAAAATAATATTTAACAAAAAGTTTTTTAATTCTCTTGTGATCAACAAGAGTAAAAAAACATCGGTAAGCAACGATGTACGCGCCGTTTTCGAAGATTCAGATCAAAACCTGTGGGTATCAACTAAAGATGGTAAATTAACTTTATTCGACGGTAATAAAAATAGAATTGGATGTTTTTCGGGCGATGGTAAAATACTCCCTGATGCATTCTTTAAGGCTGTAGTTTATGCCATAACCCAGGATAACGAAGGAAATATATGGATAGGGACGAAAGGAAAAGGATTGTTTAAAGTCAGAAAAACAGAAAATAAACATCAATTTTCTATTGTTCAATTTCAAAAAGATCCAGCAGATGTTTTTAGTCTGAGCGATAATAGTGTTTATAGTATTTTTCAGGATAAAAAAGGGAATATCTGGGTTGGAACGTATGGCGGAGGATTAAATTTAGCAAAATTCACACCGGAAGGAAAAACCTACTTTATTAATCATAGAAACAACCTGAAAAACTATCCTATAGACATGGCTAACCGAGTCCGGTTTATTACTGAAGACAATCGTGGTCATATTTGCGTTGGAAGTACCGGCGGATTGGTGATTTTCAAATCTGCGTTTTCAATTCCTGAAAACATCATTTTCAAACAATACAGTCGGATTCAGGGAATGAGTGAAAGCCTGAGTAACAACGACGTACACAATATTTTCATTACACAAAAAAACGAGATGTATATCGCCACTTTTGGGGGTGGAATTAACAAAGTAACAAAGTACGATAAAAATGGATTGCCACTTCGGTTTAAACAATATATGTCCAAAAATGGGTTGCCTTCAGATGTTACCTTATCCATACTCGAAGACAATGATAAAAAGTTATGGATCAGTTCCGAAAATAACCTGACTAAATTCGACACAGAAAAAGAAGTTTTCGAAACTTTTGCTGAAATCAACCAATTGATGTCTGTCAACAATTTTTCGGAAGCTTCTACCTGCAAAACCAGCAGGAATGAATTGATTTTTGGATTTTCAAACGGTATACTCTTTTTTACACCCGAAAAAATTGAACAGAATTTATACAAACCCTTCTTATCATTTTCAAATTTTCAGCTTTATAACAAGGATGTTCCCATCAACGAAAATTCACCGTTATCAAGCAGTATCGATAATATTTCATGCCTTGAACTGACCCATAAACAAAAATATTTCAGTATAGAATATGCTGCTCTTGACTTTGTAGATTCAGAAAACATTTTGTATGCCTATAAGATGGAAGGACTGGACAAAGATTGGAATTACGTCCAGAAACAACGCATAGTCAATTACACGAATCTACCTAAAGGAAAATATGTGTTTCGTGTAAAATCGACTAACAGTGAAGGAGTTTGGGTGGATAACGAACGTCAATTAGCTATCGAAGTATTGCCTTCGTTCTGGGAAACGCCTTATGCATATTTTCTCTATTTCATATTTTTTGTTTTGTTGGTCATGCTTAGTGTCTATATCCTCATTACCATTTATCATCTCAAAGCCAATATGAAACTCGAGAAAGAAATTTCGGAAATGAAACTGCGCTTTTTTACTGATATATCGCACGAAATTCGTACCCCACTAACCATGATAACTGGTCCCGTAGAGTTTATGCTCAACGATAGCAGTACACCGGAACCAGTAAAAAAACATTTGAAAATCATTTCGCAAAACACAAGCCGCCTGATACGGTTGGTGAACCAAATTCTGGATTTCCGCAAAATACAATTTATGCAACTGAAAGTCGTAGAAACCGAAGTGGCTCCATTTGTCGAAGAAATTTGCGATAACTTCAGGGAAACGGCCGACACACAACATATCAATTTCCACTTTACAAATCAGGCTGTGGGTGCAAAAATATGGATAGACCCCGATTGTCTCGAAAAAATTGTAATGAATCTGCTTTCCAATGCATTCAAGTTTACACCTTCGGGCAAGTCAATTGAAGTAACCGTAAAAAGCGAGGAAAAGCTTCTATCAATAGAAGTGCACGATCAGGGTACAGGTGTTACCAAAGAAAAGCAAAAGCGGTTATTTACCCGGTTTGCGTCCTTCAACGAAGATAAAAGTAAACCAAGTACCGGAATCGGTTTGTCGTTGGTAAAAGATCTGGCTGAAAAACACGGAGCCAAAGTTTCAGTTGAGAGTGAAGAAGGAAAGGGCAGTACCTTCACGGTAAGTTTTATTTATGGAATTGAACATTTCGGAAAAAATGTAGAAATTATTGCAGCTACCACTGCTAAACAATTACAAGAAGTTGAAATTCAAGCTGAAACTACATTATTGCAGGTTGATCAGCTGAATGAAGATTCAAAACTCAGCACTAAATCATCGGTATTAATTGTGGAAGATGACAACGATTTGCGTTTGTTTATTAAGTCAATTCTGGAAAACGATTATATTATTTACGAATCGGAAGATGGAATGGATGGACTGGAAAAAGCATTGAAATATTGTCCCGACTTTGTGGTGAGCGATATTATGATGCCTCGCATGGATGGAATGGAGTTACTCCAAAATTTGAAAAAAAACATCCTAACCAGCCATATACCGGTGATTTTGCTGACTGCAAAAACTACTATCGAAAGCAAACTCGAAGGACTGGCTTCTGGTGCTGAAGATTATATCACTAAACCTTTCAGCGTCCAGTATTTTCAGGCACGAATAGCCAATGTAATTCAACAGCGCAAGCGATTGCAGGAAATTTTCAGGGCGAATTTTTTAACACACGATGCTGCCGAATTCAATCCGCAACCTTTAGCATTAACATTGCACGATGACGAAATGATGCAAAAAGTGATGCAATTTATTGAAGACAACATGGAAAACAGCGAATTAACTGTTGAAGAACTCGGGCAGTACATTGGTATGAGTCGTTCCGTTTTCTTCAAAAAAATTAAAAGTTTAACCGGTTTATCTCCTGTAGAATTCATACGCGACGTTAAAATGAAACGCGCAGCACAAATTTTGGTTTCCTGCAAATATATGGTGAAAGAAGTTTCATATTTGGTGGGCATATCGGATACAAAATACTTTACCAAATGCTTTAAGGCAAAATATGGAATGACGCCATTGGAATATAAAAATCAAAAAGCTGAATGATCTGATGGGTAGTATTGAAATGTCGTTGACAGGTAGGATTAGTATATAAGTATTTACCATTTAACGATTTACCATTTACCAAGAAGAAGAAGAAGAAGAAGATAAACAGCACATTAGTGGTTTATTAATGGGACATTATATTATTTCCATTACTTATGAGGTTGCTGCAAGTTTGAATTGCAACAACCTCATTTATTCTGTACAGACAATTTTAGTGTAAAATTATTTCCTAAATCAATTTGCTGGTTCGGCCAAATTTACTTTTTTTCTACAATCTTGCTCTTTTCTATTGAAGCCGGAAGTTGAATATTTTCAGACTTACCTTCAATAGAAATGACTTCTTTCAACGATTCGGGATAAGCAAAGTCTTTCAGATCAAAGTTTTTTACATTTTGAAGTGTCAATGCTGTTCCAATTTGAGGGATAATATGTACATTTTTGAATTTCACACCATCCGATTCGCAGAGTAAAGCCCCATATTGAGCGGTAATGAAAGCATTTTCGACATTTATATTAGAGATGTTCATTTCAGGTAGTCCGTTAAAAAACATGGCTCTACGGGCATTTCTCGAGACGATATTCTTTACAAATATATTTCTGAATGCCGGTGTTTTATCGCTGACTGCAGGAATAGATTTTTCGGTTGGTGTTACATCACCATCGTCCATCGATTCAGAAGCTGATTTTCCACCATAATATAGATCGAAAAGAAATGAATCGGTTACGATATTGAACATATAAATATCACTGATATAAATATTTTCAACTAATCCTCCCCTTCCACGATTACTCTTGAAACGAAGTCCTACATCGGTGCCCAAAAACTGACAATTACGAACTGAAATATTACGTACCCCGCCCGACATTTCGCTTCCCACCACAAATCCACCATGTCCCTGAAATACTTTGCAGTTATCAACTATCACATTTTCCGTTGGACGTGCCCGCTTTCTACCTTGTTCGTCCTTTCCCGACTTAATACAAATGGCATCGTCTCCAACATCGAATGTACTGTTTACAATCAGTACATTTTTGCATGATTCCACATCAAGTCCATCGCCGTTTTGTGCATAGCCCGGATTACGTGCAAAAATGCCATCGATAATTACATTCTCGCACATCAATGGATGAATGTTCCAGCTTGGCGAATTTTCGAACAATACACCTTGTAACAACACGTTTTTACATTCAATCAGATTAATCATTGCCGGGCGCAAAAAATCTTTAATTTCAAGCCATTCAGGCTCTGTCAAAACTCCACGGGGCACATTCATGTCACTAATCGATTCTCCTTTCAACGATTTCTTAGAAGGAAACCAATAGGCAGGATCCTTAAGTACCCCACCCGATCCGACTACTTTTTTCCAATATGCTTCAGTAACTTTCGCCTTTTTCAATGGCCGCCATGCCTCGCCTGAACCATTGATGGATCCTTCACCTGTTATAGCAATATTCTCCAGGTTTCTACCCGAAATTGGCGATTGACATCTCCGGGTTTCCAGACCTTCGAAAATGGTATTTACCAATGGATATAAATCAAAATCGGGGGAAAAATAAAGTAGCGCACCCTTTTCAAGATGTAGATTAATATTAGACTTCAGAACTATGGGACCGGTAAACCAAACTCCGGCAGGTACAATAAGTCTACCACCACCCTTGTTCGAAAGCGCATCGATGGCTTTACTAAATGCCTCAGTATTTAAAGTAAAACCATCGCCTACTCCTCCATATTCGGTTACTGACAATGCATTTTTCTTAAATTGCGGAACTTTTATTTTCTCCATGGAGAACGGCAGATCTTTGTAGAGTAGATCGTATGCGTTTTTTGCTTCAATTTCACATGAACAAAAAACGGAACTCAAGAGTATTATTAGTACGCTTAATTTTTTAATTAATTCCATTATTAAACTTTTATTAGGGATGCATTTGACAATAAATTCCATAATTACAACCATCTATATTTCAAGAAGAAGAAACTCCATTTACTAAGTCACTCATTAGAAAAAGTCATAAAGGTTGCCAGAGAAAACTTATTGTTAAAGCAGATGTATAACACTAAGTCTTTCAAAAAAAAAAATCATTTTAATTCTTACCGAATTAAATCCTGTTTGCCTATTTTTTATTTAAAAAAATAAGCAAACGAAAGAATGATAAACTATTGTTAATCTAACACTTTATATTCTATATCTGATTATTTATAAGTATTTCGGCAATTTTCCGCATAAAGTAGCCATTTACTACTTTATGCGAAGTATTGTTCGGAATTCATTACCAACTAATTGATGCTCCAATACCTTTATCAAGCAATGTTGCATTGGTAATCGTCAAATTGCCATTCACTGCATCAACAAATCCAGGATCAAGCAGAGATTGAGTACCAGAAGCATCTACCTGAGCATTGACGATCAACGATACCAAAAACTCTGCTGCGTTGAAATAATTGTTCTTCGAAAAAGTTACTTTAGTGGCTGCCTGATTGGTGAATAAACCAAGTGAATTGGCAACAACACTATTGTTGAATGTTATTTGATTATTAGCAAAACGAACATATAAAAGTCGTTTCGAAGCAGCATTACTTACAGTACTGAACGAACAACGATCAACACTAACAACCGACACTTTCCCCGGGAAATTTGCAGATGCGTCATCCAGTCTGATAAAGTCACGAGCCGGAGCACAATTGGTAAATGCGGAGTTTTTCAAAGTCAGATTTTCCAGGCATCCTGAACGAACGTCGATGCAATCGGCACTATTTGTAAGAATATTTGAAACCTTACAATTTTCGATTGTTATCGAAGCTATATTTACAGCGAGACTTCCTGTAGATACCAAAGATTTATTGTAATTTTTCACAATACAATCTTTTAGCATAAAATTGCCATAAATTCCTGCAGCAGTAAATTGAAGCACATGGTCCAGATTTAAAACCGTAGCAGTTGTTCCATCCAAAGTCAGGTCTCTGATTGTCAAAGAAACATCAGCCGTAGTCATTTTAAAATAAGCATGAATGATTGGTTTGATACTTTTTGAATATCCGCGAATAACTAAATTTTTGGTAATTTCAACAATCTGCCCACCTGTAAAAAATTCATCAGCATTTGTTTTTGGTACAATAACTATTCGTGAACCTGCGGGCGCATTCTGAATTGCAGTTAATAAATCTTCTCCCTGATTCACTACTACGGTGCCACTGGCTGTTAAATCCATCTTTGTTGTAAACGAAGCACTTCCGCGGGTTTTAGTACCTATCAACAGTTTTACATCGTATTTTGAATCTTCTGTTAAACCGGTAATGGTAGCAGCACCGGCAGCAATTTCTGCAGCAGTCACAGTGTGTCTTATTTCAGTAGTACCGGTAATAAGTGTAATCTCTGTAGCAGCTTCACCGGCAGTCCAATGCAATGTAGTCTGTAATGCCTGAATATCCGTTTCAGCAACAGCAGTCATAATTTGTTCTGCATCAGTTTCAAAAAACACTCCCGACCATTTGGATTCTGTAATACTTTCGCCTAATGCTTTTACACGAGCCGAATACTTCGTTTCACCAATCAGACCAGTGACAATAGTATAAGGTATTTGATCAGCTTTAATACCAGGAATCGTCATAACCGGGGTTCCTGTGAAGGTTAGGCTGTCATCGGCAAAAACTTCAAGCGTATAGCTTGTAGCATTACTGATTTTAGCCCAATTCAAAGTAACCTGAGTTTTGTTTACGACTTTTGCTTCAAAACCTATAGGCGAAAAAACACGATCGAAATTCAGAGAGGTTATTTCGGTAGCAATATCGTCACAACCCGCTGCAAATAGAACGGTGATACAGCCTATTATAAGGCTTATTTTTTTTAATAATTTGTTCATATCTCTTTTCAGTTTAAAATATCAGAATTAATAACCATAATCATTAGTAAGCATATTATTGCTGGAAGTTATAAATACCTGCCATATTGGCCAGAACTGTCGGGTATCGGGGTCTTTTAAAAAGAGCGAATTGATTTTATCGGTGTTCAAATTATTTAAACCATTGCTAATAAACCAACCTTTGTTTGATTCATAATTCAAGGCAATACCTTCGACATCGGTATTTCCATGTTCTAAACCGTAGATTTCCAAGGTTTCTCCATCGGCCTTTGTATTATAATAAATTTTTTCCGGAAGATCTGCATATGCGCCTGTTCTGTTTGCCAGAGCAGTCATCTTTACTTTTGCTTCATTCAATTTGGTAGAAAGCATATTCCATCGAATCAAATCTGCTTTGCGAAGCATTTCTCCACTAAATTCAAACGCACGCTGGTCAATAATTGCATTAAAGAAGGCGGTCTTATTTGCTGTGGCAGCATTCATAAGAGCTTCTACTTTACCCGAATTGGATGGAAATGAACGTTCAATTATTTTTCTCAAATAGGGTGCTGCAGCAGTTGCATTATCGGTTTCATTTATAGCCTCTGCGGCCATTAAATAAACGTCGGCTAAACGCATACACTGCCAATTTACTCCATCGTCATTACTGGAAGTAACCACTCTTTTCATCCATTCAAATCGCAGTTTGCCAAAACACCAGGAACTTATCTTTCGTGGTACTTGTTTGCCATCAGTCCACTCATACGGAACACAGGTAATGTTTCTACGAATATCCTCTTTATCATAATCATAGAACAAAGTTGGAAGTGGACCATTGGCTCCACCAGCTGCAAGTTTTGTGTATTTATCTGTATTTGTATGTTTTATACCCAGGGTATAAAGCACACGTCCACGTCCTTCAGAAAAAGGAATTTCGAAAAGAGATTCGAGACCTGCCGTTACATTATCCTCACAAAGGTTTCGGAAGTTTTGCTCAAACGATCCTAATTTACTGGTTTCACTGCCAATAATATCAAGACATTCCTGTTTTACAATTGGATATAATGCTTCAACTGAAAGTTCAGGATCGGTACTTCTGCGAATTGTACCATCTGCGCGCTGAGAATATCCGGCAGCAGCTAAGCAAACACGAGCACGAAGTCCTTTTACAAATGCTTTATTTACACGTTCTGTAGTTTTAGTTGCAGTGGTCTCGTTAGGCCATGGAACCAATTTTTCAGCTTCAGCAAGATCAGCTATCAGTTGTTTGTAAATAACATCACGATCAGTCTTCGGCAAATAAACTGTTTCACTTTTAATTGGTTCAAAACGGGCAGGAACATCACCCCAGGCTTTAATCAGGTCATTGTAAATAAAAGCCCTCAAAGTAAGCGATTCGCCTAACAATTGAGCAAGTTCTGGTTTATTAGCCACATCTCCGAAAGCGCGTAACCCACGAATACAAAGATTAGCACGTTCGATGCCTTCATACATTTTAGCCCATGCATTATTATCGGTATTCATTTGGATACTACTCACACTCGGATTGTAAGCTGTTAAAAGTGCACGGTCATCTGTAATGTTTTCCGAAGAATTATACCATTCAGTATCGGTATTTATACCATAAAATGGTATAAAACGTCCTCTATAAGAGTTAGTTTCACCAAATGATTGATGTATACCCATCACTGCACCCTGAGCTAAAACCGGAGTTGAAAAAATTACTGCTTCGTTGAGCGACGATTGCGTAGGTGCATCCAACACATCGCTGCAAGAACTCATTGCTCCTGTCAACAACATGGCTACTAAAGATACATATATTTTATTTTTCATATTTTCTATTATTTATTCGATTAGAAATTCAAATTGAGACCAACTACTATTTGACGACTCTTTGGATAAGCCGAATAGTCAACACCCGGTGTTAAAGGCGTACTTCGACGAGTTGAGACTTCAGGATCAAATCCTGAGTAGTTCGTTAGGCAGAACAGATTATATCCGGTCACATAAAAACGTAGTTTTTGAATTTGTACTTTTTTCAATAACGATGCAGGTAAAGTGTATCCCAATGAAAGTGTATTCAGGCGAATAAAAGAACCATCTTCGACTGCCCAATCGGAAAATACAAACTTTTTCGTATAAGGTGACCACATAGTGGTAGTAGCATTCATGGCTGCTAATTCGTCCATATCATTACTAATCGTTCCTTCCGATGTTAAATTAGTCCAACGTGAACCATCTGCCATAGTTGAAATCATGTTGCGATATTGATATTTACTTGATGAGGTATATTCAACTTTGTTTGCATTGTAAATATCGTTGCCATAACTCCAATTGAAATTGGCAGATAAATCAAAACCATAAAGACGGGCATTAATTGTAAAACCTCCGGTATGTAAAGGATTAGCATCACCAATAACTTTACGGTCTTTGTTATCATCCGAAACAATACTATCATTACTCAAGTCTTGTAACTTCATAATCCCCGGACGAAGAGTACCAACTACTGCAGAACAATCAGTAACACCATCTTTTAATATCCATTTTTTTGTAGTAGCGTCATATTTTTCAAAATCGGAAACCTCGTAACGACCATCAGAAACATAACCGTACATTTGTCCAACCGAACCTCCTTTTTGAATCATAAAGTCATTACCAATATCAGTAGAAGCCCAACCACTTGGTTCTCCATAATCAGCCATAAGACCTAATGAATTTATTTTATTCTTATTGATACCAATATTGGCGCTAAAACTCAAACCTACGTTTTTCTTGTCTATAGCATACCAGTTAAGAGTACCTTCAATTCCCCTGTTTTCGGTTTCGCCCATATTGCGATATTGATAATCGTATCCTGTACCAGGAACACGGAATTTAATCAGCAAATCTTTGGTTGTGTTCAGGTATGCTTCTAGAGACCCACTCAAACTGCTTTTCAGTAATGTAAAATCCAACCCTATATTTCTTGTGACTGTGGTTTCCCATTTAAGATCAGGATTTGCCATTATTTTAGAAGGTCCCCAATAGGAAGTAACTTTATTAATCCATGCAGTAGTGTTCGATGCATAAGACTGAACCATTTGCCCCGAAGGGATATCATTATTTCCGGCTGTACCTAAACTGAACCTTAATTTTAAATCATCCAACCATTTATTGGTAGATTCCATAAATGGTTCGGAAGATATACGCCAGGCTATCGCAGCCGATGGAAAATAGCCCCATTTGTTGCCTTCGGAAAATTTACTGGAACCATCCGCACGAAAGGTTGCACTCAATAAATAACGACTCATGTAGTCATAATTTGCCCGCCCAAAGAAAGAAAGCAGCTTGTCGTCGGGATTAAAATTTTCATCTATGGAGTAAGGTGTTCCTTGAGTAGATAGTTTGAATGCATTATCAGAAGAAAAACTGGCCGGAAAACCAAGCACTGTATTGGTCAGTACGTCTGTTTTTGTAATTATATATTCCTGTCCAGCCAACATATTTAGATGGTGATTATCTCCATTAAATAGCTTTTTGAAGTCATAATTCAGTGTATTTGTATTTCGAACGGTACTGCGCGATGTATTGGTAAGAATGATAGCAGGAAAACCTGCAACCGTACTTGTTGCCGTATTGCTTAAGTTTTTCACATAATATGTAGTAGTACCATAGTATCGACTATCCTTATTTCTGTAATCATCATAACCAACTTCAGATTTGATTTTAAAATTATTGAAAACTTCCCATACGGCACTACCTGCCATATTAAAAGTCTTTCTATCTTGTTTACGATCGTTATCTGAAATAGCAACTAATGGATTATATAATTCACTATCCTCTGTATCGTCACCCGAAACATTATTAACGGCTAAATTCTTGAGTGGAAATGGAGTGTAAATCATAGCATACTTCAATCGGGAGTCTGCGCTTGACTTTTCATTTTGTTCGTTAGCACCTCCACCTAAAACTTCAGTTCCCGAATAGCGGGTAGAAAAGTCGAGGGTAATTCTTTTGTTAGGCTTATTGCTCAATTTAAAACTCAAATTATCCCGCTTGAAACTGGATTGTTGCATAATTGCTTTATCATCGATATGACTATAGCTAAATGCAAATTTACTTTTATCGGTACCACCATTAATACTGAAGTTGTGATTAAAAGTAAAGCCGGTACGACCGAATACCTGATCTTGCCAATCGTTTGTATCAACATTATTGTATAAATCGATGTCCTGGTATTTACCAAACAACTTTTCGTAAGAGTCTGCCTTCCCGTCATTGGCAAGCAAAGCCAACTCATATTGCCATTTGGCATAATCGGGGGCAGAAAGTACTTTCAATTTAGTGGCAATCTTTTTCCAACCTACATAAGCATTATAGCTCACAGTAATTTTGCCTTCTTTTCCCGATTTGGTGGTAACTATAACTACACCGTTTGCACCACGCGAACCATAAATAGCCGTGGATGAAGCATCTTTCAATACATCGATGGATTCAATTTCACTTGGAGAGATGTCGTTGATAGACTGTACCGGAAAACCATCGACAATAAACAAAGGTTTGTTGTCTCCGGTTATAGAACCACCACCACGCACCCTAATTTTCATTTCGGCATCGGGGGAACCTTCTGTAGTGGTAATTTGTACACCGGCCATTTTCCCTGACATTGCTTCCAAAGCCGAAGATACCGGAATAGATGCAATAGCTTCTGCATTTATTGATACCACAGAACCAGTAATGTCTTTACGTTTTGTCGTTCCATAACCGATAGCAACAACTTCATCAAGCATTCTGGCATCATCCTCCAATGTTACATTTATCACCTTTCCGGTTATTGCCACTTCTTTTGTTTTCATCCCCACATAGGATATGACCAGTGTTTTGGCACCGGCAGAAATACCAAATTTGTAAAACCCTTCAATATTTGTAACTGTACCCGTCGTTGTTCCTTTTACAAGTACCGAAGCTCCTATAATTGCTTCGCCGGATACGTCTTTTATTACCCCCGAAACATTTTTTACCTGAGCACTTAGAGTGCCGAAAGCGAAAAGTGCCGATAAGAGAGGTAGCACTAAACGTTTGAAAAACGCGTTTTTGGATTGTTTTGCTTCTTTCATTGTTTTTTCATGAATTAGATTATTTTAAATATAAGATTAGTGTTGCAAAAGTATAAATATGTTTTAAAGATGATGTGCAAAAAATGACCTTTATCGGTGGAAAAATTGACTTAATTGTCATTTTAAGACATTTTGATACCATAAAAAAGATAAGGAACAAAAAAATCCAAATTAATAATTTCGATTTTGCTAAATGCTGATTTCTTTAGAATTTATAGTACATCACAGTTTTTTTACAAATATTTGCTACGAACCCACTGTAACGGGCTTACTCAGCCGGATAAACTTTACAGGCCCTACGCAATAAAAAAAAGTGGGTTCGTTTTATAAACAAGGGTATATATTGATATATTGCATTCTACTAAAGTTACATCCAAAACCATAGATATTCATCCTTTTCAACTAAGGATATTTTGAAAATTCCTTTATGAATAAATAAGTCAAGCATAAGCATCGATTTATAAAATTCAGAATGATGTGCCACAGATCAACATTACTGACGGAATATGAATATAAACTTTGTCATTTACCAAGTCAGTACAAACGGAGGATTTACACGTTTATATAATACTTCATTTAAAGTATCTCCGTCTACTTAAATTTTAAACCTAAAGTTGAAATTCCGTGTTCGTACACAGCATTTATATTCGTACAAAAAGAACAGGTATTTTGTAAATATAAAATTATTCGTATCTTCGTGGGCGGACACGGAAAAGTTTTTATAGCACCAACTGGTGTATATACCACTTTATTACAGCCTAATACGAAATAGTTCAGTGATATGGAGTAATATACTTAATTAAAATATACATTCAAAATCAAATATTTCTACAATCACGGACCTCTATTCCCGAAACATTTCTCAGATTATCTGTTGAAAAAGATTAAAATAATTAAAGCATAAGTTGTTAATAAATGCCTTAAAAAAATAATATTTATTATTGTAAAAAGATTCAATCATGAAAAACTTTTTAGATGAAAACTTTTTGTTGCAAACCGATACTGCACAAAAATTATATCATGAACATGCAGCCAGTCAACCTATTATTGACTATCACTGCCACTTAATCCCATCGATGGTTGCCAATGACCATCAGTTTAAAACACTTACAGAAGCCTGGTTAGGTGGTGACCATTATAAATGGCGGGCTATGCGAACCAATGGCATTGACGAAAAATATTGTACAGGGAAAGACACAACCGATTGGGAAAAATTCGAAAAATGGGCTGAAACAGTGCCTAATACCATGCGGAATCCACTTTATCACTGGACACATTTAGAGTTGAAAACAGCTTTTGGAATAGAAAAAATTCTTTCACCCAAAACGGCCAGGGAAATTTACGATGAATGTACAGAAAAGCTTCAAACTCCCCAATATTCGGCCCGCAACCTCATGCGTAAATATAAGGTAGAAGCTGTATGCACTACCGACGATCCCATCGACACACTCGAACACCATATTAAAACCAAAAAAGATGGTTTTGAAATAAAAATGTTGCCTACCTGGCGTCCCGATAAAGCCATGGCAGTGGAAAATTCTGCCGGTTTCCGTTCGTATGTAGAACAACTCAGCCTGGTTTCAGGTGTCACCATTTCTGTTTTCGACGATTTGATAGTAGCCCTACGTAAACGTCAGGATTTCTTTGCCGAAATGGGTTGCAAGCTTTCGGATCACGGAATTGAAGAATTCTATGCCGAAGATTATACCGAAGCTGAAATCAAGGCAATTTTCGACAAAATATACGGTGGACATGAATTGACGCATGCTGAAATCCTGAAATTTAAATCAGGTATGATGGTTATTTTCGCAGAAATGGATTGGGAGAAAGGCTGGACACAACAATTCCACTACGGTGCCATCCGCAACAACAACACACGCTTATTCAATAAACTTGGCGCCGATACCGGTTTCGATTCCATTGGAACATTTAATACTGCCAAAGCACTTTCCAAATTTCTGAACAGACTGGATTCGCAAAACAAGCTGGCAAAAACTATTCTTTATAATTTAAATCCGGCCGACAACGAGATGATTGCCACCATGATCGGTAATTTTCAGGATGGAACAGTTGCCGGAAAAATTCAATTCGGATCGGGTTGGTGGTTTCTTGATCAAAAAGATGGCATCGAAAAGCAACTGAACTCTCTATCTGCTCTGGGTTTACTCAGCCGGTTTGTAGGTATGCTCACCGACTCCAGAAGCCTCCTCTCCTACCCTCGACACGAATATTTCCGCCGTACGCTTTGTAACCTCATTGGGAACGATGTAGAAAATGGTTTGCTTCCATATCAGGAAATAGATTTTATCGGAAAAATGGTAGAGGATATCAGTTATAATAATGCAAAAACATTTTTCAAATTTTAATTTAGTTAGTATTTATGAATTTAACTCACCTATGAGTTACATTATAAGAACCTAAAAAAACCATTTTTATGCTTGAAATTCAAAATAAAGTAGTATTTTTGGTCAACCAATTTTTAAAAATATCATTTCAAAACTAATAGAAAATAATGAGTAAGAAGATTGTAACCTTTGGAGAAATTATGCTTCGTCTATCCACACCCGGCTACGAACGTTTTTGTCAGTCCACACAATTCAACGCTACTTTTGGTGGTGGAGAAGCTAATGTGGCTGTATCACTTGCCAACTACGGCATGGAAACTGAATTCGTAACCCGTTTACCGAAAAACGATATTGCCGAATCGTGCATTATGGATTTGCGTAAACACGGAGTAGGTACCAAACAAATATTACGTGGTGGTGACCGTGTAGGCATTTATTTCCTCGAAACAGGCGCTGTAGCTCGTGCCAGTAAAGTAGTTTACGACCGGGCTAATTCAGCTATTGCCGACATCAAACCCGGCATGGTGAACTGGCGCGAAGTGTTCAAGGGAGCCGATTGGTTTCACTGGACCGGAATCACTCCTGCCCTTTCGCAAGGTGCAGCCGATGCTTGTCTGGAAGCTATTCAGATTGCAAATGAAATGGGTATTACTGTGTCTACTGACCTGAATTACCGCAAAAACCTATGGAATTACGGCAAATCAGCTTCGGAAGTAATGCCAGCGTTGGTAGCCGGATGTGATATTATTTTGGGTAACGAAGAAGATGCAGAAAAGGTATTTGGTGTTAAACCCGAAGGCTTCGATGTGGCTCATACGGGTGGAGAAGTGAATGCTGCTGAATTTGAATCGGTGTGTACTCAAATGATGAAGAAATTTCCTTTTGCTAAAAAAGTGATAATCACCTTGCGTGGTTCTATCAATGCCAACCACAATACCTGGGGTGGCGTGCTTTACAGCGATGGAATACTTTATCAATCAAAACGTTACGATATCACTCACATTGTCGATCGCGTTGGTGGTGGTGACTCATTTATGGGTGGATTAATTTATGGTTTACTTACCTATACCGAAAGCAACCAGAAAGCCCTCGAATTTGCTGTGGCTGCCTCGTGCCTGAAACATACCATTTTTGGCGACTTTAATTTAGCTACTGTAGCCGAAGTTGAAGGACTCATGGGTGGTGATGGAAGCGGAAGAGTGGTTCGTTAATTTACAATTTACGATTTACGATTTACATATTGAGTGAATAATTCAAACCCAATCGTAAATTGTAAATCTTTAAATTGTAAATAAATAAATAAATAATAATCCTCAATTTGCAGGAAATCTCCTTTTCCAATCGTAAATTGTAAATCTTTAAATTGTAAATATATGAGGTTCAATAAAATTCAAGTACTTACGGCAATGTCGGAAACCGGTATGGTTCCCGTTTTTTATAATAGTGACGTAGAAATAGCCAAAAATGTAGTAAAAGCCTGTTACGATGGTGGTGTTCGCGCTTTTGAGTTTACCAACCGCGGTGAATTTGCTCACGAGGTATTCGGCGAATTAGTGAAATTTGCAGCAAAAGTATGTCCGGAAATGATTATGGGTATCGGATCTATTGTAGATGCGCCAACGGCAGCACTCTACATTCAACTGGGAGCAAATTTCATTGTAGGTCCTTTGTTTAATCCGGAAGTGGCTAAAGTGGCTAACCGCAGATTAATTCCTTATGCTCCGGGATGTGGTTCTGTTACCGAAGTTGGTTTCGCACAAGAAGCTGGCTGCGATATTTGCAAAGTATTCCCCGGCGATGTGTTGGGAGCTGGTTTTGTAAAAGGATTGAAAGCACCTATGCCATGGTCGAACATCATGGTAACCGGTGGAGTAAAACCCGAAGAAACAAACTTAAAAACCTGGTTCGCTGCAGGTGTTACTTGTGTAGGAATGGGTTCTAACCTTTTCCCTGCCGAAATGATTAAAGCAAAAGACTGGGCAGGAATAACCAAATTGTGCAGTAATGGATTGGATATCATCAAAAAAGTTCGTTAATAACTTAATATAATAACTTTAAAAAAATCATGGGTAAAAACATCAATGAAAAAATGACAAAGTACAGATGGGTCATCTGTTCTATGTTATTTTTTGCAACCACAGTAAACTACCTCGACCGACAAGTACTGTCGCTAACCTGGAAGGATTTTATTGCTCCCGAATTTAACTGGACAAACAATGACTACGGTACCATAACGGGTCTTTTCTCTATTTTTTATGCAATTAGCATGTTGTTTGCCGGTCGTATTGTCGATTGGCTGGATACAAAAAAAGGTTATCTGATATCTATTGGAATCTGGTCGGCTGGTGCAATGATTCACGCTTTCTGTGGGATTGCAACTTCGGGAATAATTACCGGAAAATGGCTGGTAGGCTTCGAAGGAGCTAAAGATGTCATTGCAACTATTGGTGATACTTCTATGGTTGCCAGTGTGAGTGTTACTTTATTCATTTTTTCACGTTTTGTGTTGGCTCTTGGAGAAGCAGGTAACTTCCCTGCTGCTATTAAAGCCACTGCCGAATATTTCCCTAAGAAAGACAGAGCTTTAGCTACCAGTATTTTTAATGCTGGTGCTACTGTTGGTGCATTAGCTGCTCCTATATCAATTCCATTTATTGCAAAAGCTTGGGGTTGGGAAGCTGCTTTCTTAATTATTGGTGCTCTTGGTTTTGTATGGATGGGTGCCTGGGTATTTATTTATAAAAAACCAGAACTTAACCCCAGTGTTAATGCTGCCGAATTAAAATATATTCATCAGGATAATGATCAGGATATACTTGAAGTAGGTAATACAACCGGACGGGTAAAAAGTGCATCATTCCTTCAATGTTTCAAATACAAGCAAACATGGGCATTTGCCTTTGGTAAATTTATGACCGATGGCGTTTGGTGGTTCTTCCTGTTCTGGACTCCTGCTTATTTGAGTTCTGTATATGGAATGGATTCAACTCAAAGCGCATTCCCCATATTTATACTTTATATGATTACACTTTTTTCAATTGTCGGAGGTTGGCTTCCATCCTATTTTGTGGATAAAAAAGGTATGAACCCATATGCCGGACGTATGAAATCGATGTTAATCTTCGCATTTTTCCCGTTGTTAGCTCTTTTAGCACAACCCTTAGGAACTATTTCGTACTGGTTACCGGTTATTATCATTGGTATTGCTGGTGCAGCTCACCAGGCATGGTCGGCTAATATCTTCTCTACCGTGGGTGATATGTTCCCTCGCAAGGCTATTGCCACTATCACCGGTATTGGTGGTATGGCAGGTGGTGTAGGCTCATTCTTTATCAATAAAGGTTCAGGAGTCCTGTTCGACTATGCCGGTCAATCACAAATGGTATTTATGGGCTTTAAAGGTGAATCAGCAGGATACTTTATTATTTTCGCCATCTGTTCTGTTGCTTATCTCATCGGTTGGGGTGTAATGAAAACACTGGTTCCTCATTATAAACCTATTACTGATTTGTAAGAATTCGTCCACCAGCTGGCGGATGAAAATAATTAAAAGTTGATAATATAATAAGAAAGCCTCTTCTGAAACAGAAGAGGCTTTCTTTATTTTAAAATAATGTGTAAGTCGAAAAAATATAAAGAAAAAAATTTCTGAATAAACCGTTCAAAATTCAAACGAATCAATCTTTTTATTTTATCCTGTCAGCAAGTAATGGGAATTCAGTTCGTATTTCCGATTTGTGTTTTTCCACTTTATACAGGAAATAACTGTACTCAATGGAATCGGGATGTAGTGGACGATGAGCCAATTCAAGTGACAGTTGCTCGAGGCGTTTCTTTAATTGCTGTGTTTTTTGCGATAAATAAGTATCTGAGAAACGTTTCCAGATATAATCTATTGCCAGATCGGATGGATGAAACATATCCGAGTCATAAAAACGATAATCACGTAATTCATCCAATTGGATTTCAAAAGCCGGGAAATAATGCACTTGTTGGAAATATCTTTGTAGGGCATCAATGGCCAAATGCAGGGTGCTTTTACTGATATTATTTTCATGCGCACCATCTTTCCAATGACGAATGGGACTGACTGTGAAAATAATTTGTAAATTCGGAAACAAAGTATTCATCTTGTGAATCAGCGCGATGTAATCACCAACAATTTCCTGAACAGTCAGCCTGCGACGAACAAATTCAGTAGAGGGCAATTTATGACAATTGGAAACAATTTTACCTGTTTTTTCTTCTTCAAAAACCCAGGCTGTTCCAAAGGTAATCAACAAAAAGTTGGCCTGTTGCAAAAAGTCACAGGAGACTTCCACACGGGAATTAATTTTTTTCAAACAACCCTCAGCTGTTATATCTGAAAACATACCACTATGGGCAAAACTGTGATACATAGATTGATACTGAAAAATATCTTCTTCAGTAAATCGTTTATTCTGTAGCATCAAATCTATGCTATTTCGGATCGAAATCGGATTATACAATACTCCGAATGGATTGATATCTGTCAGAAAATAGGCATCTTGCATTTTCTTTCCGATATTTTCAGAGAAACAGGAACCCAATGTCATCACACGATCTTCATAGGTGATCTTTATCGGGGAATGCGGAATTTCTACTTGAGTTCTAAACATGGCGTTAAAGTTTTTTAGTTAATAAATATATCTTATCCTGTTATTTCCCTGCATCAAAACATTCAGATATTAATCGTTTTTGTTTAATATTGCTAAAAAAGGATGAACATTATTCACAATCTGTTTGGAGTTTTCTGACGTTTGGCGGACATTAAGCGCAATCTGTCGGAAATCACATATTGTAGCCGGACATTACAATCACTCCTGATTGCCTTTACATACTATTAGTTGAAATCATCAACAATTTGTAGAAAATTATTAACAGCAGTAGAACTTATCAATCACTCTTGTTTATCCTAACAGACTGTTTCAGTGTAGATAAAAGAATTGATTGGATCTTAGCTATTTCGTTGGTGGATAAACACAAATGTCAAAGTTGAATAAATCCACATAGAACAGAAATTCAGAAAAAGAGAAAATTCAGCATCCTGTAAATTACAAATTAATAATTTTTCAACACTACTTTACCATGAATATTTAATTAATATATTAATACAATTATTATACTTAACAACGGTAGAGCGAAATAGTTTAAAAAAGCATTAAAAAAAAGCCCCGAAAAAAGATCGAGGCTTTAATTTATAAAAATATTTTTTTATTTTTTGTCACAACATGCCTTTTTTTCGTCGGCAGTTTTTTTTGTACAAACTTTATCAGCAGCGCCAGTACATTGTTTTGTAGCTAAATTTGCACTGTCTTTGCTACATTTTCCGGCACAACTCATTTTTTCTCCGGCAGTTTTTGATTTACAACAATCGGCTGCCGATTTTCCTGAGCAACATGCAGATGTAGCAGCAGTCTTCTGAGTACAGACTTCGGTTTTAGTTACTACTTTGTCAGTCTTAGTAACAGTTTTTGTTTGTGCAATAATAGCAGTAACAGAGACAAAAATAACGATAAGCGAAAAAATAAGATTTTTTTTCATTTTCTTTTTTTATATTTAAAATTTAATTGGAAAATTTCCAGCATGTAAAATTTCATGCTTTTTTTAGTTTAACGAACATATTCATCTATTCGGCCTTAAAATTAATTATTATTATTCTAATACTTTATTAATTCAGAAACTCTCCTTTTATAAATTTCAGTGATCGACTACCGAATTTTCCTGCACAAAGTTAATCAAATTTTCGTAACTCAAATACCCCGGGTGTTTTCAATTTTTATTGAACGTTTGGCATCCCGAAATTCGGAGCATCAACAACTCATTTCGCCTGCTTTTTCGGTTGCAGAAAGTAAGATATTGGCTCCTTTAATTACAACATTTGCCGCTTTTAAATATAAGTTCTCCGGTGAAATTATCTTGGTATAGCCTATAACTGTTACAACTTTATGTACAGCTAACACCAGGTATTCGGTAAAAAGTTTGCCATTTTATTTGTTATTGAGATTGAAAAAATTAAAAATACATTTTTTCTAATCGAAACTGACTATTACTTCCTAGGGCAATGAAGTCACCTCGCAGGTAGTTGCATCAATTATTGCATTTAAATACAAACAGGGAAAAATATTTTTATAATCAGCTGTAACGTTTGCATAAATAGTGTTAGTTTTATGGTCGTTATCGATTTTTCTGTTTGTGGAATGATTACCGGGCCTCAGGGGATTGTCTTTGTTTGAATCTACCCACGGGCATATAAACATTACTCCGGTTGCCAGATCACCTTCTTCGGGCTGTGAAACAAATTGATTACCAAAGCGGTCGAGCATAAACAGGCAATACCTAAAACAGCAAAATAATATTTTCAAAAGCAGTTCGGCAAACGATGAGCAAACAGAGTTCACCACCTAAAATCCCGCTCCTGCCATCAAAAAGTAGGCAGAGTAAAAAAACGGGAACATATATTTTATAGATTTAGCCATCATATCAAGTGGATAGATAGCAGATTTATGAATAATCCGAAAATATTTCGACTTATTTTGATAATTTTTAGATATTATCTGTTTTAAATATTGTAATTTTGTGTCGTAAATAAATAAATGTATTTTGATAATGAAAAAACAATCAATTCTGTTCTTGTTGTGCACTTTAACTGCTATACTCTTTTTCTCTTGCGCACCAAAAACTGTAGAAACAAAAGAAAAAGACTTAACAAAAAAAATTTATTTGTCCTCGGATACTACCAAGGGCAATTTAAATGTTGATATTCAGGTAGCTTTTCCTGTTGCTTATGCCAATAAGCAAGTGTTGGATTCCATTCGGAAAACAATAATCACCAATCTGTTTGGAGAAAAATATGTTGCACATTCCAACGATTCTATCGTTCAACTATTTGCCTCTGACCTCGAAGCCGATTACAAAGCCAATAACGAAGCATTAATAAATGAGTTAGACAATGAAAGTCAATATACATTTAACAATGAACATATTTTGGAAGGCTTTACTCTGTTAAGCGATCAAAATATTTTTTCGTACGGTATCGACAGGTATGTTTTTATGGGTGGAGCCCATGGACTTAGCAACCGTATCTATTTTAATTTTGATTTAAAAACAGGAAAAATAATTACTGAAAAGGATTTATTCACTAGCAACTACAAGCTTGTTCTTTCTGAGCTAATTAAAAAGCACATCAAGGAAGAGCAAAAAGAACCGATAGCTGATTTGGAAGAAACCATTTTTTGGACGGATTCTATTAAACCAAACGGCAACTTTTACATTACCGACGAAAGTATCAACTATGTATTTAATCCTTACGAAATTGCACCTTATTACGTTGGACAAACAGAGATAAATTTGCCCTTTGAACAAATTAAAAATTTATTAAAACCAAACAATCCCATTGCTTATCTTGTTCTGAAACAAAACAAAAAACAATAATTTCCAAAGTTCTGAAATAACGCTCAGTAAAATAGCATTACTCATTGTAAATAAGCATAATAACACCATTACTCATATACCTGTTTTCTTTGTTTTGGTGCCTTTGGCATCGGGATGAATTATCAATTATTAATTTAAGCTTCTTAACCGTCCTGATCATGAACTCATTTTTCGATTTATTAAAAAACCGTCGCAGCATTCGCAAATATTTACCACAAGCTGTGGAATCCGAAAAAATTTCAAAAATCACAAAAGCCGTTTTGATGTCACCAGCATCCAAACGAAGCAACCCTTGGGAGTTTATAGTGGTTCAAGACAAAGTTACCCTGGGGAAGCTGTCAGATTCACGCGCTCACGGTTCTCAGTTCTTAGCCGATTCACCACTGGGCATAGTCATTATCGCCGACACCACAAAGAGTGATATTTGGATAGAAGATGCTTCTATCGCAGCCATTATTATGCAATTGCAGGCTCAGGATTTGGGATTGGGAAGTTGTTGGATACAGATATACGGTCGCGAAAAAGATGAAAACACCACATCCGAAGAATATATCAGGGATTTGTTGAGTATTCCTACACATTATGCAGTATTAAATATAATTTCTATTGGATACCCAAATGAAGAACGGAAACCTTATGATGAAGAAAAATTACCTTCCGAAAAAATTCATACAGAGAAATTCAGTTAATACAGGGTCTAAGTAATAAAAAACAGTTGGAATACAATTATTCGATCAAATAAACCAATAACAAATTAACTAAATAACCTCCCGATAGCTATCGGGATAACCAAACAACGAATGGCCACACAAAAAGACAATCGCTTAGCATGGGGAGTCACCCTACTCGTTTTCGGCTGCTTATTTCTGTTACGGCAACTTCAGATTATCCCCGCTGAAATTGCTACATACGTGTTCGATTTTAAAAATTATCCGTTGCTAATCGGACTGATTTTTCTCCTTTGTCACAAAAATAAAAATATTGGCTTAGTATTGATAGCAGTTGGCGTGCTCTTCCGATTGTCAGACATTATTATGTGGACACGTGACATCACCAATTACATTTGGCCTTTATTGCTTATTATTGCAGGGGCTTTACTGGTTTTCAGAAAAAAATAAAACACCCCAAATTCCCTCTTAAGAGAATGGGTGTTAACCTTAAAAAGAAACACACATGAAAGCTGTATTTATAGGGGCAGGCAACGTTGCAACTCATTTAGCATTGGCACTACAGAACAAAGGAGTTACTATTTCTCAGATTTTCAGTCGGACATCATCGAATGCTCAAGTACTGGCCGAGAAACTGGGTATTTCATTCACCAGCGAAATAAACGAATTGGACAAAAGTGCAGACATATATATTTATGCCATAAAAGATGGGGCCTTGCGTCATTTGATTTCAAAAATTGCGTTACCTAAAGCATTACATGTACATACTGCCGGAAGTATTTCACTTCGCGTTTTTGAGGGATATGCTGAAAGATGTGGTGTTATATATCCGCTTCAAACCTTTTCTAAGAATAAAATGGTCGATTTCAGTCAAATTCCCATCTGTATTGAAGCCAATAGCCCCGAAGTGGAACAAGAATTGCTGGAAATAGCTCATTTATTGACTAAAAAAACTTATATTCTTAATTCCGAGCAACGAAAAAAGCTGCACTTATCAGCCGTATTTGCATGCAATTTCACCAATCACATGTATGCCATAGCAGCCGATTTAGTTGAAAGTGCCGGGCTCCCTTTTGAAATATTACAACCCTTAATTGCCGAAACAGCCGATAAAATAAAAACTATGAGCCCACGGGATGCACAAACCGGTCCGGCAGTGCGTTTTGACGAAGAAACAATTACCAAACACCTTTCGATGTTAAAAGAAAAAGCTGAATTACTTCAGATATACAAAGACTTAAGCCTAAATATACATCAAAAACATAAGAAAAAATGAAAACAGCTATAGTTTATGCCTCATCACACGGAACAACCGAAAAAGTTGTAGGGATTATTGCTGAAAAATTATCGGCCGATGAAGTAGTTGTTTTCAACCTGAAAGATCATACTAATATTTCAGTTGAAAGCTTTGATAAAGTTATAATTGGTGGTTCAATCCACGCAGGAAAGATGCAAAAAGCAGTGCGGGATTTTGTAGAAAAACAGAATAAAACTCTGATAGTAAAGTCACTTGGACTATTTGTATGTGGTATGGAACCGAATCCGGAAAAACAAATCAGCGAACTTGAATCGGCTTTTCCCTCCGAATTAAGACAGAAATCCATAGTCAACGCTTTTGTGGGTGGTGAATTTTTATTTGAAAAGATGAATTTTATACAAAAAATGATAATCAAAAAAATTGCACATACGGATAAAAGCGTTTCTGCGTTACAACAACAAACAATAGAGAATTTCATCTCCCTTATGCAATCATAACTTATGTCAGCTTATTTACGACTTTTTCGGTTCCAAAACCTGATTTTCATAGCATTCATTCAATTTGTGATGCGTCAGGTGGTATTGGTACCCATCCTGCAGACATTTGGTTTTAATGCTACAGTGGACATGAGCATGCTACTTTTGCTCATCACTGCCACGACCTTGATTGCCGCAGGTGGGTATGTATTAAACGATTATTTCGATGTAAAGATTGATGCCATCAACAGACCCGATAAACAAACAGTGGGTAAAATTATCACCAGGCATAAAGCCATGCTTACACATCAAATCCTTACCGGTTTGGGCGTGTTTTGCGGTTTATTGTTAGCCTGGTTTGCCTATAGCTTTGTATTGGCTTTTATTTTTATCGTAGTTCCTGGTTTACTTTGGTTTTATTCGGCCAGTTACAAACGTCAATTTATGATTGGCAACCTGGTGGTATCATTTAGTGCCGGTCTATCCATTCTGGTGGTTGGCATAACCGAGTTGGCATTTCTTCAAAAAGAATTTAGTCAATTCATTTTCGAAACACCCATCCCTAAACAGTTTTACAGCTGGATAGGTGGTTTTGCGGTTTTTTCGTTTTTATGCACCTGGATTCGCGAAATTATCAAAGACCTGGAAGATGAGAAAGGCGACAGGGAAATGGAATGTCATACTATGCCCATCATTTGGGGTGTGAATAAAACCAAACTATTTCTCTATGCATTGCTTACTATCACTGTAGCAGGCTTATTTCTGGTTAACGCCTTGTATATTCAATTCCCGGGAACGCTAACCATACGGTACATCGTTTTCGGACTTGCTTTACCTTTCGCGGCTTTGGCCTATCTAATTTTCAAAGCTAAAAGTCCAAGGGAATATCATCAAGCCTCTACCCTTTCCAAATCGATTATGCTTATTGGGGTTATGTATAGCTTCGTGTTCTATTACCTTCAGGCCAAAAAATTCGGAATCAGCTTGTTTGATTTGTTCATTGTTAGGTAAATACGAATTACACGATTATGAAAATACTAATTACACGAATTATGACGAATTACACGAATTAATTTAGTGCAAACAATACTTATTTACAATGAATAACCCTTGTATTTCCGATTATTCACAATACTCTTATTTAGCAAGACAATTCTATTCCAAAATGCGAAATCAGAAACACGGAACGCAGACCTTTTAATTCGTGTAATTCGTTTTTATTTTGTGTAATTAGTAATATTTCGTTAAATGCATGAATAAATTGCTGTAGATAAATAAAAATATAGTAAATTCGTTTTTTAATATATCCTTCTTCATAACTCAAAATAAAAAGCATGCTTTCTCACCTCGATAATTACCATATCATTCTTGCTTCGCAGTCGCCACGTCGTCAGGAGCTGTTACAGGGACTGAATATTCCTTTCGATGTTACCGATGTCGACGTAGAGGAAACCTATCCACCCGAAATGGTTGGGGTAGATATTCCCATGTTTTTAGCCGAAAAAAAAGCAAAAGCATTGGCCGGATCGATGGAAAAAAATACTCTGTTGATAACAGCCGACACCATTGTGTGGCACGAAGGTCGTGCCTTGGGAAAACCTGTCGATAAAGCCGAAGCAGCTGGTATGTTGCAGGCACTTTCGGGTAAAACGCATCAGGTTATTACCGGTGTGTGCATCAGCACACTACGAAAGCGTAAAACGTTTCATGTTATCTCCGAAGTCCGGTTTGCCAAATTGAACCCCAAAGAAATAGATTATTATGTCGAAAACTATAATCCATACGACAAAGCCGGAGCTTACGGCATACAGGAATGGATAGGTTTTATTGGCGTTGAATTTATAGAAGGATCATATTTTAATGTGATGGGATTGCCTGTTCAAAGGTTGTATACAGAACTGAAGAACTGGAAGGAATAGTTGATAGTTTATAATCAATAGTTTATAGTCGATAGTTTATAGTCGATAGTTTATAGTTTTACAGACTGGGAATACCAGTATAAAAATCAGATGAAACTATAAAGTGAAATTATAGGAGACGTAACTATTCAACATCTCCGGTAGCAAACGGACCTGGGGTCATTTTTTAGCCCGTTCTGCTACTTTTACATCATTGTAAGCTAATCTGTCATCTACACGTCACAACAATCTTTTAAACCAGACCTTTTCAAAGGCTTCATTACCTTAGGATACAGAAAAGTAGATAAGACCTGCAGCACCCAATAAGTCGGCGTAAGCAAAGCTGATAAGCTCGTAAATAAGAATTGAAGCAAGTAGTACCAGCGACATATACAAACAAACTTTGATACAATTGGCATCTGCCAGTATGGGTTCGGAATTTAACTTTAATCCAACTCTTCTCTTTGCATTCATCAACCAGCCCATAACCAATATGGAAGCTACCGAAATAACAAAACCTTAAAAGCCAGTTTCGGGTTTATGATGGTTTATTAAGTTAATCACAATCCCAAACAATAATCCAACTGACAATATATAAAAAGCAATACCTGTAACTCTCAAGGCATTTATCTCAAAAATAATTTTGGAGCTATCCGGATTTTGTTTTATTCGCAACAACATAAACGTTATGCCTTTACCTGAGATGACTTAAATGAGACTATCATGGCCGAAAGACCATAACACAAGGGTTTCCTCTTCAAATCAAAAAATAACAGAAACAATACCTTCGATAATATTATAGTTTATTGGAAATAAACTCATGTAGTACGGCAGTTTATATAATTACTTATCATTGCTTATAATACTTTACTAGTTATTTGGTGTCCAGAAGGAATGTTCGAAGGAAAGGTATGCAAAAAGCCCGACTTCCCCTCTTGATGGTCCAATACCAATTGGCAAAGCTATTCCGGGAACAATTTGTAAACCCGACCTGAAGTTTATTGCATATCTGAGGCCGGGGTTAAGATATATTGTTTTTGACCTTTCGGTAATTGCATTGTTTGATTTTTCGAATAAAGTATTTCCAACGGCTTCCAACATCAGATTCAGGTTTTCACTCAATAGCCAGATAACACTGGCACCAAAGTTAATATTGAATATGTCGGATGTTGAATGATCCATGGCTATTGCACCGGGAGTGATTGTAGCACCCAGATTATAATGTGATACAATACGGTTTGTAAGCACGAGACTGACTGGAAGATTCATCTGATAGCCGAGAACACCAGAACCCAAACCTTTTCGGTAATTACCGGTTGGAAGCAATAAAGAAAACCTGGGCGAAAAAGCAAGGTGGTCAGTAAAAATGGCCTGATAACGGTAATTCATTGCCACATCGCCAAATCCAATTTGACTGGAATTAATTACGGGAATAGTCGTTGAAAGTTGATGCTTTTGACCCGGAACCGGCCATTCTTCGGTAAAGCTGTACCACCAGCTATTATTTTCCATATATTGAAAGGCTGAAATATGCTGAATAACGCCAGGTTCCTGGTTATATGCCTCTTCCATTAAAAAAGAATTATCTTCGATACGCTTGAAGTCAGCGTTTTGTCCGGAGACACTAAAACTAAACAATGTAAAACCCAGAACTAACCGGATGAATAGAGTTTCTTTCATGATTTGCATTTTTAGTATTTATCCAACTATTCCTTACTGATCAACGTTGCTGTTGAGTGTTATGCTATCGCATTGTGTTTCAAAATTACGTTCCGGGTTTTGAGTCTATTTTTAGGCTTTATAATGTTTTAGTAGCGTAAATATTAAAGAAAATTCGACACATCTGAAATATCCCTAGAATCGGAGTTACACATTATATCACATAATCAAACACATAGACATTAAAATCAGAAAATTAAAACACATTTGTCCCGATAGCCTTCGGTACTATGTTTTTTATGTCAACTTATTCTTAACTATGTGTCAATATGTGTATTACTATATGTTACTATGTTTTTTTTTTGCAAATTGAATTAAAAAATAATTCCACAACTTACTCGTTAGTGTGCAGTTTTTTATCCCTGGTTTATTACAACAAAAAGAATCCGAAAACATACAATTTTACACCCGTTATTCCTTTGATTATCATATCAATAATTCCAAATACACCCCAAATAATATATATTATTAGATTTTATCAGGATTAAGACCTTTCGGAATTTAATAATAGCGACAATAATTAATAAGAGCCAAAGAATACTCATTGAAATTGCAAAAAATGTAAGAATGAATATGGAGTTGTTTAAGAATTTAGTGCCTGCGTATCAGCTTCCTTTTACCATCTCAAAAATTCCACTGTTCATTCGCATATCCATCTCGAAATGAACAACGACTATCAGTAGGATGAATACAAGTGTCAGTTGTATTTTACGGTAATGCAAAATTTCCTGTCTGAGCCGAATTGTACGAATACACTATAACAGGAATAATGAGTGCCAATGAAAGTACAACCACATCCATTAAAGCATCGGCTCTAGCGCCAAGAAACTATCAGGAATTACCATATTTTTCATTTTTTTTAAAATCACCAGGCTGTTTGGTGTTTCAGCTTCGCCCCCGCATTAAAATACTGTAGGAATCAGTACAGTTTATCGATGTTTTTTTAAATTTATTCTTTAATAATTTTCCGGAATTCTACCGTTTTATTGTAATGAAGTTTCAACACGTAAACACCACGGGATAAATCGTTAGCGTCCAGCACTTTTCTTTGATTCAAATTACCCGCAAAGACTATCTGACCGATAGAATTTAAAATTTCAAAATACACCCGGTTTGTATTGCCTTCCATTTCAATGACTAATTCGTTAGAAAATGGATTTGGATAAACCTTAAGTGATTTATTTATTTCAGGCAGAGAAACTTCTGTCACGAAAAATTTTATGATGTTTGAAGGATCTGAACTGCAGCCATCGCGGGATACAACCACATAATATTCTCCTGGCGCTGACGGTGCATAAAACTGATTGTTTGCACCGGTAATTGACCCATTCTGGTCACACCATTGATTATTGGTTGGAACATCTGACTGTAACACTTCCCCCATCAGAGTTATAAATGGAGTTGTAGGTTTGGTTTTAACTGCTACAAACATGGTTGAAACCTGACCCTCACCACAAGCATTCTGTCCTTTTACCCGAATATTTCCCGGGATAGCCGACCGGCTAAATGTTAAGTCAATGCTGTTGGTTGTACTTGTTCCGGTAACTCCCTCAGGCAATGTCCAACCATAGGAATCTGCACCGGGAATGGCCGGAATGGAATAGTTTTCGATGCCGTGCTCCTGACAGACATCAGTAGCTCCAATTAGGATTCCGGCTGCCGCCGGGATTTGGCAATTGTCACAGAAAACAGGATAAATGCACAGCGATGAATAAAGTTGATTGTATGTCTTTTCGGGATAAGTATACCAGTAACTGTGGTCTTTCAAAAAACCCGAATTTTTGAGATCGGGTCTAGTCCTTGCCTGCATAACACTAAAAGTATCGGAAGGTGTATTGTAATAAACCTGAAAACCAACATACACTTCGGTACAGTTCATTGGAACCGGTGAATCGAATTGAACGAAATTATATGAATCTGGCATTAACTGATTTACAGCTACATCTTTGGAAGCTAAAATTATACCTGGTTTAATCCCTCCTCCGGCAAACACATTGAAAGTAACTTTATGATTACCACCCGTTCCACCACTAATAGCTTTTTCAACGTATATATTCAGTCCGGTTAAGCTTGAACCGGTTATGTTAGTATAATGTTCGGCAAACAGATTGTATCCGTAAAAATTATGCCCCGACAAACAACCGAATCCATTCGGATTCAAACTGTAAACCTGAAGGCTGTCGGTGGGAAGAATATTTTTAAGGGTGTCACAAGCGGTATGAATTAAACTACTGTTTGTAACAGCGTAACCTTTTAATGGAAGACAGTTATAACAATTTGATGAGCTATTATATTCAAATACAGCAAAATTATAGGCAGTCTCAGGTGCTAATCCTGTTACATCCACCGAAGTTCCCGTGCCGTTATAAACTACAAAGTTTCCCGTGCCTATCTGTGGTCCGTTGCCAAATATAGCATTGGCCGTGTAGACAACACCTTCCAATGGATATGCATTTACCCCGGTTCCACGACGAGCCAGTACCAATACAGAAGTTCCGCTACCTCTTGACCATCCTACAGTCATAGAGTTAGTTTCTATATTCGAAGAGTTAAATGAACTGGCCTGTATTTCCGGAGCTGTACAGTAACATCCTGCCCGGTAAGCGGCAACAACCGATTTTGTTTCACGTATCGTTCTGGCATTGTCACCATCGAGAACATCACCAGCAAGCTTTCCCTGATATTGCAATTCCGGACTCGAAAAATAACCAACCCGGGTGTGATAAATACCATCCCTGAAATAATACCCTTGCTCATAAGTCATTACCGAACAATAATTTCTGTCATCGTCACCCGTCCAACGCCAACCGGCTGAATAAGGAAATAATCCGGGACCTTCCTGAAGAATTTGCAATTTATGATGTCCACAACCCAGCAAATGACCCATTTCATGAATACCAGAATAGGTATAACTGGCTTGCTGAACCCTTAAAAGCATAAAAGCATTAGCAGGTAAACCGGAAGTATTGTCCAACAACCAACTTTGCCCCCCTGCATAACTGATATCCTCTAAAAGCACGACAATATCAGCACAATAGATATCCCTTAAATTGTGTACCTCATCCATAAATCCATCGGTAGGATTGGTCAGATTATCTAAATCCCAACCGGAATTAAACTCGGTATAAGCTACCTGGGCTGATTCAACCAGTTTAAGTGTGATGAGTGAATTGCTGTTATCGAGTACGAATTGCGATTTGGCCATGATAGAACTAATCGTGTTATTGATATTCGATTCGTGCGAAGCAGCCCAAAGAGCAGCTGCCGGAGTATAAACCATCAACAGCGTGATGGTATCTCTCACAGCAGCTTCATTTAAAAGTTTAGATTTTGCATTTAAAGTCTCGTACAACGGGGTATTAGTTGTAGTTTTTTCGGTAATATTTAAAGAAAAGTCCTTTTTCAAAACATCAATATCCGATGGGATTAAAGTTTCTGCTCCCTCCAACACTTCCTGTTTCGATGGATCTATTTCCAATAAATAATATTGTTGGGTTTGATGATTGTATTGCGAAAGATACAACTCATTTTTTTCGGGTAAATCAAGGGTAATAAAACTTTTTCCACTGTAGGTGGATATATGGAAATAGCTAAAATTCAATCCAATAATTTTGGCACTTATGGAAATTGTACCCTTAATATCCACATTTACAGACCTAATGCAGGCTTTGTATTGTGCGTTGTTAAACAAATCAAGTACTAAAGTATCATTTACCTGAACCGCTTTGGCATTTTGAACAAGGGGATTGATCGATAATTGTCTGTATCTCTTTGCATTTTGAAAAGTTTTTGCCGGTTTTATTTTGGAAATAAATGTTTCTTGCTGATTACGAACAGACGTATCATTTAAATGAAACGATTTATTTTGCGCGTTACCTGAGATCACGACAATAAAAATTACCAAAATCGATATCAATAGACCTTTCATAATTATATTCAAAGAGAAACTACGTGATTATATTAAGAGGAACCACAACGAGACACAAAAGGACACAAAATAAAAAGATATTTTTTTTATCCTAATTATATTATTAAATTTAGTGTCATGTACTAACTTTTTTTAATATGAATGATATAAATCGGTTTTTTTATATCTTTTGTGTCCTACTGTGGTTATTGCAGTTATCCTACTTTGCTATTATATGTATGTTATTGTTGCAACTTACTTTTTATTCTGCGCAAAACTATAAAAAAGAGTTGAAATAACAACCAAAATAAGCAACCATTTATTAGAAAAAGACTAAGAATCATATAGAAACACACCCAAAACATAAAACAAACGGCAAACAACAATGCCCTTGTTAATCAATAAAATATTTTAGCTTAGTAAAGCAATTTGAATTTAGTTATATAATACTCCCTCAATAATTTGTATAAAGCCCTGGTAAAACAACAAAAAAAAACATATTTACCAAAGAGCGGCAAATTAAAAATATCCATTCGTGAGATTTGAATTAATACCAATTTCAATAATTTCATATATGTTATTATATTGCAGCCCCTTATTAGCAAAGGAATAGAAAGAGTCACCCCCTTATTTAAAAATATATGAAAAGAAAACCGATCAAAAAAATATCGGCAAGCATTTATCCTAAAAATAAGGGGGAGCAAATAAATACAGTCTGATCTACTAAGTCCCCGTGATTTGTAATCGAAAAACAAATATGATAACTTTGGTAATACTTCTATTTCGCCATAAAAAAACGAACCATCCCGATAGCTATCGGGATGGTTAAAAAAAACACTAAACAGAAGCAAAGTCTATCTTTTATTCTTCTCGTAAATGCAATTTAGTACGCTCTAATTATCAACACATTATAACTTGTTATATAGTAGGAGGTGAAAATGACAATATTTGGCACAATAACAATTTGAGTGGATAAACCTTTTGAATTTTAAAAACCCATAATAAAAGATATGCCAACAGGACACGAAGAATTTATTGTAAAAGAGACTACCAACTTTATGTCTTTGTGATTTTGTGGCTATTGAAGCTATCGGCAGTAAATAGATAAATAGTAAATATTTACACGTACAACAACCGCTTAATAAAATTTTTCAATCGTTGCATCACCAATTCTGTGATCCATTCCAACCGATTATCGGTCCAACGTTGTGGGTGGGTGGTTATCATCATCACATTTTCGGGAGGCATCGTATTCAACCATTGTATAAAATCAAAAGTTGAGTGAATGCGATGAATAGTTGAATGATTGATTCCGGAAACTTTCCAGGGTTTACCAGTTTTCGCTTCGTTATCACTTTCCAGGTTTTCAGATAAAGTATTGGCGATATTATGAACCGATAACTGTTCACTTTCAACTGATAACTGTTCACTATCAACTGACATCTGTATCTTATCCCTCACATTGTATTTATCACCGTCCCACATACGAGCTGTGTCGGTAAAATAGCTAACATTATCACCCGATGGTGATTCGGATGATAGAAAATCGAAGTAAGGTTCACCGATAATGCCAAAATTACGATAATCAGCCGATTTCCATAGGTCCCGGTTATCCCATTTGGATGTAGGGCTTCCATGCATGGAGATAGTTCGAACAGGATAAAACTGACGGAAATATTCGAGTTGACGGGTAAAATGTGCCAGAGATTTTACAGAATCACCTTTGAAAAGTGACATATCTTCGTAATGATAGCCAATCTCGTGACCCAATGCCGCTATAGAACGAATTATGGAAGGTTGATTGCTTTGAGGAACCACCCGGAAATAATAGCTGGCACGAATGCCCATGTTTGATTCGATGATGGCTGTTGCCAGGGCATGATCCGCTTTCAAATCCACATCATGGCGCAATATCACATAACGGCCCTTTGCACTACCATCACACCACTGTTCGAAGGTATAGAAAGCATAACCAGCCTTTTGAAGAGCAAGAAGTAAGAGACGGTAAATTTCAGGGGTAAAATCAATATTCATTTTTAAAGTTTAAAAGTTCGAAAAGTTCCGGGTTCTGTGTTCTGTGTTATATATTACTAATTTCGCATTTAGGGACATAATTGTATCAATAAATAAGAGCATTGCTTCAATCGAAAAATACACTATTTATTCCTTGCAAATTAGTATTATTTGCACTGCGCTAATTCGTGGAATTAGTATAAATTCGTGTAATATTTTCACCGAAACCTTAACTGATAATCAGGGTTTACTTTCATAATCCCTTCACTCTCCGGATAGTTTTCTATAAACCAGACAAAAAAGGCGGTCACATCTATTTTATCGGCTAACATCTTTTGCCGGCGCATTTGAAACGTTTCTTTTAGATTTGGAAAAGAAAGTAATTCATCAATTTTCATTAACATGCCATCAAAATTATCCGGTAAAAATCCATATGTCAATTGATACACATGTTCTTCTTCTTCCAGATAAGATATTTGACCAACAAAGGTATTGCTTCGTATAGCCGGTGTACCCAATACAGCCGCTTCAGAGCTCATAGTTTGACTATCACCAATAAGCATGGTGGCATAATAGATTAGTGAATGAATCTTTTCAGGCGACAAAAGTAATTGATATTTTTTAAATTCTTCATCAATAATTCGTTCTGAAGTTATTAAAACCTTTCCTTTTTTTTCCAGTGAAGCAATTAACTTCCGTTTGTTTTCAATAGATAAACCCTGTACTCCAACATCATGATGGGCTTTAAATGCATTAAATCGCAGTATGAAATAAGGTTCACCTACTTTCAATCCAATTTCTGACAAAACAGTTGAATCTGGTTTAAAACGATTGGGATGTAAATAAGCTAGTTCATGATAACCTGAATATGGTATACGCTTTTTTGAATTTCTTTTAGTACAAGCGGGACTTAAAACTACATCGGCAAAAGGATGAGCATATTTAACGAAAAGAGGTTCTACCTCATCATCATCATCGTCTAAAATAATAGAATGCATACTTGTCACTCTTGAAATATGCGTCAACGTTAAGGACGAGCTAAAACCTATATCAATTTTCTTATTAAATACCAACCACCATATTTTGCAATTATACATTAACTGCATAATTGCCTTTCCAACTAATGAATCTTTTTTTCCACCCAGGTAAATGAACGGTATATTATATTTTTGTAATAATGAAATAGCCGAAGGAATATCTTTTACTGTTACAAAAACATGATGACCTCGTTTTATTAATTCAAAATAGGTATTCCGAACTAAATGAACATGAGCAGGATGTGCAATATCCATTAATATATTCATTTTTTTTTGCCTTTTAATTTTTCAACACCTTTTTTTCCTATCTTATATAAAACAGGTTTACAAATAAATAAAAACCGTCCATGTTCTACCAACTCACCACCAAATCTGGCTTTAAATTCGCGAACCCCATATCCTTCGTCTGGTTTACCGGCTCCCATCATATCAAAACGGTCAAATCCATTGTTGGCAGCATATTCAATAGCTGCCCAGGTTGCCAATGTAGACGGAAAAATATTTTTTGTTTGCCCATCCAATCCACATACAAACCACTCATATACCGATTGGTTGGGGAGTAAAACACATACACTGCCACCAATTATGTTTCCTTGATGTTTAACTACAAATAGTTTTGCATTCGGAAGGTCCATCAGTTTTTCAAAAAATTCGAAAGGGAATAGTGGCGTTTTAATTTTAGTTTTATAAAGATGTAGAAGCAGTTCGTAATATAACTTCAAATCGGCTAAATCAGTTGTTTCTTTCCATTCTGCCCCTTCTTTGAGGGAGAGTTTTATATCTCTTCGTTTGGTCGTACTCAACTGTTTTAAAGCTTTTTCCACATCGGGTGTTGAAACATGAAAATTCATGTGTGGCTGATAGCTGAAATCTGCAGTTTCGAAGGTCGAACGAAAAAAACCATAATCGTTATAATTACGTATTTCGATATAAATGGCTTTTTTTTTCAGTTCTTGCTTTGCTCTATTCAACAATGCTTGAAGGGCTTTTTTGGAAATTAGTGGATGTAATAATAAACCGCCGGGTACAATAGCCCTACGACTTAAGAATTGTTTAATTGCATTACCATCATCTATTACATATCCACACATCAAACCCACCAGTATATCATTTTCCGAAACCCCAAAAACAAAAGGCTTCATAAACGAAAGAGAGGCATAAAAATCATAACATTCTGGTGTCTGAAAAAAAGATGCAGTTTCGTTTTTGGCAACTAACTGCTTCCATTGATTCGGATCTATATCTGAAATAAGAGAATGAACTTTCATTTTTTTTTATTGAATCATCAAAATATTCGTTGTATTTGGAAGTTTGCATCTGGTTGTTGTTATCTTACTGACTATATTTTACAGTCATAAGGGATGAAAAACATATCACAAAATTTAATCCAGAAACAACCAGAAACATGATATAAAAATTCCTTATCTTCTTAAATATTCAAATCTTCCAGCATCTTCACAATTCTTTCGGCCGTATGTCCATCCCAAAAAGCAGGTATTTTTCCACGTTTACAATTTCCAACTAATATTTGTTGTACTTCTGTGAGTATATCAGAAGTTTTAATTAATTTATTGCTTCCCTCCCAGACTGTTACAGGACGTTCAGTATTAGGTCTAACAGTAAGACAAGGAATATTCAGGTAAGTTGTTTCTTCTTGGATGCCACCTGAATCAGTCAGAGTAAATTTAGAATCTTTGATTAAATGAATAAATTGGAAATAACCGAGGGGTTCAATGAAAAACAAACTTGGATAACTATCGATGAGAGTTTGCAAACCGAATTTCACTATATTTTTGTACGTTCGTGGATGAACAGGAAAAATCAATGGGATTTGCTCCGATATTTTCCCCCACATTTGAACCAAACGTAACAAACTTTCAGGGTCGTCAACGTTATTTGGTCGATGAAAAGTCAATACACCATATTGACCTTCAAAAAAATCTTTTCCAATTTGAATATTAGAATTCCTGTTCAACAATGGAAATACTAATTGCGATGATTGTGCTTTTGTAAGGTTAGCCACCAATGAATCTATCATCAGATTTCCCAACATGTGAATTTTATCTGCTGTAATGCCTTCCCGCAACAGATTTTCATCAGCATCAACACTGGTTGTAATAAATACATCGCTAATAGAATCAGTCACCAGCCGGTTAATTTCTTCAGGCATAGAGCGGTCATTACTGCGCAAACCGGCTTCATAATGAATAGTTTTAATACCCAATTTTGAAGCCACCAGGGTACAGGCAGCGGTGCTATTGACATCCCCCACAACCATCACATAATCCGGTTTTTCACGAAGACAGACCCCTTCAAAACCTTCCATAATTCGCGCTGTTTGTACAGCATGACTGGCTGAACCAACTTCCAGGTTGATGTCTGGAGCCGGAATATTTAATTCTTCGAAAAATTGCCCTGACATATTTGCATCATAATGCTGACCAGTATGCACCAAAACAGGCTTGATCGTTTGATGTCCCAGAAGAGCATGCATCAAGGGAGCTATTTTCATAAAATTAGGACGCGCACCGGCCACGAGTATCAATTTTTTCATTATTATGTAATTGTAGTTTTCTTCCCCGTAAGGAAAAAATAAAATTCATATATTCTTTTATTCATTGGGAGAAATATGCAGGAAAACCTACCTGAACTTATATTGATAATCAGCATTTTCTTTCATAATTTTCGCGCTCCCGGGGTATTTATCGATAAACCAGGTCAAAAATTTTGTATAATCAATTTTCTCGGATAACATTTTACTCCTGCGCTCCTGGAATATTTCTTTTCGATCAGGCATCGTTACCAATTCAGAAATAATGGCATACAAACGACTTTCCTCATTTGTTTTTATACCAAAGCCCAATTGATATACTTCTTCCAGTTCTTTTAAATATCCTATTCGTCCAACAAAATCATTAAAACGGACAAAAGGTATGCCCATCACGCCGCATTCAGCTGCCATTGTTTGGCTGTCACCAACATAAATTTGAGCAAATGCCATGACGTGATGCATATCCAAAGGATCGATATGTATTCTGTATGATTCAAACTGAGGTTCTAATACGCGCTCGGAACTAATATAAATTTGTCCGTGAGGTTTTAAAATTTCAATGATTTTCTGTGCAGTATCTGCATTGATTCCCTTGATTCCTCTATCGTGATGAGCAGTTAATTTTGCAAAACGGAGAATAAAATAAGGTTTTACTGAAGAAAAATACTTTTCAACAATCTTGCAATCGGGTTTAAAGTAATTGGGGTGGAGATAAGCCAGTTCGTGATATGAATCGTATTTAATGGCTTTCGTGTCCCACTTACCACTATTACATACCCGGGGATTTAGTATTTCAGTGGCAAAAGGATAGCTGAGTTTGGCATAGAGTGGAACTACATCTGCATCATCTTCGTTGATATTAATTACGGGTAATCCTAATATTTTCCCAACAAATGAATTTTCGACACTAGTCCCGACAAGAATATTGGGTTTATGGCGCAAACAAAATGCAGACAAACGGACTCCTCTTCTTAATGCCCCTATAAACATCCCAAATTTGGTATCTCCTCTACCTTCTTCTAAAATATTATAATAAGGTAAATTTGCAGACTTGAGTAAATCTTCCAGAACATCTTTTTTCTTTATAAGAATATAAATTTTGTGACCCGCTTTCTTCCAATCCAAAATTGAATTCCGATAAATGTAAAAATGTGCAGGATGACCCAAATAAATAAGAATTTTCATAGTGAAACTAATATCAATTTATTTTTTCTTTAAAAATTCATTCCCTGAATAAATTTAGCGATTTAATCTTTGAAAAACTAATTATTGTTGTTTGCTAAACTTCTCTCACATTTACCTCCGCTTTGTTTGTAGTTTGCCTAAACCTTATAACTCTTGCCGGATTTCCACCCACTATGGCATAATCCGGAATATCTTTTGTAACAACTGATCCGGCACCAATTATGACTCCTTTTCCAATGTGACGGCACCCCGGTAAAACAATTACCCTGGCTCCTATCCAAACATCATCCTCAATTTCCAGAAAGGATTTCTCCATCCCCCCTTGAAGTCCCATGGGAATATCTATACGGTCATATTTATGACCACCTCCCAAAAACAGTACATCTTCTCCCATCATTAAATAATTTCCTATTTTGACGATGCGATTTATAGATTTAAAATTAGTGCCGATTCCGGAAACATTACCAATCTGAAAATCTTTTCCATTACCAAAGTATGCTTTATTTTCCACTACCAGTTTTTCACCGCAAGTTGAAAAGATGCGTTTACACAATTGCCGTCGTATCTTCACAGATAATTTCCCTATTATCGGATTCGTTGATTTTGGTAAATGACGGGCAAAACCATAGTAAAGTAATAAATATAATTTTTTCATGAGAATAATAAAAATTACGAATTGCTCTTAAAATTAAACGGTTACCTTGCCTTCATTTATGAAGATTAATAAACAATTATGTTTTACTATCAATACTAAGCACTTTATTAATCGATACCATTTAAAGTTTAACAATCTAATTACATGAATTTTAGATAAGCAAGTAAAATAAACACCAGTTTTAATCGGCCCACCTGAATAAATGGACAGTACAATTGTATGTTTCTGTTTATAGGAACGAGTAATAGACTTTAGTAAAGAAAATCATCAGTTATTGTATCAAACTCCTTAAAAGAAGTATCGTAAAATTATGTGATTAATTTCACCATAGTTCGTTGTACAAAAATACTAAAAAATGTTGAATTCTGGTACAATTGAATAATTGGGTTTGAGCTATAAATTAGTTTAAGTATATTCTAAGTTAAAAATCATTTTGAAATAAAATAAATTTCAGGTAAAGTAGAAAACTAAGTCTTTAACAGATAAATTATTAAACTTCATTGTAAACCGAAATTTTATTGAATTTCTAATTCTTTTTGTAACTAAAATAAGTTACGTTTGTTGCGTAAATATACAACAATGGGAACAAAGGAGAAATTAATTAAGCGGTTCAAAAAGCAACTAAAAGATTTCACTTTCGACGAAATGGTTAACCATTAAAATGGATTTGGTTATACTATGAGCAATAACGGCAAAACTTCGGGCTCTCGTGTACGGTTTATAAACAATGAAAATATGACAATTATTGACCTGCACAAGCCACATCCCAGGAACATCATTAAAGACGGTTCGATCAAAGACATTTTAAATAAATTGATTGATAATGGTTTAATTGAATAAAACTATGGATAATTTAAAGTATAAAGGTTATATCGGTACTGTAGAGTCTAGTGCAGCAGACGATTGCTTATTTGGAAAATTAATGGGAATGGCACTTGATAGCATTACTTACGAAGGTCAATCTATAGCCGAATTAAAAGCCGATTTCGAGAATGCCATTGATAGTTATCTGGAAGGTTGTGTAGTATTGGGAATAAAAGCTCGAAAAGTTCCGGGTTCTGTGTTCTGAGTTCTGTGTTCTGCGTTCAGTGTTCTGCGTTCAGTGTTCCATGTTCCTAATTTTGGATTATTACTGTGCCATTTAATGCGCAGTTTTTTTTTCGATCCTAATGTCTTTGTTCTTTAATCTTTGTTCTTTTGTCTTTGTTCTTTGTTCTTTGTTCTTTGTTCTTTGTTCTTTGTTCTTTGTTCTTTGTTCTTTGTTCTTTTATCTTTGTTCTTTTATCTTTGCTCTTTTGTCTTGGTTCTTTTGTCTTGGTTCTTGACTCTTGGCTCTTGGCTCTTGGCTCTAATGTCTATCTATACTCCAACACCGTCCCCGCCCACGAATACCCCACTCCAAAGCCTGCAAGCAGCACATACCCGCGAGTTTTACCTTCTTTACGGGCTTCATACAGGGCGATGGGAATGGTAGACGATACCGTGTTCCCCACTTTATCCAGATAGTAATAAAACTTCTCGGAATCTATATCAATCAACTTGCGTAAATAATTCATAATATGCCTGTTTGCCTGGTGGAATACGAACAGTTGAATATCTTCTTTCTGCAAATCATTCTTCACCAAAACCTCTTCTACCAGTACAGGAACAGCTTCTGCGGTGAAATTAAATATTTTGTTTCCCTTCATAAACAAGTAATCGGAAGAAATGGGATTACCTCCTTCATCAAATACCAGATCGTTCAGTGCATTCAGATGACGAAGACCTCCTTTCCTGACGATTAGATTATTGGCTCCACGACCATCGGTTCCCAGGCTAAAATCGCCTATACCGGCAAAACCGTCCGTAGAAATGAGCGTTGCTGCAGCAGCATCACCGAAAATGGTGCGGTTCCCTTTGTCTCTGGGGTGTATATGTTTAGAATAAGTTTCGGAAGTAAGCAGCAACACGTTTTTGGAAATATTAGCAGCTATTAGCCCTTTTGCCAGCGAGAGACCATAAACGAAACCCGAGCAACCCAGGTTAAAATCCAGGGCACCTATATTCGTCTTCAAACCCAGCCTTTCCTGAATCAGGCAGGCCGATGTAGGTAAAAAATAATCGGGGCTCTGGGTACATAACAGCACAAAATCGATCGTCGACCTGTCTATGCCGTGTTCCGCAAATAGCTTTTCAGCAGCCTGCACGGCCATATCGGTGGCTGTTTCATTATCCGAAACTATATGACGGATACTGACGCCAATTTTTCCTGCCATCTTCTCCACTGTCCATTCCGGAAATTCCTTTTCCAGATCCTCGTTAGTAACTACCTTCTCGGGAAGGTAATACGAGATGGATTTGATAAATGCTTTCATCTGATTCTGGGTTTTGGGTGTAAGTAAAAGCACTCTTACAATGCCGGATTATAAACCGGTTTACATATTCCGGAGCATACCCACCCACTTTAGAATAGAGACTTTTCAGTTTCAAACTGAAAGTTGACCATTCAAAACCACGTTTTTCATATCCGTTTGCCCTAAAAATAGGTATCAAACAGGATGAA